>JADMIO011694122.1_pt1 | contig 84370 bp, 73 predicted proteins | sample 8958161 | NCBI WGS metagenome assembly JADMIO01 (sample SAMN16585339, study PRJNA669376) | soil metagenome | isolation source: Crop rotation soil | place: USA: Cullars Rotation, Alabama | collected 2011 | reverse complement strand
GCCGCGACTTCAAGTCACGTGAATTCCAAGCTTCGGATCCCACTGTGCTGGAAAGGGCGTCAATTTCCTCGAAATCGACCACCCGGCAACGCAGCAGGTTAAGCGCGAAACAGCCGGAGAATTTTGCCATCCGAATCTAAAACTTTTGGCGGTTGATTTAACCCGCGAATCTCTCGAAAAACGCTTGGGCGATTGCGCAGATTACCGGCAAAACACGCCAACCGTTTTTATCTGTGAGGGCGTTTTAATGTATCTCGATACGGCAGAGGTTGAAAGTATTTTTCGGTTGATCGAAAATCAAACCGGCGCCCGGCGATTTATTTTCACATTTATGGAAACGTCCGAACAGGAAAAGATCGGCTTTCGTCATTCGACCTTTCTTGTTCGCCTGTGGCTTGTGCTAAAAAAAGAACCGTTCAAGTGGGGCTTGAGCAGCGCAAATTTGTCAAATTTCCTCGCTGCACGCGGTTTTACGCTGAAAGAACTGGCAACAACTGAAACCTTTCGCCGGAATTACTTCAAATTGCTTGATTTTGACAATTGTACGATTGCCGAAGGCGAGAATCTTTGCATTTGTGAAAAGATTGCAGCCCAAACTTAAGTAAGCTCATATTGTTTACAGCTTTTTATTAAGACCGCCGTTCAATATTAAACAGAATTGGACGTTTGAATTTGTGGTAAAATACTAAAGATATGCCAATTAAAGAAGCAAAGTTCATAGACAAAAACAATCGTCTGGTAATGTCTCAACTATCTACAATTGAGGAACAGGGAAGCCATTCGTTCGATATTGAATTCTGGCAGCGTTTGACCGATGAGCAGAGGATGCAGGCTGTTTGGGATTTAGTTGTTTTCGAGTATGAATTAAAGGGAAAAGACTTAAATGAACTCCGACTTCAAAGAACTGTTGAAAATCTTCGGCGAAAAGAAGGTTGAATATCTTATAATCGGCGGGTATGTCGTGGCGAAACATGCCGCGTTACGCCAAAGATCTTGACATCTGGATTAATAATTCCCCGGAAAATGCCGAAAGAGTTTACCATGCGTTAAAAGAATTCGGTGCACCGCTTACTAACATTACCGTTGAAGATTTCACTATTCCGACACATGTTTTTCAAATCGGTGTCGAGCCTTCACGTATAGACATTTTGATGGCGTTAAAGGAATTGAATTTTGTTGAATCCTGGAGTCGGCGAGCCACTACAAAAATCAGCGAAATTGAAATTCATTTTATTTCGATTGACGATTTAATTTTCAACAAAAAACTTGCCGCCAGACCTCAAGATTTACGCGATGCTGAAATGTTGGAATTAAAAAAGAAGGAACAATCGAATATAGAAATTGATTTACCAAAATTTGATAAATAAACCAAACCGTTTCTAACAACAGCAGTGGTCAGGGTAATGTGGCGGTAAGAATTACCATTATTAATCAAAACTCTGATGGCTGGGAAGATTCTACTTTATGGTTTAGGCTGGGGAAGTGGAATTGAAATAACTCTTTGCGTCGATTAAATTCTGACCTAACGCAAGCAACAGCTAAGCCCCTTTGCTGGACCTGTTTCAAAATAATTGATTTTGACAATTGTACGATTGCCGAAGGCGAGAATCTTTGCATTTGCGAAAAGACGGCAGCAAAAAATTAAATTAAAATTTAAATCGTTCGCTGTGAGGCGGCTTTCCCAATGCAGCTTCCAGCCTCGTCCGTGTGTACCTGGAAAAATAAATACGATAAGAGAATTTTGCTAAGCGATTGGTACGGACAGGGTCGTACGGCAGGCTGTTAGCCTGCCCTGAGCGTGAAACGCGAAAACGCCTCTCTGGGACGAATCGGGCGTGTGCCGGAACGCGTGACACCGCTTGGGCGGCGTGGGCAGGCTAACAGCCTACCGGACGTTTTTCGGCCCGCGAATCGAGACTGTTTATTTCTTTTGGCGGTATTTAGTGCCTACAAGATACATAAAAAAAATTACATCGCCGGTTTCGGATAGAATCCCGCTTCCGATATAGATAGACTTTAATCATCGGCACTTGGAACGATACCGGTACGATCAGCGCTGGGGATAAGGGGCGCGGGGAAGTTATTAAATTATGAATACAGTGAAGCTTTTGAAACGGCTTGACGATGCATGGACGGAATTTAAGGAGTCTTACGCCGGATTATCCGAATCCCGGATGCTCGAACAGGGCGTGACGGGCCGCTGGTCGGTAAAGGATATTATCGCCCACATAACCTGGTGGGAGGAAGAAGCCCTGAAGCATTTACCGGTGATCTTGGAGGGCCGAAGACCGCCGCGCTATTCCGTCAAATATGGCGGTATCGATGCCTTTAATGCTCTGATGACCGAACGAAAAAAAGACCTTTCGCTCGCCGTAGTTTTCAGGGAACAGGCGGAAACTCATCAGCGTCTGATCGATTACATCGAAAAGGCGCCACCTGAGCAGCTCGCGACGGAAACACGTTTTCGACGTCGAATAAGACTCGATGCCTACAGCCATTACCCGATTCACGGCAAAGCCATTCGCGAATGGCGAAAGCGATCGGGATATTGAATTATTGGAGAATCTAACACAAGTGAGCAGTAATATTAAGCAGCAGATTGCGGCAATCCGCTGGCAAAACGTCGGGCGGGAAATGGATGATAAAGGCTACGCCGTTATTTCTCATCTGATGTTTGCTGAACAATGCGACGAATTTATCGAAAACTATCACCAGCCTGATCTTTACCGCAAAACCATTACGATGGAGCGGTATCGTTTCGGGCTGGGCGAATACAAATATTTTACTTATCCCCTGCCCGATCTGATTCAAACCGTGAGGGAAGAAATCTACCCTTTCCTGGCGCCGGTTGCCAATAACTGGATGAACCAGCTACGAATCGAAACGCGCTTCCCCGGTACCTTTCAGGAATTAAAGGCGCTTTGCCATAAGAACAATCAAACCAACCCAACCCCTCTGATCCTAAAATACGGCAAAGGCGGTTATAACACTCTGCATCAGGATTTATACGGCGAGATATTCTTTCCGATTCAGGTCGTGTTTTTTCTGAATGAGCCCGGTAAAGATTACACCGGCGGTGAGTTTGTTTTGGTTCAGCAGGCCCCCAGAGCGCAGTCGAAAGCCGTCGTTCTAACCCCCGGTAAAGGCGATTTGCTGATTTTTACGACGAATTTTCGGCCCGTTAAAGGCAGTAAAGGATTTTATCGGGTGAATATGAAACATGGCGTCAGCGAGGTTCACGAAGGCCGCCGCCACACGCTCGGTATTATTTTTCATGATGCTTTGACTTAATCTGCGTAAATGATCAGATGTTAATATAAAACCGGTAAAGGGCTGCGTATTTATACTTTTTTGTGAAATATAATTAAATATAACGCGGCGACAAAAGCATTTACGGTAGACACTATAATCCAGAACAGAAGAGTGTAACCGGTCGCGATCAAACCTTTCTTGAAGCCGCGTGATTTAAATAAGTAGGCGATCAAGGCAAAGATGCCGAATAGGATTAAAAGAAACCGAAAACCCGGGCCCAGATTAATATTCCTTTCTTCGCTGTCAATTTTACACCACCATAAAATGAGCATTCCGAAACCAACAGAGCCTAATGCGAAAACAATCTGATCGTATGGCGGTTTATCAACAACCAGCAAGATTACTGTATTAAACAAAGCAAAAAACGAAACAGCTATCAATACAATACGCTTTTGATTTTTATAATTTGTATCAGGATTCGATTCAATGTTATGCATAATCGCCTACATTAAGAGCAAAATTTTCCTTTGTTTTTAGTTTTTCATTATAAAATGACCTGATGAAATTGTCAGTTCCGACGATGCGGCTACGGCAAGCGAAATTTATTGCGCACATTACCGGAATGTTCGTCATGTTGTGTACGGCCTCTTTTGCCTGGACACAGCAACCCTTTAATACGGACGATGCAGACGTTACTGACAAGGAGAAGTTTCATATTGAAATTGCCAACGAATTTGATCGGCTGCAGCCGACTTCACTGCCTGTTAATTATCAAAGCACATTTCGGGCGACAATTTCTTACGGTTTGATAAAAAATGTGGAAATCAGTATCGGCGGGCAGTTTTTAACGCTTGTCAGTCGTGGAGATCCGCGGTATATCGGCGGCATCGGCGATACAACCGTCGCCGTTAAATATAATTTCCGCAAGGAACACAAAAACTCACGCATGCCGGCCTTGACGCTGAGCGGGTTTGCGCAGCTTCCGACCGGCAGTGTCCGCCGTGGTCTCGGAAGCGGTGTCACTGATTACGGCATTAATTTCATAGCCCAGAAATCCTTTCATACGAAAAACGTTTTTCGCAGTAATGCCGGATTGCTCTTTGCGGGAAATACAGTCAACGGCGCACTCGGGTTTTCGCCGGTTCGGGGGCAGGTTTTCACGGGCGGCGTGTCCTACGTCCGAACATTAAACAAAAAACTCCAGCTTGGCGGCGAAATTACAGGCGCGGTCGCCGATAATTTTCAACTTAGCAGCGGGCAGCTTCAGGGACAGTTCGGTGGCAATTATCAAATCAACGAAAAGACTAGCTTTGATTTTGGCATCATTACCGGCCGCTTTGCTGCCAGTCCGCGCATTGGTATTCAAATCGGCTTCTCACACGATTTCTAAACTTTACAGTCATTCAAACTATCGGCGCGTAATATCTTTACTTTTTTCGCAAAATCATCTACATTGCCAACGGTTACTTACATTAAAGCTCTATCTGTTTTGTTGTGGACGTAAAACTCGCGCCCCGCAGAATCGAAAATAACCAACAGTTTTCCCGAAATTCACAATAAAGAAAAAATATTTCACATGAAAAAATTACAATTTAATATTCCGGCGATTTCTATTTTAGTAATTTTCCTGGCCATTGGCGTTTATGGCGGTAGGGTTTCACTTGATACGACATTCAACGGCACGGGTTATCGATTTCAATCAATTAACATTGACGGTTCAGTCGGTGAATCGGTTGGCGTTCAGGCTGACGGCAAAATCGTACTTGGCGGCTGGACCTTAGGTCTCTCGTTTTGGGACAGTTTTGCCGTAATGCGGCTCAATTCCAACGGCTCGCTCGATACAACATTTGATAATGATGGTTATACAATTACCACCGTTGCTAATTTCAATCGCGGAGATACATTATTGTTTCAACCGGATGGAAAAATACTTTTGGCCGGAAACCGCTATTTTGGAGACTCCAATAACGATTTTACTATTCTTCGCTACAACACCAACGGCACACTCGACAATTCATTTGACGGAAACGGTGTGGCTGCGCCGGTAATCAGCGGTTTTTCCGATGATTATGCATATGATATGGCACTGCAGACTGACGGCAAAATAGTTATGGTCGGTTCTACATCGCCGACAACGACCATCAACCAGACGCTTCCTACCGACATTGCAATTATGCGCCTAAATACAAATGGCTCGCCTGATACATCCTTTAACGGAACCGGGATTTTGAAAATTGTTTTCAATGGTGTCAGCGAATCAGCAAATGCCGTTATCATTCAACCGACCGGGAAAATTGTCATCGGCGGGTTTTTGAATAACTTTCTAAAGGACGAGTTTCTCCTGATGAGGTTTAACTCAAATGGAGTGTTAGATACCACTTTCGGTAACAGCGGACTGACATTTACTTCGGTCAGCGGCGGAAACGATCGTATTACAACAATGGCTGTGCAATCGGACGGAAAAATTCTGGCAGGGGGCGGGAACTTTATTGCGCGTTATACGGCGAACGGGGTTCTGGATAGCACTTTTGGCAACAGTGGGGTTGTTACTGTGCCGCACACCGTTAATAAAATTATCGCGCACAATAATGATAAATTTCTCGCTGGTGGGACATCAGGTACAAATGTTGCGATTTCGCGTTATAACGCGAACGGTACGATCGATGCAAGCTTTAACTTAACCGGAACAGCAACCGGTAACGTCGCAGGCAATTCGTGCGTCGGAAACTCAATGGCAGTTCAAAATGATCTTAAAATTGTTGTGGGTGGATACTGCACTTCAAACAATAATACAAGATTGGCTGTTTTTCGTTTCCAGGAAGGGACATCAAAAAGCGTTTTGGATTTTGACGGCGACAGCAAAACCGATATCGCGGTCTTTCGCCCGTCGGTCGCTGAATGGTGGCTAAATTACAGCTCAAATCTTCAAACCGTTGCTGCTCAGTTCGGCCTCCCGACCGATAAGCCGGTTCCGGCAGATTTTACCGGCGACGGCAAAACCGATATCGCGGTCTTTCGCCCCTCGTCGGGTGAATGGTTTGTTTTAAGATCGGAAAACGGTTCATATCTTTCATTCCCGTTCGGGGCGTTGGGCGATATTCCGGCCGTCGGCGATTTTGATGCGGACGGTAAGGTCGACCCGACCGTTTTCCGACCCTCGACCGGCGAGTGGTTTATCCAGAAATCGTCGGGAGGTGCCACAATCATTACTTTTGGGACGACGGGTGATGTGCCTGTCATGGCGGACTACGATGGCGACGGCAAGACTGATATTGCGATTTTCCGTCCCTCTGATGGTTCATGGTGGTACGTGCGCTCATCAGATAACCAGTTTAGGGTTTATAGCTTCGGCACATCGACCGATAAGCCCGTTCCGGGCGATTATACAGGAGATGGCAAGGCTGACATTGTCATCTGGCGGCCCTCGACCGGCGAATGGTTTGTACAGCGCAGTGAAGACAATTCATACTTCTCATTCCCATTCGGAGCGACGGGTGACATACCGGCCCCGGGAGATTATGATGGCGACGGCAAGCTTGATCCGGCGGTTTTCCGGCCGTCGAGCGTAACATGGTATATCAATCGCACAACAGCCGGGCTTTTAATTACAAGTTTTGGCGCAACAGGGGACCGGCCGATCCCAAGCGTTTTTGTGCCGTAAGAACAGCCGGAATTTAGAAAGAGGCTTCGCTCATTGACGCGAAGCCTTTTTCTTTTATTTGTCTCGCCCTGAAATAAGCTGACAAAAATTACTCGTCGTTAAATTTCGTCTGCTTGATTTTGCTTGTATCTCTCTTTTCGCTTTCAACCAGATTTCGCGTCGTGTTTTCAACCACCGAAAGATGCTGGAATGGCGGCTTATTCGTAGTGAAAAGATTTTTCGGTTCAGGATTTTTGATTACCTCGAAATCGGGTTTATCGGGCGTCTCCTCAGGCAAATTTGTTCCCCTGAGCCGTTTCGGGACGGTAAAAAACAGCCCGTTGATGACTATTCCGAGGCCGATCATAAAAACCAGCAGGCTCGGTCCGATGAATCCAAAAAATTTCTCGTCGCTTAAAGTAGCCACCAGAAACAGCAGGATCAGACCGAGACCGACCGCCGCGGTAATCGTGCCGCCGCGCAAACGGCTTAAACGCCGTTCCTCATCCTGCCGCTGCCGGCGAAGACTCCGCTCCTGCGGCGACTCGAAAAGTCTCTCGACCTCCGGTACGATTGCGCTGACCTGCCACCATTCGCCGGTTTTTATTTTCTCGGCGGCTGCCCGCGCAACTTCCTCGCGCGCATTTATTGCCGAAGCCGTGTAATTATCCGATTCCTCCAGGCTGTCGCGCACCACGCCAAGATTCGCGCCGCACAAACGGCAAAACTGCACCGGATTATTTTCTTTTTCGCCGCAATTCGGACAAAACATAATTCTCTCCCCTTTTCTTACAAGCGTTCTTACGTTAATTTTACATGGCTGGTTCGTTTTTTGTGTAATTACCGGCCGGCATTTCACATTACGAATCGTCGAAGAAACAGTTAGAGACTGCCAAAAAAATCTTGAACTTATTTGCAAAATTCGATTGAATTTTCGTCTGCTAGTTAACCTAAAACTCTATTTGTTTTTTTGTGGACACGTAAATCCCGCGCCCCAAAAACGTTCAGTTATCTTTATTTTCGAAAAGGAGTATCTATGAAAAAACTTTTGACCGTCGCTGTTGTCATTTTGATTAGCATTTTTCTTGTCACCTATTTTCAGAATTCATCGAGAGCGCAAAACAAAACCCGAAACGCGCCGAAAAATCCGCTGAAAGAACAAACATTTGACCGCCTCGTCGGAGCGGCAAGGCAAAGCGGAACGATCCATGTCATTGTCGGTTTGCAGACCGCGTTTGCGCCTGAGGGGAATTTGAGTAATTCCGAATCGCTTAAACAGCGGCTCGATATAAAACAGGCGCAGAATGCTTTCCTGGAACGTTTCCAATCGGCGGCCCTTTCAAACGTAAAATTGTTTGATTACATTCCTTATCTTGCGTTTGAAGCCGGCGGGGCCGCGCTCGAGCAAATGCGGGATGATGAATTGATCGCATCGATTCAGGAAGACGAAATCGCCGAGCCTTCGCTGGCCGAAAGCGTTCCGATTGTCGGGGCCGATATGGCCTGGACAAGCGGCTATACAGGTAACGGGCAAACCGTTGCTATTCTCGACACCGGGGTTGATAAAAATCATACATTCTTAACCGGAAAGGTTATTTCCGAGGCCTGTTATTCGTCGAATAACGCGTCTTCGACGAGCGTTTGCCCGGGCGGAGTTACCGAATCAACAGCCAGCAATTCAGGGCTAAATTGTCCGACAACGACCGACGGGTGCGATCACGGAACTCACGTTGCGGGAATCGCCGCCGGGAAGGGCACCTCTTTCAGCGGCGTGGCAAAAGACGCAAACATAGTTGCTATTCAAATCTTTTCTCAGTTTACAAGCGCCGCGAATTGCGGCTCAGCGACGCCGCCCTGCGCTCGCTACTGGACGTCGGATTTGATTAAAGGCTTGGAGCGGGTCAAAACCCTTTCTCTGACCATGTCAAATATTGTGGCGGTCAATCTCAGCCTGCAAACCGGCCAGCAGTTTACTTCAAACTGCGATGCTGCGCATGCCGCAACCAAAGCCGCAATCGATAACCTGCGCTCGGTCGGGATTGCAACCATTATTTGCGCCGGAAACTTTTCATTTACAAACGCGCTGACCGCGCCGGCTTGCATCTCGACCTCAATCAGCGTCGGTTCGACCGATGACGGAAGCTTTGGAACTTCGCTCGATACGGTTTCCAATTTTTCCGACAGCTCGCCGCTGCTGCATTTACTGGCCCCCGGCCGCTGGATAAATTCTTCGGTTCCGGGAAATGGTTTTGCTAATTTTTCCGGTACTTCGATGGCGACGCCGCATGTCGTCGGGGCCTTTGCAATTCTCAGGCAAAGAAATCCGGGCGCTTCAATTGATCGAATGCTGAATGCTTTGATCGTTACCGGGCAGCCGATAACCGATACACGTAATGGAATTGTTAAACCCCGAATCCGAATCGATAATGCGCTGCGGGTTATCGGTAAAAACGGAGCTTTTGATTTTGACGGCGATACTAAAACGGATATTTCAATCTTTCGGCCGGGCGCTGCCGAATGGTGGATCAATCGCAGCGCATCCGGCCAAACCGTAGCTGCCCAGTTCGGCGCTTCGACCGACAAAGCAGCACCGGCCGATTTTACCGGCGACGGCCGGGCGGATATCGCTATCTGGCGGCCTTCGTCAGGTTTCTGGTACGTTTTGCGTTCCGAAGATGCTTCATTCTTTTCATTCCCGTTCGGCGCTGCGGGTGACGTGCCGCTCGCCGGCGATTTTGATGCGGACGGCAAGGCGGACCCGACCATTTTCCGTCCCTCAACGCACGAGTGGTTTATCTCAAAATCTTCGGGCGGCACGACGATCGTAACTTTCGGAGCAACGGGCGATGTGCCTGTTATAGGGGATTATGACGGCGACGGTAAATCGGATATTGCAATCTTTCGCCCCTCGGACGGCTCATGGTGGTATGTGAGAAGTTTTGACGGCCAGTTTCGTGTTTACAGTTTTGGAACGTCGAGCGATAAACCCGTGCCGGGCGATTATACAGGTGACGGCAAAACGGACATTGCCGTTTGGCGGCCATCGACCGGCGAATGGTTTGTGCAGCGTAGCGATGATAATTCCTATTACTCGGTTCCGTTCGGAACAAGCGGTGATTTACCAACGCCGGGCGATTACGACGGTGACGGCAAATTCGACACGGCAGTTTTCCGCCCATCAGGCTCGACCTGGTATATCAATCGAACAACCGCCGGAATCCTGATTTCATCTTTTGGAACTGCTGGCGACCGGCCGATTCCAAATGTTTTTGTGCCTTAATAAAGAATTGGTCTTTGGGCTTCGGTCTTAGGACTTTGATTTCAAAGCTCAAAGCCCAAAGTCCAAAGACCAAATTCATGAAGTTTTTCCTTATTTAAGCGGATTTATGAATTCTGAGAGCCAGCCATTGAGCTTACAGTCGATGACAAGGTGGATGCGGTCTGCCGGGCTGTTGTTTTCCACGCGGTGTTTTTGATAAAAATCGAGATACCAGAGCTCGCCCTCCCGCATTTTTATCAGCTGGTTGTCTAAATAAAATTCGACAAATTCGTTGGTGACAACAGGAATATGGAGGCGAACCACGCCGTGGTCAAAACCCATAAAATAATCGCGGTGTTCGCGTATCCGGGCACCGGCGCCCAGAAGCATAAAACGCACCGCTTCTTTGTCACATTCTATAGTGTCCAAAACTTTGCGCACATAAGGGCAGCGGGCAAGAATCTCGGTGTCTTCGAAATCTTCTGTCGAATGCGGGTCAGGATATATCTGTTTGGTTTTTCCGCCGTTCGAACGTAAGGCGACGACGCTCCAATTACCTTCATAATATTGCTGGTTAAAATGCTTTATCCATTCGTCCGGCGCAACCTGTTCCAAATCCGCTCTGAGAAGCGCGGCATCGAATTGAAAGGGAAATTTGACGCAGTTTTGCATAATTATTAATTGATGATTTTATTCAACGGCCAGCCGGTTTTCGGGAATTGCGTGCATGTGTTTTTGTTTCCGGCGGAAAGAAATAAGATAAATGACGATGCCGATATTGACAAGCAAAATCAGCACCCGAAAGATCGTCGGCTTTTGAAAAATCTCGTAAACCTCGACGGGTACATAAATCGACCCTGAAATAATCCCAAACCATTCCGCCCAGGCGCGAAGCCGCCATAAACCGTAAGCCTCAATGAAGCGGACCGCGGCATAAACAAGTGAAAGCGCGAAAAAAACTTTGATGTTTGAAGGGTTGAGCTTGGTGACGGTTTCGACAATACGCTGCGCGAGATGCCCCTCGCTGCTGAGGTGTAAAACTTCGACCAGATCTCCGGCAAATGCCGGAATATCGCGGTGAGCCAGCGACAGGATGCCGAATCCGCCTATTATTCCGAGAATTCCTTTAACGGCCTCAAATATCGCAATCGCGTGAATGCCTGTTTTGGGGGGATGAATTTTTTCCAAAGCCTTAATCTAGCGCACCTTAAATTTATATTAATCATAACATTTTATTTTCAGCTTTTAAGCCCGGTTCAGAGGAACCGGCGCCGCGTTTTAATTTATTTTCAGAGATTAGTGAAAATTAAAGCCGCGGGTTATTTCGGTTAACCGGATGCTGTCGGTAAGAATTGCCTGCACGAGCCAGAATATTCCGCCGGCGATTGAGAGCAGCAAAAGATTTGTTAAAGCAATCGTCACAACAAATGATTTCCCCGATTCTTCCTGTTCATTACGACCATTTTTAAGCATTTTCCTTTTCTCCTTATTTATTTTGAAAATAGTCCCGGCTGCTAACGCGAGATTCTTTCAGAAAAAATCTCTTTTATGTTCGCCCGAAAAATAAATTAGGATTCAAGGAGCTTGTTTTAATCTAAACTGCCAGTTATGAAAGGTTTTGTTTCTTTTGCCCGCGAAATACGCGAAAGGACGCGAAAAATGTTAAAAATATTTGAAATTTATTCTTTTTTTAGCGTCTTTTAGCGTGTTTCGCGGGCAAATCCCCTTTGAGTTATTTTAATTTAACCAAAACAATCGCGAGCTCGCCATTATCGTCCAGAACCTGCGAGTCGAGCAAATCGCCTTTCGTTAACTGACTTTCATAAACAATCGGGATTAAAACCAAAGCCTGTTCGGTATGTTCGTGCTTCATTTCGTCAATGACCTGTGAGACGCCGTAAAGCCGTTTCTGTTTACCGTCGTCTTCACGAATCAATCTTCCGGCGCCGTAAAATTCCGCTGAATGAGAAATTGTGTGCAGCGTCAGGATTTTTTCATTCGTATAGCCGCGGGAATTGGCTGTGTCGATCAAGTGTTTGACGGTTTCTTCATGCAGGAAATCAGTGATAAAAAACTGTGAAAGGACGGCGATACCGAGCAGCATAAAAAGCGCGGCAGCTTGCACAACCAACGAGCGTATTCGGGATTTGTTCACAAATCGCCAGGTAGTTTCTCCTGTCAAAATCAGCGCGGCCGGCAGCGCAGGCAGAATATAACCCGGCAGCTTTGAGCCCGAAAGCGAAAAGAAAACAAGCGGGACGAGAAGCCAGGCGGTCGAGAAGAGGAGAAGCGGAGAAGAAGAGAAGAGGAGAGGGTTACTTTGTGTCTTTGCAGCATTTTTGCGGGGAATGATTCGTTTGATTAAATTCCAGATCGCGGCTAGAAAAAACGGCAGCCACGGCAGCGTCATGAGCGGCAGCACCCAGAAGAAAAAATAAAACGGCTGCGGGTGTTGATATTTATTCGAGGTATACCGCTGGAAATGGTGCTGGATAAAAAATTCGTCAATAAATTTCCAGCCATTTACCTGATACATCGGCAGATACCAGACGCAGGCGACGAGCAAGCTCAAAATCGTTCCCCAAAACAGGCTGAAAATAAATGCTTTTGAGGGGAATCGCCGGCTCAAAAGATAATAAAACGAGACAATCGCAAGCGGGAAAACGATGCCGACCAATCCTTTTGCGATCAGGGCGATACCTATAAAAAAGTAAAAAGTAAAAAGTAAAAAGTAAAAAGTAAAACCCGATTTTTTTTCAGATTGGTCAAAGATAAAAAACGAGACAAGCGAGGCGGCAACCGGGAAGGTTAGAATAATATCAAAGCTCGCGCCGCGTGAAAAAACGATTAAACCGATTGACGAAGCGGCAATCAGGGCCAGCCAGTTTGCGAAATCGCTCTTTGGTCTTTGGTTTTTGGTTTTTGGTCCTTGGTCTTCTAATCCGTGTCCAGCTGCGTTTACCTGTGGATAAGTTCTTCCTAAAATCCAAAGAGTAAGAACCGTTCCCAAACCGAAAAGGGCGGAACCGAAGCGGGCGGCGAATTCCGATACGCCGAAGATTTTGTAGGCAATGATCTGCAGCCAGTATAAAAGCGCGGGTTTTTCAAACCAATCGAAACCACCGAGCGTCGGCGTAATCCAATCATGCCGCTCGAACATTTCACGCGCCACCTCAGAGTAACGCGGCTCGTCCGGCCCGAGGAGCGGAATCGTCAAACCGGTAAAATAAACTACGACGATGAGGACAGCGAAAAAAAGCCAAATATAATTGGCGTTTGTTTTTTGGTCTTCGGTTTTTGTAATTTCAGACATCTTCAATGAAAATGAAAGTATCGCTGAAATAATTTTTACAATCAATTATGGAAGAAGTTAAAAACTTGAAAACGGCAGTTATCGGAGCCGGCGCACTCGGCCAGCATCACGCCCGAAATTATGCCGAATTGGCAAGAGAAGGCCGGGGCGAATTTATCGGCGTCTGCGATATTAACGAAGAAAATGCACGCGCCGTCGCGCAGAGAAACGGCAGCGCGTTCTTTACCGATTGGCGCGAGCTGCTTGATAAAACCGATGCCGTTTCAATTGTTACGCCGACCGAAACCCACGCCGAGATTGCCTGTGCTTTTCTCGAAAAAGGCGTTAATGTGCTGGTCGAAAAACCGGTCGCCCGAACGCTCGAAGAAACCGATAAAATGATTGCCGCGGCGCAAAAAACGGGCGCAAAATTAATGGTCGGGCATCTCGAACGTTTTAATCCGGCGATGGTCGCGCTGCGCCCGCACGTGACGAAGCCGCTCTATTTTGAAATTCACCGGGTTTCGCCGTTTCCAAACCGGAGCCTGGATGTTGATGTGGTCCTTGATGTGATGATTCATGATCTGGACGCGATTCAATGGCTGGTCGGTGAAAATGTCGCCGTTTCGGAAATCCGCGCCGTCGGCATTCCGGTAATATCCGACAAAGTTGATGCGGCCAATGCGCGAATCGAATTCGAGAACGGCGCGGTCGCCAATATTACAGCCTCGCGCATCGGTACGGAAAAAATCCGCAAAACGCGCTTTTATCAGACAAACTCTTATGTTGTTCTGGATTACGCAACAAAATTTGCCTCTTTGACCAGCCTTGCGCCAAACGCCGCGCACCCGCTTCTCGGCATTTCGATAAACCGCCTGCAGGTCGAAGACATCGAACCGCTCCGCGCCGAAATTCTCGCGTTTTTAGACTGCATCGAACGCGACGACGCACCGCCCATCAACGCGCACGACGGACGCCGCGCGCTGGCTTTGGCGTTGGGCGTTTTGGACAAAATCGAACGCCACCGGAATCGTTTGAATGTTTGAGATATTAAAATGACAATTGACGAAGCGCTCACGATAATCAAACAAAGCAAGGAATGCTTTATTGTTTGGCGAACTGATACAGGCGAAATAGTAAAAGTAAATAGCTTAGGCATGGAAGTCACGCCGGAGAGTTTTGTTCAGCATTTATCCGAAATGACAGCAGACGTTGATGTCAAGAAAACTGATAAAACAATTCAACATGCAAGCCAATTTAGAAACTCTGACAAGGTTGATAAGGAATACCTTGAAAAGCAAAGAGATGATTTTTTAAGTTTAAATTTGCGGGTGAAAATTCTAAATCAATGGATGGAGCAATCCGTAAATGAATTAATTTTAATTCTTGAAACAAAAAATTTCCCCTTTCCGACTGATGAAGAAGATATCTATATTTTGCTTGAAAGATTATTTGATTTTCATTGGCAGGAACTTGGAATGTCAGAACTTAAAAGACTGTGACAATTAGCGGAAGATGAAAGTCTGAGAGAAAAAGATAAAACTCTTTTGAAATTTCACCTTTTATTTTTGGAAGGGAAGAAAGACGAGTTTACTAAGTTTTACAAACAAATTTTCGAAAATCCTTTTTATTGGATTTCCGAGTACATTGATTACTATATTGGAGATTTGCAAATAGCCGATGAATATATTTTGAAGTATTATCATGAACTTTTGAGTAATCCAACAGTTCTATTTGGTGCAAAATATCCCGCGATGATTGCGTTAGGAAAAATCGGCAGCACTTCAGGTGAAAAATCAGCGCGAATTATTGAAGAAGTTATTTTTGATAGTACAGAGGCAATCATTAAAGCTAGAGATACTGTTCTGAAAAGAATCCGAACTCCCGATAATAATTGGCAAAGATGCTCAAAATGTAGATTTGGAAGAGTAAAGGGAAGTTACGGAGATATGATAACAATGAATAATTGTGATGAATGTGTCGGTTTAGGTTGGACCGAGATTTTATGAAAAATGAACAGGTCTCCGAAATTGATGGCTAAAAGAGATGTATGCGGGTAGCTGCGATTAGTGATATTCATGGGAACCTTCCGGCGCTTGAGGCGGTTCTTGAAGATATACACCATGCCGAAGCGAATTATGTTGTGGTTGCCGGCGATATCGTTCCGGGGCCGATGCCGCGCGAAGTGCTGGAGCGTCTGCTCAGCCTTGATATTCCAGTCCGGTTTATTCAAGGTAATGGTGAGATTGACGCACTGGCGAGCATGGCCGGAAAGCAAAATGACAGGGTGCCCGAGCAGTATCGGGAAATCGTTCGCTGGTCGGCGCAGCAGCTTTATCCAAAATACGAAAAACTGCTGGCTGCCTGGCCTAAAACTTTTTGTATTGAGACCGATGTTTTAGGCCGCGTACTCTTTTGTCATGCAACGCCGCGCGACGAAAATGAAATTTTTACCCGTCTTACACCCGAAGAAAATCTCTTACCGGTATTTGAAAAACTTGACGCAGATTTGGTCGTCTGCGGGCATACCCATATGCAGTTTGACCGGATGGTCGGAAAGATTCGGGTTGTAAATGCCGGCAGTGTCGGGATGCCTTTTGGCAAGCCGGCTGCCACTTGGCTTTTGCTTGAAACAAATGTTCAGTTTCGCGAGACGACCTATGATCTGGCGATCGCGGCCGAACGAATGCAAAACACAAATTTCCCGCAAGCAGAAGATTTCACAGCGCATTACATACTCCGACCGCCTTCGGAAGAAATGATGTTGGAGATATATTCAAAGGCTAAATTGGGTTGAAAATTTTCTTTATGATAAATGAACGGATCTCTGCATTTTTACAATCACGAATTGACGCGAACGATTTTCCCTCAGCTGTTTATCTGGTCGCGGAAAAGGGCGAAATTGTTTTCGAGGATGCACTCGGTTTGGCAATCGTCGAACCTGTAAAAATTGAGGCGCAAATTGATACGATTTACGATCTGGCAAGCCTCACAAAAGTTTTGGTTACCGGCCTGCTTACAACCGGATTGATCGAACAGGGCACAATAAATTTGTCGGATAAAATTTCGAAATATTTCACCGAATTTGAAAGGGAAGATAAGCGGGAAATTACAATCGAGAATTTATTGCTTCACACCTCCGGATTTATTAATTGGAAACCTTTTTATTTAATGACTGACTCAAAATCACAGATTCCCAATGTAATAGCGGCGGAACCATTGGCGAATCCTGTAAACTCGACAGTTGTTTACAGCGATTTGAATTTTATTCTTTTAGGATTTCTCCTTGAAAAGATTTACGGAAAATCATTGAAGGAAATTTCTTCGGAAGAAATTTTCAAGCCCTTACGATTGCGAAATACATTTTACAATCCGCCCCGAAGCCGGCGCGAAGAATTTGCCGCCTCGGAATTCGGTAACTATCACGAAAAGAATACCTGCATCGAATTGGGTTACGACGTTTCGAATTACGACTGGCGCGATTATCAGATCGGCGGTGAGGTTCATGACGGAAATTGCTGGTTTATGGACGGCGTTTCGGGCCATGCCGGACTTTTTTCGACCACCGGGGAAACCTTTAAAATCGCGCAGCAGTTTTTAGCCGGAGAGACATTCTTGTTGAAACCCGAAACGTGTAAGCTCTTCCGCACGAATTTTACACCCGGACTTAACGAAGCCCGTTCGATCGCTTTTCAGCTTGCCGAAACGCCCGATTCGACCGCCGGCCGGACCCTCGCGAAAGACAGCTTCGGGCATCTCGGTTTTACCGGGACGAGCCTCTGGATCGAACCCGAAAGCGAGCGCATTTTTATTCTGCTTACAAATCGCACACATAATCATAAACTGCCGTTTTTGAATATCAATTCGGTCAGGCGAAGATTTCACGAGCTCGCGCAGAAAAGCCTGGAGTTAACCTAAGCCGCCGGTAAAGAAAGGTTTTGTTTTTTTTGCCCGCGCGCACCGAAAGGCGGGAGATATATTTATCCACAGATAAACGGGATAAACACAGATTTTTAGATAAATTAAATCAAATATTTATCTGTGTTAATCTGTGTTTTTCTGTGGATAATTTTTCTTTAATTTTTTCGGGGCCTTTCGCGTATTTCGCGGGCAAATTTCCTGATTCTCGTTGATCAGCGACCTGGATTATTTAAGCTCACTTCAGCCGTGAAGACACCGAATCGCGGCTAAAGCCGCAGCTCGGAACTTTTTTTACAAAAATTTACACAAAAACTGTCACAATTGACGGTACTTTTAAATTTCAGGACATCTAAAATTATATGGTTGCAATCAAAAATGAGCGTTTTCATTAAAAAGGCGACAAATTTTTGCTTGGGAGAAAAAAGCGATGAGAAAAATTGCGTTGATTTCAGCGTGTTTTGGTTTGTTTGTAGTTTCAGTTTTCGCGCAATCAGGAAGATCCGGACGGCCTCGCGTCGTTACGGCAACGCCTTCGCCCACGCCGCCGACAATAAAAAATGATACGACGATTCCCACCGAAAAACGTCCGCCTGTTCTTCAGGGCGGAAAAACAGTTCCGCAGACTTCGCCGACTTCGCCGACCGATAACCAGGAGGTTATCGAAGACGATAATGAAGTAATTAAGATTGAAACCAACCTCGTTACGATGCCCGTTTCCGTACTGGATCGTGACGGCCGGTTTATTTCGGGCCTGCAGCAAAGGGATTTTCAGATTTTTGAAAACGGCATTCAGCAAAAGGTCGAATATTTTCAATCGGTCGAGCAGCCCTTTACCGTGATTTTGATGATCGATGTGAGCCCTTCGACACAGTTTCAGATTGATGAAATTCAGGATGCGGCAATTACGTTTGTCAATCAACTGCGGCGCGACGATAAAGTTCAGGTTATAGCGTTTGACGAACGCGTTCATATCCTGAGCCAGGTGACAAGCGACCGCAGAATGCTTGAATATGCCATCCGGCAAACCGAATTCGGCGATGGGACGAGTCTTTACGAAGCCGTTGACCATGTTATCCAGCGTCAATTGAGGCAGATTCAGGGACGCAAAGCCGTCGTAATTTTTACCGACGGCGTTGACACGACCTCGCGCCGCGCCAATTATCAAACCACACTTCGCAGCGCGGAAGAATCCGAAGCTTTGATTTACCCGGTTCGCTACGATACGCAGAGCGATATGAACGGCGGCTGGGGCGGCAATGGCGGCGGTTATCCGAGCCGGTACCCGCGCCGGCGCGGCAGCTGGGACGATATTCTCGGGACGATTTTAGGCGGCGGCGGAAATGTTAGAATCGGCCGGGGCGGCGGCGGTGCTGCCGGGTCGAGCTCTGCCGAATATGAAACCGGTAAACGATATCTGGAAGAATTGGCCAGAAATTCCGGCGGGCGCTCGTTTGAAGCCCGCAACGATTTGACCGGTGCTTTTTCGGGCATTGCCGAAGAGCTTCGCCGTCAGTATTCCATCGGCTACTATCCCGAAAATGTCGGTAATATCGGCGACCGCAAACAAATCCGCGTTCGCGTCATGCGTCCGAATGTAGTTGTCAGGGCAAAGACCAGCTATATTGTCGGCTCGAATACCAACAAACTTGCTGGTAAGTAAAGTGAAAGAGTGAAAAAGTTTAAAAGTAAAAAAGTATGGTTGATTATTTTCAACCCAACTTTTTCACTTTTCCACTTTTAAACTTTTTCACTTTTCCCTCTAGCATCTTTTAATTAATCTCACGGCATCTTACAATGTAGCTTCGAGGTGCAAAATGAAAAAATTTGTATTTTTCTTCTGCCTGGCGGTTATCTGTCTAAGTTTTACGATTAACTTTGCTCAATCACGCAAGATTACTCCGGGGTCCGAGACGACAAAAAAAAATCAGCGTCCGGCTGCAAGCCCCACTCCGCCAAACAACAGCACAACTTCACAAACCCAGCAAAGCGCGGACGAAAACGCCGAGGTCGATGATACCGACGTGATCAAGGTGGAGACGGAAGTTGTTTCCATTCCGGTTAAGGTGTTGGATCGCAGCGGTAGATTTATCGGCGGGCTGACAAAGGAAAATTTCAAGGTTTTTGAAGACAGCGTTGAACAGGAAATCGAGTATTTTTCCAACGAACAGCAGCCTTTTACGGTCGCACTCGTTTTGGATATGAGCTATTCGGCAAAGTTCAAGGCCGAAGAAATACAGGCGGCGGCCCTCGCTTTTATAAATCAGCTGCGCCCGAACGATAAGGTAATGGTCGTTTCCTTCGATGCGGAAGTTTATGTCAATTGTGCGCCGACCAACGACCGGAAGGTTTTGGAAAACGCCATCAAAAGCACGAAAATTTCATTTGGAACCAGTCTTTATGAGGCGATGGATCTGGTTATCAACGAAAAACTCAAAAAAATTACGGGACGCAAAGCGATTGTGCTTTTTTCGGACGGCGTTGACACGAGCAGCCGGAAATCCGATGATTTGCTCAATTTGAATGATGCTTTAGAGCTTGATGCCCTGATTTATCCGATTGAATACGATACCTATAACGAAGTTCAGGCGATGAAGAATAAACCTGTCGTCCAGCAGCCGAAAATTCCGAGCCCGATCCCGTCAAAGGATAAAAGCCCTTTGCCGTTTCCATTCCCGACCAGCGGCGCCGGCGGAGTCGGTACAATGGACGCGAAAGGTACTACGGCTGAAGAATACCGGAAAGCTGACGAATATTTGAATGAGCTGGCGAATCGTACGGGCGGACGTCTCTATAAGGCAAGCACGCTTATGAACCTTTCGGATGCGTTTTCCAAAATTGCCAGCGAGCTGCGTGAATATTACAGCATTGGATATACCCCGAAAGACAAAACAGACAGCGGCAATAAACATAAAATAAAAGTCCGTGTGGATCGCGAAGGCGTGGTTGTCAAAACCCGCGACAGCTATGTTGTCGGAAAAAACGATCCAAAGGGGAAACAAGGCAAAAGGCAAAAGTAAAAAGGCAAAAGTTCTTAAAGGCAAAAGGCAAAATTAATAGTGCGTTTAGATTATAAATATCTCAAAAATCCAATCGCTTCTTAATTTTTTACCTTTTGCCTTTTTACTTTTGCCTTTTTACTTATTACTTTCCGCCTCATTTTCTACAACGGCTGCTTTATCGGGGCTCGTTTCGGCTTCCTCAAACAATTGATTGTCAATCCTTGATTCAATAACCGATTGAATCGAAGCCGGGACATTCGAGAAGAAATTATACCCCGTCAATGATTCGACCGAATCGACGCTCACGCGATACTGACGCCAATCGCTGACAACGTTGTTATTGTTCGGAATCGAAACCGCGATCAGCCGGGTCGAGGTCGTCACGCGCGAAACGTCGTTCGTACCGCTCGGCAAAACCATAATCACTTTCCAGGTCGTTGTCGGGATGGCAACGTGACCATTGGCGATAAATCCGCTGTTGCCGAAACCGCCGGAGATAATATAAAGCTCGCTGCCGGAATTAACGAGCGTTCGGCAATAGCTTTCTAGATTAGCCCAGGTCTGCTGGTTGTTGGTCGGGGCCTGCGGAATCATATTCGTCATCAAAAACGTCGCGTCATTATCGGCGACGGTTTTTGTGCGGTCGGCCGAAGGACACATATGGCCGCGATCATAACCCGAACCCGAATAGTCCGTCCCCTGAACCTGATACCAACCGGCCGGCAGGGCCGTATCGGCACGGAAGCTATCCTGACGCGGCGTTGAACCGAGCCAGCTTGAATCGAGATGCCATGAAACCCAATTAGGCCGGCCGTTATCGCGGTGGTACGACATTACATATTGCGGTTTTTCCATCAGATAATTTGTCGGCTGGCCGATGCTGGCGGTCGCGCCTGACGGGTTGCCCATCGTTAAATTGACATTATTCGAGGGCGGCGGTGTTGAGGTCGGCGTCGGGGTCGGGGTCGAACCGGCAAAGTCCGTAATTGAAATATTGTCGAAATTGATGCGGTTTGCGCCGCCCGAAACCTTGCGGATTTCAAAACGAATCGCGCCTGCGTTGTTGACCGTAAAGCTTGCGGTCGTCAAAGATGTCGAGCTGGTCGTCACGGTCGAGCCGACCTTTGTCCAGCTCGAACCGCTGTTCGTGGATTTCCAAAGCTCCCAGGTGCTGGTGCCGTCCGAACCGTATTTGGCATGCTGGACGGAAACCGTTCCGGCGCTTGCGGCATTAAAATTCATCCGGATCCGGCCGACCTCGCGAACCCGTGCTGACCACGAGCCCGATTTACGATCGCTCGTCGTGTTACCGGTCAGCGCATCATCGAGATACCAGCTGCCCGTAGCGAGCGTTACATTAGCGGCCGCATAAGCCGCTTTTCCACCCGCCTCAAATCCTTCAGTTAAAATCGTCGCGGCTTGCGATTTGCCGAAAAAACCGATAAAACCGCACACCGCTAACACAAAAATCGCAGATAAACCTGCGTATATTCTTCTATTCACGCTTTTCTCCTATCGATAGTTTTAGTTTATAAAACAATAAAGACTAATAATATAAGTTGAAATTCGTGTTACATGAAGGGGAAAATCTTATGAACAAATTTTAGAATCTTTGCAAACGGCAAGTCAATGAAAGTTATTTTATTTCGGTTTTTTCTAACGGTTTAGCGCCGATTTAGAGTTTTGCCGATGGCAGGTCAATGGAATTATTTCCGGACTCTTTATACTCCCGGAATAAAGAAACTGCAAGACGATTTTAGCGAATTCGACAATTTCAAAAATCTATTAATCGCAAATACAGATATCGGGTGTCATTAGCCCATATACTATGTGTTAACAACATTTAAGATGAAAAAAAATTCTTCTCCGCGCCTTTCGTGATATGATATGGGCGATTTACTCAAACAGGCAAGGAAAAATATAAAGGATCGAAATTGGCAAAAATCAACATCTACTACAATTAGCAGAAGAATTATTAACCAATTTCGAAGATAATAATATTCAGAAGAATCCGGTTACGGGCAGTATATGTCGGCAAAGATTTTGCGGGTTTTGGTTTCGATTTTTTGTATTTTCTATTTTCAAACAATTAGTCATATAAAAAATCACGCAGAGCTGTAGCTGTTGGTATGCCAACGCAGGTCATTTATGGTTAATTTTGTAAGCGCCCTGTCGTGAATGACAGATTAAGGAGATTAAAATGTTTTTTAGAAGTTCACACTTCATATCAGTTTCTATTTTTCTTTTCGCGTTGATAATCTTTTCCTTTATCGGAAAAACTTATGCCCAGCTTGACCCGACCTTTGGCAGCAGCGGCGTCGTCACCGCCAGTCTCGGAGGCAGAGGCAGGACGCTTACAAACTTTGTTTTGCCTGACGGAAAAATATTGATTGCTGCCGTTGCTGAGCTCAGCGGTCAACAGAAGACCTTTTTTATCAAATACAACAGCGACGGAACGCCTGATTCGACCTACGGCACAAACGGAAGTATTCAGCTTTCGATCCCTTTCCTTAGTCTAAGCGGAGGAACAATTTTCAACGCCGCCCGGCAGCCGGACGGGAAAATAGTTGTCGTCGGTTCGGATTTTTTCAATTCCAACCGAATATCTCTCGTCGCACGTTTTAACGAAGACGGGACGCTTGATACAAGCTTCGCAGGCGGCACCGGGATTTCCAGACCAAATATTTCCCCATCCCAGGACGACGAATTCTACTCGGTTCGTATTCAACCGGACGGAAAGATTCTTATTGCCGGCGGTTCGGGCGGCGGCGATTCAAGTCTTTGCCTAATGCGCTATCTTCCGAACGGTTCGGCCGACACAACCTTCGGCAGCAGCGGCACCGGTTTTATAGTTCACAGTTCGATAGAATTTCAAAGTATCCAGGGAAATGAATTACTTTATTTACAGTCAAACGGTAAGATTATCGTGGGCCTTTTTCGTGAATACTCTCAACCCGACCACATCGGAACTGTCCGCCGGTATAATGCCGACGGTACGGTTGACAGTAGTTTCACGGTTTTGTCTTTCCCGGGGTTCAGCACACTTCAAAGCGTATTCGTCCAACCGGACGACAAAATTTTTGTCGGCTCGCAATTTTCCAAAACCGAACCACTCGAAATAGTTCATAACGAAAGCCGGATCGCACGTTATAACCCGGACGGCAGTCCGGACACCGGCTTTGGAGATGCCGGACAGATTTCGCTTGATGTGGCGAATCATAACGACGATTCTCCGAAAGGTTTTCAGGTCATGTCGGACGGGCAAATTTTAGTCGGTTACAATGTTTCCATTCAGGCAAACCGCAGTGCTTATCGCGATAATTGGCTGGCTTTTGCACGGCTTTCGCCTACCGGTGCGGTCAACGGAAAATTTCTCGCCGCGCCGATAATAGGAGGCGATTTCATTAGTCAAGTTACGATCTTGCCCGACGGAAAAATTCTGACTGCTTTAAGAAACAGATTATCAACAAATATCGATAGTATTAAGCTCGTGCGGGCAGTCGGCGTCCCGCTTGAAAATTATCTGTTTCACGGCCTTCCTTTTAATTTTCCGGCGAGTTTAGGGGCAACCGACCCGGCTGTTTTCCAGCCAAGTACCAACAGGTTTCTTTTCTATCTGGCAGGACAAGTGGGGCCGAGTCTTGCACCGGGTGATATTCCAGCTCCGGCTGATTATATCGGCGATTTCTATAGCGAGTTGGCCTATTTTCGCCCGTCGACCGGAACCTGGCATATTATCCGGGATTTTTGGGGGGGCGGGCAGGATGTTTTGACGGTTCGCTGGGGAGCTGCCGGCGACATCCCCGTGCCGGCAGATTTTAACGGCGACGGCAAAGCCGATCCGGCCGTTTTTCGTCCGTCGGAAGGCGTTTGGTATATCTATCATATCGTTGACGGTTCTTACAGCATTCAAAGGTGGGGGGTGAACGGAGATAAACCCGTCCCGGGCGATTACGACGGCGACGGCAAATACGACATTGCGGTTTTTCGTCCCTCCAGCGGTGATTGGTGGATTACGCGCTCGTCCGATGGTGGTTATACGGCGCTTCATTTCGGCCTCGAAGGCGACATTCCCGTTCAGGAAGATTATGACGGCGACGGTAAGTTCGACATCGCGGTTTATCGTCCTTCAAACGGCGTTTGGTACCGGCTGAACAGTTCCGACGGAAGTTTCCTTGCTTACCAATGGGGACTTCCCGGCGACATTCCCGTTCCCGGTAACTACGACAATGACCAAAAAGCAAATGTCGCCGTTTGGCGGCCTGGAAATGGAGCATGGTATGTCGTTAATCCGGATTATATTTCAATGATATCCTACGTTTGTGGAATCGACGGAGATATACCGCTTCCGGCGAAATACTAACGTCGAAAGGTGCGCAGCGCCGGACCTTTCCGAATTCGGGCGCGTTTATTTTGATATCTGCAGCCTGATTTCGCAATTGGTTTTGTGAGATAAAACGCGCCCGTTTCTCTATTACAAACCGGGAGATAATTTGTGAAAATGAAATATTTAGTACTGACCGCACTGCTTTTAGGGAGCTCTGCGGTTTGCTTTGCTCAATCAAAAACGCCTGGCTTTCGCCAGTATTCGGCAAAGGTCGAGCGCATCGGAAATATCAAGGTCAATCTGAAAAGCCACAAAAGCGCGAATATGTATCGCACCAATCTACGGAACGCCGCAAAAGAAGGCGTTAATTTTGCCGGGCATTACGTTCTGACAACATGGGGCTGCGGCACGAATTGTACTGAAAGCGCGATTATTGATGCCCGAACGGGACGCGTATTTTTCCCCGATCAATTGGCCGGCGCGGGGAACGGTTTCTGCGAGCTGCCGGCCGACGCCGAGCCGCTTGTCTATAAACCGGACAGCCGTCTGCTCATCCTCAACGGTTTCAAAGGCGGCGACCTCGAAAACGAGAAATCAAAGTGCGGTATATATTATTACGAATGGACCGGCACCGCTCTGAAACAAGTCCGCTTTGTTCAGAAAAAACGCACCGAGATGCCGTAGAGCCGAAAGCAATTTTGTTTGAGCTATTAAATTAAAAAAGGCTTAGCGTTTCGTATGCGAAGCCTTTTTTATCTGGATTCGATAGAAGAAATCGAATTTCAGCCGATGAAATCGGCGAAATATTCCCCGGTTCGCCATATATGTCGCAGTTTTCAACTGCTTCAAATATTGGCTAAATTATTCCCTTAACTAGCATCGCAGGTATCTACAGATCTTTTTTGCAGCCTTACATAGATAAACATTAGTCCCAGAGGGACCGAAGGTGCCCCGCTTCGCCGCCCAGCGATAAATCCATAGGTATCTACACAATTCGGTAACTTTTGATAATTTGAATCTCGGTCGCTTGACGGGCGACAAACAGCCCCGCTTCGCCGCCCAGCGAGAATCGCCGGGTCAGGCGTAACGTATGGATTCGGTCGCTTGACGGGCGACCAACAATCAGCGGTCAGTGTTGGTCGCCCGTCAGGCGACCGCTAAAATGTGGGCCAACGACCTATGGTTTCGGCGAAACGGGGCACCTTCGGTCCCTCCGGGACTATTGGTTTGTAATATGCGACTTAACGATATGCAGATAACTATGACTAGCGTTATAGGCTCCAGCTATTTCGCTCTCTTCGACGGCTTAGGCGGAATTATTCTGTTTTAAGAGCAGCTTACTTCGGGCGCGCCTTTCGTTTCCAATTCATTGCTGCATTAAATAACCATTCCGTCTCGAATTATTGAGTTTTTCGGAATAATGATGATACCTTCGCGGATAAAGTAACAATTGTTTTCGCCATCGGCCGTTTCGATATTGTTTTGATTAATGAGCTGGACGTTGTTGCCGACACGCGCATTTTTATCGATAATCGCCCGGTGGATAACGGTATTTTGACCGATACCGATATGCGGAATCTGACGGTTATTATTGTTTTGAATTTCTTCGATCGATTCGAAGAAATCGGAACCCATGATAATCGAGTTTTCGATTCGGGTGCCTTTATCGATCCGCGAGCGCAGACCGATTATCGAGCTTCGGGCATAAACACCGTTCAGAATACAGCCTTCGCTAATCATCGAGTTATCTATATCACAGTTATGTACTTTCGATGGCGGAAGATACCGCGAGCGCGTATATATCGGTGATTCAGTGTCAAAAAAATTAAATTTCGGCAAAGGCGATGCCAGGTCGAGGTTGGCGTCATAAAAAGCGCGGATGGTTCCGATGTCTTCCCAGTAATTCTGAAAGAGATGCGCCTGCACATTGTATTTTTCAATGGCCGACGGAATAATTTCCTTACCGAAATCGACATGGGTTTCATCCTGCCGTAAAAATTCGATGAGGCGTTCGTAATTAAAAACGTAAATTCCCATCGATGCCAAAAATGGGCGTTTCAGGCTTTCCTCGAGGGACAAGCCGAATTTGGTCGTGTCGACACGCATCGATTCGAGCGCATCGCCTTTCGGCTTTTCCTTGAATTCAACGATCCGGCCGTCGTTGTTAGCTTTCAATAGTCCGAAACCTTCAGCTTCGTCCGGGCGGCACGGAATTACCGAAACCGTAATGTCTGCCTTTGTTTCAAAATGCCGGGCCAGAAATTTACTGTAGTCCATCCGGTAAAGATGATCGCCTGAGAGAATCAGAACCGTATTAATACGCCAATCGCGAATATGCGGAATCATCTGCCGCACTGCATCCGCCGTTCCCTGAAACCATTCGGGGCTGTCAAGCCGCTGCTCGGCTGCCAAAACTTCGACAAAGCCGGTTGAAAACGAGGAAAAACGATAAGTCCGCGCAATATGCCGGTTGAGCGAGGCCGAATTAAACTGCGTCAGCACAAAAATCTGTGTGATTCCCGAATTGATACAGTTTGAAACGGGAACATCGATTAAACGATATTTTCCGCCGAGCGGAACCGCCGGTTTGGCTCGCTCCTTGGTCAAAGGAAACAATCTTGTACCCGCACCGCCGCCTAAAATCACCGCTACGACATTTTCGTATTGAGACATAGAATTTTGGTATATGAAATTCACTCAATTTGGTTTATAAAACTATAACTTGCATCTACTACAATAGCCTGCTAATAATTGAATTTCAAGCTATTTTTTGTATTTAACTTTGACATTTTTCGTCAAAGCGTGATAACTTGCCTTTCACTCTGCGGTAAATATCTATTAGCGAAAAATATTTACAGGGGACCGTTCTTTTTCAGACTAAAACACTTTTACATAAGGGGAAGCCGGGTGAAAATCCCGCACGGTCGCGCCACGGTAAAAGGGATGAGGGATGAGGGATGAGGGATGAGTTTAAAGCACATTTTAAACTCATCCCTCATCCCTCATCCCTCATCCTACGAGTCCGGTGACCTTTTAAGAGTTTTTTAGCCGTAATCGTCTCGCGTAAGGACGATTGGCTGACTAGGTCGTTTTTGTTTCTTCTATTACTATAAAAAGTCCTGTTTAGCTCGTCATTAACGTTTTGAGATGAGGCTGAGCAGGACTTTTTTATGTTTAATAATCAACGAAAAATATATTTCGTCATTTTACTTTTTATCTCTCTTTTTTCGCTCACGGCTTGCCGGAACGGGAACCAGCCGGCGAATGCGGAAGTAAAGATGCGCGACATTGCCGACGATTTGGGGCGTCACTTAAAGATTCCCGAAAAGGTCGAGCGGGTTATTTCACTGGCACCGAGCCTGACCGAGAATATTTTCGCGGTTGGGGCCGGCGATCGTTTGGTCGGCGTGACCACTTTTTGCAATTATCCTGACGATGCGCAGAAAATCCAGAAAGTGGGTGATACGCTGAACCCGAATATCGAAACCATCATTGCTCTAAAACCGCAAATAGTTTTTGTTTCGACCGCCTCGCAGCTCGAAACGTTTATGAAAACTCTCGAAGCGCAAAACATAACGGTATTTGTAACGGCTCCGAAGGACTTAAACGGTGTTCTGGCGAATCTGCGGCAGCTCGGCGAGATTTTCGGAACACCGGAAAGAACAACTATCCTGCTTAACGAGCTGCAGGAACGAATCATCGCGGTCGACGAGCAGGTGCGCGACAAACCCAAAACAAAAACCTTCGTGCAAATTTCAAGGGAACCGCTTTTCACGATCGGCAAAGATTCTTTTATAACCGAAATTATCGAACGCGCCGGCGGCGTTTCGGTTACCAAAGACGTCCCAACCGCCTATCCGAAAATCAGCAAGGAAACCGCGTTGTCACTGAACCCGCAGGCGATTATTCTTTCGGAGAGCCCCGATAATCTTGAGCCGAACGATGTTTTCAAAAACTCGATGGCCGTAAAAAATAAAAAGGTTTTCAAAATAAGTGCTGATATTCTTTCGCGCCCGAGTCCGCGAATTGTCGACGGTTTGGAACAGATTGCTGAGGACTTGAAGTGAATTTTGTGACAGGTAGAGAAGAAGGCGCGGAGACGAGGAGAAAGGGCGACGCGGAGACCGGGAGACGCGGAGGCGCGGAGAAAAAGAACGATGTCTCGCCGCGTCTCCGTGCCTCCGCGTCCCCGCGCGGCAGCCTCAAATTCGGTATCTCTCTGGCGCTTCTCTTGATTATCGCGCTGGCGGCGGCGATTTATCTGGGCAGCGAAAAGCTTTCGTTCTTTGATTTAACCGAGTCGCAGGCGACGATTCTTTTCGATATTCGGCTGCCGCGCGTTCTGCTCGGCGCATGCGTCGGGGCGGGGCTGGCCCTGGCCGGGGCGAGCTTGCAGGCGCTGCTCAGAAATCCGCTAGCCGAACCTTATCTTCTCGGCGTTTCAAACGGCGCGGCTTTGGGAACGATGCTCGCCTTCGTTTTCTTTTCACAGTTTGAATTGGCGCGTCCGGTCTTTGCTTTTGCGGGCGCGAGCCTGGCAACTTTCGCGGTCTACCAGATGGCAAAATCGCGGGCCGGGATGAATGTTGAACGCCTTGTGCTGTCCGGCGTTATTGTGACGACGTTTCTCTCGTCGATCATCGTTTTATTAACAAGCCTGCTGGATGCGGCAAAGCTCAGAAGCTTTACATTCTGGCTTCTGGGCGATTTATCGCAGGCGACGAAAAACGGATTTTACCTGACATTTGTTGTTGTCGTTGCCGGAACGATCATTTTAAGCTCGCAGGCGCGCGCATTGAACCTGATGATGATCGGCGAACGCGACGCCTTTGATTTCGGGGTCGAAGTAAAACGCGTCCGGCTGGTTGTTTTCGCTTTGGCCAGCGTTCTGGTCGGAAGCTCGGTGGCGGCCAGCGGGTCGGTCGGTTATGTCGGTTTGATCGTGCCGCACCTGATTCGTTTGATGATCGGAAGCGATAATCGCCTGGTAATTCCGTTTTCGGCTATTTCGGGCGCGATTTTTGTGGTTCTGGCCGATACGGCTGCCCGGACGGCAATCGCCCCGCGCGAGCTGCCTGTCGGGGCAATAACGGCGCTCATCGGTGCGCCGATGTTTATCTATTTATTAAGAAAGTCTTGAGTCTGAAGTCTTAAGTCTGAAGTGCGAAATCACATTGACTCCAGACTTAAGACTTCAAGCTCAAGACTTAAGACTCAAATGCTTGAAGTTCAAAACATATCGATAAATTACGGCGCCTGTGCGGTTGTGCAGGATGTTTCCTTTGTGCTTGAACCAGGCAAGATTATTGCACTTACAGGCTCGAATGGGGCAGGGAAAACAACGCTTTTAAAATCCTTGAACGGGGCACTGCCGGTCGCGAAGGGCACAGTTTTATTAGACGGACGCGAGCTTGAAAAATTTTCGCGACGCGAGATTGCGGGTCGAATAGCGGTCATCGCGCAGGAAACCGAAACGAAATTTCCGGTCTCGGTTCTGGAATTTGTTCTGGCCGGGCGTTTTGCACACGGCACGGCTTTCGGTTGGGAAACCGCAAACGATTTACAGATTGCCGTTGATTGCCTGAAGCAGTGCGACTTGGCAAATTACGAAATGCGGCAGATGAATCAGCTTTCGGGCGGCGAACGCCAGCGTGTTGTTCTCGCGAGAGCGCTGGCCACGCAGGCAAAAATACTTCTGCTTGATGAACCGACCGCGAATCTTGATTTAGCGCATCAGGCATTAATGTTTCGGCTTATAAAAGAAAGAACACGGATCGGAGCGGCGTCATCCATCATTATCACGCACGATTTGAATCTTGCATCGGAATTTGCCGACGAGATTCTATTGCTGAAAAACGGCAGGACTGCCGCTAAGGGCGCGCCGCCGGAAGTTTTAACTGAAGCCAATTTACAGGCGGTATTCGGCGTAAAAGTTTTACTGGACGAAAATCCGGTAAGTAGAAAAACGAGAGTTACAACAATATATTGAAAACGTTCGTTGTTCGTGGTTAGTTGTTCGTTGTATTTACTCAGCCAGGAACAACTAACCACGAACAACGAACAAACGAAAAACAATCGCTGCAAAGGAAGTTTGGTGCAATTCCAACGCTGCCCACGCAACCGTAAGTGGAGGGCAGAGGGATGAAGGATGAAGGATGAATTTAAACTATTTTAACTCATCGCTCATCCCTCGGCCCTCATCCCTCCGAAGCCGGGAACTTTGCTGCGTTTGTTGAGACATAAAACCCATATTCCGCGCTGGGCGGAAAGGAGATATATGAAAATTATAAAGATTTTAAGCTTAATTTGTTTTTTGTCGGTTGGTATTTTCGCGCAAACGGGCGCAGCTATTGAGGGGAAGGTCACTCAAAATGATAAACCGGTAACCAATGCCTGGGTGCAATTGGTTTTTGATAGCGATAGTCAGAAAAGAATTGAAACAAAAACCGACCAGGACGGCAAATTCAAATTTGCGGATTTACAGGATGGTAAATACTACGTGCTGGCAGAATGTGATAATTGCCGCAGAGACGCCTTACGGCAGGAAGTTTTGATTACATCAGGAAAGAGTATTGATCTGGAGATAAAACTGCCGAATTATTCAATCAAAGAGCAGGTAACAATTTCAGCCGACGCCGGACAAACGATCGAACAGGTTTCAAAAACCGTAAATGTTATTGACGCGCAGGAAATGCGTGACCGGGCTGATTTTTCTCTGGCCGAAACTCTGCGAACGGTTCCCGGCTTTCGCGTTCAGCAGCTCGGCGGCTTCGGGCGCACGGCTTCGATAAAGACGCGCGGGCTTCGTAACCAGGACACCGCTGTTTTGATCGACGGCATTCGTTTTCGCGATGCCTCGGCGATTACGGGCGATGCTTCGAGCTTCTTGTCGGATTTTACGCTGACGAGCGTCAATAAAATCGAGGTCCTGCGGGGTTCGGGTTCGTCGCTTTACGGCACGAATGCCATCGGCGGCACGATCGATTTTCAAACGCCGAAACCGGAATCCGGTATGCACGGGCAAATAGGCGGGGCCATCGGCGGTTTGGGCTTAAGACGCTTTCGCGGCAATTTTTCGGACGGTACGAAAGACGGCAAATTCGGCTTCAATCTCGGTGTTTCGCGAACTGCTTACACCAAGGGAATTGACGGCCAGGACAATGCCCATAATACGAATTTTCAATCCCGCATCGAATATAATCCGTTTGAAAAAACGAACATTTCGGCGCGTTTTTTTATATCGGATGCATATGTGCGTCTTAACTCCAATCCTGATACGATCGGCACTTTGCCCGCCACCAACGCCGTTACTATCGACGCCGTTCCGCTATCGCGTGATTTGCTGAGGCTATATGAGAGCGGCCAAACGATCACGAATCCCGGCGGCGCGAATTTTGTTCCCGATGCCAACGACCCCGACAGTTTTCAGAAATCGCAATTCTTTAACGGGCAAATCGTTCTGACGCAAATCATCAATGAGCAGCTTATTTTCCAGGGGTATTATTCGGGTCTGAAAACCTCGCGTAAAAACGACAACGGGGTTTTCGGAATCGGTTTTCAAAGCGCGTCTGCGTCGGTCTTTGACGGCACGATTCAAACCGCTAACGGGCACCTGAACTACGCCCCTAATAAATTCAATACGGCGACCTTCGGCTACGAATTCGAACACGAGAAATTCGGCAACGATGGTTTTGCGCCCACTGGCTCCGGCAATTTTTTTACCCGAGCTTATCAATCGAGCAATACGCTTTATGCGCAGGATTTGATTAGCCTGGCTGGCGGCAATCTGCAAATCGCGGGCGGCTTTCGCGCACAGTTTTTTAACTTGAAAACACCGAAGTTCAGCTTAAATAACGCGCCTTACGCAAATCTAACGTTGGATGATCCGCCGGCTGCCTACACGTTTGACGGCGCGGCCTCATATTTCTTTGATAAAACCGGCACGAAGCTTCGCGCTCACGTCGGCAACGGTTACCGGGTTCCGTCGCTATTTGAAAGATTCGGCACATTCTTTGACGATTTTTCAATTCCAAATCAATTTGTCGCGCTTGGCGATCCGAACCTGCAGCCCGAAAAAACCATCGCATTTGATGGCGGAATCGAGCAAAACGTTTTCAAAAACAAAGCACGGTTTAGCGCCACCTATTTCTATACGAAGCTGATCGACACCATCGGTTTCGGCAATGTTGTTCCGCCCATCAATGATACACCGAGAGATTTTGGCGGTTACCTCAACACAAAGGGCGGCATCGCCCGCGGAGCCGAATTCAGCGGGCAGGTGCGAGCCACCGGTTCGACCGATATTTTTGCATCTTATACATTCACCAACAGCGACCAGCGCGAGCCGCAGGTGACCGGCAACCCGAATATCGAAACACTCGGCATTCCGCATCATCAGTTCACGCTCGTCGCCACCCAGCGCTTTAAGCGTGCCTGGATAAACTTCGATTTCCTGGCGACGAGTAATTATCTCGTGCCGATTTTCGACAGCAACAATTTCACGTTCCAAACCTACGTTTATCGTTTCAAAGGCAATCGCAAAGCCGATCTAACGGGCGGTTACACATTTTTGCTCAACAAGGAAAAGTTAAATCTTCGTCTTTTCGGAACAATCGAAAATCTATTTGATTACGATTATTTCGAAAACGGCTTCCGCACCTTCGGCCGAACCGGCCGGCTCGGCCTGAGTTTTGGTTTTTAAAGTTTAAGAGTGAAAAAGTGAAAGAGTGAAAAAGTTCGGTTGATTATTGACACCCAACTTTTTCACTCTTAAACTTTTTCACGCTTTCACTTTTTAAACTTTTTCACTTTTTCACTTTTAAACTTTTTCACTCTTCTTCATGTTATAATCGGAGAATACAAAGAGGTGCGAAAGATATGAAGAAGTTTGTTATCCTGATTTTGAGTTTAACGACGGCGCTTTCTACATTTGCCCAGACGAAAACCATAACTAACGCGGATTTAGAGAAATTTCGCCAGCAGCGTGTCGAATCCGAAAAGAAATTAAAGGAAAGATACGCCGAGATGGGCTTTCCTTCGCCCGAACAAATCGAAAGACAAAATGCCGAACGGCGCGCCGAGCTCGAGGAATATGCCGACTATCTGCGCGAGCAGAAAATACAGTCACAGAATGATATCATCGCCCAGGCGAACATACTTCGCAGTCAAATCGCGGCGGTCGATGCGCAGATAAATTATCTTCGTCGTCAGGGCAGCACGTATTACAGCTCGCCGTTTATATATTCTTACGGTTATGCACCCTTCGGTTTTCGCGGCAATCATTTCTCGCCGCGAAATCAATCGCTTCCGAGAAACAGCATAACCGGGGCACAGAACTACGCCCTTATGTATCCAAACGCGCAGGATTACTTTAACCAGGCACTCGGCGTTCGCACCGGCTCCAGAATCGGCGGCGGAGGGATCGGCGGCGGTCGCGGTCGTGTTGGATCCGGCAGAAGAGGATTTAATCGCGGCGGCTATTTCGCACCCGTTATTGTCGGTGACTATTACAACTCGAACGATAACAGCTCGCAGCTGATCTACCTCGAGCAGCAGCGTGCCGGGCTTCTCGCTCAATGGAACATTCTGGAAGAACAAGCCCGCCGCGCCGGAATCCGGATTGATTAATTCTACATTTCTGACAGAAATGAAACGTAAGGGGCGAAAAAAATTTTCGTCCCTTATTTTTTCCCTTTCACATCTCGTTCTTAACTCTAATCTCTCGTTTTTTCAGCCGTCAAAATTTTTATTGACATGAAAAACTAGTCAGTGCTATTCTCATAGCACTTATACAATCCATAAGCAATCGTAATCAAATTAAAACAAATAAATTCGGCATCCTGCCTTGAATAAATGTTCTTTGACAAGCGTAACTTTTGCTGTTTAAAATCAAACTTAAGTCCCTTCAAGCAAACCATTTGAGTGTTCAAACGGAGCATTCGACCGAATGAGATCGCAGTTGAGCGATTAATTCATGCTGTGCGTAGTTTCAGGACAAAAGTCCGTTCAAACAAAGCAAATTTCTATAATATAAACTCGACCGGTTCTATCGCCGGAGAAATCGCGGCTCCGGACCCGAAAACGGCTCTGCGAACAAAGTGCATAAATTCCGTGGTTTTGCCACAAAACTAGTTAAGAGGACGGTAAATAAACGAATGAACGAATATCAAACTGCAAGTTTACGGATGGTTAAGAAAATAATCAGGCTTTGCGATAAATATTCGGATATTCTTATGCCGGTCGTCGCTTTTCAGGCCGGATTAACTGCGCTCAAGACCAAAATCGCCGAGATTGAAGATAACGAGGAATTAAGCGGCCTGAACCTGGCTGGTATCACCGACGGCGAAAAAAATTTTGAGGATATAGTTTGTCAAATTACCACCGATATCGCCGGATTGCTTTATGCCTACACAGACGAAATTTCAAACAATACACTGAAAATGGAAGTAAACCTTTCGCTGGCCAAACTAAGGAATAAAACCGGCACCGAGCTCGTTCTGGTTTGCCGGACAATTTATTCCCGCGCCGCCGAGCTTAAAACAGAATTGGCAGCTTACGGGCTAACGGCCGAGCTGCTGACCGATTTGCAGGAAGCCATTGATGATTACGAAACAGCCTTGCTTAATCCGCACGCTGCCGGCGACAAACAGCCAAAAGAGCCGCCAAAACAGCTTTTCGACGAATTGGATGAAATTCTTTCTGAAAGAATAGATACCGTGATGGATAGCTTCCGCATATCGCACCCCGAATTGTACGAAGCCTATTTTAACCTTCGCGAAATCCCGGCGCATCAATTAGAGGGCAGAGGGATGAGAGATGAGGGATGAATTTAAAAAACAAATATTCATCGCGCATTTTGCCCGTGAAAAAACTCGTAAGCGGGCGACTGCTTTATTTTCATCCCTCATTCTTTATCCCTCTGCCCTAAATATTTTGACCCTTTTCTCCGAGAAATACTGCATGTAGGATTGAAGGGAAAAATTTTCCAGCGGTCAGCATTTCGGTTTTCCCTTAATTTTTCAAGAAGGAGAAAATTAATGGGAATACTAAGACTATTAATTCGCGGGACAAGAGAGGCCGTTCAGGAAAAACGGGCGAAAAATGATTTGGAAAGAAAGCTCGGCCGCCGGGTATCGAAAGAAGATCTCTATTCGTTAGGCGCACATCTCGATGCGGCACAGCCCGCCGCCGCGCAGATGCCTTTGCAGTCGACACCGCGCGAATCGGCGGTTCCGTTTGCCGATGCCAAACCACCGATGAGAAGACTTTATTTCTGGCTGATTGTCGGAGTTTTGGTCCTGTTTGTCGGCACGATAGGCACCGCGGCTTTTGTGGCGATGATGCCCGAGCGCACCTATAACCGGCTAAATCCTTTTACTCCGAAACCGCCGGCGGGATCCTTCCCGGCGCAGCTCGGCGATTATAAACTAAAAGAAAAACCCGATTATTACGGCGTCTCTTCCTTAAACAGGGTCCCGTATTTTGAAGGTGAGTATAACAGCGGTACAAACTATATAAAATACACTCTCTGGGATTATAAAACTGAGGCCGATGTGAAATCGGCATTTGAGGCGCGAAAAAAATATATTACGGCGTTAACAAAATTCCAGATCGTCGATAACAGCGATGCAAGATACGTAGTTGTTTCAACGCCGGGCAATTCAAACTATGTCCTCTTCACGGACGGAACGCAGTTGAAACAGATATACGGTTACCATCAAAAATCGATCTATGAATTTGAGGGCCTGCTAAAAAATTCGCCGCCCGCCGAAGTGGTTGCCGTTAACCTGGAAAAGCTCGCCAGCGACAATAATTTGTCCGTTACGGTTCTTCAGCTGCTCGACGATTACAAAAAAGATTCGGCCGCTGCCGATAAAAAATATAAAGGCAAAACTATCTCGGTTACCGGCACGGTCGAAGTTTCCATCAAAGACAAAAAAGGCAATCCGCTCATCGGGTTCCTGCGGCCCGGCTCGACAAATCCGGCCGATGGAATGGTCGATTGCAGCTTCGATAAATCACAGGAGCCGGTTATCTCAAAAGTTAAAAAAGGCGATTCAGTCAAGCTTCAGGGAAAAGTGTTCGGAAATCTGCTTGGCAATATAATGCTCGAAAATTGTACAAAACAGTAAATTAAAAGACTTCGGGATGAGAAAATGTGCCGGGGTGTAGTTTAAGAATTGGAAAAAATCAACGATACATTAAAGGACGTTTCGGCGTCCTTTTTTACCGGAATCGGCCTCAAAAGATATTGGCAAAAATAATGCAAATCTGTAAGATATAGAAAAGGAAATGAGAAGAATAATTGTGATCTCAACTTGTACTTGCTGCGTATCTTTCATAGTTTTCCAGCAGGTCGTTAAAGGTTCCTAATTTATCTAAATCATCTTAAAATGCCAAACATCAAAAATCACCGGCAAGTAGCCAAAATCCTGCGCATTATCGCCGTGTTAGGTGTAATCATTGCTGCCGTTTATAAATTTTTCTCCGTATCCGAGATAAAACCGAATCAGGAATACAGCATTTATGCGCTTATTTTAGTCGGCTTCGGAACTTTTATTTCGCTGGCTATTTTAGGAAGGTCATCCGTCAGGATACTAAAAAATCCGGATCTTTTGGTTCCTCTCGGTTTATATATTACTGCGCAGAGTTTATTTGACGTATTTGTTCAATCATCGCCTTTTATAAGTTTTAAAAATAGCGGCTTTAACTTCTCGGATGTAAATTTTAGCGTCGTCCCTGCTATCATTCTTAACTTTGCGATAGCTGCCTGTTTTACAGGCTGGATAACCCGCACCCTATTAAACTTTGTTGAAACAGGAGAGGTTGATCTTATAAAGTCCTTTCAAAATATAAGTGAATGGTTCCCGCGCACATTGGGCACCCTGTTTTTGGGCAGCCTGCCAATTTTTCTGTTTAGCTTTGCCTTTATTCCTTTTTTATTTAAAACGAGTCCGGCGGTCCATATGGCATTGATTTATCCGCTGGTTTTGTTTATAGCCATTTTTTCGATAATTTTGAATTTGGCGACCGCGGTTTTAGTTCCTCACGTTCTCGCGACGCAGGCAAACCTGAGAGAAGCTATTTTTGAAGGAATAAAAATCAGCTGGCTCAATAAAAGAAAAACTTTTGTTCCGGTCGTTTTATTAATGCTCGTTTCAGGCTGGATCGTTTTTATCTCGGTTAGATTTAATGACCTGAATACTGAAAAGAAAAAGTTCGGCGAATATTCTTACGTAAACGACTATTCAGTAAGATATCAAACGAATTTTTCAACAGATTTTATCTGGATCGGAGATTACCAGGAACAAAGTGAATGGCATAAGAAAATGCTGAAAGCGGTCAAACAGGAACCGCTCGGAACCGCTGACTTCCGCGTAATGATCCTGATGCTAATACTTTCACTGGCGGTCAATCTCGAAATAATCAGCAGGTATTTAGGCAAAAATCAATTAGATGCGGAGCTTAACAATTTTATTACGCTGAATGCCCGAGTTATTCTCATTGCAGGAATATTCGGCCTGTTTTTTCCCGTCGAGTATTTTTCCGCTAAATCATCTCTCAATGATGATAATTCGGCAACTCTGGAAGAGATATCCGTGCCCCGGGTATTTAAGGACGAAAATATTCTCGGTAAAAATCCTTTTTTTACGTCCGGGCGCATTGATTCAGAGTGGATCAGAAATGTTTTTGTGGGGAATTTTGACGGAAAGCCGGGTACTGAAAAGGTTGTTGTTTACGGGGATAAGGCGATTGTTTATGACAATCAGGAAAATCCGAAAAGCGAAATCAAATTTAATCTTGGCAGAACGCAGGATAGCAGCAGGCCGAGCAATGCCACTTTTCATGATGTTGAAGTAGTTGATCTTGACGATGACGGACTATTCGAATTTATCGGAATCGGAAGTTATCCATATACGGCATTCATTGTAAATCAAAGGGGTGATGTTACATTCCAATATCAAGGTGAGGGCATTGATCTCAAAAACGTAGAAGCCGTTGATCTTGATAAGGATAAACGTAAAGAAATAATAATCGCAGATAAGGGGTTTATAAGAATATTTAACCGTGAAGGAAAAGAAATAAAATCGGTTGAAACAAAAATAAAATTTACGTTTGACAGCACTGCGCTAACGGTAAATCTGAATAAATCCGGCGACAAAGCATTTTTAGTAAAAAATTTCGGCGAAGCCAGCTTGTTCGATTTCACAGGAAAGAAAATCGGTGATATTAAAATGCCGACCAATATTAACGGTTTCTTGATCGAAGACGATCAATGGGCCCATTCTCTTTATTTTGATGATAACAAATTCGGCCTGTTTGACCTGGACGGAAAGCTGGAAGCAAAATATGAGGCTCCTTTTAGCGAAGTGCGGCACAGTTACTGGGAGTCGAAGATTCCAGTTCCCTTATTTGAAAGAAACGCATATGTTTTTTCGGCTCAGGCAAAAAGATTCAAAATCAATGAAAACGAAGATAAACTTTTAGCCGTCTTAACTTCCATGGGCGGCAAAGAATTTACCGGGGGCTATATGCTTTATGTTTATGACGGTGCGGGAACGATCATTTATCAGGAATTATTTGACGAATCATTGATGAGATTGATTGTTGTTCCGTCTGAAACTAAAATTGGAACAGAAGATTTAATAATTTTCGGAAATAAAACCATTTGGAAATATTCGTTAAAATAATTTTATGAAAGAAGGTTGGGAAGCAGTTATTGGAATGGAAATTCACGCGCAGCTGGCGACGCAGACAAAGATTTTCTGCGGGTGCCCTACAAGTTTCGGGGCAGAGCCGAATGAAAATACCTGCCCGGTTTGTCTGGGCTTGCCGGGCGCGCTGCCGATTTTGAATGCACGAGTTGTCGAATACGGCGCAAAGGCGGCGCTGGCGCTGGGTTTGAATATCAACGAAACGTCGATCTTTGCGCGCAAGAATTATTTTTATCCCGATTTGCCGAAAGGTTACCAAATCTCGCAGTATGACAAGCCGTTTTCGTCGAACGGGACGCTGACGATCATGACCTCGGAGCGCGATGAATCGGGCCGGGCGTTTGATTGGAAGCCGATGACGATTCATATCGAGCGAATGCATCTGGAAGAAGACGCGGGCAAAAACGTTCACGAAGGTCTGCCGGATACGGATAAATATTCCTATGTCGATTTAAACCGGGCCGGCACGCCGCTCGGCGAAATCGTCACCGCACCGGATTTTCGGTCATCCTGGCAGGCATATGATTATGTCAATCACGTGCGAAGGGTTTTGCAGTGGGTCGGCGCATCGGAAGCCGATATGGAAAAGGGAAACCTGCGCTGCGAAGCGAATGTTTCGGTGCGCAAAATCGGGCAGGAAAAGTTTAATAACAAGGTCGAGTTAAAGAACCTGAACTCGGTGCGTTTTATGCAAAAGGCGATTGAATACGAGATCGAGCGACAGATCGCCGCGCACGAATCGGGCGAAGGCGTAAACCAGGAAACACGGCTCTGGGATGAGAAAAACAACCAAACACGCGTCATGCGCTCAAAAGAGGACGCGCACGATTATCGCTATTTTCCCGAGCCGGACCTGCAGCCGCTGGTTGTTTCGTCGGAATTTATCGCACAAATAAAGACCGAAATGCCGGAGCTGCCCGATGCGATGCGCGAGCGCTTTACCGGCACATACAATCTTTCGTTTGACGATGCTTCGCAGCTCGTTTCGGAGAAGGATTTGGCAGAATTTTACGAAAAAACGGCAGCCGCTTCGGGCAATCCGCGCACGTCGGCAAATTTCATATTGTCGGAGCTTCTTCGCGAACTGAACAACTCAAACAAAAACGCCGGCAATTCTCCGGTTTCAGCGGAAAACTTAGCCGAGCTTATCAAAACTCTGGATGCCGGAAAGATTAACAATAATCAGGCAAAAGAAGTTTTGGTCGAAATGTTCAATTCGGGTAAAGATTCAGCGGCCGTTATCAGCGAGAAAGGATTTGAGCAAATTTCGGATTCGTCCGCAATCGAAAAAATTGTTGACGAAATTATCGAAAAAAACGAAAATCAAGTTACAGCATATCGGGGAGGTAACGAGAAGCTTTTCGGATTTTTTGTCGGGCAGGTGATGAAGGCATCACAAGGCAAAGCTAACCCGAAGATTGTGAACGAGATTTTAAAGAAAAAATTATAAAACGAACTTTATGAAAAGCGGCTTAATAATTTGGGTTATTTTGCTAATGAGCGCTGTTTGTGCCGCGAGGCAGGATATTCCACAGCCTATAACGCGGCAGCAGTATGAAATTTGGAGAGAAAGAAGAACGGCCGCCCAGGCTGCCGCTGAAAGCTCCAGAAAATTTGAAAATTTTCAAAGAGACGCACTGAGATATAATCCTGCCGGCCGGCAGCCGGCCAACCCGGCAGAGATTACTAAAAGGGCAAAAAAATATCTTGAAACCGAGGAAGCTTTTCAAAGTCCGTATAAAAGTTTTCTTCAGCTTCCGGGCACCGGGATTGTAACGCTTTTGCCCGAAAAACGCTGTTCGGCGATCGAATCCAGGGCGAAAATGAAATTCGATAAATTAATTGAGCTGTGTCCCCACAGTTTTGTGCCGGGAGGCGGAAGTTATTTTTCTTTTCGTCAGAAGGAATTCGTTAATTACCCGCTGGCGGACATCGGTTTCAAAAATAATTTAATTTTCTCGCTCGGAACGTTAAATCAGGGAATTTTAGTTGATTTGGGTGATAGTGAGATCCGGGAAATTTCGTTGAGCAGTAAGGGAATAACGTTTTTATCGGGGTATAAGGCCGCGACAACGATTGAAGGCGCCGCTAAAGATTCTGAGCAATTTGAAAACGGATTAAAGATTGACGACCTGAATTACAAAAATGTTTTGCCCTTCGAAAAAGGAAAAACATACGGTTTGAGAGTTGTGGCTTATCAACCTTACTCAATCACCCGGGAATCGGCTCAAAATAAAGAAAATAAGTCATACCTGATCCCGACCGATAAACGCGCAGATATTATTATTGTTTTTCGGGTAGTCGAAAAAAACGCGGATGGCAGTATTATCCTGCTTTGGAAAGAATTAAGAAATACGCCGTCTCCTGAAATACTTATTCCAAACTCATCGCCGGAAAAATAAATCGGTTTTATAGAAACGGTTTACAGGGTACGATAATGAACCGTTTTAACCGATCGATCAGGTAGCTTTATAGAGGTATATATGTAATTCGATTTGTTAAAAATAAGAAGGAGGATGAGAGATGAATAAGATAGTCGTTCTGGTATTTTTAATTTGCGGAAGTTTTATTTTAGTAAAATCGCAATCTACAACGCCGCCCAGCCGATCGCAGCCATTGCCGAGTCAACCGCAAAACGACGCAAGTAGACCTCAGACCGTAAGAAAAAGCATATTAGATGCATCCTTCACCTTTTCCAACCCGATCACTTTGGTCAGCCCGTTGTACCGTAAGCCAACCAAAAAAGAGCTGCAAGCTATTTCTCCGAGCGAAGAGGATCTCAAAAAATATGCTGAGTTTTTAGAAGAGCCTAAAACCGGACTATTTCGTATGATACCTGATATGGGATGCCCGCAGGATATCAAAATTGTAGATGCGAGCGAAAATTGTCTGAAATACTCATTACCCGGTGCCGGCGCCGCATTTTCATTCAGAAAGAAGAATTATCAAATCTGGCGACTCTCGGATTTTGTTTACAAAGATAGTAAATTTCTTTCGGTAGGTTTATTTCAGCAAGGTATCTTTTTAGACGTGGGCGATGTTGAGCTTGAAAAAATAACAGCTGATATCGGTGGATTAAAATTTATGAACGATTACGTCCCGTTAACCAAATCGGTCGAAGCATACAAGGAGGCGTTAAAATTTATAAAGGGCGTGACCGTAAATAATTATAGTTATTCAAGTATAATTCCGGCCAAAGTTAACTCAACTTATGTTTTACGGTCGATTGCGTATCGCGGGCCCAATTTTCGCTCGGTAAAGGGCATAAAATATAATGAATTTGATTTTGACGAGAGAAAGGATGTAGTTGTCGCTTTTCGTGTAATTAAGAAGGACGAAGACGGCAGCTTAATTATTTTGTGGAAGGAGATATCGAGAAAAGATTCGCCGAAGCTTGTTCTGGATAAAAAAGAAAAACAGAACAATATTACACCTAATAATTTCGTCGCAAAAAATTAAAATCCGCCGGGCATCAAGGCCGCAGTAAGAGACGTGAGAAGCGGGCGAAATCCGGTCCGTGAGACGATGACTGCGAATTAGCGCTTAATGAAATTTCGCCGCCCGTCCGGGCGAACCCTTTCGTCGGGACGGGTGAAAAGGCGCCCGTCTCGGACACGGTTTGGGTACACCGATAAGTTTCACTTCGTCGGAGTTTCTTCATTCTTTATCGGGCTAATGATAAAATCTTCATAGGGTGAGCAACCCGACTATTACTAACGAAACTCTAAAATCAAAGATCTGGACATATGAAAGGGCTTTTATTCTTCATTTTATTAGTTTTGACCGGTTCGGCTAATTTGCAGGCACAATTTTCGAGAACCCGCGGTCTTACCGACTCACAGCTTTTATCTCTGCGAAAAGAAATCGAGCCGCTTTATCGGAAACCTTCCAAAAAAGAGCTGAAGGCAATCGAGCCGAGTCGCGAATTGTTTGACAAATACGCCGAATTTCTGCGCCAGCCGAACACGGGGTTAACAAAGCTGATCGATGACAAAGGATGCGCAGAAAATACGAAGGTCGTTGTTGCTACCGACAACTGCCTTAAATACACAATGCCGGGCGCCGGAAGTTCTTTTTCCTTTCGCATGCAGTCTTACCGTATTCCACGGCTTGCGGATTTAACCTTTACGGACAAAAGTTTTCAGGCGGCGGGCGTTTTACTGCACGGTATTTTTGTCAACATCGGCAACGTGCCGCTTGAAGAAGTTAGTCTTCAGACCAACGGATTAAAGTACCTGGTTGATTTTCAACCCGAGCCCGATTATGAAAAAAGCCGCGTCATTGATCTGCAAATGACGCGAGGCGTTGTCCACGACGGATTTCTGTATCGTCGTGGATTATTTATCGTTGAAAACACCACTTTTGCCTTGCGTTCGATTGCCTATGACGGGAAATATTTTCGGGCTGTTAACGGATTTACTTATAATGAGTTTGATTTTGATAAACGCAAAGATGTGATTGTCGTTTTTCGGATTGTTGAAAAAGATGAAACCGGAAATGTTACGATTTTGTGGAAAGAGCTCCGGGAGAAGGATTCGCCTGAAATAAAAAGAGAGGTTACGGAGCGTTAAAATTACCACGGATAAATAGGTTCAAACCGGGCTTTTCGAGGTATTTGCGTATTTTGACGCGGGACATCGACTACAAATTGTCAGCGCCCGTTTTTCGGACCCCGCTCGGTGCGCTTCGCGCGGAAGCTGAAGAAAAAACAGGTTCGCCGCTATAAAAAATTTTTACATGCCACAAATATCGAATGTTTCTGGGTGGAATAAGATAAAGGCAATTGTTATAAGTTTGGTTGTAATCTATTTTGTGGAAGAAACTTTCCGGAAAGTATACGCCGCAATTTAAGAATGATATAGATCATTCTAAGGAAAAAATTTATGGTGATTCAGATAATCACGGTTTTTGTTGTTTCGCTGATTTTCCTGAATTATGCCTTTGCCCAGTCACAGAGACCGAGTATGACCGTCATGAGGCGAAGCGGCGGTTTTCTTTTGCGGACCAAACCGACGAAGGAGCAGAAAAAATTTCTTCTGCCGAATCCGGTCGATTTAAAAAAATACGAACAGTTTCTCGAACAGCCGAAAACCGGAATTTTCCGTCTAATGCCGGACCTCGACTGTACGGAAAATGCGAATGTGCTGAAAGCCGACGCCGTTTGCCTGAATTATATTCCCGAAAGTTCGTATTATTCTTTCCGTGAAAAAGAGCATACCATAGATTTATTAGCCGATATTCGCCTGAGAAACGGATTTCTGATCAGCGACGGAATTCTTTCGCAGGGCATTCTTGTTAACCTGGGCAATATTGAACTCGAAGAAGTAACGCCGGCAAGTGAGGGGCTGAATTTTATTTCGAGCTTTTTACCGGACCCGCAGGGACTTGAAGCGCAGAAACAGTATATTCAGGTGATGCGCGGCGTAAAGGTTGGCGCCTATGAATATAAAAAAGCCATACGAGTGATGCAAGATGCGACGTATGCTCTGCGAGTTATTGCTTACAAAGGTAATATTTTTCGCGTTTTTCGGGGGTATCGTTTTGATTTACTGGATGGCGACAAAAGAATTGATATAACACTGGTTTTTCGAGTCGTTCGGACGGAACAGGACGGCGGCGTAACATTGCTCTGGAAGGAAATCGATCGGAAAGAGGCGCCGCGCATCGAGTTTCCCAAAAAAGATAAAAAACGTAAACTAACAAGATATGAAGGATAAAATTGCCGTTGTCACGGGCGGAACAAAGGGCATCGGGTATGCAATTGCCGAAAAACTACTCGAATCGGGCGCAAAGGTTTTTATTTGTGCGCGGAACAAACCGGAATTAAAACATGCCAAGGAGCGGCTTTCGGCTTCGGGCCGGGTCGAAGGTGAAATCTGCGATGTGCGAAGCGAAGATCAGGTGCGAATGATGCTTGAAGAATGCGTTCGTATTTTCGGCGGACTCGATATTCTGGTCAATAATGCGGGAATCGGCATCATCGGCAAAACAGTCGAAGAGCTTTCGGGTGATGAGTTTCGCCAAACGCTCGAAACCAATCTTTTCGGCGTTTTTTATGCGTGTCATTATGCCGTTCCCATTCTGCGCGAGCGCGGCGGCGGCTATATCATCAATATTTCATCACTGGCCGGACAAAACGCGCATCCGCGGATGGCGGCCTATAATGCTTCGAAATTCGGGCTCAATGGTTTTTCCGAAGCTTTGATGCAGGAAGTTCGGCAGGATAATATCAAGCTCAGCTATATCTGTCCGGGGTCGGTCAACACATTCTTCGGCGGCGATACGCCGAGCAAGGAAAATGAGTGGCAGCTTCAGCCCGAAGATATCGCACAGGTTGTTTGCGATCTGCTCGAAATGCACGAGCGCGCATTGCCGAGCAAAATTGAAATTCGCCCGAGTAAACCGCCAAAAAAATAAACATTCACTATGAAAACTTTTATGAGAAGCATTTTTGTGCTTTGTGTATTTGTACTTGTTTCGTTTTGCTATTCGCAGGAGCCCATAAAAACGCGGGATACCGAAGGCCTGAAGAAGGAAGCGTTAAAGCTTTATCAGGAAAAAAAATATGATGAAGCAATAGCACTTTATCAACAAATTGTTCAAATCAAGGAAGCCGATTTCGGCGCGCAGCATCTTGAATTTGCCGGCGCATTAAGTAATCTCGCCAGAATTGAAATGGCGGCCGGAAAAATCGAAATAGCGGAAAAAACAATGCGGCAGGCCATTTCGGTTTATGAATCCAAAACAGATTTGGATAAGGACGACGGTTTGGAACTTACCAGGATGCTGGAAACGGTCGGTTTTCTGCGGTTTAAGGACAAAAAGCCGAAAGCGGCAATTGACGATTATCAACGCGTGCTGCAGCTAAAAATAAAATATACCGGTATTCGCTCTCTTGAAACGGCTGCAGCATACTGGCAGCTTGGAAACCTGTATGCGGCGGTCAGCGATTTTCAAAACTCATTTGAATATTATGAGAAAGTTTTGAGAATTCGCACCGAGAATATTGCTCTGTTCGGCTACGATGATGTGGATGATGTGCTCCGGCGCTATCAATGTGTTGCGGGTAAATCCGGCAATCTTCAACAGGAAGGCAATTTAATAAATGTTACGAAAGATATTGTAAATAAAGAACGTAAGCAGGATATTCATGATGGCGGGACTGTTAACGGAAAGGCAGTAAAATTAGTTACGCCGCCATACCCGGCCGCTGCTCGTGCCTGGGGTCAAGGCGGTCAGGTCGATGTACAGGTAACGATCGATGAAACAGGAAAAGTAATTTTTGCCTGCGCCCGGAGCGGATTTCCGGTTTTGTACGAAAATTCCGAAGCGGCGGCGCTAAGCTCAAAATTTTTACCGACATTGATAAACGGGAAGCCGGTGAAGGTCGTGGGAATAATTGTTTATCATTTTGTGCGGTAACTATCCACTAAGAGCTTAATCTTTTCAGTCAAAACCGAATCGTCAAAGGGTTTTGTCATATATTCCGAGACGCCGAGCTCGGCGGCTCTCTGCCGGTGTTTCTCGCTTGCGCGCGACGTGATCATAATGACGGGAAGATGTTTCAGGTCTTCATGACTTCTAATCGATGCGAGCAGCTCATAGCCATCCATTCGCGGCATTTCCACATCGGTTAAAACTATATCAGGCAGTGCGTCTCCGGCTTGAAGCGCTTCGAATGCTTCGAGCCCATCCTTGGCAGGAAAAACCTGCCAGCCCGCATTTTTAATCGATTTCGAAGTAATGTGCCGAACGCTCGGGCTGTCGTCAACCACCATTACCGAAATCTGACGCGGCGGAGTAAGAAAGGAGGGGGATGACGGTGAAAGAAAATCCGCATCGGGCGAGACGGGAATTTTCTCCGCTTTTCGCGGCTTGTCTCCCTCGCCATTTTTAAGCAGGTAGATCAAATCCAGAACCGGCACGACATTTCCATCGCCTAAAATCGTTGCGCCGATCAGATTCGGGTAATTTTCGAGCGGTGAGGTCAATGGTTTGATGACGATTTCTTCGGCCCGCACGATCTCATCAACCGTCAATGCGCACGGCGTTTCCGATGTTTCGAGCAGGAGCAGGGGAATAAGTTCTTTTTTTATGTTCGACGCCGGAAAATTCAAGAGTGTCCCGAGATTTTTAATCTTGTAATCGGTGCCGTCAATCGAAAGGGAGGGTTTCTCCGCGAGATCGGCAAATTCGAAGGCGGAAATCTCGCTGATTTTCTTAACGAGCTTCAGCGGGAAAGCAAACGTTTGCCCGTTTATCTTAACTAAAAGGCCGCGCGTAATGGCCAGCGCCATCGGCATCCGAATCGTAAATGTCGTGCCCTTTTGCGGTTTGGAGGCAATCGAAATCGTACCTTGCCCGCGCGAAACACTGGTCTTAACGATGTTCATCCCGACGCCGCGGCCGGCCGTTTGGCTGACTCCTTCGGCAGTCGTTAAACCGGGCAGGAAACCAAGCGAGAAGGCTTCCTCATCAGTCATTTTTTCGGCTTCTTCGGGCGAAATCAAACCGTTTCGAATAGCTTTTTCGCGCAGCGCCACGGCAGAAATGCCGCGGCCGTCGTCAGTAATGGTTAAGATTACGTGGGTGCCTTCACTATGCAGGCGCAAAAGGATTTTGCCCCTCTCGGGTTTACCTAAAAGACGACGCGTATCGGGCGATTCGATGCCGTGTGCGACGGCATTTCTCAACAGGTGCAGAAGCGGCTCGGCAAGCAGATCGAGAATTTGCGAATCAACCTCGGTTTGTTCGCCTTCGATTATGAGGTCGGCTTGTTTCATCTCCTCTTCACACGTTACGCGCACGGTACGCTGCAGCCGGGCAGCAAGCGAGCCGAACCGGATCATTCGCAAATGCAGAAGTTTATCGTGCATTTCTTCGATCAACCGGCTTTGGCTGCTAAAAAGCATCTCAAGATTGCTGCGCAACCGGTCAAGCTCAAGATTAATGGCAGACGTATCACCGGCCGTTTCCAGTAATTCGCGGGTTGTTTGATGAAATTCCGTATAGTGGTCAAATTCGAGAGCATCGAAATTCAGGGATGAGGGCTGTGTAGATACGAGGGATGAGTTTGAATTTGGAACCTGGAATCTGGAACCGGTACCCTGGAGCATATTGGCTTCGAAATCGGTCTCGAGCTTTCCGGTGGAACGCATCAGGCGATTTGTACTGTGCTGGAGCTCGCCGATCTGGTGTTCGAATTCCGCCAGGCGCCGTTCGAATACCGAGCGGCTGATAACCAAATCACCGATCAATCTGACTAATTCGTCAAGTTTTTCGAGCGAAACACGGATAACCGATTTGGGAGCGGGAACTGCCGACGGATTTTCAGACGCCGGGTGTTCCGCTGCAGCTTCAGAGTTCGATTTACCGGCTCTCGCAGCTTTTGCGGCGTCTTTTTCGAAGGTGCCTTTTTCAATCGCGTACAGGATTTCATCGAAATTACGATAAAGAAGCTCGATTCTTTTGGGCATTTGCGGGGAATTTTCGCCGCTGGCCAGCGCGCTCAGGCAATCCGTTGAAGACTGAAGCAGTTCGAAAATTTTTTCATTCCCGTCTACTTTTTTCTCCGCCAGATGATCGAGTAAATCTTCGACGCGGTGGGCAAGTTTGGAAAGCAGCTTAAGTCCGACAATTCCGGCCGATCCTTTTAAGGTATGAGCATTACGGCGGATTTCCAAAAGCGATTCGCGGTTGTTCGGCGCGGATTGCAGTATTTCGAGGTGAGAATTGATATTTCGCAAAAGGTCATCGGCTTCCTCCGCGAAGATCTCGAGCATTTCTTCATCAATATCAAAAGCTTCAGCCTCGTTTTCAGTCGAAGATTTGGTCTCGAGTGAATCGAGTCCGAGATTTATAAATGATTGATCGACAAACCCGTCAAAATTTAACGAAGTATCCTCCGCGCTGAATTTTACTTTTGCCAGCAGCGCTTCGATTTGCGCGAGATTATCTAAAAGATTGCGAATTTGCGCATCGGAAAGCTGTTTCTTTAAGCCGATAGAATTTTTGAGCTCCGATTCGAGCTTTTCACAGGCCGCGCCGACATCGTTCAAGCCGACAGAAACCGCAGCTTCCTTAATCTCCTGCGAATAATAAAGAGAAGTTTCCAGTTCGCCGCCCAGATTTCCTTCCTGACTGCAAATTAAAAAAGCATTGCGAATCATCGGCAGGTGATATTCGGCTTTACTTATAAATCTTTGAAGGGTTTCGCTTTCCATATTTTTTGGTTTTGGGTCTTTGGTTTTGGGTCTTTGGTCTTTGGTTTTATTCAGTTATCCGAAGGCTGCTATATTTGAAAGCAGTTATTCTAACTTACGACTTCAGATCCAAAACCAAAGACCAAAGTCCTAAGCCCAAAGCCCTTAATTTAAAAACAAACTTGAATCGGCCGGCGACATCCGGCGTGCGCTGCGGTCTTCGGGCAGCTTGAACGGCGCTACCGAGCCGCGCAGCTCATCCGAGAGCTCAACCAGCATCTTGACCGATTCGGCGGCGCGTTTCGCGCCCGTTTGAACAAGCTCGGTAACCTTTGAAATATTGCCCATTGCTTTGGAAATGTCATCCGAACTTTGCGCCTGGCGTTTTGCCGATTCGGAAATTGATTGAATAAGCTCGGCGAGCCGGGTTGAAACCAGCTCGATTTCAGTGAGCGTTTGTCCGGCTTTATCCGCCAGGGTCGACCCGATAACCACTTCGTGAATGGTTTCTTCCATCGAAGCCACAACGTCTTTTGTTTCAAGCTGGATCGTTTGCGACAAGGTGCCGATTTGCTGTGTCAGGTGATTTGAGCGCTCGGCCAGGCGCTCGACCTCTTCTGCTACAAGTGCGAAACCTTTTCCCGCTTCACCGGCGGCCGAAGCCTGCAAGCTCGCATTTAACGCCAGCAGGCTCGTCCGGTCGGAAAGATCGTCGATCAACGCTACGATCTGCGAAATTTCCTGCGAGCGCTCGCCGAGCTTTTTGATGCGTTTGGCAGTTTCCTGAACCTGTTTGCGAATCGAATTCATCGCGTTTATATTGTCCTGCACCGCTTTTGTTCCGTAACGCGCGTTGCTTAAGCTATCGGCGGCAACCTGGGCGGAGAGCGCTGCGTTCTCCGAAACGCCCTGTATCTGCAATGCCATATTTGAAATTGCCGAGGTGGTGCGTGAAATCTGAGAAGCCTGTGCTTCGCTTCCGCGTTCAAGCTGTTCGGTCGTGTCGTTAATTGCGTTGGCTGATGTGCTTACCTGGAACGTAACGTCTTTAACCTGTTTAATTAACGAGCGCAGCTCAGTTGTCATATAATTAAACGAGCGTGCAATTGCTCCGGTAATTTCGCTTGAAACCTGCGCCTGAACGGTTAGATCGCCGGCAGCCACTTCGGAAACCTCGTTCAACAATTTCTTTATTGATTTTTCAAGGCGCTCGCGCTCATCCTGTGTCTGGACCGAAACACGAAGTTTTTCGACCATATTCTTCAGCGAAGTGCCCAGCGCGTCCGTATCGGATCGCGGATCGACGTTGAGCGGCAGTTCACCTTTTGCAATCTGGTCGGTAATCGCGGCATTTTCGCGCAGATAATCAGATGTTTCCTTGAGTGCGAAAATCAATTCGTCTTCTTCTTCGGGAAAATCATCGAAAATTTCGCCATTTGAAAGATGATGCACGATTTCGGTTGCGGTTTTTATCTGCTGATTAGACTTAAAGTTGGCAAAATTGATGACGGCCAGCGAAAAAACTGCCGTTACGGCAGCGAAAATCATCGTTACAACGCCCGCCAATTTGTTTTCCGTCAAACCGAAATATGCGGCCGTGACTAAAACCGTACTCAAAACGATCAAAACGGCAGCCAGCAGAGAAGAAAGTTTGCCTAATAAGCCGAATAATAGATTTTTTTGCATTTTCTGGACTTTCTCCTTCGTCTTTAATTATTTAATTCGCGCGATTTTTTCTCAAAACTGCCCGATAAAACTCTTTCGACCTGAAAATTGGCTTCGCGGGCGGGCGCCGCTAATTTGAATTCATCAACTGCCAGTAACAGACTGCCGAATGTGGCCGTCAGGGCCGCGATTGTTTTTTCCGATTGTTTCAAACATTCGACCGCCATCTCGGTTTCGGCAATTGATCCGACGAAAATTTGAAACGCTTGTTCGGTCTCGGCTGAATGTTCGCCCGAATCGGCGGTCAATTGATCCTGCATTTTTAAAATCTGTGTGATGTGCTTTTCGAGTTCGCTTAGGGAATTGCCGGTTTCGACCGCGAATTTTGATAGATTCGCGGCCTCCTGAACGGTCGATTTTAACGACCGCTCAACTTCGTTGATATCGGTCGTCATCGCTTTATTAAGCGATGAAATTTGTTTGTTGGTATTTCCCGCGCGGACTGCAAGCCGTTCGACCTCTTCGGCTATGACCGAAAAGCCGCGTCCCTGTTCGCCGAGCTCCCCGGCCTGGATCGAAGCATTGAGCGCAATCGTATTGGTCCGATGCGCCAGATCGGCAACAGTTTTAGCGATTTTGCCGATTTCCTGGGAGCGCTCATTAAGTCGGCCGATGCGGCTCATGGCTTCCTGCAATTGCTTGCGGAGCGACCCGACAGTGTTGAGACTCTCCTGCACGGTTTCCGTTCCTTTGCGCACTTTTTCAATCGATTGATTAGCCGATTGGACGGCCCCCGAAAAATTTTTGGTGAGCTTCTTTATACTGTCCGGGATTTCCCTGATCGTGGAAACGGCCTGATTCATCTCCTGAATCTTCGTTTCTTCCTGCAGGATCAGTGATTGAATATTTCGGTGGACATTGGTTGCCGAAGTCTGCGTTTGTCCCGAATCACTGCGGACCTGTGCGACGACTCCGCTTAAATGATTAATCAGGAATCTTAGCGTTTCGGCGATTTCTTTGGTTTCCTTGAAATCTGCCGAGATTTCCGTGTCGAGATTAAATTTGCGGACCCGCCCGATTTCTTCCGTTATTGTTTCAACCGAATTTTGAAGTTTTTCGAGGTTTTGTTTGGCGTCGATCGAGTCAGTGACTTTGGCCAGCAGTTTTTGAAAGGCGGCCGTCAAACGGTCGCTGCTTTGCAGCGGCGTGAGCGCGACATCGGTATTTCCGGCTGCTACTTCGTCCATCAAGTTAACGAGTTTCTGCATCTGCAAGCTGTTGCGGTGAAGGGTTTCGAGAAGCTCGTCCGTTTCGGTCGACCCCGATGTTTTCGGAAGCGAGGTCGATGCGCTGCGTTCAAGGCTTTTCGCCAGCAGCGAAACTTTTTCGATCGGGCTGACTACTTCGTTTGAAAGCCACCAACCAAAGACCATGGCTGTAAAGGCAAGAAGCAAAAATGGAATAAAAACCGCGTAAAAAGTGTCGTTGACAACAAAAGAAACAACCAGGTATGAAATCAGGCCGAAGGTGCAGATAAAAAAAGCCAGTGCGCTCGTCGCAAGCCAGATTTTGCCTTTAAGCGAATTAAGGAGAGAGTTAGGTGTATATCGAGCCATAATTTTCCGAGGTACAAAAAGCCTTGTCTTATAAAAGAGAAGAAAAAAGTTTTTCCGTATCGAGCAGATTAACGGAATTTGCTTCGTGAACGGCTTTTCCGAAAAAGCGAAAATCTTCGGCCGGTTTTATATCTTCTTTCGTCACGGTGATCATTTCGCTCAACCTATCAACCGGAAAGGCAACCCGGGATGCGAAAAATTTCGGTTTTAAAACAATGAATTTACTTTTTGATGAAGCAGAAACGTTGTTTTTACCACAGAGTTTCGAAAGATTTAAAACGGAGATTATCTCGCCGCGCAAATTGCTGATGCCGTGAAGCCACAGCGGAGATTCCGGTAAAGGCGTAAACTCCAGTGGAAGAATGACTTCGGCTATTTGGTCGGCGGTGACGGCAAATAATTCGTCGTCTAAAAAAAAGACGACGAATTTTTCGTCATCTGAATTTTCCGTTTGTTTGGCGAGAGGAAAAGAATCGAGAGGGGCAGGTAAATTTAGTGAGGATAAATCAAACAACGGTTCAACATTAGAGATTGCATCGCTCATTTTCAGGTTTCAGGCTTCAGGTTCCGGATTTCAGGTAACTAGAAACCTGAAACCCGAAACCTGAAGCTAAGGGGATCAATTTAAATAGGTTTCAACTGTTTTCATCAAAGTTTCAGGGCCGAAGGGCTTCGTGATATAGCCAGTGGTGCCCGCCATTCTGCCGCGAACTTTGTCGAAAAATCCATCTTTACCGGATATCATCACGACCGGAACGTCTTTGGTCGCTTCGTTACTGCGAATAAGTTTACAAACCTGGTAACCGTCCATTCGCGGCATTGTGATATCGAGCAAAATCAAATCGGGTGTCAGTTCGTTGATCTTTTCAAGCGCGTCAACGCCGTCAACCGCACAGATAACCTCATGTCCGCATTTTTCGAGCTTGCCTGAGATAAGTTTGCGAACCGTCGGGCTGTCATCAACCACCAGAATCTTGCGGTTTTTCGGCATCGAATCGTAAGCGCTTTGCTGTTCTTCGATTTCCGAGAGACGAATTGCCAGTGCGTTAACCTGAGCATCGAGAATTACATTGCTCGGATTCATTCGCACGGCTTCCTGCAAATAGAAGAATCCCTGACGATAATTTTTGAGATTGACTTGTCCGATGCCGAGGCTCGTCAGCTGTTCGGCATTAAGGCCGTAGCTTTCGTTTTCGCTTTCAAGACTCGCTACTGCCTGCTGAAGTTTTTCCAGATCGGCATTTTGCTGTCCGAGCAGCATTTCCAGATCGGAAAGCGTCAAAACGGTCTGGCACGAAACGCATGAGAAGGCTTGTTTTTCGTTTTCCGTGTTACAAAACGGGCAAAGGACCATTTCAGCTTTCGAATGCGGAAATTCTTCCGGCAGCTGCGGATGAATCGTTTCTTCGGTGTTTACCAAAACTTCTTCGGCTTCGACCAAAACCGGTTCTTCATCCGGCGTCTCGATAACCTGGGCCTCAAAAACTTCCGTCATGGCCGGTTCTTCAACTACTGCCGCGGCTTCTTCCGCGACGGCCGATTCTTCCGTATTATCGGTAAAAATTTCCGGCGCTTCAGCAATTTCTTCCAGATAGGAAAATTCTGCCGGATTTTCTTCAACCGGTTTCACTTCCTCGAAAGACATATCGATCGCCTCGGCTTCAAATTTCCCGAAAGAGAATTCGACCGCGCCGGCTTCAAATGAATTTTCCGGCATTTCGGGCGAGTAATTCGTAAAAACATTCGGTGAAGTATCTCTCCATTCTTCTGCTTTAACCTCGGCTGCCGTTTCAGCGCTCAGTTCAGCCATCGCATCTTCGGCGGGTTCGGGGTGTTCTGCACTTGCAGGGATGAATGAGTAGTCTTCGGCTTCATAATTTGAAAACTGAGTTTCGTGAATATTGGCCGGGTGAGTTTTGTGAATATCATCCGAATCGTCGAGGTGTTGGAAAAAGTCTTCAACTTCTTTGTCCTGCTCAAGCTCGCCAAAAGCCCAATTCATTTTGGCTTCTTCGGCAGCCGTTTCTTCAGCTATTTCGGGCTGCGGTTCGGAAAATTCCTCGTAAGTTTCACGGCTTTCTTCAGATTCAAACCGAAATTCTTCATTATGAAATTCTTCGAAAGCGGCTTCCGATTCCGCCGGATTTGCTTCGTCAAATTGATTTTGTGCGGGTTCCTGTTCGGCGGGAGCGGCGAAACTCTGTTCCGCGACGCTCGGCAGGCTTAATTCCTGGGTCGGACCATCGGAATTTGAAAATTCGTGTGTATATAACTCGGAATTTGAAAATTCGTCCGTATATAAATTTGAAAATTCGTTGGTGTCTAAATCCGTCTCCGTAAGGGACGCAGCGCCGGAATCGACATCGTCGGACATTTCCAGAATTTCCGGTTCGGCGGCACCAAATTCCAAAACCTCATTTTTTGCTTCGGTTTCAGCGGAAAAATCTTCAGCAGCCGGTTCGGATCTATCTTCGACGAATGATTCTGCCGGCGGATAAATCGAAAATTCGGTCGAAAATTCTTCAGCTGCTTTAATTTCCCCGGCCGCTTCGTTGGAGGCTTCGACGCCGGCTGTTTCGGCGGCAGTATCTTCGCTCGAATAATCGGCCGGCTCTTCTGAAAAATCAGCCGCCGCCGCTTTTTCGTCTTCGTCCGACGCGGCCGGTAATTCTTCGGTCTTCGCACGTTCGCCGAGTTTGTCGGCCAGCATTCGCCACGAAGCGAGATTGGCATTCGCCATTTCGTTTTCCGGATTCAGAGCACGAATCTTGAGAAAGCATTCGGCACGTTCTTCGAATGAATCGGCAATGTGTGATTTTAAAACCCAGGCGTCTTCCATTTCGGAATCACGGTTTAAAACGGTTTCGAGCATTTCCTGAGCGGCGCTGTGATTGCCGTCAAATGCGGCCGAAAGCGCATTTTGAAATAGTTTTTGTGTTTTTTGAGATTGAATTGAGTTGAGAGACGTCTTCGCAGTTTCATTGTTGGGATTAGCGATCAAAACTTTTTCAAAGCACACGATTTTTTCTTCTTCCGAGTCCGAAACGGAAGCCATCCAGAGCCAGGCCATTTCGTTTTCGGCTTCGTGTTCGATCGCCTGCTCAAAACACTGCCGCGCAAAATCTTTACGGTTGTCGCCGAGCGCATCAATGCCGCGCTGGACGAGAGTTTTGGCAAGCAGCGATTTGGTGGCCTTATGCCATTCCAAAGCGCGTTCATTCTGAGGGTTGATTCGCAGAACATTATTTAGAAAAACAAGCAATTCCTCCGGATACTCGCTGATCGAGGCGAGCCAGAGCCAGGCGTTTTCGTTGTCAGCATCGGCTTCAGTAACCCGAAGCAGCAAATTCCGCGCTTCGGCACGTTTGCCTTCCTGCGCGGCTTTTACGCCTTCACGAAGCATTTTCTCAGCTTCGGAAGCAGCTTTTTGATTGACAACCTCATTTTCAACAAACGGAAGAGCAGAAGCATTAGGTTCAAATTCTAATCTCATATATTTTTGGAACGCTTAAATTGAAATTTGGGATTCTCCGAGAACTTTAAGGGATAGATTGAGCGCGATAAGCCTAAATCCAGAAAAGCTCTTTAAGCAAAATAAATGCCATTTTCCAAAAAAACTTCCGGAGTTGAGTTAAGGCCTGTTTTTATTGATAATTAGCGTTACACAAACTAAAGAAAAGCACTATGCGATAACTGAAAAAATGCAGAAAGTGACAAAAAACGGCACTAAATAACTGACAAAGAATGGCAATTTAAGCGGAAAAATGTTAAAGCACGGCAGCGAAAAATTTGACGTTATTATTATCGGCGGCGGGGTTGCGGGGCTTTCAACCGCGCTCTGGTGCGAGGAATTGGGCCTCTCGGCCCTGCTTTTGGAAAGCGAAGCGGAGCTCGGCGGGCAGCTGCTCCGGACACATAACGAGATCAATAATTATCTTGGCCGGGAAGCCAGAACAGGGCGCGAATTGCGCGACGCATTTCTCGAACAAATCGCGCAGCGAAAGTTCGAATTCTATTTACAGGCGCAAATCACTGAAATTGACCTGGAAAAAAAAGAAATCCTGCTGGCCGACGACGCGCGCATATCTGCCCGGGCGCTCGTTATTGCGACCGGTGTCCGTCGGCGCAAATTAAATGTCGAGGGTGAAGATGAATTTACGGGGCGCGGCATCATCGAATCGGGCAAGAAAATGGCGGATTCGGTTGAAGGGCAGAAAATATTGATTGTCGGCGGCGGTGATGCCGCGTTTGAAAATGCGCTGATACTGGCGGAAAACGCCGACACGGTGACTCTTGTACATCGCCGTAAAGATTTTCGTGCTCGCGAAGAATTTATTGAAAAGGTCAAAAATCATCCGAAGGTTACAGTTTTGACGGAAACTTCCATTCAAAAAATTCTGGGAAAGACGCGCGTTGAAAGTGTCGAGCTTAAAAATCAGGCGACCGGCGAATCACAAACTCTGCCGGCTGATTCAATTTTAATTCGCATCGGCGTCGAACCGAATACCGAACAGTTTCGCCGGAGGTTGGAAATGGATCAAAACGGTTATATAGAGATCAACAAAAACTGCGAAACAAATATCAAAGGGGTTTTCGCGGTCGGTGATGTCGCTAATCCGCTCGCACCGACCATCAGCAGTGCCGCCGGCATGGGCGCGACCGCCGCTAAAACAATTTTTTCTTTTCTAAATCATAAAATGTGGTTATAATTGTCAATCGGAAATTTTTTCACGAAATTTTGAATTTATATCCAGTCTTTTAGATTTATATTACAAATAAATCGACTTGATTGTGCGATTTTATTGCGCTCTGTGCATTTTTAGTAAATGGAACGCAAAATGCGTTTGCACAATATTTCTAAAGCGTTTATCCGCTATCACATATCGAAACAAAAGGGAGGAGTTATGAAGTCAAATATTTTAAAGACAGAATATATTCTAGGTTTGGGATTAATGATGCTGCTTCTGGCATTTGCCGGAAACATTAATGCTCAGACGGGATCATCATCTGTAACCGGTACCGTGACGGATGCTCAGGGTCAGGTTCTGAATGGCGCATCGGTTAGTCTTGTCAATGAAGAGAAAGGCTTTCGCCGGACAGTTCAGACAACTGACAGCGGCTCGTTTAATTTTCCGAGTGTCCCGCCAGATACTTACAGTGTTGAGGTTGAAGCTGCGGGATTTAAGAAATTAGTTCAAACAAATGTCATCGCCCTGGTTGATAAACCGACGAACGTCAATCTTGAGCTTCAAGCCGGAAATATAAGCGAAACGGTTAATGTAACGGGCGGCGAGCTGCAGTCCATTGTCAACAACCAGGACGGAAGTTTGGGTAACAACTTTGTCGCAAAGCAAATTATTGAATTACCGCTCGAAGGCCGAAATGTTGCAAATCTACTGAGTCTGCAGCCGGGGGTCACCGCATCCGGTGAAGTTACCGGGAGCCGCAGCGACCAGGCGAATATTACTCTTGACGGGGTCGATGTAAATGACCAGCAGAATGGGACGGCATTTGAGCCGGTTCTGCGCGTTACGCCGGATACGGTTGAGGAGTTTCGTGTAACCACGACCAACGCAGATGCTGCCAGAGGTCGCTCGTCCGGTGCTCAAATTGCGCTTTCAATAAGAAGCGGAACGAATGAATTTCGCGGTGCTTTATTCGAGTATCATCGTAATACGGTGACGACCGCAAATAACTTTTTTAATAATCTAAATGGTGTTGAACGGCCGAAATTGACCCGTAATTTGTTCGGCGGAAGGCTCGGAGGACCGATTAAAAAGGACAGACTTTTCTTCTTTTATAGTTATGAAGGTCTCCGGGAATCGCGTGAAACACCAGTTACCAATACGGTTCCGCTGGCCAGTCTGGGGCAGGGTCTCGTAAAGTTTGTTGATGATCAAGGAGACCTTATTACTTTATCCGCGGCACAGGTTAACGCGCTGACTTTAAACGGCGATCAGGTAGTTAATATCAATCCGGCAGCAATAAATGTCCTGGCAGCGGCGGCGGCACGGTACCCGGCAAATGATTTCTCTGTCGGTGACGGTATCAATACCGGCGGATTTCGTTTTAATGCCAGAGTTCCACAAGCGCAGAATTCACATACATTCAAGGTTGATTGGAAGATTACCAGCGATGAAAAACATACGGCTTATGTCCGAGGTATCTTTCAGAATGATTTTTCTGACGCAATCATTCCATCTGCCTTTCCCGATACGCCCAGCGTCCGAAGAAAATTCAGCCCGTTTGGTATGGTTGGCTCATACACATGGTTAATAAGCGCTAATCTTATTAACACTTTCAGATATGGCTTCACACGCCAGAAATTTAGCGACGCGGGAGATGCAACAAACGATGGACTTAGTTTTCGCGGGGTTTACTCGCCACTTAACTTTTCTTATCCCTTTACCCGCCGTACGGATACGCAAAATATTACTGATGACGTTACCTGGGTAAAAGGTAATCATCGAATCGATTTTGGAACGAATATCAGAATTATCCGAAACAATCGAACCGATACAGCTGCAATTTTTGATAATGCGGTTATTAACCGGTCATATTATGAAGATTCAGGCGCGGTATTAAGTGATTCCATTGAGGAATCGACAGGTCTTATAATTGATGGGGCTTATCTCCTATCGACACAGGACGCCCTGGCGTCAGTATTGGGAAGATTTTCTCAATATACGTTCAATTCGAATTTCAATATTAACGGAACTCCTCTGGCGCCCGGAGAACCTATCATCAGACGATTTGCGACTGAAGAGTACGATTTTTATGTGCAGGATCAGTGGAAGGCCAGAAAAAATTTAACGGTGACGGCGGGATTACGCTACGGGTTAAGCCGGCCTGTGTATGAAACCCAGGGGTACCAGGCAGCACCGAACGTATCTTTAGAACAGTATCTTGCGCTCCGCATTAATGCGTCCAACGCCGGACAAAATTATACGGATCCGTTGATTGTAGATCTGGCCGGTCCGGCTAACGGCAAGGGAGATTATTATCCCTGGGATAAGAATAACTTTCAACCGGCTATCTCGGTGGCCTGGTCGCCAAACTTTAAGAAGGGCTGGCTGAAGACTATTTTCGGAAGCAACAGCGCGTCGGTTTTCCGCGGCGGTTTTCGTATCGTAAACGATTATTTCGGACAATCATTAGCGGTCGGCTTTGATGCCAATAATACGCTTGGTTTTGCGTCACAGCTTAACATAAATCCCAATACGTACAACATTACGGATAATCCTGCGCCGCTTTTCACAGGATTTGATCAAAGGGTTCGCAGCCTGCCGCTGCCGCCGGGTGGATCGCTGCCGACGATGCTTACATTTCCGCAGCAGCAGCCGCTTGACGGACAGCGTAGAATTGAAGGCTCCTTAGACACAAATCTGCAGTCGCCGATTAACTATCAGTGGAATATTACTTATGGAAGAGAGCTTCCCTTTAAGCTGTATGTCGAAGCTTCTTATGTTGGTAGATTGGCACGCCACCTATTGGCCTCTCGCGATGTGATGACACCGAACGATATAAGAGACCCACAGTCAGGGCAAACCTGGTATCAGGCTGCGGGGCTGCTGGAGAGCTATCGGCGTAATCGCACCCCGATAGATCAAATTCCCAATCTCCCGTTTTTTGAAAATATGTTTCCGGCGGGAAGCCTTGACGAACTTTTGTTTGGCGCCGGCTTAAGTAATACACGGGCTGCTTATGGGTTTATGGCAACATCCAGGGATACACCCGGGTGTTCCGGTCTGGGCGGCTGTTATAGCGGCGGAGACGATTGGACTCTACTGCAGGATGTTCTTGATTTTTATATGCCCTCGTTCGGTGGTCGGGAGCTTTTCTTCCAGCAGCAGTACGGAGCTTTATCGGCATATGGAACGATCGCCAGCTCGGATTACCATGCGGCTACTATCAGCGTCAGACAGCGTTTCAACAACATGCTGACCTGGGATTTCAATTACACGTTTGCCAAGTCAATTGACGATGCTTCGGGTGTACAAACCGATAGTGTTTTTGGACAGGGGTTTATTTTGAATGCTTTACGTCCCCAAGATAACCGTGCCGTCTCGGACTTTGACATTCGTCATATTATTAATGTCAACAGTATCTTTGAATTGCCGATTGGTAAAGGCAGGGCATTCTTTAACAATATGCCTGCCGTAGCCGATGCCATTTTTGGCGGCTGGCAGCTCACCAGCGTTTTCCGTTTCAATTCCGGCGCTCCTATTTCGGGCGTATCCGCAAACTTTGTGGACGTTGCCGGTTGGCCGACAAACTGGAATTCGAGAAGCTTCGTAGTTCGCTTGACGGACATCCAGGCTTCTCCGACGTCTACCGGTCGGGACGGAGTGCCTAACCTGTTCAGCGATCAGACCGCTGCATATAGAAGCTTCCGCGTTGCGGGGCCGGGCGAAACCGGAGATCGTAACTTTATTCGGTACCCGAGCTACATTGTATTGGATATGGGCTTGGGCAAATCATTCAAAATGCCCTGGGAAGGTCACCGGCTTCAGATAAGAGCCGAGGCCTTCAATGTAACCAATACCCAAAAATTCGGCACACTGTCAGATACTACGTTCGGACTTGATCCATTTCGTGGTTCACCGCAATCGTCCTTTGGGAAGTTTTCCGATATTCAAGGTACTCCCAGAGTTTTGCAATTTGCGATTCGCTACGATTTTTAAGTTAAATCTTAGTAGAAAAGAGAAAACCGGGGCGTATGTCCCGGTTTTTTTTGTTTAATGTAAGAATCGCTTTTCGGGAAACAGACCCATTTACAGGCTGGCTCAAAAGATAAATATTAAAGCGCGGCAAATGAATCGCTGCCGCTTGTTTGCAGAAGATGGCGAGTATCATTGAGGGCCAGCACCCGAATGTTGCTGCGCCCGCGAATTTCAAAGCGGTTTATGCCGCAGTTTGAAGTTACAAGCCACGGGGTATGTTTGGTGTAGCGATTGATAGCGCCTAAGAGATGCAGGGTTAAAAAACAAATGGCGCCGGTATGCGAAAAGACTACGATTTTTTCACCTTGGTGGCTCCGCAAAATATCTCTTAATTCGCCGGTTGCGCGGCGCAGCAGATGGCGATAACTTTCGCCTTTGGTGATAACATGATGAATATTGCGGTTGACAAGCGCGTAATAATCTTTCGGGAATGCCTCTTTTGATTCGTCAAACGTCAAGCCTTCCAGAACCCCGACGTGACGTTCGCGGAAAGCCGAGGTCTTGACGATCGGTATATCTAACAAATTAGCCAGCGGCTGGGCCGTTTGAACGGCACGGAGCAGATCGCTGGTGTAAATCACATCAATCTTTTCTTTAGCCAGAGTTTGTGCGGTGAGCTGTGCCTGCTCAAAACCGAGCTCGGACAACGGGGTGGGGGAATGCCCGCCGAAACGCCCTTCGGCATTTCCGGCGGATTGGCCGTGTCTGACAAGATAGAGTTTCGTTACGGGCATTTAAAAAATTAAGGGTAAAAGATTTTCGCCTTATCTATCTTAAAAATCAAGATAAGCCGGCCTTCATTTTACCCTTTACTCTACTTTTTGATTAAACCGCGGCGACTTCAGCCTTTAGCTTTTCGGTTTGATAATGCGTTGTCAGAGCATTGATAAATTCATCGAGGGCTCCTTCCATTACCAAATCAAGCTGGTAAACTGTCAGACCGATGCGATGATCGGAAACGCGATTTTCCTTAAAATTATAAGTGCGAATTTTCTCCGAGCGGTCGCCGCTGCCGACCATCGACTTTCGTTCCGCCGAAAGCGCGTCGTGTTGTTTCTGCTCTTCCAGTTCCTGAAGCCGCGCCCGCAGAATTCGCATTGCTTTTTCTTTATTTTTAATCTGCGATTTTTCGTCCTGCATCGAAACCACGACGTTGGTCGGCAAGTGCGTCAAACGGACCGCCGAATACGTCGTATTAACCGATTGGCCGCCCGGGCCCGACGAACAGAAATAATCGATTCGCAGATCTTTCTGGTCGATCTGCACGTCAACCTCTTCGGCTTCGGGCAGAACCGCGACCGTAATTGCCGAGGTATGAACGCGCCCGGCGGTTTCGGTAGCGGGAACGCGCTGAACACGGTGAACGCCCGATTCATAGCGCATTTTTGAATAAACCTTATCGCCTTCGATAACGACCGAGGCTTCCTTGATGCCGCCGACGCCGGTTTCGGACGCTTCCAAAACTTCGAATTTCCAGCCCTGCCGTTCGGCGTAGCGCGAATACATTCGTAAAACTTCGGCCGCAAACAGCGTTGCCTCATCGCCGCCGGTTCCGGCGCGGATCTCGACGATAACGTTTTTCTCGTCGTTCGGATCTTTCGGCAGCAGCAGCACTTTTAATTCTTCTTCGGCCCGCGGCAGTTTTTCTTCGATTTCCGAAATTTCCATTTGCGCCATTTCGCGCATTTCGTCATCGTCCGCCGCATCGTAAAGCTCTTTCGCGCCGGAAAGGTCTTCCTGCATTTTTTTGACTTCGCGGTATTTTTCGACGATTTCGCCTAAACTACGATGCTGTTTCATCGCCTTGGCATACGCTTTCATATCCGTCATAATTTCGGGCGACGAAATCTGCGCGGTCAAATCTTCGTAACTTTTTTCAATCTGTGCAAGTTTTTCCAACATAAATTTTTTGTTTTGAGTTCCGCCAAAAGGGCGGAAACTTGTTCTATTTCAAAATTGTTAAATTGAAGTTAAAGGCCTCTCGATATGGAACTCAAAACTCTAAACAACAACTTCCAATTCTCTTTCACTAACAGGCGCGGTTTTGACTTCGCTCGGCTCAAATTTCAAAGATTCTTTGAGTGAAACAATCGCCACTTCCAGCTGATCGTCGTCCGGTTCCTGCGTGGTGATATTCTGCAGCCAGAGACCGGGCATCGTCATTATTTTGAAGATTGCGCCCGATTCTTTTTTCGCCGAAAATCGGATGATTTCATACGAAAGCCCGGCCACAAGCGGCATCAGAGCGATTCGAACGATTAAATTCAACCCCATTGCTTCAAAGTTGATAACCGAAAACAAAACGATCGCCACGAGCATCACGACCATCAAAAACGACGTTCCGCAGCGCGGGTGCTGGCGCTTCATCGGCCGCGCATTTTCAACTGTTAAATCAACACCCTTTTCCCAGGCGAAAACGGTTTTATGTTCCGCCCCGTGATACTGGAAAACACGGTGAATGTCCTTCAGGCGAGACATCGTGAAAATCATCAGGACGAAAAACGCCATTCGAATCAAACCGTCGATCAGGTTAAACGAAACCCACCCGCCGAATGAATCGAGCTTAATTTTCCAAATATACGCTTTGGCAAATTCAAGCCAGCCGGCGTCTGCGGCTAACACAGGCTGCGGCGCCAGGCCGAGCGCGATAAACAAAACATTCGTCAAAACCAGCGGCGCAACGACAAAAAGCAAAATATTAAAACCGAGCGCAAAAATTATCGAACCGACCGCGCCCGCGGCCTGCGCTTTTTCTTTTTTGGCGCTTTTTTCAGGCATAATGACCTTGACCGGCGCTTTTGTAAATTCCGGGTTAGCAGTGCCTTCGGCTAAAACGGCCTGGGCCTCGAGCTCTTTGGCTCTGACCTTTTCGGCTTCTTCGGCTTCCATATCTTCGTGCGCGACCTGCGCCGAAAAATTCAGGGCCTTGATGCCTAACGCCATCGATTGAATAAGCGTGGCGCCGCCGCGAATAACGGGCAGATTAAGCCATTTATGCGTATCGCTCCATTTCGGCAAAGCTTCGGCCGTGGTGACGATCGAACCGTCTTTTTTGCGGCAGGCAATAGCGTAAGCCGAAGGAGTTCGCATCATAACGCCTTCCATCACGGCCTGGCCGCCGACGATAAGATCACGCTCCATTGCCGTTAAAATTTGTAAAAAACTGATTTTGCGCCGTTGTTTGTTTTGTTTCATAGCTTTGTTATTGACGAAAATTTTCACGCTTTAGTTGCTTTTTGCTTCTTCGACGTCTTTCTTTATAAAACTGAAATGACCGTCACTTTCCAGGTAGCCTGCTTTAACGTCTTCGACCCGTTCGATATCGTTTTGCCGGAGCTGGGTCATGATCTCATCCGCCGTAATCAATTCCCGGCGCATATTATCGCGCAGGTAACGACCGTTTTCGATAATTTTCAACTGTTTCGGCTCTAAGATACGCCTGAAAAGCTTTGATCTAAAGCCAAGCCAATCGAACACATAATCCCAGAGAACGATCGTCGAAATCAGCAAAACGGCTTCCGTCACCGATTTCGAGTCGCCCGCCATCCCGTTCTGCGCAGCATCGGCAATTACGACAATCACCAGCAAATCGGCGATCCCGACCGAACCGGCCTGGCGGCGAAAAATTCGCAGAAGCGCGAACATTATCCAGTACATAATCGTTCCGCGAATGAAAATCTCCAGTAGAGATTCAGTCGGAACGAAAACCGATTGCCAGTCTATTTCAAAAAACTTAACCATTTCAGTCTTTTTGCGGGGTAAAAGACAAACGCCGCGCTTTTATTTGAATCGTTTCTCCTTGAATGATTTTACACCAAGAGTCAACGGCGCAGAAAAAGCGTCGGCGTTCAGATTTTTATTTAGCTATAATTGCCTGATAAACAATTTATTTTGCTCCGCGAGCATAGCGCTTGTTAAAGCGGTCAACACGTCCGGCGGTATCAACCAATTTTTGTTTTCCGGTAAAAAACGGGTGACATTCCGAGCAAATTTCGATATGCAGATCATCTTTCATTGTCGAGCGTGTTTTAAAGGTATTTCCGCACGCGCAGACAACTGATATTTCGTTGTAATTTGGATGTACTTCAGGTTTCATTTTTTCAATGGTCTCCTTTTTTTAATTATAAAATAGCGTATAAAACGCAATCCTTAATAATAAGTGTTAATCAGATGAAAGGTCAAGTGAAAAGGTTGGCCGATCGTTTTTAAGTTGATTTCCTGTTACCTGACGGTTCCCATTCATTTACCAGGCTCTGTACGGACTCTTTAACGGAAGCCGGAAAGAATGTGCCCACTCTGGGGTCCATAATACTACCGCCAAATCCTGTTTCCTCATCCGTACCGGTCTTTAAAAATACCTTTAAGCGATTAAGCATCTCTTTGGCATTTAACTGTTTGAGGCCGCGGACAGACATAATTTTTGCAAAACCGTTGCCGTTTCCTTCTATAAACTTCATCAAAATTTCTTTTGACTCAGCAGTATTGAGCTTACTTACGGCACGGCAGGCGGATATCTGGACATGAGCGCTGTTTGTATTTATAAATGGCATCAGAATCCGGATATCTGTGCCCTTTCCTAGATAATAGAAGGTTTCTAAGGCCGCATGCTGGAGAAAAAAACGATTATTATTTTCCGGATTATCATCATCTAAAGTACCGACTTTTTGTGAAAGTTGTTCGTTAATAAAGCCGGTGATGAAATTTTCATCATAACTCTTACCTTTGATTCCATTGAAAACGGCCTGCATCGTTTTCTCGTAAATTTCTTCGGGAACTAATGCCTGGTGGTAGCTGTGGCGGTATGTTGCATAGACGTTTTTTCCTTCTATCCGGGCCCAGCCTGAGGTTGGCGTCGGGATTTGATAGAACTGACCTTTTACATCTTTCTTTACAAACAGATAATAACTGCCGCCGATCTTGAACGGTAACCCTAATTCGCCTTTATCTGAGAGGGAAATTAATTGAAGGGCTGAATAGTTCTTCAACACAATTGTTTTCGGGGTTTCACTTCCGGCAAGTAGTTTTACTACATCAGCAGTAGCTTGAGAGCCTTTATTTTCAGTAATTTCAACTTTGATAAAAGAATCGGACAAACGAATTACTTCGTCTTGCCAGGGTTCGTTCCAGGTAGTTGCCTGAGCTGCCTGAGATGTAATAAGACAAAATAAAAAAATAAAAAGAAATCTCATCATAAAATCCTCTAAAATCTGCTAATTTCAAAAATTATAAGCGTTCGGTCAAGGTATCAGACAATTTGCAGGGGTTTGCCTTCAAAGTCGCCGTATTCTCGCGCCTTTGATTGAAAGAGCTCGTTTTCAGAATCACTCAATTTACCAAAAAGGGATTTTTCGATTAAGACCGAATCTTTCTTAAATGCACGTTTCCAAATACCGGCGATTTTGCCGTTCACAACGATTATCGGCTTAAAAATCCCGTTACCGGTAATTGCTTCTTTTGTTCGATCCGGATCAAGGGCGGCGCTGCGGTCTTTGTAGCTGACCATATATTCGTCAAATGCGGGCAAAAGATACAGAGAATCCGCGCCCGCTGCCGGAACGGAAAGCGAATTCGGTATCCAGTATGTCTGCCCGTCGATTTCTTCGTTAACGAGCTTCGATTTATTCATTTCCAAACCGTTTCTAGCATCGCCGACCGTCAAACCGGACCACCATACGAAATCCTTGAGCGTGGCAGGCGCATGGCTCGTAAAATATCTTAGTGTCAGCTCGCCGATGGCTTCCTCGCGCGATAATTCACGCGCCTCCGGGACGCGTTCGTCCAGGAGAGCATAGGTCTGTTGCTTTCCGCGCGCAATTCCGCTACAGACGATCGATTCGATTTCCGCGCTGAACATCAGAAAGCCCGCGAGATTATTGTCCGGCTCGATACCGGCCGTGCGTAGTTCGGCCATAATTTCCGCCCGCGTCAAATGTCTGCCTCCTTCGAGCATTCTCGGGATTAAATCGTTGCTTCTTTTGCACGTTTCAATATCGAATCCGAATTGGCGGAATGCCGATGCCAGGGTCGATCGGAGCGGCCGCGCGCTCAATGCCAGCATCCATCGAATATCTTCGGCCGCGACAAAATGCCAGGTCGGGCGCATTACATGGGTGCGCAGAATGCGGCCTTCCGCAATCGCCTGCTCGATTTCGGCTTCGATCGAACCGGGCAGCCGCAGCCCAACAGCCCATTTTGCCATCGGGTAATCCTGCGCCTGCATCGCGCCGAACCACGCCACGATTTCTTCAGGGCGGGTAAATTTCGTAGCGGTGATTTGTTGGTTGAAAAGTCGGGTTCGGGCGATGTCTGATTTATTCATAGACGAAATTAAAAACCTGGTAATATCAAAAATACTTAATTTTGAAGCTCGTCCTATTCCCTAATTTTCCCACTGGGATAAGTCTTCAACGGGCCTTGGCAATCTTCCTTCAAGCCATTTCATTAGAGTTCCGGGTTGAAAGTCTTTATCTTTTGTTTCGATCACCCATGATAGAAATTCGTCAGGGCCTCCGTTAAGATAGGGAGGCGGCGAAACCGGGTAAAAGACGGTCGGGAGCCTTTCGGAAACCGATAGATAATTTACGACGCAGGCAATTTCCTGAATAACCTGCCAGGCAAATTGGTCGTCGATGTCGATACTAAATTTAACCCACCAAAAACCTTCCTCGTCCGTACCCTTTCCGATAGGAGATTGAACGGCAGGAACTTTTGCAAGATATTCAATTAATGTGTTGAAAGCTCTTTCATCCATCTGTTTCCAATAAATTTTCCAACCTCTGTTCTTTAATCCCGTAAAAATCCTTAATTGCTTTGATCTGCTCGTCAAATTTTTCGGCGGCGGGCTTTTTCTTTTGCCGCGTGCCGACGATCATATTGTTTTTCGGCGTATGTTCGGTCGAAATAAATTCGAAAAGCTTTGTTTGATAGCCGCTTTTTTCGAGCAGCAGAGAGCGCAGGCCGTCGGTAATCGATTCGGCTTCGCGTTCGAGCATAATACCGTGTTTCAGGATATTTTTGAACATTTCGGGCGGCTTAATCTGCGGGCGAAGCTCCTGGTGGCAGCACGGCGCGACAACGATCAAATCCGCTTCGGCCTTGATGCCTTTGAAAATCGCCTCGTCGGTGGCCGTGTTGCAGGCATGCAGCGCGATCAGAACATCAACGTCTTTTAACTCGAAATCGCCGATCCAGCCGTTGACGAATTTCAGATTTTCAAATTCCGAAGCTTTGGCAATATCGTTGCACAAGCCGACAAGCTCTGCTTTTGTGTCGACGCCGGTTACTTTAACGTCGATTCCGCGAATATTTTTGAAGAAATCATAGGCCGCAAATGTCAGGTAACCTTTACCCGAACCCATGTCGACGATGTTTAGCTCCGATCTGTCTTTGAGATTCGATTTATCAAAGAGCGAGGCCAGCGTTTCGACAAATTTATTGATTTGTTTCCATTTGTCCTGCTGTTTATCCCTGATTTCGCCGCGGTCGGTGGTAATACCGAGAGCCCGCAGATAAAAGCTGTCGGCGTTGACAAAGCGCTTCTTCTCGCGGTCGTGCTCGAGCGTCGGTTTTGTTTTGAAAGTCGGTTTGGCAACATTTAAACGCGATTTTCCTTTGCGCCCGATGTCAAGCTGAAAATCGTTTTCGACAGTGAAAAGATGGCCGCTGAAGAAATCTTTACCTAAGAGCGCATGCACGATTTTGACCGATTCATTAAAATCGTGATTTTTCGCGGTATCGCGTGTATGATAGCGGTAGAGAAAGAAAAGACGTTTGCCTTTGCGCGTTTCTATAAGACGCATGAGGACTTTTTGCAGGTGTTCGTCTGCTCCCTTATAATTGCCTAAAGACATTTTGACGAAAGTTTCTTCCTGTAAGGAGCGGGCGAATTCCGAGATAAATTTTTCGACGTTTTCGATTGACATAAAACCAATATTTTAACGCAAAGTCGCAGAGACGCTAAGTTAAGGCAAAAGGTAAAAGTAAAAAGGCAAAAATAGATCCGTCGCTTTGTCTTTTATCTTAGTAATTTGCGTTAAAATAAAATTTAAAAAAATGAAAACAATTAATCAGGACGATTTTACACATTCGCTTTTCGCCTTGTTTAAGGAAACTTTTGAGGGCACAAATACGGCTTTTGGCACGATGTATCTCGATCAGGGGACGGGATTTTTCGATACGATTGAAAAAGTTGACGCCGAAAAGGCTTCGCGCTCTGTGAGGGAAGGCACCACAACGATTGCCGCGCATTGTGAACACGTGCGCTTTTACCTTGAATTTTTGAGCAATTATATGAGCGAAAATTTTAAGATGGCTGACTGGAAGGACAGCTGGAAAATCAAAACTGTCGACGAGGCAGAATGGACCGCGCTCCGCGGTCAGTTACACAAATCGTATCAGATAGTTACCGATACATTTAACGACATCGAAACCTGGAACGATTTCAAGATTTCCGGCGCCCTCGGCATTCTGGCGCACACGGCTTATCATTTGAGCGCGATTCGGCAGATTTTGAAATTTTTATAATTATCCAGAGATGAACCGAGGACAAAATCAAAATTAAAATCTGTGTTCATCTCCGGAGAATAAGTAATTAAACTGAGCTGCCGGTTATGAAAGGTTTTGTTTTTTTTGCCCGCGAATTTACGCGAATTTACACGAATTAAAACGGGTAAAATAAATCAAAAATAATTAGCGAAGATTCACGAAGATTAGCGGGCCAAATTTCTTAACTTTCAGTACCTGGCAACTATACGTTAATTAGAGAATTTAGAAGAAGGGAATTTATGGACACAAATTACATCGAAAAAGATTATTTTGTAAAATCGCTTGCCTATTTGTTTCACGAAACCTTTGAAGGCTCGCCTGATGGGCAGGGCAGCGCTTATTTGGATCATGGAATCGGAATTTTGAGTACTTTGGACAAACTTTCGGCCGAGCAGGTTTCCAGCGAAAGTCACGGCACAACAATTGCCGCGCAAACCGAGCACGCGAAATTTTATCTCGACCGGTTAAGCGAATTTATTAACGGTCGAACCGAACGCGTAAATTGGGAAGACAGCTGGCTGATTGAGGATGTCAACGATACGGAATGGCACGCTCTGCGCGACGGCGTGCGAAAATCCTATGAGAACGTTCTGCGCTGCTTTGCCGAAAACCAGAACTGGAGTGAAGAAAACGTTGGCATGGCGATGGGAATGCTCGCGCACACCGCATATCATCTCGGCGCGATCAGGCAGATTGCAAAGGGAGTTTGAAGGTTGGCAGAAATAAAACAACCTAATGATGTATCAGATTTCGTTTTGGAACTTGGCGGAAAGCCCGACCAAGCGACAGTTTCATTAAGAATTTTCGGCGATGAGCTTGACCCGGAGGAATTAACGCAAATACTTCGGTGTCAACCGACGGAAGCATATAAAAGAGGTCATATTGTCACAAACACATTGAGACGGCGAACAGTCAGAACAGGACAATGGTTTTTAAATATCGAAAAAAATTCTCATCAAACTTTAGAGGAACAAATTTTAGAGTTGCTCGAAAAGCTGCCGGAAGATTTGGAAATCTGGGAAAATTTGCATAAGCGATTTGAAGTTGATATTTATTGTGGGGCATGGTTAAAAGCCTGGAACCGAGATGTTTTCTTTAGTACTAATTTACTCAAGCAGCTGGCGGATAGAAGGCTCGAGTTAGCCATTGCTATTTATTGTGATTGCAATGATGAAGAAGTTGAAATTCTAACTAAAAAACTGAATGAAGCAAAAGATAAATAAAATGTTTTCTATTTCTTGAAGGCGGAAATTAGTTTTGTTGGCTCAAAATAAGTTTTTACATCAATCTTTTCAAAGCCTGCCTTTCTCAGCCAATCGCGGTAAGTCGTAAATGTCCGCTCGACATCGGGAGCCTTCCAGCAAATATCTTCCAGGCAAAACAGCACTGAAATATCCGGTGATGTGCTGTTTTCATCCAGAATCCAGCCGCTAATCAGATTGGCGCCGCCCGCGGGCAGCTTTTCATAAATTCTTTCGAAAAGGGCTTTGTTCGTTTCCTCATCGAAGTCGGCAAGAAGGTTAGCGAGCAGCGCAATATCGAAATTTTCGGGTAAATCATCTTTCAGAATATCGCCGCTGACGCAATTAATGCGTTTTTGTAACTTTGCCCGGCGAATCATTTTTTTTGCCATTTCAATATTTTCGGGTAAATCAAAAATAGTCGCCTGGAGATGCGGAATTTTTTCGCACAAAGCAATACTCATTGCGCCTATTCCGCCCCCAATGTCAAGAAGATGCGTAAAGCCTGAAAAATCAAAATTTTCAGCAAGCGCGCAGCCATGCAAAAGTGCGAGCTTCTGCTGTTCTTCCATCGCGTCAGCTCCCTGATCTGTATCATCTGGGTTTTCATCTTTGCCCGCGCCATATTTCCAATCCTGTAAATGTCCGGTCAGGTGTCCCCATTGCGGATACGAGCGCTTTTGATAGCGCTTTATCTGTCCGCCGAGATAATTTTCGCCCCGTGTGACGAGAAATCTTTCCGACAAATCGGAGTTGGCAAACAGCTCCCCGTTTTTCTGCAAAAGACCGATTGAAACGCATGCATTCAAAAACTTTTCAGCGGCCAGCGGATGCATTTTTAGTCTTTTGGCAAGCCGGCCGGCGGTCATTTCCTTTTTATGCAAAAGATCGGGAATTTTAAGCTCGGCAAAGGTAAAAAGCGTCTGTGATTTCTGATAGCCGACGGCAATTTCCAGAAGGGCGGCGGGAGAAACAATTTCCTGCAGTTTTGAAGCGTTTTTCATTAATTTACCAATTAAATAATACAAACTTTACAAATTACAAATTACAAATTACAAATGGCCGCTCGCGAGGGCTAAAATCGGAAATTTAATAAACAGTTTTGATTACACAGTAATAAATTTGAGTTAGAATAAGATATCTTAGATTTCTTATTCTAAAGTTATGCAAAATTTATTTCATTTAGCTTTTCCCGTTAAAGATTTGGAAGAATCGCGCGAGTTTTACGGCGAAGTTCTCGGCTGCGAAGAGGGCCGGAGCTCCGATTGCTGGATTGATTTTAATCTTTTCGGTCATCAAATCGTTGCGCATCTCGCGCCCGATGCGTCAGGCGTAAAGACGACAAACGATGTTGATGCCGACCATGTTCCCGTACCGCATTTCGGAATTGTACTGCCGCCCGACGAATTTAAAACCTTTGCCGAACGTCTTAAAAATAAGGGCGTTGAATTCGTTATCGAACCAAAGGTGCGTTTCCAGGGCGAAGTCGGCGAGCAGGCGACAATGTTTTTCCTTGACCCTTCCGGCAACGCGCTCGAGTTCAAATCGTTTGCCGATTTTTCGCAGGTTTTTGCGAAATAGAATTAGCCCGCCAAAGACGCTGAATACATCAGAAAAGTCAAAAATCGTAAGCGTCCTTGGCGGGTAAAAAATTATGAGATTCGCAAAAATAATATTCATATTGATTTTCGTTCTTTCATCATATTCAGTTCAAGCGCAGAAACCGCAGCGGTTTATCGCAGTTACGATTGACGATCTGCCGGTGGTTTCAACGCGCCGGGATTTGAAGAATCGGCAGGAAATCACACGTAAGTTGCTGGCACATATCACAAAGGCGAAAATACCGGCCATCGGTTTTGTCAACGAAACCAAACTTTATACTGACGGTAAACGCGACGAAGCGCAGGTCGAGCTGCTGCGTTCATGGCTCAGTGCCGGGTTAGAGCTCGGAAATCACACATTTTCGCACGTCAATATTGCGGATGTGCCGCTTGAAAAATACGAAGACGAAATCCTGAAGGGCGAAGTTATTACCAAAGAATTGCTTGAAACAAAGGGGTTAAGAATGCGGTTTTTTCGGCACCCCTACCTTTGGACCGGTTTGACCCTGGAAACAAAAAGCGATCTGGGCAAGTTTTTGGGCGAACACGGATATACAATTGCGCCCGTCACGATCGATAATTCCGACTGGATTTTTGCGCGTGCTTACGACAATGCTTTCGACAAAGGCGATCAAAAGTTGATGGCTCAGGTCGGTGCGGCTTACGTTCCGTATTTGGAAGCGAAAATGGATTATTGGGAGCGCCAATCGGTGAAGATTCTCGGGCGCGAAATCAAACAAACCCTGCTGATTCACGCGAATTTTATCAATTCCGATTATCTTTACGACATCGCCAAAATGCTCAAAAAACGCGGCTATAAATTCGTCAGCCTGGAAGAAGCTTTAAAAGACGAAGCTTATAAGTTACCCGATAATTATATTAGACGCAGCGGAATTTCATGGCTTCACCGCTGGGCTCTGGATAAAGGCAAGGAATATCTGGTGCCTGACGAGCCGAAAACGCCGGATTTTGTGTTGAAGGCGGCGGGTGTTGATTCGGAATAAGTAGAATTATCCACAGATTAACACAGATAAACACAGATAAAATCAAAGAAAAATATCTGTGTTTATCTGTGTTAATCTGTGGATGAATAAATAAATGAAAAAAGCGGAAATTATCATCATCGGCGGCGGCGTGGTTGGCGCAAGCATCGCATATCATTTGACCGAAAAGGGCGCGAAGAATGTTTTGATATTGGAGCGTGCCGGCGGGCAGGGAAGCGGCTCAACGGGCAAGGCAACGGGCGGGGTTCGGGCGCAGTTTGAAACCGAAATCAATATCAAAATGTCGCTTTATTCGCTCGATTTTTTCAATAGCGCGAAATTTGACTGCGGTTATGAACCGCGCGGGTATTTGTTTTTTGCAACCGACGAACGACAGTTTGATTACCTGAAGCGAAATGTTGAAACACAAAGGGCGCTTGGCGTAAAAGATGTTGAAATTGTCGATACAAAAGCGGTTTCTGAGATTTGTTCGATTTTAAATGTTTCGGATATCGTAGGCGGGAGCTTCGGGCATTTTGACGGTTTTATAAACCCACTGGCCGTGATGAACGGTTTTACGAAAACAGCATTAAAGAATGGCGCGGAAATAGAGTTTGGATCGCAAGTGTTATCGATCGAAACCGAAGACGGTAAAGTAAGAGCCGTTGAGACCAATAAGGGCCGAATCGAATGTGAAAAGGTGGTTTTGGCAACCGGCGCGTGGGCAAAGGAATTGGCAGAAACTGCCGGAATCAGCCTGCCTGTCGAACCGCAAAAACGCCAAATTGTCTGGGCGAAAAGCGAAAAGAGACTGCCTCCGAACCTGCCGATGGTGATCGATTTAGGGAGTGGTTTTCATTTTCGCCCGGCCCGCGATTTTGTTGACCCGTGGGCCAACTCGGATAACACGCAGGTACTTTTTGCTTATCCCGACCCGGACGAAAAATCGTCGTTTGACACTAATTTTGACCAATCTTTTATCGAAAAGGTCTATGAAAGGGCAAAACATCGCTCATCGTTCCTGTACGAAACAAAACCGATCACGGAAAAATGCCGCGCCGGATTGTATGAAAATACGCCCGACCACCACGCCATCCTGGGCGGCTGCGGAATCGAAGGTTTATATTTCGCCAACGGTTTTTCCGGCCACGGCGTTATGCATTCGCCGGCCACGGGCCGCGCTCTGGCGGAAATTATTTTGGATGGAAGCGCCTCGTTTTTAGATGTTTCGTGTTTGAGTTTTGAGAGATTTGCGAAGGGCGAGCTTTTGCATGAAACGGCATTTATATAAGTTTAGAGTAACCTGTGCTTCAGCCATGAAAAGTATTTCTGATTATTCAATCCGAAATCGGACCCTTAAGCTTGTCTAAAGACAGGCGCTGATCATGTATAAAAAGGTTACTCCAAACACTTAAAATCTAAAACTATCTGTTTGTATTGGTTCTGCCGGGCGATGAACTGGTATTGGATGTTCGGCTGTTGCTCATCGAACCGCTGTTGGTTGTCGAGCGACTATTGGTCATTGTATTGCCGGATGTTGTTGATCCGGAGTTGCTTGAATTCATTGAACCGCTGTTTGACATCGAGCCGCTGTTGGTTGTCGAACTATTTGACATCGAACTATTCGACATCGAGCTGTTCGACATCGTATTGCTGCTGCCGGATGTACTGTTCATTGTTGAATTACTGTTGCTTCTTGAAGTATTACTGTTGCCGGTATCTGATGAACAGCTTCCGCCGACCGCGGCAATAGTTAATACAATCGATAATGTTAACGTTCTTCTCATTGAAAATTTCTCCTTTTTTTATTGATTTTGGTTTCAAAATCAACTTTGTATTCTATTGATAGATTTGAAAAGGTTTTGTCTGCCAGCTTACATTTCGATTAATTTTGCGTGGGAATATACAATCAAAAAAATGGAATTTATAAAATTTCGGCCTATTTTGAGGATAATTACGCAGGTGATTTGTAAAATACAAACTTGCTGCTGAAAATAAATGAAAAATATATTAGCAATCTCGGGAAGCCTGCGGGCAAAATCAACTAATCTGACGATTATCGAAAACATTGCGCAAATGTTTGCCGGTCGGATACAGGTTACGATTTACCGGGGTCTCGCGAATCTGCCGCATTTTAATCCTGATTTGGAGATCGCGGCGCCGGTCGCGGAGGTGGCGGATCTTCGTCGTCAGATCAGGGAAGCAGCGGGCGTTTTGATTTGCACGCCGGAATATGTTTTCAGCATTCCGGGCGCATTAAAAAACGCGCTTGAATGGACGGTTGGGACAAGCGATTTCGCCGGTAAACCGACGGCTCTGATAACGGCTTCGAGCCTCGGCGAAAAAACGCACGAATCGTTGTTTCTGGTTTTGAAAACGATTGAAGCACGCATTACGGAAAGTACCGCGCTTTTGATCTCGGGCGCCCGGACAAAAGTAAACGCCGAAGGTCTGATTACAGACGCACCGACCATCGAAGCGTTGAATTTAGTAATCGAATCTTTTTTACGAGAAATTGACGAATGAAAAATTTGTATTTTGAAGATGAAAAACAGCCTTACCTGCAGCGATTATTGATTTAATGCAAGGTGAAAAGTGATGCAGCCGTTCGCTGCCTGACTCGTTTGTTATGATGCGCAGGTTGTGGTCTTAGAAAAATAATCCAAGAAAAACATTAGTCCCGGAGGGACGATTTTTTCTCGTAATTTATTTTTCAATGACCATCTGTTTGTTTAAATGTTTGCGCCTTATCCAATTCGTAACTGCTCTAATCCAAGCCGCAAAAATACCTAAACGCAAAAGGGAGTATCTATTCAGAATTAACAGCTTTTGCATTAAAATCTGACTACCAAAGGCTTAAATTTACCAGCCTTTATTTAACTGCGTCCTTAAAATCCGGGTCATCGCCATATTGTTTAGCGATCTCCTTAAAAACCTTTAAAATCGGTTTTTTCCATTTCTTTTTGCTGTCGTCGTTGATTAAAGATCTCAGCAATGTAATAAGCGTGGTAATTGCCATATTAACCAGAAAATCGTTCATATTTATTTCCTCGCAATTGTTCTCGGATTTAGGTTTATTATTCTAAGCAACTTTGAGGAAAAGTAAATAAAAAAATTAGAAATTAAAAACTTTTTTAAATTTTTGCTGATGATATTCTCTGAGGCTTTGCGGCTTTCCGGTCGTCCAAGTTAAATTTACATTATGAAAACAGCTATTATCCATCATCCGATTTATCAAAAACACGACACGGGCTTCGGGCATCCCGAAATGCCCCGGCGTTATGAGGCCGTGATGAAGGCGCTCAAAAACGATCAGGAATTATGGCCGTCTTTACTGGAAATCACACCCGAACAGGCTTCACAGGGGATGATTCAGGCAGCACACACAAAGGAACATTTCCGGCGTGTCGCCGGCGCATTTGAAAACGGGCTGGAGATGCTCGACGCTGATACGGTCATCTCGCTGAATTCGTTTGACGCCGCGCTATATGCGGCCGGCGGTGTTTGCCGCGCGGTTGATGCGGTAATGTCCGGCGAAGCAAAAAATGCTTTTGTCGCAGTGCGGCCGCCCGGACATCATGCGACGGGCGAAAGGGCGATGGGCTTTTGTTTGTTCAACAACGTGGCGGTTGCGGCGCGTTATGCGCAAAACCGTTTCAAGGAAATCGAACGAGTGGCGATTATTGATTGGGACGTACATCACGGCAACGGCACCCAGGGGATTTTTTTTGACGACCCGAGCGTGTTTTTCTTCTCGATGCATCAATATCCATGGTATCCGGGAACCGGCAGCCGGGGCGAAACGGGATTCGGGCGCGGAAAGGGTTATACGATGAACATTCCGGTTAAAGCCCATACAAAGGCGAGCGAACAAAAGCGAATGTTTGAAGCGGCGATTGACGATATTCGCGCGGATTTCAAGCCGGATTTAATAATGATTTCAGCGGGCTTCGATGCTCATTTGACCGACCCGCTCGGGCAGCTAAGGCTCGAAGACGAAGATTATGCAGCGATGACAGACACTCTTAAGGAATGGGCCGCCGAAACTTGCAGCGGGCGCATTGTATCCGCACTCGAAGGCGGTTATAATCTGGATACGCTGGGCGAAACCGTTGTAAATCACGTTCGCGCATTAAGCGAAAGATAATATAAATTTGCGATTTTATATAATTCTGATTCTGTTTTATCCATGTTTTAATAAGACTCATAAGATGCTGATCAGCCATCGCATAGTCACGGTATAATTAAACAGCGTATAAGGTAAAATTACCGCAAAACTCGTGCCGGACCAGAGGCACGGCAGAACCGGGGATCCATAGATCGCAAATCGAAATTAATCATCGGAAGTAAAAATCACATTATATTCGAGGTCGGTAAACTGGATTAATCGATTCGAGGATGTAAACGCATGTCGTTTGGAATCAACTGTTACAAAATATAAATCGCTGATCGGCAGATTGTTAAATTGGAAATAGCCGAAATCATTCGTTGTACGGGTCCGAGCTTCCAAAGTCATCAAATTCAAAATCGTTATATTAGCGCGCCGGATGCCGCGGCCATTTGGGGCCATGACCCTGCCGTTTATTGAACCCGTAATGTTAAACTGCGCCTGCACATTGATTTGGGCGGCGAAGGATAAAAAGATAAAAGCCAATACGAAATTCTTTAATTTCATACGAAACTCCTTTGCTGGCTGATTTAATTTTGTAACTATTGATTTTATTTCGTAGCTAGTAAAGTTGAAAATACAACAGATTTCCAAAAACCACAAGTTTTGTCTGCTAATCGAGTTACTGATATTTCGGCGATTGTGCTACACTCTTCAAAAAAGGAGATAAATTAAATGCCTGATGTTGAGATCCCATGTGTCCAATGTAAGGAAGTTTTTCTTTTCACAGAAAAAGAACAGGAAATTTTTTACCAACGCAATATGATGCCGCCGCAGAGATGCCCGAAATGCCGCTCAAAAAAAGCGGCGGAGGGCGAAAACGCGCCGACCAAATTTGAGATTGTCTGCGACCATTGCGGCAAACACGATCAAGTTCCGTTTCAGCCCAAAGTCGGACGCGCAGTTCTCTGCCGCGAATGTTATAACGCGAGCAAATCGCGGCTGCGCTTCGCGTAAAGTGAACAAGCCTAAAAGTGAAAAAGCCTAAAGGTGAAAAAGCCTAAAAGTGAAAAAGTGAAAAAGCAGGTTGATTTATATGCAATGATTCTTTTCACTTTTCCACCTTTTCACTTTTTCACTTTTGTTTTTTATGAATTTAGAAACAGTTAAGTACGAATTACAGGAAAACGTTGCGATGATTACGCTTAATCGGCCTGACGCCCTGAATGCGCTTTCGCTTCAATTGACGAAGGATTTATTTTGGGCGATTCGAAAAGCCGTCCGTGATAAAGCCCGCGCGGTGGTCTTAACGGGTGAAGGTCGTGCTTTTTGTTCGGGCGGCGATTTACGCGAAATGCAGGCAATGTGGCAAAAGGAAGGGCGAATCGAGGCTTTTCTGGAAGAGCCCTTAAAAGCCCTGCATGATGTTATTCTGCTGATTCGTGACACGCCGATTCCGTTTATAGCGGCTGTGCAGGGCGTCTGCGCGGGTGCGGGAACAAATTTTGCCCTGGCCTGCGATCTCGTTTTTGCGGCTGAAAACGCGAGCTTTAACGAGGCATTTGTCCGTATCGGCCTTTCGCCGGATTGCGGCGGTTCGTTCTTTCTGCCGCGAGCTGTCGGCGAAAAGCTCGCCGCCGAGCTTTTTATGACCGGCGAAGCGGTTTCAGCCGAGCGCGCCGCCCAAATCGGAATGATAAACCGGGTAGTTACGGCCGACCAGTTGATGAAGGAATCGCTTTCGATGGCCAGGAAACTCGCGCTTGCGCCGACCGCTTCGATCGGGCGAATCAAGCAGATGCTCAACGCGACCTTTTCAAACAATCTCGCGCAGCAGCTCGATTTGGAACATAAACTGCAAATCGAATCGGGCAAAGGCAATGATTTCAAAGAAGGCGTAACGGCCTTTTTTGAAAAACGCGCGCCGAATTTTACGGGAAGCTGATAATCCGGGATTTTCCCGAGACCCTGACTATTGGGACTGAATCATCAATCAATAGAAAATCAGAAATTAATGAATTTATCTTTGCGCCTTTGCTACTTTGCCCTTGCGTTGAAAAATTTCCTCACTAGTAGTTATCTGCCTTCGTAAACTTCAACACCGTTTATTGCGCCCCAATGCCCGTCTTTAGTGGCAACATAGACCGGCGGCTGCCACATGGTAACCAGAGATTGTTCCTTGTCCGAACCATGGATATCCACGCCCCAGATTTTTGCTAAATTTAACATCATATCTTTGCCTCTTCCTTTGGCGGCTGCGCAGCCGCGTAATTCGACCCGGGCCGGGTTGGCAAAATACGGCGTCAGAACTCTGAGGTCCGTGCTGAATTTTTCAAGGTTATCGGCTTTGAGGTTATCTTTCCCAAAAATGACATTTCCGTCATCAATATCGCCGCCGCCGATCCAATGCGTATATCCGTGGCTCCAGATACGCAGCACCGAAATTTTATCGGATTTCGGGGGCGCAGCTTCTTTCCAAACAGCTATTTTATTTCTTCCGACACTATCGAGGACCGAATCGACAAATCCTCTGATTCCGTTCAAAGTGCTCGGAACGACCTTTGAATTTTTAACGTTATCCGCTACAAGCTGAACTAAATCTCTTGAGACGATAATATCCACAATCATATAAAAAACCTCCAATATTTAAGTCTTGTGTCGCGCCTTTAGACGGAATAACCTGTTGATTATCAATCAATACCGCCCTTTGCGGAGGACTCAAAACCGTATAGATCTGCCCTTTTCTTAAGGCACGAAAGCATTGGGAATCGGCCGGTCGCCGTTTGCGCCAAATGTTATGATCAAAATCCCTGCCGTCGTTCGGTTTACAAACCACGTCGCTGTTTCCGGCCGGAATACGGCCGGATCAAATTTGCCGTCTCCGTCGTAATCCCCGGGCGCCGGGACGTCGACCGAAGCGCCGAACGGGAATGAAAAATACGAATTATCTTCGGAGCGCTGCACAAACCATGAACCGGTTGAGGGTCGAAACACGGCAATATCTGCTTTGCCGTCACCGGTATAGTCACCCGGCACAGACTTGTCCGTTCCAATCCCAAAGGTGTAAACACGAAACGCGCCGTCGGAGCTTCTCAGATACCACCAGCTGCCGTCAGATGGCCGAAAGATAGCGATATCGCCGCGGCCGTCGCCATCATAATCAGCTGCTGCAGGTTTATCACCATTAGCACCAAAGCTGATTATTGAAGTACCGCTCCCCGATGAGTTTGAGATAAACCAGGTGCCGGCCGAAGGGCGAAACACGGCTGCGTCGGTTTTACCGTCACCGTCATAGTCAGCCGGCGCGGGAATATCGCCATTTGTGCCGAACGGGAACGAAAAGTACGAATTATCATCCGAGCGTTGAACAAACCAAAAGCCGGATGAGGGGCGAAACACTGCAATGTCCGCCTTGCCGTCGCCCGTCCAATCGCCGGGAGCGAGAAAATCGGCGGCGGCGCCAAAACTGAAAACGCGAAACGTATTATCCGAGCTTCGTATATACCACCAGCTGCCGTCAAATGGACGGAAAATACCGATGTCGGTCTTACCGTCACCATCAAAATCAAAGAGCGTACGGCGCGGCGCGGTGGTCGTCCCGTCTGCCCAGAAACCTGCCAGCAAAGTAAAACTCCCGCCGCTCGTTTGCGTTCCGGCCGCGGATTGGCCGATGGTTTCGTCAAGAGAAAAAGTTCCTCCCGTAGTTTTTCCGCCCCCGCCGGCGATGACGGATTTTTCTATCTGAAACGTGCCGCCTGTTTGAGAGAATGTGAGGCAGTCGAGGAGGAGGCCTATGCAAACTAAAAACACAACCGAAAAGAAAAATGAAACTGCTCTCATAAACTTAGCCTCCTCAAAACTATTTCTTCGGTTGGCAGATTTCCGCCGTCCGGTTTATTGAACAGACCAGCTTTTTCAGCGCTTCAAGCTCAGACCGCTGTTTTTCAATCGCGGATTGCTGCCCTTCGAGTTTCTCCGCCTGCTGTTCGATTAAATTCCTTTGCTCGGCAATCAATTTCTGCTGCAAATCGATTTGGGCCTGCTGTTCTTTGACGGCGTTGATTAAAACGATGCCGACCCGGTCGTATTTAACGCCCTCAACCTCGCCTTTCTCGTTACGCGTAACCAATAAAGGTTCAACATCGGCGACCTCTTCGGCCACCAGTCCAAAATCTTCCCTGTTATCGGCTTTCCAGTTGAACGAAACGGGCCGCAGTCGTTTTACTAAATTCAATCCCGGACTGAAACCATTGATATTTGATTTATAACGAATCGAAGACGAACACAGCGAGATTTGATTAGAGGCATTTCGGCATAATGCGGTGGAACCGACATTGCCCAAGGAGGTAACGGTAATAATTCCGCTGACATTGAGCGTTCCGGTATTTACGCTATTGTCGAAGGTCGAAATAAACATAGCGTTTTGACCTATCCGATCGTTGAAGATTTGAAAGTGTCCGGGCGAAACGGCGGCGACCGACCAGAGGCTTTGCTCATTTAAGGCAAGCCCGAGCCCGGCATTTGAGTCGGAATTAATACGGGCGCGGATAATTCCGGTTCCGTTGAGGTGAAACTTCGTGCTGGGCGCGGTCGTACCGATACCGACAAAGGTATCTGCGGTGGCGTTATTCACACCGCTGATGCTGCCGAGAACGAGCGAATTATTTTGCGAAACCAGGGCGTTTGCGCCGATGGCAACAGCATTTGTAAGGTTTTGAAGCCCGAGATCGGCATTATCGCCGATAACCACGTTAAATGAGCCGCTTGAATTAAAATTTCCGGCATCGTGACCGAAGAACGAATTGCTGTTTCCCGAATTGTTAATAAGGCCCGCACCGGTTCCGAAGAAAGAGTTGGAGCTGCCGTTGCTTGATTCACCCGCGCGATGACCAAAAAACGAATTAAAGTTGCCCGACGAGTTCATTATTCCAACCCGGTTGCCGAAGAAGGAGTTATTGCTGCCGCCGGTCGTAAATCTGCCGGCAACAAAACCGAAAAAAGAATTGCCGCTGCCCGCGTTGTTATTATTTCCTGCGAAGCGACCGAAGAATGCATTTTCGATACCCGATACATTAGCTGTTCCGGCACCGGCTCCGGCAAACAGATTTTCCGATCCCGCGTTGCTCAGAATACGGTCGCCGCCGATATTAAATTGTGCTGCGGCGTTAACAATGCTGCTGTTTAATGTGCCGCCGATCGTGCCGTTTCCCGAGATGTTAAAATTGCTCGAAGATTGCGGCGAGGTTGTATTCTGAATGTAATTCGCGCTGTTCGGCAGTGGGGCGCGGCTGTCCGAAAGCCGCCCATCGGTGGTCAAGACATACTGATTAGCAGCTATGCCGCCAAGCTGCATGGCATTGGCTGCCGTCGTCGCATTGGTCGCACTTATCGCATTGTCAGCGCTTATGCTTTTGATTGAATACGGCGAATTTGTAATCAACTGCCGCGGCGCGAGCATTGTGTAGCCGCCCGTGCTTGATCCCGCACGTACCGAGATCTCTATATAATTTGCAGTCGCCGATGTGAAGGCAGCCGAACCGAAATCGAGATTAACTGCAAAAGTGCCGTTCGTGACCGGCACATCGTCGCGCACAACGTTCGAGCCGATCTGCGTTCCGCCGGAGGCGACCGAAAAGAGTTTGAAAACAAAATCGTAAGCACCGTTCGCCGCCGTGCCGCCATCGTTCAATTTACCCTGAAAGGTCAGGGCCGACGTTTGCGCCAGCGCCATATTACAAGTAAAAATAAAAATCAAAATTAACAGCCGTAATTTCACAGGAAATCTTCTCTTCATAATTTTTAACCTCCAATTATCGACAATTGGTACGTGACAAAAATTTTTGCCGGCGTGCCGCAAAAACAAGATCGCCGATGTCATTATTCACACATAAAACCTTTATCAGCTCATTATTTTCGCGGCACAATCCTTAATGATCCGGCTGCTCGGGCCGGCGGCCTCCGGATTCGCTATTTCGGATACCTATTAAGATTAAAAAGAAACGCGGATTTGGAGGACAGTGACCCGCGTTTCAAAAATCAACTCAAACGAGATTGGAAGGATCGAGTTGATAAACGCACCGCTTGATTCTCACGGCGCGGCCGGAATAGCGGTATCGCCGGCTAAACCGAATTTCTTATTGACGGCACCCGAAACGGCACATGGCGGAATATACCACCGTTGTTCAGACGAGCGATAAACCGCCACTTCCGCCTTGCCGTCGCCGTTATACTTTCCAGCACATTGGGATCCTAAGCTTAGAATTCCACGTGGACAAGTTGTCGC
>JADMIO011189584.1_pt1 | contig 84388 bp, 82 predicted proteins | sample 8958161 | NCBI WGS metagenome assembly JADMIO01 (sample SAMN16585339, study PRJNA669376) | soil metagenome | isolation source: Crop rotation soil | place: USA: Cullars Rotation, Alabama | collected 2011 | reverse complement strand
GCCGCGACTTCAAGTCACGTGAATTCCAAGCTTCGGATCCCACTGTGCTGGAAAGAAGCATCTGCTGGTGCGCAGCGCGTAAGCCAGCGATTCGATGCAGAAAACGAAACGGGCGGCACGAGCCGCCCGTTTTATTTTTGCGCCACGCAGCGGATCAGCCGGCCAGCAGCGCCTGCCCGATGCCCCACAAGCCCATGGCCAGCAGCAGGAAGAAACAGACGGCATTGATCAGGAAGCCGATGCTGCGTTTCCCGGCTTCCTTGATGTAGCCGACGATGTACCAGAGCCGGCCAAGGACCCAGGCGTAACCGATCCACGCTGCGATCTTTTCGTTGCCGTAGATCGACGCCAGCCACAACACCGGCAGGAACGCCACCGCCTGCTCGATCGTGTTCATGTGCGCGCGGAACGCGCGTTCGAAATCCGGATGGCCGGTGGTCGCCGGTACTTGTACGCCGAACTTGCCGCGCGCGCGGCCGACGAGTGCGGTGGCGAACACGAGCAGGATGGCGGTCAGCGCGGTGATCAAGGCGGCGTGCAGGTGCATCGGAACCTCCAGGTGGTCGCTCCGGGCCGGCGCGATTGCGCTAGTGTAGCGGCTGGGCGCAGGTTGCCCAAGCGAGGCCGGCGCAATTCCATGAGCGAGCGCGACACTCCGCAAGCCGTGATCGACGCCACGCGGCGCTGGCTGGAACGCGCGGTGATCGGCCTCAACCTGTGCCCGTTCGCCAAGGCCGTGCACGTCAAGCAGCAGATCCGCTACGTCGTCTCCGACGCCAGCGACGAAGAGGGCCTGCTCGCCGACCTGATCTTCGAGTTGCGACTGCTCGCCGACAGCGATCCGGCGCAGATCGACACCACGCTGCTGATCCATCCGCACGTGCTCGACGACTTCCTCGACTACAACGACTTCCTCGATGTCGCCGACGCCGCCGTTTCCGAACTCGACCTTGATGGCGAACTGCAGGTCGCGAGTTTCCATCCGGATTACCAGTTCGCCGACAGCCTGCCCACCGACATCGAGAATTTCAGCAACCGCGCGCCGTATCCGACCTTGCACCTGCTGCGCGAAGACAGCGTCGCGAAAGCGGTCGCGGCATTCCCCGACGCGGCGCATATCTTCGACCGCAACATCGACACGCTGCGCAAGCTCGGCCACGGCGGCTGGCGGGCGTTGTGGGTGGATTCGTAGGGTGCGCCTTGGCGCACCGGCTCTCGCTTTGCATTTTCGATCCGACGCCGAGTGCGGTGCGCCAAGGCGCACCCTACGAAAAATTCTGACAAGCCCAATGGGCGATCCCTTATGTTTCGGGCTGGGGCGCCTGGCTAGCGTTGGCGAATGCCGAATTACCTGCGTCCGCACGTGCCCGGAGGAACCTTCTTCCTTACGATCAAGCTGGAGAATCTGGATAGCCGTCTGTTGGTCGAAAAGATTGCGCTGTTACGGATGGCTTTTCGGGTGGCATGCAAGCATCGGCCATTCCGGGCCGATGCAATCGTCGTCTTGCCCAACCATCTGCATGGCCTGTTGAGGTTGCCGGCCGGGGATAGCGAATATGCGCGCCGCATCTCACACACGAAAGCCATCTTCGCCAGGAATATCGAGCGGGGTGAAAGTCGGTGCCTGTCCCGAACCAAGCGCGGGGAACGCGGCATCTGGCAACGAAGATTCTGGGAGCATGCCATCCGGGATGAAGAAGATTTCCTGGCGCACATGAACTACATTCACGAAAACCCGGTGAAACACGGCCTACGCGAGAACGCCACCGACTGGCGATGGTCATCGATCCACCGTCAGCCGGAAAATCCGTAGGGTGCGCCTTGGCGCACCGGCTCTTCGTCCCGGCATGGAGAGGAATTCAAGAACGGTGCGCCAAGGCGCACCCTACAGTTGTTCCGTCGAAATCGTCATCAGGCTGGCCGCGCCGCTGCGCGCCGTTTGCAGCAGCGTCGCCGTTTCCGGCAGTAGCCGCGCGTAGTAAAAGCGCGCGGTCGCGAGTTTGGCGTCGTAGAACGCTTCGCCGGCGTGGTCACCGGCGACGCGCGCCATCCGCGCCCATAGCCAGGCATAGGCCAGGTGGCCGACCAGTCGCAGGTACGGGACCGCGGCGGCACCGATTTCGTCCGGGTCGGTTTTCGCTTTTGCAGCGAGCTCGCCGGTGAGCGTGACGATTTCCCCGAGCAAGGCGCCGAGCGGCGCGAGGAATTCCGCCAGCGCCGGCGCGGCCGAGTTTTCCTCGATGAATTTGCGGATGATCGCGGCGAACTTGCCGAGCTTCTTGCCGTTGTCGAACATGACCTTGCGGCCGAGCAGGTCCATCGCCTGCACGGCGTTGGTGCCTTCGTAGATGGTGTTGATGCGGGCGTCGCGCACGAACTGTTCCATGCCCCATTCGGCGATGTAGCCATGGCCACCCAATACCTGCAGGCAGAGATTGGTGGTCTCGAAGGTGTTGTCGGTGATGAAGGCCTTGACCACCGGGGTCAGCAGCGCGATCAGGTCCTCGCTGTCTTCGCGCACCGCCGCATCCGGGTGCCAGGTCTCCTGGTCGGTCAGCAGCGCAGTCCAGCAGGTCAGCGCGCGCCCGGCTTCGGTGTAGGCGCGGCTGGTCAACAACTGGCGGCGCACATCCGGGTGCACGAGGATCGAGTCGGCGGCTTTGTCCGGCTGCTGCGCACCGCGCAGCGAACGGCCCTGGCTGCGCTCCTTCGCGTACGCGGCGGCGTTCTGGTAGGAAACTTCCGCCAGCCCCAGCGACTGCATGCCGACCCCGAGCCGCGCCGAGTTCATCATGATGAACATCGCCGCCAGGCCCTTGTGCGCTTCGCCGATCAGCCAGCCACGCGCGCCGTCGAGATTCATGACGCAGGTCGCGTTGCCGCGGATGCCCATCTTGTGTTCGAGCGAACCGGCCTTGATGCCGTTGCGTTCGCCGACCTCGCCGCGCGCATCGGGGATGAATTTCGGCACGAGGAACAGCGAGATGCCTTTGGTGCCGGATGGCGCGTCCGGCAAGCGCGCGAGTACCAGGTGCAGGATGTTTTCGGTGCAGTCGTGTTCGCCGGAGCTGATGAAGATCTTGGTACCGGTGATCGCGTAGCTGCCATCGCCGCGCGGTTCGGCCTTGGTCTTCATCAGGCCCAGGTCGGTGCCGCATTGCGGTTCGGTCAGGCACATCGTGCCGCTCCACTGGCCCGACACCAGTTTCGGCAAGTACACCGATTGCTGTTCGGGCGTGCCGATCGCCTTCAGGCATTCGTAGGCGCTGTGCGACAGCCCGGAATACATCAGCCAGGCCTGGCTGGCGGAGTTGAGCATTTCGTACAGGCGGTTGTTGAGCAGCACCGGCAAGCCCTGACCGCCGAATTTCGGATCGCAGCTCAGCGCCGGCCAGCCATCCTCGACGAAGCGCCGGTACGCTTCCTTGAACCCGGTCGGCGTGGTGACGACGCCGCCATCGATCTTGCAGCCTTCACGATCGCCGACCTGGTTGAGCGGGAACGCCACCTGCTCGGCGAATTTGGCGGCTTCCTCGAGGATGGCGTTGATCGTTTCGGCGTCAACGTCGGCATGGTTCGGCAGCGCTTTCAGCGTGCGCTCGGCATCGAGCAGTTCGAACATCACGAAGCGCATGTCGCGCAGCGGGGCGGTGTAGCGGGGCATGGAAACTCCGAGGTGGTCGTGGTCCGGAGGCGGACCATACCTTTGCGTATGCTGAGTCGGAGTATGCCGAGCGCCGGCTTACGCCGCCAGTCCCGCCGCGTGTCCCGACGCCCAGGCCCACTGGAAGTTGTAGCCGCCAAGCCAGCCGGTGACATCGACCACCTCACCGATGAAATACAGGCCTTTCGCCAGTTTCGACTCCATCGTGGTCGAGGAAAGTTCGTCGGTATCGACGCCGCCGAGCGTGACCTCGGCCGTGCGATAACCTTCGGTGCCGCTGGCGACGACCGGCCAGTGCGCGAGCCGTTGCGCCATCTGGCGGATTTCGGCCGGCGTGAATTGCCGCATCGGCCGGTTGGCGAACGCGATCTCGCACAGGCGCTGCGCGAAACGCTTCGGCAGCGCATCGCCGAGCACCGTCTTCAGTTCCGCCGCGGAACGATCGCGTTGCTGCTGACTCAGGAATTCGAGCGCGTCCTGTCCGGGCAGCAAATCCAGATGCAGTGCCTGCCCAGGTTGCCAGTACGAAGAAATCTGCAGGATGCTCGGGCCGCTCAGGCCGCGATGGGTAATCAGCATCGCGTTGCGGAAGCTGGTTTTGCCGCAGTGCGCTGCGACCGGCAGCGACACGCCGCTCAGGTCGGCGAGTTCTGCCAGCGGCCGGCCGGTCAGCGTCAGCGGCACCAGGCCGGCGCGGGTCGGCAATACCTCATGGCCGAACTGCCGGGCGATTTCGTAACCGAACCCGGTCGCGCCCATGCTCGGGATGGACAGGCCGCCGCTGGCGATCACCAGCGAAGGCGCGCGCATTTTTCCCAGCGTCGTGTGCAGCGCGTAGCCGTCCGCGCTCGCTTCGATGCGCTCGACCGAGCAGGAGACATCGATGCGCACGCCGGCCGCGGCGCACTCGTCGAGCAGCATCTTGACGATCTGTTTCGAGGAGTCGTCGCAGAACAGCTGGCCGAGTTCCTTTTCGTGATACGCGATGTCGTGCTGCTCCACCATTTCGATGAAATGCGCCGGCGTGTAACGAGCCAGCGCCGATTTGCAGAAATGCGGATTGGCCGACAGGAAATTTGCCGGCGTCGTGCCGGTGTTGGTGAAATTGCAGCGGCCGCCGCCCGACATCAGGATCTTCTTGCCGCAGCGGTTGGCGTGCTCGAGCACGCGCACACGCCGGCCGCGCCGGCCGGCGACGATGGCGCACATCAGGCCGGCAGCGCCGCCACCGATGATCAGTACTTCCGATTCCATGCCGGCAGGTTAGCTGCTGCGCGCGGCGCTGGCGATGGCCGCGGAATTTGCTTTAATGCGTCCTCTGGACGGAATCACTAGGGGGAAAACGCATGAAAAAGGGATTGATTGGCTGCCTCGCGATCGGGCTGCTGCTGGTCGTGATCGGTGCTGGCGCCGCCTACTGGTTCGTGTTGCGGCCGCTATGGAATGCCGGCAGCGCGATCGCCGACTCCACCAAGGGGCTGGCCGCCGTGGCGCAGGCCGAACAGGCGGTCGCCAACAAGTCTCCGTTCACCGCGCCGGCGGACGGCCACTTGAGCCCCGCGCAAGTGCAAAGCCTGGTCGCCGTGCAGACCGCCATGCAGGCGGCGCTGGGCACCGACCTCGATACGCTGAAGGCCAAGTACGACGCGATCGACGCCCAGCACAAGGCATCGGGCAAGGACGCCAATCTGTCGGAAGTGATGGGCGCCTATTCGGATTTTTCCGGCTTCATCCTCAAGGCCAAGCAGGCGCAGGTGGCGGCGCTGAACCAGCAGAACATGTCGCTGGAGGAATACAACTGGGTGCGCGGCCAGGCCTATGCCGCGCTGCCGTTCATCGACATGCCGGCCGACGCCGGCCAGATGCCGGCGCAATCGCCTGAAGACGCCGCCGCGCAAGCGCAGGCCATGGCCAATCTTCCGCCCGAGGCCAAGGCGGCGATGGAACAGGCCCAGCAGCAGGCGCAGGCCGCGCAGAAGGCTTTCAATGAATCGCCGGAAATCCAGGCCGGCAAGGCCAACGCGCAGTTGCTCAAGCCGTACAAGGAACTGCTGGTGAAGTCGGCCAGCGCGGGTTGGGTCGGGTTCTGAGGTTCGGTTCGGACCGCCATCCCTTGTGATGGCGGTCTCCCACGTAGGAGCGGCGCGAGCCGCGATCAGGCATTTGCTATTCGCGGCTCGCGCCGCTCCTACGAGATCCGGTTTTCGTTACACCTTCACCAGCTGCTTGCCGAAATTGCGGCCGCTGAGCACGCGCCTGAGCGCCTCCGGGAAATTCTCCAGCCCTTCGACCGAATCGATGCGGCTTTTCATCCGGCCGTTCGCGGTCATCGTCGCCAGCGCCGCGATCGCTTCGTTGGCGCGGTCGAGGTAATCGATGATGACGAAGCCTTCCATCTTCGCGCGTGCCGAGATCAGCGAAAGATAGTTGGCCGGCCCGCGCGCCTGGTCGCCGGCGTTGTACTGCGAGATGCCGCCGCACAGCACGATGCGCGCCTTCAGGCGCAGACGCTTGAGCACCGCGTCCAGCGCTTCGCCGCCGACGTTGTCGAAGAACACGTCGATGCCGTCCGGGCAATGCTCGCCCAGCGCCTTGCCGATCTTCTCGTGCTTGTAGTCGATCACCGCGTCGGCGCCGAGCTCGTCCTTCACGAACGCGCATTTCTCCGGTCCGCCGGCGATGCCGATCACCTTGCAGCCGAGGTTCCTGGCGATCTGCACGGCGGTCGAACCGACCGCGCCCGCCGCCGCCGACACCACCACGGTTTCGCCGGCTTTGACTTTGCCGATGTCGGTCAGGCCGAACCATGCGGTCAGCCCGGTGCCGCCGAACACGCTCAGCGCCCAGGCCGGGTCGGGCAGCTGCTTCGCGTCGAACGCGCGCAGGCCCTTGCCGTCGGAAACCAGGCCGTCCTGCACGCCGAGCATGCCGCTGACCCAGGCGCCGACCGGAAACTTGTCGTTTTTCGATTCCACCACTTCGCCGATCGCCGACGCCCGCATCACCGCGCCGAGCTCGACCGGCGGCCAATACGATTTCTGTTCGGTCATCCAGATGCGCATCGCCGGATCGATCGATATGTGGCGCACGGCGACCCGCAATTGGCCGTCGGCAAGTTCCGGCAGCGTGCCGGTGCGCAGTTCGAAATCGCTGTCGGCGGGCTCGCCCTTGGGGCGGGCGGCCAGGTGCAGGGCGCGGTGCGGATGGCTCATGCCGGCTTCCTCGGGAATGGGAAGCCATCATAGGCGAGGCGAAAGCGGATGGCGAAGACGCCGGCCGCGAGCGCTGGCCGGCATCGGCTAAGCTAGCGAAAACGGGAGTGTCGACGCATGCGCGAAGTCAGGTGGGTGGCCAAGGTTCCGGCGATTCGCGGATTGCTGTTCGGGCTTGCGGCGGCATTGCTGCTTGCCGCAGGCGCCTGCTCAAAAGGGGCGGATCGCGATGTGGCGGCCGCGGCCGCGGCGGCGCCGGCCGCGGACGCAAACGGCGTGCCCGGCGTAGCCAATCGTCCCGGCAGTTTCCTGGCCTACGAACACGAGGTGTCGATCCGCTTGCCGGCGGCGGCAATCGCCGCACATGTGGCGGCGGCGCGCGACGCCTGCATGAGCGAACGCTTCGGCGAGTGCAGCGTGCTCGGCGAGGAGCAGGGCGCCGGCGAATTCCCGTCGGGCAGCCTGAAGATCCGCGCCGTACCGCAGGCCGTGCAGCCGCTGGTCAAGATCGCGTCCGACGGCGGCGAAATCAGCCAGCGCAGCACCCACGCCGAAGACCTGGCCGACGCCGTGAAGGACAACGGCCTGCGCCGACAGCGCCTGCAGACGCAGCATCAGAAACTGAGCGAGCTGCTCGAGCGGCGGGACATCAAGGTCGAGGACATGATCGCGTTGACCCAGCAACTGGCCGAACTGGAGACGGAATTGCAGGGCGCCGAGCAGGAGGCCGCGCAGCAACAGCGCCGGATCCAGACCAACCTGCTCACCCTGAACTTCAGTTCCCAGAGCGTGACGGTCGAGTCGTCGCAGATCCGCCAGGCGATTCGCGGCCTCGGCGGCACCTGGGACGCGAGCATCGCCATGTTGATCATGGTGGTCGGCGCCCTGCTGCCGTTCGCGGTCCTGGTGGCGCTGGTCTGGGCCGCGTTCTCGCTCTTCATCCGCTGGCGGCGGTCGAAGGACGCGCAGAAATAATTCTTCGCCCGGGGCCGACCCCGGCAATGAAGCTCATTCCTTGGGCGGACCCTTGCGGTGCGGCTTCGGCTTGCCGGACTTGAACGGCTTGTCGGCGAAATCCTTCTTGCCGGCGAAGGGTTTCTTGTCGCCGAAGGATTTCTTGCCGGCGAACGGCGGGCGACTGCCGGGCTTGCCGCCGGCGTTGTCGGGCGGTTCGCCGTCGCGGGTGATGCGCAATTGCTGGCCGGCGCACCAGACCGTTTTCAGGTGACGCAGGATGTCCGCCGGCATGCCGTCGGGCAGGTCGAGGATGCTGTGGTCTTCGAAGATCTCGATGCGGCCGATGTGCTTGGCATCGAGGCCGGCCTCGTTGGCGATCGCGCCGACGATGTTGCCGGGCTTTACGCCATGGTCATAGCCGACTTCGATGCGGTACGTGGTCATGCCGGCGTCGGGCGCGCGCGCGACGCGCTCCTTCTTCGGGAACGCCGGGCGCTCGGAGCGCTCGCCACGCTCGAACTTGTCGCGCGACGGCCGGTCCGGACGGGCGAACTTGTCGGTCGCCGCCTGCACGTCGCGCTCGAACGCCTTCTTCTTCGCCTCGAACTTCGGCGCTTCCATCAGCAGCGGCACGTCGCCGCGTGCGAGCTTGGCCAGTGCCGCGGCGATTTCCACCGCCGGCACGTTCTTCTCGCGTTCGTAATCCTCGATCAGGCGCTGGAACAAGGCCAGTTCGCCGCCAGCCAGCGTGTCGGTGATCTGCTGCTTGAACTTGGCGACGCGCACGTCGTTGACCGCCGCGATCGTCGGCAGCTCCATCGGCGTGATCGGCTGCCGGGTCGCGCGTTCGATCGCGCGCAACAAATTCCGTTCGCGCGGGGCGATGAACAGGATCGCCTCGCCGCTGCGGCCGGCGCGGCCGGTGCGGCCGATGCGGTGCACGTAGCTTTCGGTGTCGTAGGGCACGTCGAAATTGAGCACGTGGCTGATGCGGTCGACGTCGAGGCCGCGCGCGGCGACGTCGGTGGCGACCAGGATGTCGATCTTGCCGTCCTTGAGCTGCTGGATCGTGCGCTCGCGCTGCGCCTGGACGATGTCGCCGTTGATCGCGGCGGCGGAAAAGCCGCGCGCCTCGAGTTTCTCGGCCAGTTCTTCCGTCGCCATCTTGGTGCGCACGAACACGATCATCGCGTCGAACGGTTCGGCCTCGAGGATGCGGGTGAGCGCATCGAGCTTGTGCAGGCCGCTGACTTCCCAGGAACGCTGGCGGATGTTTTCCGCCGTGCGCGTCTTGGCCTCGATGGTGATTTCCTTCGGGTCCTTCAGGTAGGTCTGGGCGATGCGCCGAATCGGCGCCGGCATGGTCGCCGAGAACAAGGCAGTCTGCCGCGTTTCCGGCGTCTTCTTCAGGATGTTCTCGACGTCGTCGATGAAGCCCATGCGCAACATTTCGTCGGCTTCGTCGAGCACCATGGTCTTGAGCTGCGACAGGTCGAGCGTGTTTTTTTCCAGGTGATCGATGACCCGGCCGGGCGTGCCGACGACGACGTGCGCGCCGCGGCGCAGCGCCGACAGCTGCGGGCCGTAGCTCTGGCCGCCGTAGATCGGCAGCACGTGGAAGCCGGGGATGTGCGTCGCGTAGCGCTGGAACGCTTCGGCGACCTGGATCGCCAGTTCGCGCGTCGGCGCCAGCACCAGCGCCTGCGGCGTGCGTTGCCCGACATCGATGCGGGTCAGGATCGGCAGTGCGAACGCGGCGGTCTTGCCGGTGCCGGTCTGCGCCTGGCCGAGCACGTCGCGATTGCCCATCAACAGCGGAATGGTCGCGGCCTGGATCGGCGAAGGCGATTCGTAGCCGACGTCGGTCAACACCCGCAGCAAAGGCTCGCTCAGGCCGAGATCTCGGAACGTGGTCGGTGTCGGGCTGGTTTCTGCGCTCATGGCGTTCTCGATGCGGCGCCAGGCGCATGAAGCGCGGGCAGGCCAGGGCCGTTAGTTTACTCGCAACCGGCCAAGCCGACGCTCTAAAGCCGCTGCGCCTGCCAGGACACCATCCTGCCGTCGCGATACGGCATCACGCCGTGGAAGGGCCGCGGATCGCTGTCGAACACCATCGGCAGGAAATGCCGATCGCCGTCCCACAAGGGCAGATCGAGGATGCGTTCGACCGACACCCACTCCAGCGTGCCTTCGGCATTGTCGGCGTGCGGCGTGCCGGTGTAGCCGGAAATCAGGAAGAGGAAGCCGAGCCAGTCTTCGCCGTGCTTGCCGAAACCGGGCCAGCTGATCGTGCCGCGCAATTGCATGGGGCCGCATTCGATGCCGGCTTCCTCGCGGATCTCGCGGCGCATGCAGCTGGCGATGTCCTCGTCGCGCTCCATCTTGCCGCCGAGGCCGTTGTACTTGCCCAGGTGCTGGTCGTCGGCGCGGGCGTTGCGATGGATCATCAGTACTTGCGTGCCGTCCGGCGACAGCACGTAGCCGAGCGTGGCGAGGATGGGGGTGTAGGGCATGGCGGCCTGACCGATGAGTGACGCGCGATTGTAGTCGCCGCGATCGTCCCGGGCTTGGCGTTTTCGCTTCGCGCCGACTATCGTGCCGGCATCGTCATTCGCGAAAGGAAGCCGTCGTGGCCTATTTCTGGATCAAGTCGCTGCACCTGCTGTTCGTCATCGCCTGGCTGGCGGCGCTTTTCTACCTGCCGCGCATCCTGGTCAACATGGCCGAGGCGGCGGGACAGCCGGCGGTGCTGGAACGGCTGGCGCTGATGGGGCGACGCCTGTATCGCTTCGGCCACAACATGTTCGGTCTCGCCGTGTTGTTCGGCGCCACGCTGTTGATCGGCCATCATCTCGCGCCGCAATCATTGCCGGACGTGGTCGCCGGCATGAAGTGGATCCATGCGAAGCTGGCGCTGGTCGCGCTGCTGCTCGCCTATTACCTCGTCATGGGCCGCTGGCTGAAACGGGCCGCGGCCGGCGGTGGCCTGCCTTCGTCGACCGCCTTGCGCTGGCTCAACGAATTGCCGGTGCTGCTGGTGCTCGGCGTGATCTATCTGGTGATCGCCAAGCCGTTCTGATCCTGGCGTGCGCCGCGCGCACGTGAAGGCAGCGCACATTGGCGCGCTCGTGCGCGCTGCGCGCGCTACGCTCAGCGTTCGTGCTCGTTGCCGATCCAGCGCTTGGCCGGCGGCAACGGCGGTGGCGGCCCGGGGATCGTTCGTATCGCCAGCCAGGTCAGCAGCAGCGGCCCTGCCGTGCCGGCCAGGTTCATCCAGCGCGGATACGGAACGCCGGCGGCGTTGGCGATCGTGGCGATCGCGACCATCGAGCCGACCAGCAGCGCGGCGATGAGCCGATGCCTGGCGATGCGCGCCGCGACGGAAGCGCCGGCGAAGGCGCTCAGGCACCAACCGGAGACGATCACGATTTTCGCGACCAGGGTCATCGCCGCCACGATCGCCGCGAGATCCGCCGGATTGCGCGGATTCAGTCCGGTCGGCACCGGGAACAAGCGCATTTCCAGCAGCGCGAATCCGGTGTAGACGGCGAACACGGCGAACATGCCGCCGATCACGCCCACGATGTCTCTGTGCATGGACTTCTCCGCAATTGCGGCGAAGCATCGTTTCCGGCCCGGCAAAAAACAAGGGCTGCATCGGCAGCCCTTGTTTCCTGAACGTCAGCGCCGTTGGCGATCAGCGCGAAGGACGCGGCGCGTTGACGCTGCGACGCTCGCGGCGATCCGGCGCCGGGTGCGCCTTCGGGCCGGCATGCGCATGCTTCGGCGCCGCGTTCGCGTGCGGACGGCGGGCGTTGCGCTGCGGCGGCCGCTGGCCGGTCGGGCGGCCGGCGCCCGGGGCGTCATTGCCCAGGCGGATCGGGCGCGTCGGCGCATAGCCTTCGACGTCGATCATCGCGATGTCGGCCTTCAGCATGCGCAGGATCGCGCGCAGCAGGATGCCTTCCTCGGCGGCGACCAGCGAAATCGCTTCGCCGCTGGCGCCGGCGCGGCCGGTGCGGCCGATGCGGTGGATGTAGTCCTCGGCCACCATCGGCAGATCGAAATTGATCACCACCGGCAGCTGCGGGATATCGAGGCCGCGGGCGGCGACGTCGGTAGCGACCAGCACGCGCGCCGTGCCGGCCTTGAAGTCACGCAGCGCTTTCAGGCGCTGGGCCTGGCTCTTGTTGCCGTGGATGGCGACCGAGCTGATGCCGGCTTTTTCGATCTGCTCGGCGAGGCGATTGCAACCGTGCTTGGTCTTGCCGAACACCAGGATCTGTTCCTGGTAGCGCTTGCTGAGGATGTCGATCAGCAGGTCCTTCTTGCGGTTGCCATCGACCGGATGCACGACGTGCGACACCGTTTCGGCGACGGTATTGCGCGCGGCGATCTGGATTTCCTTCGGATTGCGCATGAACTCCAGCGCCAGCTTCTTGATCTCGTCTTCGAAGGTGGCGGAGAACAGCAGCGTCTGCCGTTGCGACGGCAGCTTGTTCAGGATGCGCTTGATCGCCGGCAGGAAGCCCATGTCGAGCATGCGGTCGGCTTCGTCGAGCACCAGGATTTCGACGCCGGACAAGTCCGCCGTGCGCCGCTCGAGGTGGTCGATCAGGCGGCCGGGCGTGGCGACCAGGATGTCGACGCCGCGGCGCAGCGCGTCCATCTGCGGGTTCATGCCGGCGCCGCCGTAGATCACGGTCGTGTTCATGCGCTGGTACTTGCTGTAGGTGCGGATACTGTCGTGCACCTGCACCGCCAGTTCGCGGGTCGGCACCAGGATCAGCGCGCGCGGGCGGCGGCTGACGTTGGTCTTGGTTTCGTTGAGGAGTTGCAGCATCGGCACGACGAAGGCGGCGGTCTTGCCGGTGCCGGTCTGGGCGCCGCCGAGCAGATCGTGGCCGGCGAGCACGAGCGGGATGGCCTGTGCCTGGATCGGCGTGGGCGTGGTGTAGCTGCGTTCGGCAAGCGCGCGAACGAGCGCGGGCGCGAGCCCGAGCGATTCAAAAGACATGGGGTGAAGCTCCGTTTGTTACCCGGAGCGTTCCCTGGAACCGCGCCACGAGTGGTGTAGCTTGTGTCGCCAAGCGTTCGATTGAAGCGGGGCGGCTTGCGCTGCGAAACGTGCGGGATGGGCCGGGCGGATTTCGTTGGATCCTGATTCGGATCGGGGGAAATCGGCGGTCGGCAGCCAAGAGGGGAAAACGAACCCGGAGCAGCAAACGGGGCGGATCATACGCGAGCAATGCCGGCAAATCCAGCGCGAATCGCGCCGTACCGGCCCGTATCCCGATGGAATCAGCGCAATACCCGCTTGGCGCGGACGAAGTATTTGGCCCAGTAGGCGTCGGTCAGGCGGTCCAGCCGCACCGTGCCGCCCTTGCTCGGCGCATGCACGAAACGGCCTTCGCCGACGTAGATGCCGATGTGGCTGACCTTGCCGCCGCGCGGGTTGAAGAACAGCAGGTCGCCCGGCTGCAGGTCGTCGCGATCGACGCCGGGCGCGTCGATGTCGATCAGCTCGCGCGTGCTGCGCGGCAGGATCAGGCCGGCGGCATCGCGGAACACGAAATCGACGAGGCCGCTGCAGTCGAAGCCGCCCTGCGGCGAATCGCCGCCGTAGCGATACGGCACCCCGACCAGGCCGATCGCGCGCATCAGCACGTCGTTGGCGGCGGCGTTGAGCTCGGTCGGACGCGGGTAATGTTCTTCGCCGAGGCCGTACGGCCGGGACGCTTCGGAGGCATGGTTGCCACCGCTGCTGGCACAACCGCCGAGCAATGCCGCCGCGCAAGCAGCGAGCAGGAGCGGGACGAGCGCGCGAACTGGCGCTGCGGCGATTCGCTGCGGATAATGCGCGTCCCTGACCATGTCGCTGGCGTCGTCCCTCGTTCGAGTGGACCGAGTTTGCCTGAACGCCGCGACTGCGTCACCCGCCGCCGGCCCCTGGAAACCCGATGAAAATTGCAGAAAACAGCGTCGTCCGATTTCACTACAGCGTTTCCGAAACCGGCCAGGCGCCGATCGAGACGTCGCGCGAAAGCGAGCCACTGACCGTGTTGATCGGCCATGCCGGCATCATTCCCGGCCTGGAAACCGCGATGAAGGATCACGTGGCCGGCGACAAATTCGAAGTGACGGTCACGCCGGACCAGGCCTACGGCGAGCGCCGGGACGACTTCAGCCAGCGCATTCCGCGCAAGCATTTCAAGAATGCCAAGCTGGTGCCGGGCATGCAGGTCGTGTTGCCGACCGCACAGGGTCCGCGGCCGATGACGGTGAAGAAGGTCGGGGTCAGCGTCGTCGACGTCGACCTCAACCATCCGATGGCCGGCAAGACGCTGACTTTCGAAGTCGAGATCCTCGATGTCCGCGAAGCCAGCGCGGAGGAGAAGGAACATGGGCACGTCCACGGCGAAGGCGGCCACCAGCACTGACTCCGGCCCGGTCCGCTTGCGCTTCATCAAGCAGCGGACCGGCAAGTACGACGCGCTCGAACTGCAGCGCGGCGACGGGCGCGTCGAGCGCCTGGAAAATCCGAAGCAGGGCCTGGCGCCGCACGACATGATCCATGTCGTGGTCGAGCAGACGCTGGGCCTGCGCCAGGGTTTCATCGGCATGGTGTTGTCCGGCCTGCCGATGGCGATGACCGACCAGCCGCGCGAACGGGAAAACGCCGGGTTGTACGGCATCGAGGCCAAGCAATCGGAATCGCTGGTCGAGTGCGTGCAGGCGGCCCTGTGGGATTCGACGCCGGTGTCGCCCGACGATTTCCGCGAGCAGCTGCGCATCACTTGTGCGATGCGTGAGGTGCCCGCGCCGGCACTGGACGACGCAGTCGTCGCGCGCCTGGTCGAGCGCGTCCGCCGCGCCAGCGACGACTGGCGGCGACTCGCGGCCGGCGAAACGATGGAATTCCTGCTGGCAAGCTGATCGGCTGCGCCGTCGCCGCAACCGGGATCGCTGCCCCGGCGTTCCGTTATCCTTGCAGCCGAGCCGGCCGGATACGGATTCGAGTTGCAGACAGCGACGCCCCTTGCCGACAACGACACGTTGATGCCGATCCGTCAGGACGAACGCATCCAGGCGTTGGACGTGGTGCGCGGATGCGCGTTGTTCGGCATCTTCCTGATGAACGTGGAGTGGTTCAACCGGCCGATCGCGGAGCTGGAACTGGGCCTGCCGCCGCACGCCTCGGGCCTCGACTATCTCGCCGGCTGGGCGATCTACGTGTTCGTGCGCGGCAAGTTCTGGACGATGTTCTCGCTGCTGTTCGGCATGGGCTTCGCGGTCATGCTCGGCCGCGCCGAGCGTGCCGGCCGCGATTTCGTCGTGCCGTACCTGCGCCGCATCGCCGCGCTGGCGATCTTCGGCATCGCGCACTACGTGCTGGTCTGGACCGGCGACATTCTTTTCAGCTACGCGCTCGGCGCCGGCGCGTTGATGCTGGTGTTCTATGCGCCGCCGTTGCTGTTCGTGGTGGGAATCGCGCTGTGCCTGATGTTCGCGATCGCGCTGCAGGCCGATGCGCTGACCGGCATCGCGCTGGCGCTGGCGGTGAGCTGCCTGACCGCCGCATTCATTCGCAATCATGTGTTCCCGCGTCTCGATGGCTCCTTCGTTCCGCTCGCGGCGCCGCTGCTCGGGCTGCTGGCAGTCGTCCTGATCGTCATCGGCATTTCCGAAAACCTGTTCGGAGCGCTGTTCGCCGGCTTGATCGCGGCGCTGCTGGCGTGGCTGGCCGTTCGTTTCGGGGAGCCTCTGCCGGCGCGGACCTGGCGCGCCGGCGCCGCCATCTACCTGACGCCGTTCCTGGCCATGGCGCTGAGCGGCGCCGTCGGCACGTACGCGCCGCAGCTGCGGCCGGCGCCGAGCGCGGAGCGGCAGCTGGAATTGCAGAAGGCGCGCGACCAGCAGGCCGCCGATGCCCGCGAGGAAACCGCGGTCATGACCAACGCCGCCTATGTCGACGCCGTCGCCTATCGCGCCCGGGTGTTCTCGCGGGAAGCCGGCAACGACGTCGGCTTCGCGATCATCGTGCTCGGCATGTTCCTGATCGGCATCTGGTTCGTGCGATCGGGGGTGATGACCGATACCGCGGCGAACCTGGATTTCTTCCGAAGGATGGCCTGGTACGGATTGCCGGTCGGGATCGGTCTGAGCCTGCTCAGCACGACCCTCGCGGTCAGCAACATTCCCGGCCATAACGACGCGCGATACGAAATGGCCACCGGCCTGCTTACCCTGGCCAATCTTCCTGCCTGCCTGGGTTACGTCGGCGTCATCGTGCTGATGCTGCATGCGCGCGGACCGCTGTCGCGCATCGCCGTCGTCGCGCCGGCCGGACGCATGGCCTTGACCAATTACCTCGGTCAGTCGCTGCTGCAGAGCGTCTTCTTCTACGGCTGCTTCCTCGGCCATTGGGGCCTGGCACGCAGCGGGCAGGTGCTGTTCGTGATCGTGGTCTACGCCGTGCAGGTCGTGTCCAGTCGCTGGTGGCTGGCGAAATTCCGGTATGGCCCGATGGAGTGGCTGTGGCGCGCGGCGACCTATTGGCAGCTGCCTGCCATGCGCCGGACCACCGGCTGCTGAGCCGGGGTTCCGGCGCGAGGCCGGGCGTGGTCGGCGCGATGTTTGCGGCAGCGTCGCGCGCCCGGCATTTACAATAGTCCGATGAGTGCGAACAAACCCGATGTTTTGATTCTCGGCGGCGGCGTCGTCGGCCTGGCTTGCGCGCATTACCTGCTGCAGGCCGGGCGCTCGGTGCACGTGGTTGAGCGAAACCGCGTCGGCGCGGCGACCTCGCATGGCAATTGCGGCACGATCACGCCCAGCCACGCACCGCCGTTGGCCGCGCCGGGCATGGTGCTCAAGGGCCTGAAATACATGCTCACGCCGGACGCGCCGTTGTACATCCGGCCGCGCCTGGACGCCGGGCTCGCGGCGTGGCTGTTGCGCTTTTCGCTGCGTTGCAATCACGCCGATTGGCGGCGAACCGCGTTGGCCAAGGCGGAGCTGCTGCATGCGTCGCGGCGCTTGCTCGAAGATCTGGTGCGCGAGCGCGTGCTCGATTGCGAATTCGCCGCGGCCGGCGCGCATCTGGTTTATCGCGACGACAAGGCGTTCGCGCACGATTGCGCCGGCCTGGCCGAGCTCGCCGGGTTCGGCATCGAATCGAAAATATTGTCGGCGGCCGAGCTCGGCGTCGATGAGCCGTCGCTCAAGCCCGGCGCGGTCGGCGCCATCCACTATCCGGGCGATGCCCATCTGCGACCGGACCGCTATTGCGAGGAACTGGCACGCCTCGTTCGCGAAGGCGGCGGCGTGATCGAGGAAGACACCGCGATCGACGGATTCGTGCGCGAGAACGGCCGCGTGGCTGGCGTCGAGACGACGCGGGGACGCCGCGACGGCCGCGACGTGCTGCTGGCGCTCGGCCCGTGGTCGCCGCTACTGGCGAAGCAACTCGGCATCCGTCTGCCGATCCAGCCGGGCAAGGGCTATTCGATCACTTACTCGCGACCGGCGCTGGCGCCACGACGGCCACTGGTGCTCAAGGAGCGCAGCGTGTGCGTGACGACCTGGGCGGACGGCTTTCGTCTCGGCAGCACGATGGAATTCTCCGGCTACGACGCCAGCCTGAATCGCACGCGCCTCGACGCGCTGGAACGCGGTGCGCGCGAATACCTGCACGAACCGACCGGGCCGAAAAAGATCGAGGAATGGTTTGGCTGGCGGCCGATGACGTACGACGACATGCCGATCCTCGGCCGCGCGCCGGGCCTGGAAAACGTATGGCTGGCGACCGGACACGGCATGCTCGGCGTCACGCTGTCGGCGGTGACCGGGCAGCTGCTGTCGGATTTGATCTGCGGTCGCGCACCGACGGTTGATCCGGGGCCGAGTTCACCCGAACGGTTTGCCTGATTTTGTAGGAGCGGCTTTAGCCGCGATCAGACGCGCCGTGATCGCGGCTAAAGCCGCTCCTACAAAAGCACCACCTCCACCGACCCAAATCGCTAAACTGCGCGCATGCAAACCTACACACTGCACCGCGGCACGGCGCCGCTGCTGATCAGCCTGCCGCACGATGGCAGCGAAATTCCGGCCGATTTACAGGCGCGCATGACGACCGAGGCGCGGCGCGCTCCGGATACCGACTGGTTCGTCAGCCGCCTTTACCATTTCGGCAAGGCGCTCGGCGCATCCATTCTGGTGCCGCGTTTTTCGCGCTACGTGGTCGACCTCAATCGGCCGCCGGACGATGTCTCGCTGTATCCGGGCCAGAACACCACCGGCCTGTGCCCGATCGTGCGTTTCAGCGGCGATCCCGTGTATGTCGAAGGGCAGCTTCCCGACGCGCCGGAAATCGCCGCACGCATCGCCAGCTACTGGCGGCCGTACCACGCCGCGCTCGAAGGCGAACTGCAACGCCTGCGCGGCGAACACGGTCGCGTCCTGTTGTGGGAAGGGCATTCCATCCGTGGTCGCCTGCCATTCCTGTTCGAAGGCCAGTTGCCGGATTTCAACCTCGGCACGGTCAATGGCGCCAGCTGTGCGCCAGCCACGCAGGCGGCGATCGAAGCGGTGCTGCGCGCGCAGTCGGAGTATTCGTGGGTCAGCAACGGCCGTTTCAAGGGCGGCCACAACACGCGCCATTACGGCCGGCCCGACACCGGCGTCGAAGCCGTGCAACTGGAACTCGTGCAGCGCAATTACATGGACGAGGACGCGATCGCCTACGATCCTTCGGTCGCGACGCGCACGCAGGCGCTGATCGTCGCGCTGCTGCGCGCGGCCATGCCCGGACTCGCCTGAGCGCCGGGTAGCGCAAGACCGCGGGAACGAGGCGCGCGCGCTTTCGTCCGCCTACCAGCCGCTGGTGACGACGCCAGCCGATTGCAGGATGGCGCGCACGCGCGCGAGTTCGACGTGTTTCGCGATCACCACGCTGCCGAACGATTCGGAATCGCCGGGTTTTTCCGGCCGCATTGTCATGCGCAGCCGCGTCCGCGTGTTGCCATCCGTGCGCTCCAACACGCATTCGCGCATGCGCGCGTACGGATAGAAGCGATACGCGCCGCGGATCAGCCATTGCACGCCGTCGGCGGCCATCGTCACTTCGGCACGGCCGCCGAAGGACATGATCCAGACCCCGAACGACCCGAACGCGATGCAGACCAGCAGCCCGAGACCGTACTGCCAGGCCTGCGCCGGCAAGGTCAGGTCGTAGCCGCCGCCGAGCATGACGCGCGTCGTCGGACCGGATTGTTCGGCAGCGGCCAGCCCCAGAATGGCGCTGACGCCGAAGCCGATGGCAATGTCCATCAGTCGCCGGCTCCGTGGCAGGTCGGGCGCCGGCGGTTCCATCCATCGCAATTGGGCTTTCACGATCGGTAGCCTCCGTGGACGATGGTCGAACCGCGCCGCGCGCCAACGCGATCAGACTTCCAGGCTGGCCAGGTCGCCCTTCGTTTCCAGCCAGTTCTTGCGATCGCCGGCGCGTTTCTTGCTAAGCAGCATGTCCATCAGCGAGCGCGTCTGCACGCTGTCGTCGACGGTCAATTGCACGAGCCGGCGGGTATCGGGATGGATGGTCGATTCACGCAGCTGCGGCGGATTCATCTCGCCGAGGCCCTTGAAGCGGGTGACGTTGACCTGGCCGCGGATCTTCTCGTTCTCGATGCGGTCGAGCAGGATGCGCTTTTCCTCTTCGTCGAGCGCGTAGAACACCTGCTTGCCGACATCGACGCGGAACAGCGGCGGCATCGCCACGAAGATGTGTCCGGCGCGCACCAGCGCCGGGAAATGGCGCAGGAACAACGCGCACAGCAGCGTGGCGATGTGCAGGCCGTCGGAATCGGCGTCGGCGAGCACGATGATCTTGCCGTAGCGCAGGCCGTCGATGTTGTCGGTGCCCGGGTCGCAGCCGATGGCGACGGCGAGGTCGTGCACTTCGTTGGAGGCGAGCACGCCCGAGCTTTCCACTTCCCAGGTGTTCAGGATTTTCCCGCGCAGCGGCAGGATCGCCTGGAATTCCTTGTCGCGCGCCTGCCGGGCGCTGCCGCCGGCGGAATCGCCTTCGACCAGGAACAATTCGGTCCGACCCAGATCCTGGGAAATGCAGTCGGCGAGTTTGCCGGGCAGGGCCGGGCCCTGGGTGATCTTCTTGCGGACGACCTGCTTCTCGGTTTTCAGGCGCGCCGCCGCACGTTCGATCGCCAGTTGCGCGATCTGCGTGCCGACCTCTACGTGCTGGTTCAGCCACAGTGAGAAGGCATCGTGCGCCGCGCCTTCGACGAAGGCGGCGGCCTGGCGCGAACTCAACCGCTCCTTGGTCTGGCCGCTGAACTGCGGATCGGTCATCTTGATCGACAGCACGTAGCTGACCCGGTCCCAGACGTCTTCCGGCGCCAGCTTGACCCCGCGCGGCAGCAGGTTGCGGAAATCGCAGAATTCGCGCAGCGCGTCGGTCAGTCCCGAGCGCAGGCCGTTGACGTGGGTGCCGCCCTGCGCGGTCGGGATCAGGTTGACGTAGCTCTCTTGCACCGGATCGCCGCGGTTTTCCGGCGTGTCCGGCAACCAGGCTACGGCCCAGTCGACGATCTCGGTGTCCTTGGCCAGGCTGCCGACGAACAGGTCGGCGGGCAGGCGTTCGCGATCGGTCAGTTCCGCGCGCAGGTAATCGCGCAGGCCGCCCTGGTACAGCCACTCGTTGCGCTCGCCGGTGGCTTCGTCGAACAGGCGCACCGTGAGTCCGGGACAGAGCACGGCCTTCGCGCGCAACAGATGGCGCAACGCCTTGACCGCGAATTTCGGCGAATCGAAATACTGGCTGTCGGCCCAGAAGCGCAGGCGCGTGCCCGAGTTGCGCTTGCCGACGCTGCCGATGGTTTCCAGCGGCGAGGAGCGGAAGCCGTCGCGGAATTCCATCCGGTATTCGTTGCCTTCGCGCTTGATGAAGACTTCGACCTTCTTCGACAGCGCGTTGACCACGCTGATGCCGACGCCGTGCAGGCCGCCGGAGAACGTGTAGTTCTTGTTGCTGAATTTTCCGCCGGCGTGCAGGCGGGTCATGATCAGCTCGACGCCCGGGATTTTTTCCTCCGGGTGGATGTCGACCGGCATGCCGCGGCCGTCATCGGCCACTTCGCAGCTGCCGTCCGCGAACAGGGTGACTTCGACCGTACGCGCATGGCCGGCAAGGGCTTCGTCGACCGAGTTGTCGATCACTTCCTGCGCCAGGTGATTGGGGCGGGCGGTGTCGGTGTACATGCCGGGGCGGCGTTTGACCGGGTCGAGGCCGGAAAGAACCTCGATGTCGGCGGCGTTATAGCGACTGCTCATGTGGCTCGCGGACCTGCTTCAAGGCCGGCAGGATGCGGGTCCGGCCGGTTCAGGGTCAAGGCCGCCGGCAAAAGGTGCGGGATGCGCCGGCAACCTGTAAAATGGGGCTTTCCAGCGCCAGGTTTTGCCATGACGCGTCTCATCTTCGTTACCGGCGGCGTGGTGTCCTCGCTAGGCAAGGGCATCGCCGCCGCCTCGCTCGCGGCCATCCTCGAGGCCCGCGGCCTGAAAATCACCATGATGAAGCTCGATCCGTACATCAACGTGGATCCGGGCACCATGTCGCCGTTCCAGCACGGCGAGGTCTACGTCACCGACGACGGCGCCGAAACCGACCTGGACCTCGGCCACTACGAGCGCTTCGTGCGCACGCGCCTGACCCGCAAGAATTCGATCACCACCGGCCGCATCTACGAGAACGTGATCCGCAAGGAGCGCCGCGGCGATTACCTCGGCGCCACCGTGCAGGTGATCCCGCACATCACCGACGAGATCAAGCGCTGCATCGAGGAAGCCACCGACGGCTTCGACGTCGGCCTGGTCGAAATCGGCGGTACGGTCGGCGACATCGAATCGCTGCCGTTCCTGGAAGCGATCCGCCAGATTCGCACCGAACGCGGCCCGAACCAGGCGATCTTCATGCACCTGACGCTGGTGCCGTACATCGCCGCGGCCGGCGAACTGAAGACCAAGCCGACCCAGCACTCGGTGAAGGAACTGCGCTCGATCGGTATCCAGCCGGACGTGCTGCTGTGCCGTAGCGAGCAGCCGCTGCCGGACGGCGAGCGGCGCAAGATCGCGCTGTTCACCAACGTGCCCGAGAAGGCGGTGATCAGCTGCGTCGACGTCGACAATATCTACAAGCTGCCGTCCTGGCTGCACTCCCAGAAGCTCGACGAAATCGTCGTCGAACGCCTCGGCCTGAATGCCCGGGCGTTGCCGGCGGATCTGTCGGAATGGGAAGCGACCGTCGACGCCACCGAACATCCGATCGACGACGTCACCATCGCCGTGGTCGGCAAGTACGTCGACCACCAGGACGCGTACAAGTCGCTGGCCGAAGCGCTCAAGCACGGCGGCCTGCGCCAGCGCACGAAAGTGCGGCTGAAATGGCTGGAGTCGGAGCAGATCGAGAAGGACGGCGCGGTCGCGGCCCTGGCCGGCGTCGACGGCATCCTTGTGCCCGGCGGTTTCGGCGATCGCGGTTTCGAGGGCAAGGTGCTGACCGCGCAACATGCGCGCGAAGCCGGCGTTCCGTATTTCGGCATCTGCTACGGCATGCAGGCGGCGGTCGTGGATGTCGCCCGGAACATCGCCGGCCTCGAAGGCGCGAACACCACCGAAAACGATCGCCAGTGCGCGCATCCGGTGATCGGCCTGATCACCGAATGGCGCACCGCCAGCGGTGAAGTCGAACGCCGCGACGAGACCTCGGATCTCGGCGGCAGCATGCGTCTGGGCCTGCAGGAATGCCGGCTCAAGCCGGGCACGCTGGCGCGCGCGATGTACGGCAAGGACGTGGTCGCCGAGCGCCACCGCCATCGCTACGAATTCAACAATCGTTATCGCAGCCAGCTGGAAGCGGCCGGCCTGGTCATTTCCGCCAAGTCGATGGACGACCTGCTGGTCGAGATGGTCGAGCTGCCGAACCATCCGTGGTTCGTCGCCTGCCAGGCGCACCCGGAATTCCTGTCGACGCCGCGCGACGGCCATCCGCTGTTCATCGGCTTCATCCGCGCCGCGCGCGAACACAAGGCCGGTGGGCGCTTGCTGAAGGAAGCCAGCGCGTGAGGGCAAGCCCGATTACCCGTAGGAGCGAGCTTGCTCGCGACAACAGGCATCCCGTCGCGAGCAAGCTCGCTCCTACGAGATACGATCGATGAAACTCTGCGGCTTCGACGTCGGCCTGGAACATCCGTTTTTCCTCATTGCCGGTCCCTGCGTGATCGAGTCGATGCAATTGCAGATCGACACCGCCGGCACGCTGAAGGAAATCACCGGCAAGCTCGGCATTCCCTTCATTTTCAAGTCGAGCTTCGACAAGGCCAACCGCACTTCCGGCACCAGCTTCCGCGGCCCGGGCCTGGAAGCGGGACTGAAGGTGCTCGCCGAAGTGAAGCGCCAGCTCGGCGTGCCGGTGCTGACCGACGTGCACGAATACACGCCGATGGACGAAGTCGCCAGCGTGGTCGACGTGCTGCAGACGCCGGCCTTCCTGTGCCGGCAGACCGACTTCATCCAGAAGGTGGCCAGCGCCGGCAAGCCGGTCAACATCAAGAAGGGCCAGTTCCTGTCGCCCTGGGAAATGAAGCACGTCGCCGCCAAGGCGCTCGCCACCGGCAACGAAGCGATCATGGTTTGCGAGCGCGGCGCCAGCTTCGGTTACAACAATCTCGTGTCCGACATGCGTTCGTTGTCGGTGATGCGCGACACCGGTTGCCCGGTGGTGTTCGACGCGACCCATTCCGTGCAGTTGCCCGGCGGCGCCGACGGCAAGTCCGGCGGCCAGCGCGAATTCGTGCCGGTGCTGGCGCGCGCGGCGATGGCGGTCGGCATCGCCGGTATCTTCATGGAAACGCATCCCGATCCGGACAAGGCGCTGAGCGACGGTCCGAACGCCTGGCCGCTGCCGAAGATGGCGGCGCTGCTGGAGACGCTGGTCGCGCTCGACCGGGTCACCAAGAAAAACGGTTTTCTCGAATCCGCCCGCTAACCCGAAGACAACATGACCACGATCAGCAAAATCCACGCCCGCGAAATCCTCGACAGCCGCGGCAATCCCACCCTCGAAGCCGAAGTCACCCTGAGCAGCGGCCACACCGGCCGCGCCGCCGTGCCTTCCGGCGCATCGACCGGTTCCAAGGAAGCGGTCGAGCTGCGCGACGGCGACAAGACCCGTTATCTCGGCAAGGGCGTGAAGAAGGCGGTCGGCAACGTCAACACGACGATTGCCGACGCGCTGAAGGGTTTCGACGCCGCCGACCAGAAGGGCCTGGATGCACGCCTGATCAATCTCGACGGCACCGACAACAAGGGCCGGCTTGGCGCCAACGCGCTGCTCGGCGTGTCGCTGGCGAATGCGCACGCCATGGCCGCCTCGAAGAACCTGCCGCTGTGGGCGCACCTCGCCGGCGATCGCGAGGCCATGCTGCCGGTGCCGATGATGAACATCATCAACGGCGGCGCGCACGCCGACAACAATGTCGACATCCAGGAATTCATGGTGCTGCCGGTCGGCATGGCGTCGTTTTCGGAAGCCCTGCGCGCCGGCGCGGAAATTTTCCACGCACTGAAGTCGGTGCTCAAAGGCCGCGGCCTGAGCACGTCGGTCGGCGACGAAGGCGGTTTCGCGCCGGACCTGAAGTCGAACGAGGAAGCGCTGGAAACGATCCTGGAAGCGATCGGCAAGGCCGGTTACAAGGCCGGCGACGACGTGCTGCTCGGCCTCGACGCGGCCAGCACCGAATTCTTCGAGAACGGCAAGTACAATCTGCTCGGTGAAGGCAAGCGGCTGACCTCCGACCAGTTCGTCGATTTCCTGGCGAAATGGTGCGAGCAATATCCGATCGTCACGCTCGAGGACGGCATGGCCGAGAACGACTGGGCCGGCTGGAAGGCGCTGACCGAACGCGTCGGCAAGAAGGTGCAGTTGGTCGGCGACGATCTGTTTGTCACCAACCCGAAAATCTTCCGCGACGGCATCGACCAGGGCGTCGCCAACGCCATCCTGATCAAGGTCAACCAGATCGGCACGCTGAGCGAAACGCTGGAAGCGATCGCGCTCGCCGATGCCAACCGCTACGCGGCGGTGATCTCGCACCGCTCCGGCGAAACCGAGGACACCACCATCGCCGACATCTCCGTGGCGACCACGGCGACCCAGATCAAGACCGGTTCGCTGTGCCGCAGTGATCGCGTCGCCAAGTACAACCAGCTGCTGCGCATCGAGGAGGCGCTGGGTGCACGAGCGCGTTACGCCGGTCGCAACGCCTTCGTCAGCCTGAAGCGTTGACAGCGACGACGTGAAACGCTGGTGGCCATTGCTCGCTCTGCTCCTGCTGCTGGCCGGCCTGCAGAGCAAGCTGTGGTGGGGCGACGGCGGCTGGACCGAGGCAAAAGCGCTGCAGCAGAAGGTGGCGCAGCAGCGAGTCGAGAACGAGAAACTCAAGCAGCGTAACGACGCGCTGTCGGCCGAAGTCGAAGACCTGAAATCCGGCGAAGCGGCGGTGGAAGAACGCGCGCGCAGCGAGCTGGGCATGATCAAGCCGGGCGAGACCTTCTATCGCGTGGTCGAGCCGCATGGGCAGGGTGATGCCGATGCCGAAGCGCCGGCTGCAAATACATCCGTGGCTGCCGCGCAATGAGCTGGGCGGTGATGCCCGCCGCCGGTCGCGGTTCCCGTTTCGGCGGCGACATGCCCAAGCAATACCTGGCCGTCGCCGGCCGTCCGTTGATCGAACACAGCCTGCGCGCGTTGCTCGGCCATCCCGGCATCGATGCGGTGATGGTCGCGATCTCGCCCGACGATCCCTACTGGGGCGGCTGGCGCGAGATGGAAGGCAAGCCGATCTACACCTGCCTGGGCGGCAGCGAACGTTCCGATTCCGTGCTGGCAGCCCTGCAGGCCTTGCCGGCGACGGTCAGCGAAGACCAGTGGGTGCTGGTGCACGACGCGGCGCGGCCATGCTTGCGCGCGGTCGACCTGACGCGACTGATCGCAATGGGCCAGGCCGATCCGGTCGGCGCGATCCTGGCCAGCCCGGTGCGCGACACGATCAAGAAAGCCGATGCGAAGGTGCGCGCCGGCGGCACCGAACCGCGCGAAAAGCTCTGGCGTGCGCTGACGCCGCAGATGTTCCGGCGCGGTGGGTTGATCCGGGCGTTGACCGCGGCGATGCGCGCCGGCGTCAACGTCACCGACGAATCGATGGCGATGGAGCGGCTCGGACTGAAGCCGTTGCTGGTCGAAGGCAGCGAGGACAACATCAAGGTCACCACGCCGGCCGACCTGGCGCTGGCGGAATTCATTTTGAGCAAGGCGCTCTGACGATGCGAATCGGCACCGGCTTCGATGTCCATGCGTTCACCGACGGCGACCACGTGATGCTCGGCGGCGTGCGCGTGCCGCACGAGCGCGGGCTCGACGCGCATTCCGACGGCGACGTGGTCATTCACGCACTGTGCGACGCCCTGCTCGGCGCACTCGCGCTGGGCGACATCGGCAAGCATTTTCCGCCGAGCGACGAGCGTTGGCGCGACGTCGACAGCCGGTTTTTCCTGCGCCACTGCGCCGGCCTGGTCGCCGAACACGGCCATCGCCTCGGCAATGCCGACATCACGGTGATCTGCGAGCGTCCGAAGGTCGGCGCGCACGTCGCCGCCATGCGCGCCATTCTCGCCGAAGAGCTGCGCGTCGACATCGGCGACATTTCGGTGAAAGCGACCACCACCGAAAGACTCGGTTTCACCGGCCGCGGCGAAGGCATCGCCGCGCAAGCGGTGGTGCTGCTGGTCAAGGCATGACGCCGGCGCAGCCGCGGGCTTATGGCGAGGCGGTGCTGACGGCGAACTTCCGCGTCGCGCCCGAGGATTTCTTCGTCGAGGAAATGCCGGCGTTCGCACCGGCCGGGCAGGGCGAACATCTGCTGCTCACCATCGAGAAGCGCGGCATGAACACCGCATTCGCCGCCAGGCGCATCGCCGCCTGGGCCGGCATTCCGGAAATGGGCATCGGTTATGCCGGCATGAAGGACCGGCACGCCGTGACCCGCCAGCGCATCAGCGTGCATTTGCCCAAGCGGATCGCGCCGGACCTGGCGACGCTGCAATCCGACGATCTGCGCGTGCTCGAATCGCACTGGCACAACCGCAAGTTGCCGCGCGGCGCGCTGGCCGGCAATCGCTTCGTGCTCGTGCTGCGCGAAGTGCAGGGCGAGCGCAGTGCCATCGAAGCGCGGCTGGCGAACATTCGCGATCACGGCTTGCCGAATTATTTCGGCGAACAGCGTTTCGGCCGCGGTCGCTCCCGGCATCCTGCCTCCCGCGACACTAGTGCATCCATGCACGTCGAGGGCGACAACGTCGAAGCCGCGCGCCGCATGTTCGCCGGCCAGCGCGTCAACAAACGCGAACAGCGCTCAATCTATCTCTCCGCGGCGCGTTCGGAAGTATTCAACGCCGTGCTGGCGGCGCGCATCGATGCCGGCAACTGGAACACTGGCGCCGATGGCGAAGTCTGGATGCTCGACGGCAGCCACAGCGTGTTCGGTCCGGAGCCGCTGTCGGCCGAGCTGCAGGCGCGCGCCGCGGCTCAGGACGTCCATCCGACCGGACCCTTGTGGGGCATCGGCGAATTGCGCAGCCGCGAATCCGTGCGCGCCATCGAGGACGCGGCGGTCGAGCCGTACGGTGATCTTCGAACGGGCCTCGAAGCCGCCGGCATGAAGCAGGAGCGCCGCGCCTTGCGCGTCCGGGTCGGAGCGTTGGCCTGGCAATGGCCGGCGGAAAACGCGTTGCGGCTGAGTTTCGAGCTCGCCCCCGGCGCCTATGCGACCGGACTGCTGGCCGAGCTGGGCTCGGTGGCCGGGGCGCAAACTGTGTCTTAAGTCACTTGCGGACCCCTTCGGCGGGAGTAGGCTGGACTGGCGGTTTTCCTGCTAACAAAAGGAGGTCGCCATGAAAATCCGCCCGTTACTCGCGATATGCGCTTTGACGATGCTGCTGCCCGCGTGCTCCAGCATGGGCCACAACACCGCCGCGGCCAGCTACAACGACGGCTACGACCATGCCTACATGGCCAAGATCGAAAGACAGGCCGAGAACAACGGCACCCAGGTCATCTGGATCAACCCGCCGCAGGTCAAGAAAGACAAGACAGGCAACGACTGAGTTGTCCTAGCGACGATTGAGCAGGACCAGCACGGCCCCGGTACCGCCCTGGTTGGGCGGTGCCGAGGCAAAGGCGAGCACGTCGCCGCGCTGGCGCAACAGGCGGTCGACCAGCGCCTTGAGCACCGGCCCGTTTTCCGATTTCAGGCCTTTGCCGTGGATCACGCGCACGCAGAAGCGTTCCTGCGCGCCGGCCTCGTCCAGAAACCGTTTCAACACCGCTTCGGCATCGATCGCACGCAGGCTGTGCAGGTCGATCTCGTCCTGCACGCTGTACTGTCCCGAGCCGAGGCGCTTGAGCGTGCGCGCGCTGATCTCGTCGCGGCGGTAGGACAGCGGTTCGCTGCCGTCGAAACCCGCGTCGGCCGGAACCGGCGACCGCGATTCGCGCAAGGCCTCGACCTCGTCGCGGGCGCGCATCCGCGGCACGGGCGCGGGGGCGGCCGGTTTGTCGGCGGCTTCGGCAATCTCGATCCGGCGCACCGCGCCGATCGCCTCCCGGAAAAGGCTGGCGTCCTCGGCACTGACCGCGGGCGGTTTCCTGCGTTTCACGCGTTGCGCTCCATGGCGCAAGACTAAGGGCAAACCCGCGCGAAAGGCACCGGCAAATGCACTCGAGCATGACCCGGCCGCATCCGCGGGCGCATCCGTTATCATTCGGTTTCCAACGGGAATCCCGATGCGCGTACTGGTCAGCAACGATGATGGTGTGGATGCCCCCGGCATCCGTTTTCTGGCCGACGGCCTGCGCCAGGCCGGCCACGACGTGCAGATCGTTGCTCCCGACCGCGACCGCTCCGGCGCCAGCAATTCGCTGACCCTGGATCAGCCGTTGCGAGCCAAGCGCCTGAACGAAACGACCTGGAGCGTCGCCGGCACGCCGACCGACTGCGTGCACCTGGCGTTGTCGGGCATGCTGGCCGCCGATCCCGACATCGTCGTATCCGGCATCAACAACACCTCGAACCTGGGCGACGACGTGATCTATTCGGGCACGGTCGCCGCCGCGATGGAGGGGCGATGCCTGGGCTTGCCGGCGATCGCGATGTCGCTGGCCAGCCACGAGCATCGCGCGCTGCATTTCGAAACCGCGGCGCGCGCGGCGGTGGAGATCGTGGCGCAGTTGATTTCCGATCCGTTGCCGGCCGACACCATCCTCAACATCAACGTGCCGGACCTGCCGTGGGCCGAAGTGAAGGGATTCGCGGTGACGCGCCTCGGCCATCGCCATCGCGCCGAACCCTGCATCGCCCAGAGCGACCCGCGCGGCCGGCCGATCTGGTGGATCGGTCCGCCCGGCGCCGCGCAGGACGCGGGACCGGGCACCGATTTCGACGCCGTGAACTCCGGCTTCATCTCGATCACGCCGATCCACGTCGACCTCACCCGTTACCAGGCGCTGGAGTCGGTGTCGCGCTGGGCCGGCGGCCTGTCGAAAACCCTGGTCACGGCGAACCCATGACCGCCACGTTCCATCGCAAGCCGGAGGCGCGCGGGCTGGGCATGACCTCACAGCGCGCGCGCGATCGCCTGATCGAACGCCTGCGTGGCGAAGGCGGCATCCGCGACGAGCGCGTGCTCAACGCCTTGCGCGGTTTGCCGCGGCATTTGTTCATCGACGAGGCGCTGGCGTCGCGCGCTTACGAGGACACCGCGTTGCCGATCGGCAATGGCCAGACCATTTCCCAGCCATGGGTCGTGGCGCGCATGACCGAAGCGCTGCTCGAACACGGCGCGCCGAAAAAAGTGCTCGAGATCGGCACCGGCTCCGGTTACCAGGCCGCGGTGCTGGCGACGCTGGGTCTCGAGGTCTATACGGTCGAACGCATCGACGAGCTGCTGCGCAACGCCCGCAAGCGCTTTCGCAATCTGGGCATGAACCTGCGCACGCGCCATTGCGACGGCCGTCTTGGCTGGCCGGAATACGCGCCGTTCGACGCGATCATCGTCACCGCCGGCGCCGCCGCGCTGGTGCCGGAACTGCTTGAGCAACTGGCCGAAGGCGGCACGCTGGTGGCGCCGGTCGGCGGCGCCAGTTCGCAGAAGCTGCTGCGCATCCGCAAGACCGCCGAAGGCAGCGTCCAGGAAGACCTGGGCGCGGTCGTTTTCGTGCCGCTGGTATCCGGGACGCTCTGATGAAAATTCGCGAATGAAGATTTTCCAGCCTCTCTACGAACGCGCCATCGTCTGGTCCAAGCACCCGCGTGCGCCGCTGATCCTGGTCCTGCTCAGTTTCGTCGAAGCGTTCGTGTTCCCGGTCGCGCCGGAAGTGATGCTGGCGCCGATGTGCCTGGCGCAGCCGAAGAAGGGCTTCCAGTACGCGGCGCTGAGCCTGCTTGGCTCGGTGTTCGGCATGTTCGTCGGTTACGCGATCGGCCACTACGCGATCGACCTGGCGATGCCGTGGCTGGTCAGGCTCGGCTACGGCGACGAATTCGAGGCGGTCAAGCAGCAGGCGATCGCGCACGGCTTCTGGATGCTGCTGATCGCCGGTTTCACGCCGGTGCCGTTCAAGATCGCCACGATCGCCGCCGGCGCGGTCGGCATGCCGCTGCTGCCGTTTTTCTTCGGCGGCCTGATCGGTCGCGGCAAGCGCGTGTTCCTGGTGGCCGGCGCGATCTGGTTCGGCGGCGAGAAGGCCGAAGCGGCCTTGCGCCGCTACATCGAGCCGATCGGCTGGTTCCTGCTGGCGGTGCTGGTCGGCGTGATCGGCTGGCTGTACTGGCGCAGCCACCACGCATGAGCCGGATCGCTTTCTATGCTTGAATTGCCGGGCATGGCGAAATCGTTCGCGACATCCCTGCTGGTCTGCCTGTGCTTGCTGCTCGCTTCCTGCGGGCAGGCGCGCATCGTGCGCCGTGATTATCCGGATGAACCGGTTTCGGCTGCGCGTCCGCTCGCTGCCGCGCCGACGCCTTCTTCATCGTCGTCTGCATCGGCATCGCATTCCGCGCGGCCTGCGCCGCCCACCGCAACGAAACCCGTCGCGCCGACGCCGGTCACGCCGGAACCGATTCCGGCCAGCCAGACTTACATCGTCAAGGCCGGCGACACGCTGTACGGCATTGCCCGTCGTTTCGGCTTGAAGTTCAGCGACATCGTCGGCTGGAACAAACTCGCGGAGCCGTATGCCATCCAGTCCGGGCAGCGCTTGCACTTGCACGCACCGGCGACGGAGTACACGGCGGCGTCTGCGGCAGATGCTTCCAAGGCGGACGCTGCCAAACCAGCCCCGGTTTTCACCGATGTCCCGCCGGTCGTCGCCGAACCCGGACCTGCCTCCGCATCGACAACGAGCGTCGCCGCCACGACCGAGGCACCGAAGCCCGCGCCCATCGACACGACGGTTCATCCGGCGCCGTCGACACCGGCGCCTCCGGTTGTTTCGAATCCGGTCTCCGGCGCGCAGCTACCGCCGGCACCGAAGCCGCTGAACAATGTGCCGCCGCCGAAGCCGGTGCCGGTCGAAACCCCCGCGCCAGTGGTGGTGCCACCGGCAGCGCAAACGGCGCCGGCGCCGAACGCGCCGTCCGGTGTGGCCGTAGCCGGGGGTCCGAGCTGGCGTTGGCCGACCGAAGGCGACATCGTCGGCCGCTACGTCAGCGGCGACCAGACCCAGCAGGGCATCGACATCGCCGGCCGATCCGGGCAACCGGTGATTGCCGCGGCCGATGGCGTGGTGGTGTATTCGGGAGCGGGCCTGGTCGGTTACGGCGAACTGGTGATCATCAAGCATTCCGACGAATGGCTGTCGGCGTACGCGCACAACCGCCGGCGCCTGGTCGCGGAAGGCACGAAGGTGAAAGCCGGCGAGGCGATCGCGGAAATGGGTCGCACCGGCGCGGTCAGCGACATGCTGCATTTCGAGATCCGCCGCAACGGCAAGCCGGTCGATCCGCTGCTGTATCTGCCGAAGCGATAGAACGGGTATCGGCCCGCCTCGGTTCCGTAGAGTGCGCACAGCATATGGATGTGCCAGTGCTGCGAGCGCAGGATGCGCAAGAGCAGCCCTCGGCGCACCGTTTTGATCTTGCTGTTTGATGGCGCGCAGAACGGTGCGGCAAGGCGCACCCTACAAAAAACCCGCGATCGCTCGCGGGTTTTTTGTTTGCATCGATGGAGCAATGAATCAGGCGAGACCGGCCTGCTTCATCACTTCCGCCGCGTAATCCTCGACCACCTTCTCGATGCCTTCGCCGACCGCGAGGCGCTGCATGCTGACCGCCTCGGCGCCTTCCTTCTTCAGCGCCGCTTCGACGGTGCTGTTGGTGTCGAGCACGTAGGCCTGGCCGGTCAGGCACATTTCCGACACGACCTTGTTGACCTTGCCGGAGATGATCTTTTCGAGGATTTCCGCCGGTTTGCCCTTGTCCTTGTCGGACACCTGGGCCATGGCGATTTCCTTTTCCTTGGCGACGATCTCGGCCGGCACCTGCGCGGCATTGAGATACGGCGGGTTCATCGCGGCGACGTGCATCGCCAGGCCGCGCGCGAGTTCATCGCTGCCGCCCTTGACCTCGACCAGCACGCCGATGCGGCCGCCGTGGATGTAGGCGGCGATGTGGTTGCTGCTGTCGACGCGGGCGATGCGGCGGACCTGCACGTTCTCGCCGACCTTGGCGATCAGCGCGGCGCGCGCTTCCTCGACGGTGCCGCTGTCGAGCTTGGCCGACTTCAGCGCTTCGACGTCGGTCGCGCCGCTGCTCAGCGCGGCCTTGGCGACGGCGTCGGCGAAGGCGATGAAGTTCTCGTCCTTGGCGACGAAATCGGTTTCCGAATTGACTTCGACCAGCACGGCCTTGCTGCCGTTGACGGCGGCGACGACGCGACCTTCGGCGGCCACGCGGCCGGCCTTCTTGTCGGCCTTGGCCAGGCCGGTCTTGCGCAGGAATTCCATCGCGGCTTCGACGTCGCCACCGTTCTCGGCCAGCGCCTTCTTGCATTCCATCATGCCGGCGCCGGAGCGCTCGCGCAGTTCTTTGACCAAACCGGCTGTGATTTCCATGTTCTACCTCTGGGTTTCAATAAGACGGCGCGGCGAAAGGATCGCCGCGCGGATGCTATGGACATGCGGGCGGATCACCGCCCGCACAAGTTGCCGGGATCAGCGCGCGTCGCGCTTTTCCGGGCGGGCGCCATCACGGCGCGGGGCGCCCTTCTTGGCGGGAGCGCGGCGCGGCGCGTCCTTCTTGTCGGCTTTGGCGACCGGGTTGCCTTCGGCGTCCAGCTCGACGAACTCGTCGTCGCGGCTGGCCATGACCGGCGCGGCGGCCTTGCCTTCGAGCACGGCGTCGGCGGCGGCGCGCACGTACAGCTGCACGGCGCGGATGGCGTCGTCGTTGCCCGGGATCGGGTAGTCGACGCGGTTCGGATCGTAGTTGGTGTCGACCACGGCGATCACCGGGATGCCGAGCTTCTTGGCTTCCTGCACGGCGATGTCTTCATGGCCGATGTCGACCACGAACAGCGCGTCCGGCAGGCGGTTCATTTCCTTGATGCCGCCGAGCGAGGCCAGCAGCTTCTCGCGCTCGCGGCGCAGGCCGAGCACTTCGTGCTTGACCATCTTCTGGAAGGTGCCGTCGGTTTCCGCGGCTTCCAGTTCCTTCAGGCGCGAGACCGAGGCCTTCACGGTGCGGAAGTTGGTCAGGGTGCCGCCGAGCCAGCGCATGCTCATGTACGGCATGCCGCAGCGTTCGGCTTCTTCCTTGATCGAGTCGCGGGCCGAGCGCTTGGTGCCGACGAACAGCACGGTGCCGCGCTTCTGCGCGATCGCCGAGACGAAGTTCATCGCGTCGGTGAACAGCGGCAGGGTCTTCTCGAGGTTGATGATGTGGATCTTGCCGCGGGCGCCGAAGATGAACGGGCCCATCTTGGGGTTCCAGTAACGGGTCTGGTGGCCGAAATGGACGCCGGCTTCCAGCATTTGACGCATGGTGACCTGGGGCATGGAATGCTCCTTTGGGATAAGGAACCGGGGCGGTCAGGCCGATGGTTCCGCGGGTTGGGCCTCCACACGGGCCACGCTTCGAACCCCTTGCAGGGCACCCCGAGGCGGGAAACAACCGTGTGTGTGAATTCACCGATGACGCTCGGCGTGGGCGGCTGCCGGGCGGATAGCCCGTTTCGGCAGCCCGCGATTCTATCGCGCTGGCCTAAACCCTTGCAACTATTGGATAATCCCGGCAATGAAGATCACCCTGAAAACGCCGGAAGACATCCAGAAGATGCGGGTCGCCGGCCGGCTGGCCGCCGAAGTCCTGCAGGTGGTCGCCCCACATGTGAAACCGGGCATAAGTACCGCCGAACTGGACCGTATCTGCCACGATCATATCGTCAACGTGCAGAAAGCGATCCCGGCCAACGTCGGCTACAAGGGTTTCCCGGCGACCATCTGCAGTTCGGTCAACAACGTGATCTGCCATGGCATCCCGTCCGAGTCCAAGATTCTGAAGGACGGCGACATCATCAATATCGATGTCACGGTCATCAAGGATGGCTTCCACGGCGACACCAGCCGCATGTACTACGCCGGCACGCCGTCGGTGAAGGCGAAGCGGCTGGTCGAGGTCACCCGCGAGGCGCTGTTCCGCGGCATCCGCATGGTTCGGCCGGGCGCAACCCTGGGCGACATCGGCCATGCCATCCAGACTTACGTCGAATCCGAGCGCTTTTCGGTGGTGCGCGAGTATTGCGGCCACGGCATCGGCCGGGTCTACCACGAAGACCCGCAGGTGCTGCACTACGGCCAGCCGGGCACGGGCGTGGTGCTGGCAAAGGGCATGACCTTCACCATCGAGCCGATGGTCAACGAAGGCGCCCGGCATACCCGGCTGATGCCGGATGGCTGGACCGTGGTGACCAAGGACCGTTCGCTGTCCGCGCAGTGGGAACACATGCTCGCAGTCACCGACGACGGCGTCGAAATCCTGACCCGCATCCCGGGCGACGACAACGATCTGTGAGCGTCGCGCCGTCCGCGGCTGATCAGGCGCTGGCGCCGCGACTGGCGCAGGCGGGCGATGACGGCGCATGGCGCGATGCGGCGCGCGCCCTGCTGGCCGAACAGCGCGAAGACCTGCGCGAGCGCTTCCAGCGCAGCGAAGACATCGAACGGCTGATCGCCCGGCATTGCGCCGCGATCGACGGCTTCGTCCGTTCCGCCTGGGCGCGCTGCGTTGCCGACGACGCGCCCTTGGTCTTGCTGGCCACCGGCGGCTACGGTCGCGGCGAGCTGTATCCGTTGTCGGACATCGACCTGCTGGTGTTGGCCGAACCGGCCGCGCAGAAGGCGCATGCGGACAATCTCTCGCGGTTCTTCGCGCTGCTGTGGGACGCCGGTTTCGCCGCCGGCCACGCCACGCGCTCGGTCGACGAGTGCCGGCAGGCCGCCAGCGACGACATCACGGTGCTGACCGCATTGTCGGAGTTGCGCGTGCTGGCCGGCGTCGACGACCTGGCGCCATTGCGGGAAGTGCTGTCGTCGAACCACATCTGGCCGGCCAAGGAATATTTCGAGGCCAAGCGCGCCGAGCAGCGAACCCGCCACGCGCGTTTCAACGACACCGCCGACAATCTCGAACCCAATCTCAAGGAAGGCCCGGGCGGCCTGCGCGACCTGCACACGGTCACCTGGATGGGCATGCGCCTGTACGGCGTGCCCGGCCTGCGCGCGCTGGTGCCGCTGGGCGTGCTCGGCGAAAACGAATGCGCCTCGCTCGAACGGGAATGGCGCGTGCTGGCGAAGTTGCGCTACGGCCTGCATCTGATCTCGAAACGGCGCGAAGAGCGACTGCTGTTCGATCACCAGAAAACCCTGGCGGCGCTGATGGGCCTGCGCGACGAAGGCAGCGACAACCTCGCCGTCGAGCAGATGATGCAGGGGTTTTTCCGCAGCGCCGCGACCATGCTGCGCATCAACGACCGGCTGCTGCAGCGCTTCGAGGAACAACTGGCCGGACAGGCCGAGCCGGTGCCGGTCGAAGCGGATTTCGTGCTTCGCCACGGCTATCTGGCGATGGAGCAGCCGCGCCGGCTCGCTGACGGCATGCAGGAAATCCTGCGCCTGTTCGCGGTCTGGTCGCGCGCCGGCGAAGCCTGCGGGCTGCATTCGGAAACCGCGCGCGCGCTGTCGGAAACATTGCCGAAGATCCTGCCGTACCGCGAGCAGCCGCAGGAGGTCCGCGCGTATTTCCTGGCGTTGCTGGCCGAGCCGAACGCGGTGTTGATGCTGCGGCGCATGGCGCGGCTGGGCGTACTGGCGCGCTACCTGCCCGAGTTCGGCAAGGTGTCCGGACGCATGCAGTACGACCTGTTCCATGTCTACACGGTCGACCAGCACACGCTGACCGTGCTGAAGATCATGGACGGTTTCCTGCGCGGCCCGACGCCGGGTTTCGCGATGGCGCACGAAGTGGTGCCGCGCCTGCGCAAGCCGTTCCTGCTATTGCTGGCCGGCCTGTTCCACGACATCGCCAAGGGCCGCGGCGGCGATCATTCCGTGCTTGGCGCCGACGACGTGCGCGAATTCGGCGAAGCGCACGGCCTGGCGAACGCCGACATCGAACTGCTCGCCTGGCTGGTGCGCGAGCACCTGCTGATGTCGGTGACCGCGCAACGCCAGGACATTTCCGACCCCGAGGTGGTGACGCGCTTCGCCACGCGCATCGCCGATCGCGAGCATCTCGAGTACCTGTACCTGCTGACCTGCGCCGACATCGCCGGCACCAGCCCGAAGTTGTGGAACGCGTGGAAGGATCGCCTGCTCGCCGATCTCTACACCGCCGCGCGCTATGCGCTGCGCCGCGGCCTGGAACATCCGCTGCACGCCGACGACATCATCGCCGACACCCGCAACATGACCCTGGCCGGCCTGATGAACGAAGGCGGCGACGAAGCCGCCGCGCAGGCGCTGTGGGCGACGTTCCCGGAAGAAGCCTTCCTGCGCTACCGGCCGGAGCAGCTGATCTGGCAGACGCGCGGCATCCTCGAGCACCAGCAGCAGGCCTCGCAGGTGCTGGTGCGCAGCCACGACACGCCCGGCAACATCGAGGTGTTCGTGCGCACGCCCGATCGCGACGGCCTGTTCGCCGCGCTGGTCGCCACGCTCGATCGCCTGGAGCTGGGCGTGTTCGACGCGCGCGTGCTGACGTCCACCGACGGCTATGCGCTCGACAACTTCCAGGTGCTCGCCGGCGCGCATACGCCGGAGCCGTTGCGCATCGCCCAGACCCTGCTCGGCGCCTTGCGCGATCCGACCAAGGTGCAGCCGGTGCGGCGGGCGATGCCGCGCCAGCTGAAACATTTCCGGGTGCCGACGCGCGTCGATTTCGACAACGACGACAGCGGTGGCCGGACGCGGCTGAGCCTGGTCTGCAGCGACCAACCCGGCCTGCTGGCGAAAGTGGCGCAGGTGATCCGGCAGCAGCGGCTGCGCGTGCACGACGCGCGCATCGCCACCTTCGGCGAGCGCGTCGAGGATTTTTTCCTGCTCAGCGACGAGCAGGACCGGCCGATCACGGATAATGCGGTGCTGGAATCATTGCGCGGCGGCCTGATCGCCCGCGTCGAAGGAGAGGCTTGAATGGCGAGACAGAAACCCGCGGGCATCACCGAGCTGCGCGCGATCATCGAGGATGCGTTCGAACGGCGGGCGACGCTGACCGTGTCCGAGATCGACGGCTCGACGCGGCCGGCGGTCGAGCAGGTCGTCGGCTTGCTGGAATCGGGCAAGCAGCGCGTCGCCGAACCCGGCAAGGGCGGCGACTGGCAGGTCAACGAATGGCTGAAGAAAGCCGTGCTGCTGTACTTCCGCTGCAACGACATGCAGATCATGGACGGCGCGCCCGGCCCGTACTGGGACAAGGTGCCGACCCGCTTCGAAGGTTTCGACGAGAGTGATTTCCGCGACCTCGGCGCGCGCATCGTACCCGGCGCCGTGGTCCGGCGCGGCGCGCACCTGGGCAAGGACGTCGTGCTGATGCCGAGCTTCGTCAACATCGGCGCGCACGTCGGCGCCGGCACCATGGTCGATACCTGGGCGACGGTCGGTTCCTGCGCGCAGATCGGCAAGCATTGTCACTTGTCCGGTGGCGCCGGCATCGGCGGCGTGCTGGAGCCGCTGCAGGCTTCTCCGACCATCATCGAGGACGACTGCTTCATCGGCGCGCGTTCGGAGGTGGTCGAAGGCGTGGTCGTCGAGAAGGGCAGCGTGATCGGCATGGGCGTGTTCATCGGCCAGAGCACGCGCATCTACGACCGCGCCACCGGCAAGATCAGCTACGGCCGCGTGCCGGCCGGCAGCGTCGTGGTCTCCGGCTCGCTGCCTTCGGCCGACGGCAAGTATTCGCTGTATTGCGCGGTGATCGTCAAGCAGGTCGACGCGAAGACGCGCAGCAAGACTTCGGTCAACGAATTGCTGCGCGGAGCCGTGGAGTGAAAGTGATTTCCTCCCGACAGACTTTTTTCATGAAGAAAGTCTTTCCGGTGCTGTGGATCGGACTGCTGCTGGTCATCGCGACGGCCATGGTCGCCGGCACGCTCGCGAAAAAGCAGCCGCCGGCGCAGATCGTGCCGTTCCTGGTCATGCCCGTGTTGATGATGGGCATCGGCGTCGTCCTGTACCGGACGGTGTTCTGGAATCTCGCTGACGAAGTTTGCGATGGCGGCGACTACCTGCTGGTCAAGCGGCGCGGCATCGAGGCGCGGGTTGCCCTGTCCGACATCATGAACGTCGGCACGAGCTGGTCGACGCGGCCGCCGCGCGTGACTCTGCGCCTGCGCAAGCCGGGCCAATTCGGCGACAGCATCGCCTTCATTCCGAAAAGTTTCGTTTCCTTCAATCCCTTTGCGCGCAATCCGGTCGAGGAAGACCTGATCCGGCGCGTCGACGCCGCCCGGGGTGGCAAGTGATCGATTGCATCCGGACGACACCATGACCACCCTCTACGGCCTCGACACCTGTGACACCTGCAAGAAGGCCCGCAACTGGCTGGCGCGCTTCGCCGTCGCCCATCAGTTCGTCGACTACCGCGCCCAGCGCATCGCCCCGGAAACGCTGAAGGGCTGGGCGGCACAACTCGGCGGCTGGGACAAATTGATCAACAAGGCCAGCACCACCTGGCGACAGCTGCCGGAAGCGCGCAAGACGCCGCGCAGCGATCCGGAGTGGACGCTGCTGGTCAAGGAATATCCGGCGCTGGTGAAGCGGCCGGTGGTCGTCACCGATGACGGCGCGGTCAGCGTCGGTTTCACCGACAATGCCTTCAAGCAATGCTTCGGGATCGGAAACAAATGAGCGACGTGCTCGATTTGACCATGCAGCTGATCGCGCGCCGGTCGGTGACGCCGGACGACGCCGGTTGCCAGGAACTGCTGGCCGCGCGCCTGGAAGCATCGGGATTCCGTTGCCAGCACCTGCCGTTCGGGCCGGTGCGGAATCTTTTCGCCAGCCACGGCACGTCGGCGCCGGTGATGGTGTTCCTCGGCCATACCGATGTCGTGCCCACGGGCCCGCTCGAACAGTGGCATAGCGATCCGTTCGTGCCGGAAATCCGCGACGGCCATCTGTACGGTCGCGGCGCGGCCGACATGAAAGGCAGCGTGGCGGCGTTCGTGGTGGCGCTGGAGGATTTCGTCGCCAAGCATCCGGACCATCCCGGCACGATCGCGATGCTGATCACGTCCGACGAAGAGGGCGATGCCGTCGATGGCGTGCGCAAGGTCGCCGAGCATTTCCGCGCGACTGGTCAGCGCATCGACTATTGCCTGACCGGCGAGCCGTCGTCGATCGACGTCTTCGGCGACCTGGTGCGCGTCGGCCGGCGCGGTACGTTGTCGGCAACGCTGACGGTCAAGGGCATCCAGGGCCACGTCGCCTATCCCGAACGCGCGCGCAACCCGATCCACCAGGCGATGGCGCCGCTGGCGGAGTTGTGCGCGCGCGTCTGGGATGACGGTTTCGAATCGTTTCCGCCGTCCAGCTTCCAGATTTCCAACATCCACGCCGGCACCGGCGCCAACAACGTGATCCCCGGAACCTGTGAAGTGGTGTTCAACTTCCGCTACAACCCGGGCTGGAAGACCGCCGATCTCGAGCAGCAAGTGCAGGCGACGCTCGATCGCCACGGCCTCGACTACGACATCAAGTGGCACCGCGGCGGCGAGCCGTTCCTGACCCGCGAAGGCAAGCTGCGCCGTGCCGTGCGCGAAACCATCATCGAACGTTTGGGCGTGACGCCGCAGGAAAATACCGGCGGCGGCACTTCGGACGCGCGCTTCATTGCTCCGCTCGGTGCCGAAGTGATCGAAATGGGTCCGATCAATGCCAGCATCCACAAGATCGACGAGCGGGTGGCGGTCGCCGACCTGGAGTGCTTGCCGGATTTGTTCCGGGAATTCGCGGAGCGATTGCTGCTGCCTGATTGACTCCCTCGCCCCGCTTGCGGGGAGAGGGCTGGGGTGAGGGGTGGGTGACAATGCGCCTGCGCCCGGGCTGCCCCTCATCCGCCCTTCGGGCACCTTCTCCCCGTTGCACGGGGAGAAGGGCGTGAAAATCAAGGCTTCACGCTCAACGTATGCGTCGTCTTGCCCGGCAGGAACGGCGTTGCCTCGCCGTGCACCCAGGCCTCGTGGCCCGAGCCCCAGAATGGCGACAACGGATTGCCGCTTTGTCCGCCCGGCATGTGGATGATGCCGTCCTCTTCGTGGCCGGGCGAAACCACCATGCGTTCGCTGGCGCCGAAATCGGGCGCGACCACGCGCGGCATGTTGTTGTCGCCGGCCAGCGGCTCGGCCGGCATGCACAGCCAGCGTTCGGCGAATTTCGGCAGCGCCCGCGCCAGCGGATGGCAGATGTGCGCGGTGTTGCGCTCGCCCCAGTCGCGTTGCGCCAGCGCGCCTTTCTTGTCGAGTTCGCCGACCACTTCCTTGGCCGCATCGGTCAGCAGTGCGTTCCACGAGGCGTATTTGCGCGGCAGCAGGTTCGCCGGTTGTTGCACCACCAGCTGCCAGGCCACGCCTTCGATCTGCGGCAGGTCGGGCATCATGAAGTCCTTGCCGAGCGCGGCCTGCGCGGGCGCCGTGAGGCCGTCCTTGACGCGGTCGAGCACGGCCAGGCGCCAGGCGCGGACGATGCGGTAGCTCACCGCACCGGGCGCGGCGCGTTCGTCCCAATGCGTGGTTGCCGCAGCGATTTCCTTCAGCGCCGGATCTTCGCTGTTCGTGCTGAGCTTGCGCAATTGCTGCCACCAGCGTTGCAGGAACAGCGCGCGGTCGTCGGTCTGGATCGCCAGCAGGTCCTTTTCCGCGAATTGGTTCTTCGCGAACAGATCGTCGCGGATCTGTTTTGCGCGCGCGCCCAGCGCATACCCGCTGTCGCCGATCCGTTTCAGGTCGTCGCCGTCGGTGACGCGATTGTTGGCGGTCCACAAGCGGCCCGCCGGCGGATCGATCACCGCCGGGCGTTGCCAGGTCACGGCCGCGGAATCGGTCGGGCATAGCGCGGTATCGCCGCTGCGCGAGGCGGGATCGAGCGTGACCGGCGCGGTCCAGTCGCAGGCATTGTTGGCGTGCGCGGGCATGCCGACCAGGGTCCAGGCGATGCGCCCGGTGGCGTCGCTGAGCATCAGGTTCTGCGCGGGAATACCGGCGCTGTCGGCGTTCACCAGCGCCTCGTCGAGATTGCCGGATTCGGCGAACTTCATCACGCCGGTGTTCAGGCTGCCCAGCTGATGCGCGGTCCAGCGCAGCGCCAGCAGGCTGCCGTCCTTGTTCTCGCGCACGATCGGACCCCAGGCCGTGTCCTTCACGTCGAGGAAAACCGACGGCGCGCCCTTGACCTTGATTTCCTCGCGATGCACGACCCACGGCTGCGGCTGCGCGTGGGGATCGATTCGTGCCCAATCGAGCCAGTCGCCATAGCTGTTGGTGAAGCCCCAGGCGACGTGCCGGTTGCTGCCGACGATCACCGCCGGCAATCCCGGCAGCGTGAAGCCGCCGACGTCGACCTGGCCATCGGGCGCTTTCGGATCGTCGTAGACCAGGCGCGCGCGGAACCAGAGATTCGGCGCGCGCAGGCCCAGGTGCATGTCGCCGGCGACGATCGCGCGCTTGTCCTTGGTCAGTGCGCCGGACACGGCGAAATTGTTGCTGCCGAGCATGTTCGGTTCGGCGTCCTGGTATTCCTCGCCCTTGTTCGGCATCGGCAGCTTGCGCAGGTCCAGTGTCTCCGGACCGGGCAGGGCGATGTTGCCGCGCGCGCCGCCTTCCAGTGGCGCGTCCCATTCGGTGCCATCGGCGGCGAGCAACGCGTACAACGGGGCAGGAACGACTTGCTTGATCTTCCACAAGGCCAGCTCGCGCGAATTGGTTTCGTCCTGCAGGTCGAAGAACATCGCATAGCCGGCCAGCGCCGAATCCGGCAATTGCCAATCCTTCGGCTGGGTGCGCAGCAACAGGTACGGCCACGGCCGCACCTTCAGATCGTGCAGGCCGGCATTGACGCCGTCGCGATAGGCGGTGAGCACGTCGAGCTTGTCACCGGCGAAGGCGTTCTGGTTGGCGACGACGCGCTCGCGCAGGCGATGCACGCGCACCGCCTTGTCGCGTTCGATCGCGAGCGGGCCGAACAACTCCGACAACTCGCCGGCCGCCGCGCGGCGCAGCAGGTCCATTTCGAAGAAGCGTTCCTGTCCGTGCACGTAGCCGAGCGCGCGCGCCGCATCGCGCTCGCTGGCAGCGTGGATGGTGACTACGCCGAGCGCATCGCGTTCGATGATCACCGGCGCGTCGAGCCCGGACAGATGCAGCTCGCCATCGAGCTTGGCCAGGCTGGCATGCATGGCCCACCAGCCGGCGCCGGCGGCCAGGACCAGCAACACCACGACGATCAGCAGCAGGCGGGACAGCAGGCGTAGGGCACGGCGCATTGGGCTTCTCCGGGGCGGTCGCGGCCATCTTAGGGGAAGCGGTCGCGAATTGATGTGCTGTCCCCTCTCCCTTCGGGAGAGGGGTAGGGGAGCGGGTGCGAATACGCCGATAGCGTCATGCTTCGGACGCACCCTCATCCGCCCTCCGGGCACCTTCTCCCGGGGGGAGAAGGAATTGAGCCGCACTTGCAGCAGCCCGCGCGCTCGGTTACGGTTGGCTCATGACGTTCGTCCCCGCCATCGCCGCCGCCAGCTTCCGGAACCCGGTTCCGGGCCGCGACGCGCGCGCCAACCGCAACAACAATAATAATTTCCAGCCTACATTGCGGGTCGGCGACTAGCGCTCCATCACCACAGTCTTCCACGACGGCCCGCACCTCAGCAGTGCGGGCCGTTTTCGTTTTGCCTCGCGAAAAACCTCAAGGAAACCACCATGTGCTCGATCCTCGGACTCTTCGATTTGCGCCCTGGCGCCGATCTCACGCTGTTGCGCCCGCTGGCGTTGTCGCTGTCGGCGCGACAACGGCATCGCGGGCCGGACTGGAGCGGCGTGCACGCCGAGCCCGCCGCCTTGCTGGTGCACGAACGCCTGGCCATCGTCGATCCGGCCGGCGGCGCGCAACCGATCCATTCCGTCGACGGCGAACTGGCGCTGGCGGTCAACGGCGAGATCTACAACCATCGCGAGCTCGAGCGCCGTCTCGCGCGGCCGTACGCGTTCAGGACCGGCTCCGACTGCGAAGTCATCAACGCCCTGTACCGCGATGGCGAAGCGCCGGAAACCTGGCTAAGCCGGCTCAACGGCATCTTCGCCTTCGCGCTTTGGGACGCGGCGGCGCGCCGCTTCCTGATCGCCCGCGACCACATGGGCATTTGCCCGCTGTACTGGGGCCACGACGTCGACGGCCGGGTCTGGGTCGCGTCGGAGATGAAGGCGCTGGCGCGCGTGTGCGACGACGTCGCCGCGTTTCCGCCCGGGCATGTCTACGACAGCGCGCGCGGCGAGCTGCGACGCTGGTACCGGCGTGCCTGGCGCGAATACGACGCCGTGCGTGGCGTCGCCGCCGACCGCGCCGAATTGCGCGAAGCCTTCGAGCGCGCGGTACATCGCCAGTTGATGAGCGACGTGCCGTACGGCGTGTTGCTCTCGGGCGGACTGGATTCTTCGCTGGTCGCCGCCTGTGCGGCCAAGTTCGCGCGCAAGCGCATCGAGGACGACGATCGCGGCGAGGCCTGGTGGCCGCGCCTGCACAGTTTCGCCATCGGTCTGGACGGTTCCCCGGACCTGGCCGCCGCGCGGGTCGCTGCCGACGCGCTCGGCACCGTGCACCACGGCTTCACCTACACCTTCGCCGAAGGCCTCGATGCGCTGCCGGAAGTGATCCGGCACGTCGAAACCTACGACGTCACCACCATCCGCGCCTCGACACCGATGTTCCTGCTGGCGCGGCGCATCAAGGCCATGGGCGTGAAGATGGTGTTGTCGGGCGAGGGTAGCGACGAACTGTTCGGCGGCTACCTGTACTTCCACAAGGCGCCGAACGCGCGCGAATTCCACGAGGAACTGGTGCGCAAGCTCGACGCCTTGCACAGCTACGACTGCCTGCGCGCCAACAAATCGATGATGGCCTGGGGCGTGGAACCGCGCGTGCCCTTCCTCGACGTCGAATTCATGGACGTGGCGATGCGCATGGATGCCAGCCACAAGATGGGCGGCACCGGCACCGATGGCCGCAGACGCATCGAGAAAGCCGTGCTGCGCGAGGCTTTCGAAGGCTATCTGCCGCAGGAAATCCTGTGGCGGCAGAAGGAGCAGTTCAGCGACGGTGTCGGCTACGGCTGGATCGACGGCCTCAAGGCGCATGCCGAAGCGCAGGTCAGCGCCGCCGATTTCGCCGCCGCCGCGACCCGCTTTCCGATCAACCCGCCGATGACCAAGGAAGCGTATTTCTACCGCCGCCTGTTCGAGGACATCTTCCCCGGCGACGCCTGCGCGCGCACCGTGCCCGGTGGCCCGTCGATCGCCTGCTCGACGCCGACCGCGATCGCCTGGGACGCGGCGTTCGCGAACGCGGCCGATCCATCTGGGCGCGCGGTGGCGGGGGTGCATCACGCGGCGGTGTGAGCAGGATCGGATAGCGGCATTGACGCGCGCACTCGCCATCGGGCTGGCGAGCGCGCAGGTTTGTCACTACGATGCGCCCCGACGCCACAGCGGGATTTTTCCAGTGAACCATGCCACGACGACCATCGCCGACGCCCAGCGCGAAATGCGCTTCGCCTATTACGGCGGCGCGCCGGGCATGCTCACCTCCGCCGCGGTTTGGCTGACCGCGGCGATCGTGTGCTTGCGCTATTCCGCCCAGCAGGCGGTGTGGACGCTGCTGATCGGCGGCATGTTCATCCATCCACTGTCGCTGCTGCTGACCAAGGCGCTCGGGAGACCAGGCAAGCACTCGCGCGGCAATCCGTTCGGCACGCTGGCGCTGGCCAGCACGTTCTGGCTGATCCTGTCGTGCCCGCTCGCCTATGCCGCGTCGCGGTTGCAGATCGAATGGTTTTTCCCGGCCATGCTGGCCGTCATCGGCGGCCGCTATCTCACCTTCGCGACGATGTTCGGCGATCGCAGCTACTGGATCTGCGGTGCGGTGCTCGCCATCGCCGGTTACTGGCTGGCGCGCGCCTACGCGCCGCCGCCGTTCGGCGCGTTCGCCGGCGCGATCATCGAGTCGGTGTTCGCGGTGGTCATTTTCATCGCCGCGCGCCGGGAAGCCATGGCATCGATCCAGCCCGCCACCGGGCAATAGACAATCATCCAGCGGCGAGGGTGCCGCCGCCTTGCGCGACGGTCACAGCGTCAGCCCGCTCGACGCATCCGGCAATTTCACTTCGAACTTGATCGCCGCGACCTGCTCCGGCGCCCGGCCGATCTTGCGCAGGAACGGCAGCCAGCGCGGATCCTTGTGGAGGTTGAACAGTTCCGGATTGTCGACCGCGGTCTGGTACCCGTAGGGTTTTGTCGTCGCGGACTTGTCCAGCCAGACGAAGGCTTGGTCGACATCGCCGCGGCCCGCCAGCATACCGGCGATGGCTTGCGGATTCTCCGCGCCCCACTTCTTGATCATCGTGGCGAGCAAGGCGTCGGATTCGCGCTGTTTTCCCAGGGCGTGGTCAGCGATCACCGTGTAGTGGTCGGCCCAGTTCGGGTCCTTCATCTGTTTGATCGTGGCCATGGCTTCGTTCGCCTTCCCGGTCGCGAGCAAGGCCATGATCAGCTTGTCTCTTGCCGATTCCCGATCCGGCGTGAGCGCGAGCACCGTCCGGAAATTCGCCAGTGCCTCGTCGTAGCGACCCATCACCAGATAGCTGTTACCCAGGCTGGTCAGAGCCGATGGATTCACCGGGTCCTGCGCCACCAGATATTCGTCGACCTGGATCGATTCCTCTTCGCGGCCCAGGTCGGCGAGCAGATCGGCCGCCGTTCCCAGGGCGACTGCACTGGTGGGTTCGAGCGCCAGAGCACGCTGCACATGCGGGATCGCGGCTTCCACTTCGCCTTTGTCCAACGCGAGCGCGCCCAGGCGCGCATGGGAGCGGGCGAATTCCGGATCGGATGCCAGCGCCTTCGCGATGGCGGCACGCTCCTTCGGCTCGGCCTCCGACCACGGCATCGTGCCCAGCCAGGCTTTCGCTTCGTAGTAGTAGGCGACGTTGTCCCAGGCCAGGGGATCGCCGGGATCGATCGCCAATGCCTTCCGCAGCAAGGCGTAGGATTGCTCGAGTCCTTCGTCCGTACCCAGGCGGCCGAGTTGCCGCGCCTGCATGATCAGCGCGCGCGCCTTCGGATTGGACGGTCGTGGCGGCGTGGATCGCGCAAGCATCTTGAGCTTGAGTTGCGCCACCACCGCCGATGCGATCTCGTCCTGTACCGCCAACAGGTCGTCGATCTTGCGGTCGTAGCTGCTCGACCACAGCTGCGTGCCGGTGCGGGCATCGATCAATTGCGCGGTGATGCGGATGCGATCGCCGGACGTGCGGCAGGATCCTTGCAGGATGTGGACCACGCTCAGGCGCCGGCCGATCTCGGTCACGTCGACGTTCTTGTCCTTGAACGAGAACGAGGAATTGCGCGCGATCACGCGCAACTGCGGGATCTGCGTCAGCAGGTTCAGCAATTCCTCGGTGAGGCCGTCGGCGAAGTATTCCTGGCCCGGATCCGCGCCGAGGTCGGCGAACGGCAGCACCGCGATCGACTTGTCGCCGTAGGACTGGATCAGGGCCTCGACGCCGCCCTGCTTGCGCGCCTGCGCCACCGCCACGGCCTCGTGCCGCGCCTGCGCGGCCTCGCGCCGCGGCGCCAGCACAAAACGGTCGAAGGCGAAGTACGCCAGCGCCAGCGCCAGCGTCGCCATGATCATCCGGTCGAGCCGGCGCCGCGTTTCCGGCGTGACGGGCTCCGAGCGATCGATCTCGCTTTCGCGCTTGAGACCTTCCGGCGTCAGCTCGAACAGCCAGGAAAACACCAGCGCCGGAACGAACAGGACGGCGAGCACGATGACCACCGTGCGCGGCAACCAGGCCGGGGCGCCGAACATCGGCAGCAGCGTGCTCGCCACCTGTACGACGAGCCACGCGCCGATCAGGTACAGCCCGGCCATTCGGAACACGTTGCGCCGGCGCAATTCGGCGACCAGTCCCAGGCGCTGGCCGGCCTGCAAGACATCGCCGCTGGACCACCACAGCACCAGTGCCGGCAGGAAGCCGATCGCCAGCACCTGCACGATCGTGCGCGGCAAACCATCCGGCGCCGAGAACATCGGCAGCACCGTGCTCGAGACCTGCACCACCAGCCACGACGCGACCAGATACGAGCCGGCCATGCGGACGACTTTGCGGCGCTTGAGTTCGGCGACGAACGACATGCACCACCCCTTGGCCGCGCTGCCCGCGGCCTCCCCGTGGCGGATCATGCCAGAAGTCCCGCAGGCGGCGCGGCGACTGCCCGAACCTCAAGAGAAAAGCCGGAGACCAGCACATCGCGGTGAGGCCGCTGCACGCGCCGCGCCCGCAGTTCAATCCGCTGCTTGGCTCAGAACGGCCCGGCCCAATCCTGCATCGCCGCAGTCTCTTCCGCTGTCGACAGCCGGCCCAGTACCGCGTTGCGATGCGGAAATCTTCCGAAGCGGTCGATGATCTGCTTGTGCGCGCGTGCGAAGTGCGTCCAGCTTTCGTTGCCCAGGGATTGCATCAGCTCCAGCGAACGCGCCTGGTCCCCGGCATCCTCGCTGTGTTCGAACGGCAGGTAGAGGAACATCCGCTCGGCCTGGCTCATGCCGCCGTCGAAACCGCGTTCGATGGCCGCTGCCGAAATGCGGCGCGCGATCGGATCGGCGGCGAATGCGCGCGGGTCGTCCCGGAACATGTTGCGCGAAAACTGGTCGAGGACGATGACCGCGGCCAGGCTCGCCCGGGCACCGGAAACATCGGCGGCGGCGCTTGCCACGATGGCCGCGTGCACGGCCAGGAAACGTTCGCGAATGCGCGCATCGAGGGCGGCGTCCTTTGCGAACCACTGCGCTTCCGACAGCTCCTGGAACCAGAACCGCAGCACGGCTTGTACCCAGCCGGGCTCGGCGGGTTCGGCAACCGAAGAGGGTGCGGATGTGTCCTGTCCCGTGTGCGTCGGCGGCAGCTCGGGGAGCCCGGCCATGCGCAAGGACTCGGCCTGGTGCGCGGCATCGGCCTCGCGCTTGAACGGTTCCTTGCTCATGAACATCCGGATCGAGAAGTCCGGCTTCAGGGCCATGCACTCGCGGGCAGCGGCGCGGGCGCCGTCGGCATCGCCCAGCTGCGCCAGGCAACCGGCGCGCAACGCCGACAGCCGGTACGAGCTGATCGACGCATGCTCGAACAGGGACACGGCTTCCCGATATCGGCGCAGGATCATGCACGCCTGGCCCATGCCCCGCCAATACCAGGCCGGATCGAAGTACGGATCGATCTCGCGTGCGCGCCGGAACCAATCCAGCGCTTCCTCGGGCTGGCCGAGGTAAGTCAGCACCAGCCCCATGTCGGCGTTGTTCCACTGGTTGTTGGCGTTGATCTCGATCGCGCGACGGGCATGCTGCAGGGCCAGGTCGAACGAACGCCGCAACAGGCACACCACCGCCAGCATCGAGAAGCACGTGCTCTCGTTCTCGTCCAGTTCCACCGCGCGTTTCGCCTGCGCGTAGGCCTGCTGCAGGAAGGCGTCGGAACCGCTGAAGTCGGCGTACCACTGGCTGTAGCAGGTCGCCGCCAGCAACGCGTGGGCGAAACCGTAGCCGGGATCGATTTCGACTGCCTTCTCGAACAGCCGCGTGGCCTGCGCGAGTCCTTCCGGCGTGTCCCAGGCGATGGCATTGCCTTGCAGCATGTACTCGTAGGCCGCGAGGCTCGACGGCGGCTTGCGGCGCGCGCGTTCGATGTCGGAGACCTGCACGCGTCCGAACAGCGTGCTGACGATGGTGCGGACGACCTGGTCCTGCACCGAGAAAATGTCCATCGCTTCGCGGTCGAACTTCTCGGCCCAGATGTGGCTGCCGGTTTCGCTGTCGATCAGTTGCACGGTGATGCGGATGCGCTCGCCCATGCGCCGGACGCTGCCTTCGACGATGTAACGCACGTTCAATTCGCGCGCGACCTGCTGCATGTCGACGGCGACGCCGCGGTAGCGGAACGACGCCGAGCGCGAACGCACGGCCAGCGAGCGCCAGCGCGCCAGCTCGGTGATGATGTCTTCGGTGACGCCGTCGCTGAAAAAGCCCTGCGCGGAATCCTCGCCGAGGTTGGCGAACGGCAGGATGGCGATGGCGGGCTTGTCCACCGCGCCCTTGCCGTCCGCCGTGGCGCGCGCGGGCATGGCGACCGCGTTGTTGGCCGCCGCAGTCACCCGATACACGCGCACCGGCTCGGCGATGTTCTTCAGCGTCTGCACGCCGATGTCTTCCATGGCAGCGCTGATCCGGCTCCGGACCAGTTCGTAGGCGCTGCCCGAGATGGCGATGCCGCCTTCCGAGGCAATGCTCTCCAGGCGGGCGGCGACGTTGACGCCGTCGCCGAACAGGTCGTCGCCCTCGACGATGACTTCGCCGAGATTGATGCCGATGCGCAGGACGACGCGCCGTTCCGCCGGCAACACGGCATTGGCCTCGGCCATTCTCGCCTGCAGATCCAGCGCCGCTTCGACCGCGTTCACCGCGCTGGCGAATTCGATGAAGAAGCCGTCGCCCATCGACTTGACGATGCGCCCGTCGTGGGCCGCCACCACCGGCTCGATGATCTGCTTGCGGCGTTCGTTGACCGCCGCCAGCGTCCCGGCCTCGTCGCTGCCCATCATCCGCGAATAGCCGACCACGTCGGCGATGGCGATCGCGGCTAGACGACGGTGGACGCGCATTTCAGTCACGGGGCGACTCCCGTTGGGACGAGTCATCTTAATGTCTTCGGCGGCACCCAGCTTGATCTTCCCTTCACACCGCCCAAACGCATGATCCGCCCAACGGGATTTTTCCCGGCGCTGGGTACTAAGCTAGGGCCATGACGGATCCGGTAGCCACCGCCAAGCGAACCGGCCCCGGCCGTTTGCCGGGGCTGGTCTTGTTCAGCATGGGCATCGGCCTGTGCTGCTGGTGGTCGATCACCTACACGCGCGGTCCGCTCGGGTTGTCCACGCTCTGGGTCGCCAGCGGCGTGTTGTGCGCGTTCCTGCTGACCAGCCCGCGCGCGGCATGGCCCGGTTATCTGGTCGGCGCGTTCGTCGCCTCGCTGGCGGTCAATGTTTTTCGCAATGGCGTGTCGCCGGTTGCCTTCGTGCTGAGTTTCGCCAACGTGCTCGATGCCTGGCTGGTCGCGTTGGTCGTGTCCAGCCGGATCAAGGACGTCACCGTGCTGGCGCAGATCCGGCAGAGCGTCACGCTGGCGACGATCGCGACGCTGGCGGCGTGCAGCCTGTCCGGGGCGATGGCCTCGCTGGCGCGCGGACTGTCGGCGAACGCGCCCGGGCCGATCCCGCACCTGTTCGCCACCTGGGTGGCTTCGCATGTGCTGGGCATGGCGATCTTCGCGACCATGACCATCGTCGCGCGGGTCGAGGGCCATCGCCTGCTCGGCCCGCCCGGCCGGCGCCTGGAGTTGTTCGCGACGCTGGCCTTCGTCGCGGCGGTTTGCCTGCTGGTGTTCGCGCAGAAACGCTACAGCGTCGGATTCCTGGTGTTCCCGCCCTTGCTGCTGTGCGTGTTCCGGCATCGCTTCAGCGGTTTCGTGCCGGCGACGGCGCTGGTTGCGGTGATCGCGACGATGGAAACATCGGCTGGCAACGGACCGTTCGTGCTGGAAGCGCCCAATGATTTCGAACGCACCTGGATGCTGCAGGTGTACATCGCCAGCGCCTGCCTGCTGGCGTTTCCGATGGCCGCGGTGCTGACCGAACGCAAGCTGTTGGCGGGCAGGCTGGCCAAGAGCGAATTCCAGTACCGCATGCTCGCCGACTATTCGCGCGATCTGGTGATCCGGATCGGTGCCGACGGCACGCGCCACTACATCTCGCCGTCGGCGACCGAATTGCTCGGCTGGTCGCGCGAAGAACTGCAACAGCCGCGCTGGGAGCTGGTGCATCCCGAGGACGCGGCAACGGTGCAGCAGACGCTGCGCGAGCTGTTCGCCTCCGGCGGTTCGGCGACGGTGCGCTTCCGCACCCGGCACAAGGACGGCCACTATCTGTGGATCGAAGCCAACGCCCGTGGCGTTCCGGGCGCTCAGCCCGGCGCTCCGCCGGAGGTGATCTACGCCGGCCGCGACGTCACCCGGCGCATCGAAGCGGAGCAGGCGCTCGAACGTCTGGCGCGCCACGACACGCTGACCGGATTGGCCAACCGGTTTTATTTCAACGAGCGCATCCAGCTGGCGATCGCCCGGCAGCAACGCAATGCCCGGCGGTTGGCGCTGCTGTATCTCGACGTCGATCATTTCAAGCAGATCAACGACACGCACGGGCACGCCGCCGGTGACGAGGTGCTGCGCCAGTTCGTCGCCCGGCTCAACCGCTGCCTGCGCGCCAACGATTTCGCGGCGCGGCTGGGCGGCGACGAATTCGTGGTGCTGGTCGAGGATTTCGACGACGAACAGGCGCCGATCACCATCGCCGAAAAACTGATCGCCGCGCTGCGCGACGAGATGATGATCGGCGACGTCCGCTTGCGGGTCAGCACCAGCATCGGCATCGGCCTCCTGCAACGGGCGCCGTCCGGGCCGGATCAACTGATGCACCTGGCCGATGAAGCGCTGTATGCCGCGAAGGCGGCCGGGCGCAACACCTGGCGGATGGCCAAGCAGGTGGATGCGGAGACCGGTCAGGGACCGGGCGCATGACGCGAGTGGGCGCGGCCCGACCAGGACGACGCGAACCGGCCGCGACCTCTGGCACATGGACGCGCGCATCGGCGCGGCGTCAAATCGGCTCGCCATGACCGCGGTGAACACAAGCAACGATCTGGTCGTCGAGCTCACGCCAGTGGAGCGCTTGTTGCTGCGCACGCCGCTGGTCGCGCTCGGCGAGTTCCGCTGTCCGACGCAGCATCCGCAATTCCGCGGTGGCGGGCCGCAGGCCTGCGCGTACGTGGTGTTTCCGCGCACGGCGGTACGGATCAGTCCGCATCGCGGCCGCCCGGAAGTGTGCACGCCGGCGCTGGCCGTCTACTACAACATCGGCGACTGCTATGAGCGGCATGCGGTGAGCGGGCAGGGCGATCATTGCGACTGGATTGCCGTGTCGCAGGGTTTGCTGCACGAATTGACCGGCGATCGCGGCAACGCGTCGTCGGAACCCGGTTTCGCCGGCGCCTTCGCGCCGATCGCCGGCCGCCATTTCCTCGCGCAGCGACGCATCTTCGAACGGCTTTCCGGGCAACGCGATGGTTCCGCGCTGGCGATCGAGGAAGCGGTGTGTTCGCTGCTGCAACCGATGGTGCTCGCAGCGAGCGCGCGCTGGACGCGCGAACGTCGCGCTCGCCACGGCTGCGGATTGGTGAGCGGGCAAGCGCGCCGGCGCATCGTCGATACCGTCAAGCAACGGATCGCGGTGCATTTCAGCGAAGACCTGTCGCTCGCCGATCTAGCCAGTGACGCCGGTTGTTCGCCCGGACACCTGGCGCGTTGCTTCCGCGCGCTCACCGGCACCAGCCTGCACGCGTACCAGAACCAGCTGCGCCTGCGCGCCGCGTTGCCGATGTTGCCGGATTTCCGGCAGCGGCTGTCCGTGCTGGCCTTGGAGCTCGGCTTCGCCAGCCACAGCCATTTCGGCGAGAGCTTCCGCCGCCAGTTCGGAATGACGCCATCCGAATATGCCGACCGTCCGCGCTTGAACTGAGCGGGCGTCCGCTGCATCTGAACCGGCCGAGCACGATTTTGATAGCGGCCGTGCCCAGCCCCGTCTAGGCTCGGCCGAAGTCCGACCCGGGAGTCGCCATGCGCTCGATCACCACCCTTGCCCTGAGCTTGTTCGCGCTTGCCAGCGGCGCAACGTCGGCGGCGACGCCCGCCGACCCAGGATTGCCCGAAGCCATGGCCAGGCTGCAGACCGGCGATGCCGCGGCGGCGCGCCGGATCCTCGAGGCCGTGCTAGCGCGCGAACCGGGCAACGCCCGCGGCTGGCGCGTGCTCGGCTCGACCTGCGTCGGCCTGAAGGACGCCGATTGCGCGGAAGCGGCCTATCGCAAGGCGCTCGAGCTCGAGCCGGAGGCGCCGCAGGCCTTGTTCGGCCTGGGTGACGTCTTCGCGCTGCGCAAGGACGCGGACCAAGCGTTCGCGTGGCTCGCGCAGGCGAAGGCGACGCATCGCATCGACATGATCGCGATCGAGAGCGACGCCACGCTGGCCGACCTGAAGGCGGATCCGCGCTTCGCTGCCCTGTTGCCCACGGCCGCCGACTTCGCCGATCCGTTCGTCGAACCGGTGCGCATCATCCGCGAGTGGGATGGCGAAGCGGCCAACGACCAGTTCGGCTGGATCGCGCGCAAGCTCGGCGACATCGACGGCGACGGCGTCGCCGACTTCGTCACCTCCGCGCCGACCAAGGACATCGGCGGCGCCAACGCCGGGCGCGTGTACGCGTACTCCAGCCGCAGCGGCAAATTGCTGTGGTCGGTCGACGGCAAGCCCGGCGACCAGCTCGGCAACGGCGTCGAATCGGCGGGCGATGCCGATGGCGATGGCATCGTCGATGTCGCCGCGGGCGCGCCGGGCTCCGGCCACGCCTACGTCTATTCGGGCAAGGACGGACACGTCTTGCTGAGCTTCACCGCCGAGGATCCCAAAGACCAGTTCGGCCAGCACGTCACCTCGGCCGGCGACTTCGACCGCGACGGCCATGCCGATGTGATCGTCGGCGCGCCGGGAAACAATGCCGGCGGCAAGGGCGCTGGCCGCGCCTACGTGTATTCCGGCAAGGACGGACGGGTATTGCTGACGCTGACCGGCGCCCGTGCCGGCGATGGTTTCGGCAGCACGGTCGGTGGCTACAGCGACAGGACGCATCGCTTCCTGCTGGTCGGCGCGCCCGCCGCCGGTGCGAACAAGACCGGTCGCGTCTACGTCTACGACCGGCTGAGTGCGAAGCCGAAGTTCATCATCGAAGCCGATGCGACCGGCAACGCGCTCGGCATGATGTTCACGTCGGTGCTCGGCGACACCGACGGCGACGGCGTGCCGGACATCTACGCCTCCGACTGGTCGAACACCGCCAAGGGCCGCGGCACCGGCCGCGTCTACGTGCACTCCGGCAAGAGCGGGCGCCGCCTGCTCACGCTGACCGGCGAAACCGCGGGCGAGGGCTTCGGCACCACGCTCGCGGTCGCCGGCGATGTCGATCACGACGGCCGCGCCGACCTGATCGTCGGGTCGTGGCAATACTCGGTCGCCGCGTTGTCGGGCGGGCGCGCCGTGCTCTATTCGGGCAAGGACGGGCGCGTGCTGAAGACCTATACCTGCAAGACGCCGGGCGACACTTTCGGCTTCGATGCGGTCGGCATCGGCGACGTCGACGGCGATGGCAGCGACGACCTGCTGATCACGTCCGGCTGGAGCAGCGTGCACGGCTTCCAGTCGGGCCGCGTGTTCATCGTCGCCAGCGGCGTGCCGGCCGGGAAACCGTGAGGCGCCGGCATTGGCACGGCCGGCGCCTGCCCGGTATCAACTCGCCGATGGCGATTGCGGCAGCGCGCGGCCGGTTTCCAGCAGGGTCTTGAGGTTGGAAAGCACCTTCGGCCAGCCGCCGGAAATGCTGTCGAGCATCTTCGGATCGGTCGCGAGCTGGTCATGCGTGACGGTCAGGCGCACCAGGTCGTCGGTATACGGTTCGATGTCGAAGGTCACGCGCGAATGTTTGCCGTCGTCGTCGAACTCGTCCGGCCGGGCCCAGCTGATGACCAGATGGCGCGGCGGCGTACTCTCGACGACCTTGCCGACGATGTCGACCACGTCGCTGCCGTCGGCACGCTGATGCTGCCAGCGCGAACCGGGTCGCCAGTCCGACACGTTGACCCGCGGGCAGCAGCTTCCGCTCGGATCCACCCAGTATCGGCGCGTCACTTCGGTGTCGACCAGCGCCTGCCAGACCTGCTCCGGCGTGGTCGCGATGTAGGTCACGTATACGTAGTCAGGCTTTGTCATCGTCGTCTCCTTCCAGTTTCTTCTTGAGGTCGCGCAACGCATCAAGGCGGTTGCGCTCGAATTTCGCGATCCAGCGCGTGTGGATCTCGTGCAGCGGCACCGGATTGAGGTAGTGCAGCTTTTCCCGGCCGCGCCAGACGACGACCACCAGGTTCGCTGCTTCCAGCAGTTGCAGGTGCTGGGTCACGGCCTGGCGCGTCATGTCCAGGTGCTCGCACAACGCGCCGAGCGTCTGGCCGTTTTCCCGGTGCAGCTGGTCGAGCAGGCGCCGGCGGCTTGCGTCGGCCAGCGCTTTGAAGACTTTGTCGGCGTCCACGGGCGGTTGCGATTCCTGTCGTCGGGCGTGCTGCGATGAAGCGTCCGGGATGGGCGGAGATAATATGCAAGTAAATACTTGCATGTCAAGCATCGGTTTTCACGGTGCCTGTATTCGGGAACTCGGGGCGGTCGGTATTTCCGTGCGAGGACGGAAGTGGCTGGTCAATGGCGCGATTCGCCTTGCGCCCCGAATCGGGTGCAGAGTTACGGCAACGGATCACAGGGGCGCGGCAATGAGCACAGTCCTGGTCACCGGTGGCTCCGGCTTCATCGGCAGCCGTTGCCTCCTGCATCTGCTCGAAGCCGGGCATCAGGTGCGCACGACGGTGCGCAATCTGCGGCGCGAGGCGGAAGTGCGCGCGCTGCTGCAAGCCGGCGGTGCCGAGCCCGGCGACCGGCTCGCGTTCTTCGCCGCCGATCTCGAAAGCGACGCCGGCTGGGCGGAAGCGGTCGCCGGTTGCGACTACGTGCTGCACGTGGCCTCGCCGTTTCCGCCGACCGTTCCGAAACACGAGGACGAGCTGATCGTGCCGGCGCGCGAAGGCGCACTGCGCGTGTTGCGCGCGGCGCGCAACGCCGGCGTGAAGCGCGTGGTGCTGACGTCTTCGTTCGCCGCCATCGGTTACGGCCAGCCACCGCAACAGGCGCCGTTCGACGAAACCAGCTGGACCAATCCCGACGGCGCCGACGTCACTGCCTACGTGAAATCGAAAACCCTGGCCGAACGGGCGGCCTGGGATTACATCGCGAAAGAGGGCGGTGCGCTGCAGCTTTCCGTCGTCAATCCGGTCGGCGTGTTCGGGCCGGTGCTCGGCGCGGATTACTCGACGTCGATCCTGCTGGTGCAGCGGATGATGGACGGCGCCATGCCGGGTTGCCCGCAACTGTATTTCGGCGCGGTCGACGTGCGCGATGTCGCCGACCTGCATCTGCGTGCGATGACCGATCCGGCCGCGAACGGCGAACGTTTCCTGGCGGTGGCCGGCGATTTTCTTTCGGTGCTCGGCATCGCCAAGGTGTTGAAGGCGCGCATGGGCGACGCCGCGAAACGCGTGCCGACCCGGCAACTGCCGAACTGGGTGGTGCGCCTGGCCGCGTTGCGCGATCCGGCGGTGAAACAGATCCTGCCCGAGCTCGGCACGGTCAAGAACGGCAGCAATGCCAAGGCGAAGCGTGTGCTTGGCTGGACGCCGCGTTCAAACGAGGAATGCCTGGTCGCGACCGCCGAAAGCCTGTGGCGGCTCGGACTGCTCAAGGACAGCCCGAAGCAGAACCTGTAGGGGCGGCCATCAACTCGCCTCGACGCGATCGACGCGCGTGAAGCCGCGCGGCAGCTGGTTGCCGCGACTGGCGCGGCTGCCTTCGTAGGCCTGCAGGTCGCGCCAGCCGAGGACCAGTTTGCGCTGGCCGCAATGCAGCGTGAGTTCGCCGCCCTGGCGCACGCTGGCGACGGCGATGACGCGTTCCTCGCCCGACTTCAGTTTCGCCGGCGGAATCTGGATCAGCTTGTTGCCCTTGCCCTTGTCGAGTTCGGGCAGTTCGCTGATCGGGAACGCGAGCAGGTGCCCGGCCGAGGTGATCGACACCACCCAGTCGCTGCCGGTGTCGGTGACGCTGGCCGGCTTGAGGATGTCGGCGGCATCGTCGGCGTTGATCAGCTGCTTGCCGGCCTTGTTGCGCCCGGTGAAATTCTCGAAGCGGGTGACGAAGCCGTAACCGAAACTCGACGCGACCACGAAGCGCGCGTCGTTGTCGGCGATCGCGGCGCCGACGAAGCCGGCGCCGGCCGGCAACGTGAAGCGGCCGGACAGCGGTTCGCCGTTGCCGCGCGCCGAGGGCAGGGAATGCGCGGCCGTCGAATAGGCGCGGCCGGTGGAATCGAGGAACGCCGCTTGTTGCGTGCTGCGGCCGCGCACCGCCTGCAGCAGGGCGTCGCCATCGCGGTAACTCAGCGTCGCGGCCTCGACGTCATGGCCCTTGGCGGAACGGATCCAGCCCTTGCTCGACAGTACCACCGTCACCGGTTCGCTCGGCACCAGTTCGGTTTCGCTGATCGCCTGTGCGGCTTCGCGCTGCACCAGCGGCGAACGACGGGCGTCGCCGAACTTCTTGGCATCGGCCAGCAACTCGTCCTTGACCTGTTTCTTGAGCTTGGCGTTGGAGCCGAGCGTGGCGACGATCCTGTCGCGTTCCTTCGCCAGCTCGTCCTGCTCGCCGCGGATTTTCATTTCCTCGAGGCGGGCGAGTTGCTTCAGCTTGGTGTCGAGGATGTAGTCGGCCTGTTCCTCGCTGAGTGCGAAGCGGCGCATCAGCGCCGGCTTCGGTTCGTCCTCGCTGCGGATGATGCGGATCACTTCGTCGAGGTTGAGGAAAGCGATCAGCAGGCCTTCGAGCAGATGCAGGCGGCGCTCGACTTTTTCCAGCCGGTGCTTGAGGCGTTTGCGCACGGTGTCGGTGCGGAACAGCAGCCATTCGGCCAGGAAGCTCTTCAGGCTGCGCACCTGCGGCCGGCCGTCGAGGCCGATGATGTTGAGGTTGACGCGGAAGCTCTTCTCAAGGTCGGTGGTGGCGAACAGGTGGCCCATCAGCGATTCGACGTCGACCCGGTTCGAGCGCGGCACCAGCACCAGCCGCACCGGATTCTCGTGGTCGGATTCGTCGCGCAGGTCTTCCAGCCACGGCAGTTTCTTCGCGCGCATCTGCTGCGCGATCTGCTCCATGATCTTCGACGGCGAGACCTGGTAGGGCAGCGCGGTCAGCACGATGTTGGCGTGCTCGCGCACGTACACGGCGCGGGCGCGCACGCTGCCGTTGCCGGTTTCGTACATCGACTGCAGGTCGCTCGCCGGCGTGATGATTTCCGCGCTGGTCGGATAGTCCGGGCCGCGCACGTGTTCGCAAAGATCGCGCACGCTGGCATCGGGATCGTCGAGCAGGCGCACGCAGGCGCTGACGATCTCGTTGAGGTTGTGCGGCGGCACGTCGGTGGCCATGCCGACCGCGATGCCGGTGGTGCCGTTGAGCAGCAGGTGCGGCAGGCGTGCCGGCAGCCAGGCCGGTTCCTGCAGCGTGCCGTCGAAGTTCGGCGTCCAGTCGACCGTGCCCTGGCCGAGTTCGCCGAGCAGCACTTCCGCGATCGGGGTCAGCTTCGATTCGGTGTAACGCATCGCCGCGAACGATTTCGGATCGTCGGTGGAACCGAAATTGCCCTGGCCTTCGATCAGCGGATAGCGATACGAGAACGACTGCGCCATCAGCACCAGCGCTTCGTAGCAGGCGCTGTCGCCGTGCGGATGGAACTTGCCGATGACGTCGCCGACGGTGCGCGCCGATTTCTTCGGTTTGGCGGCGGCGTTCAATCCCAATTCGCTCATCGCGTAGACGATGCGCCGCTGCACCGGCTTCAGTCCGTCGCCGAGGAAGGGCAGGGCGCGATCGAGCACCACGTACATCGAATAGTCGAGATAGGCGCGCTCGGCGTATTCGCGCAGCGGGATCTGCTCGAATCCATGGAAGCTCGGCCTTGCTGGCTCAGTCATGGAAATTCCCGACAGGAATGGAACAAGGGCTCGGACGGGCGGGTTCAGTCATGGGATTCGCGTCGGGCGGAAAGACATTGCCGCCATTTTACGCGCCGCGGCCCCGCAAATCCCCGTAGGAGCGGCTTCAGCCGCGATATTTCTTGCGAAACCGAACGTGCCATCGCGGCTGAAGCCGCGCCTGCAGAAGACGGCCTCGATTTCTTCAGGCTTCGTGCGCGGCGGGCGCCAGGCTGCGCAGGGTCGGCTGGTCCTGCGGTGGTGGCGGCAGCGATGCGTCCTCGAGCACGACCCGGTTGCGGCCGGCGCGCTTGGCCGCGTACAGCGCGGTGTCGGCGCGCGCGAACAGGCCTTCCTTGTCGTAGCCGCTGCCGGGAGTGGCGTGGGCGATGCCCATGCTGATGCTCAGCTCCGGCATCGGCGTCGCCACTTGCGCCTTGGCGCGTTCGACCACGGCGGCGCGGATGGTCTCGCCCAGCTGCAGTGCGCGCTCGCGATCCAGGCCGAAACAGCCGATCAGGAATTCGTCGCCGCCGAAACGCCCGAACAGGTCTTCACTTTGCAATTTCTCGCGAACCACGCCGACCACCAGCTTCAGCGCGGTGTCGCCGGCGAGGTGGCCGTGGCGGTCGTTGATGGTCTTGAAATGATCGAGATCGAACACGAACAGCGCCACCGGCTTGCCGAACGGCTGGGCATGCTGCAGCAGCGTGTCGAGTCCGCCGGCGAAGGCCTGGCGGTTCATCGTGCCGGTCAGCGAATCCTGCACGGCCATCTGCCGGAACTGTTCGGTCTGGTCCTTCAGCGATTTGTGCGCGGTCTGCAGGAAGCGCTGCCGGCGCGCCAGCGTTTCGGTTTCATCGTGCAGGCGCGCGGCACGACGACTGCTTTGCCACCACGCACCGGACAACACCAGGCAGAGCACGGCCAGCCACCAGGGCCAGTGCTGGGATACGGATTGCGCGCCGGCGGCGGCGGCGGAGGAAATGGCCGAGCGCGGTGGCGCAGCGATCGGCGCCGAAGCAACCGGCGCCGCTGCCTGCGCCGGCGATGGCGGCGCGACGCGATTGGCCATGCGCTCGCGATATTCGTCGGCGTGGCCACGCCAGGTGTCGCCCATCGCGGTGTCGCCGCTCATGTCGTAGGCGGCGGCCATCGCCATCGCCGCTTCGCGGCCGAGGCGATCGTTGCCGGAACCATTGGCGAGGGCGATCGCTTCTTCCAGCGCCGGCAACGCTGCGCGCGGTTGCGACTGGTGCATGCGCACATCGGCGAGGTTGAGCAGGGCCGCGCCGATCGCTTCCGGATCGTTGCCCTGGCGGGCTTCGCTCAGCCGCGTGTCGGCTTCATCGGGAATGGCGGCGGTCGCGGTCGCCGCGGTGGGCGTCGGAACCGTCGTGGTGTTGTCGGAAATATTCGTCGCCGCCTGCGCCTGGACGGGCAATTGCGGTGGCGGCAGGGGTGGCGGCAGTCCCGTGGCCGGGTTGGCCGAATTCCGCGGCATGCCCTGCGCGGAGGCATCCGGCGGTGGTGGCCGCCGGTCCGGCGGCATCTGGCCATTCGGCGGCGGCGGACGCTCGAAGCCCGATTGTCCACCCGGTGGCGGGCCCATCGGCCCGGGTCCGTTACCGGGCGCCTGCGCAACCGCCGGCAGCGAAAGACAAGCCAGGCTGGTCGCGAGCAGGAGCCGGGGCAGCATTCGGCATGACGATGGAGTGGACATGCGAGGGTCCTCGCAGCGGGCTGTTTTACCGGCGCAAGCTACCACATCCGGCGTGCGCCGGGCGATGCTGACCGGCCGCTGTCGATGCCGCCCCGCACGGGTTCGGAAAACCGCGCGGATGGCTACAATGCAGGCCTATCCGCGACCGGAAAACGAATCATGAGCTGGCTTGGAATTGTGGTGGCGGTGATCTGCCTGTACCTCGCCTTCAAGGTCGTCGCCTTCGTGCTGAAACTGTTCCTGTGGGCGATCGTGCTGGGCGGCCTGTACGTTTTCCTGGCGCCGATGCTGGGCATGCCGTCGCCGTTCTAGCCGAGCTCGCTCAGCCGAGTTCGGCGGCCGCTTCCGGTTCGTCGTCCGGCGCCTGCTGCTGCAGCGCCCACATCCTCGCGTAGTGCCCGCCCGCCGACAGCAGCGCGCCATGCGTGCCGCGTTCGACGATATGGCCCTGGTCGAGCACGATGATCTCGTCGGCGTCCATCACCGTCGACAGCCGGTGCGCGATCATCAGCGTGGTGCGGCCGACGGCGATGCGGTCGAGTTCGGCCTGGATCGCTTTCTCGCTCGCCGAATCCAGCGCCGACGTCGCCTCGTCGAAGATCAGGATGGCCGGATTCTTCAGCAGCGCCCGCGCGATCGCCACGCGCTGCTTCTCGCCACCGGACAATTTCAGGCCGCGTTCGCCGACCGCGCTCTCGTAGCCGTCCGGCAACGAGACGATGAAATCATGGATATGCGCGGCTTTCGCCGCGGCCTCGATTTCCGCCTCGCCGGCCTCGGGCCGGCCGTAGCCGATGTTGTAGCGGATCGTATCGTTGAACAACACCGTGTCCTGCGGAACGATGCCGATCGCGGCGCGCACCGAATCCTGGGTCAGGTCGCGCAGGTCCTGGCCATCGATGCGGATGGCGCCGGCGGAGACGTCGTAGAAGCGATAGAGCAAGCGCGCCAGTGTCGATTTGCCGCTGCCGGAATGTCCGACCACGGCCAGCGTCTTGCCGGGCGGGATGCGGAAACTGATGCCGTGCAGGATTTCCCGGCGCGCATCGTAGGCGAAGCGCACATTTTCGAACGCCAGTTCCGGCTGCCGCGTGATCAGCACGGCCGCGCCGGGCCGATCGCGCACTTCCTGCGCTTCGTCGAGCAGGCCGAACAGGCGCTCGATGTTGCTCAGCGCCTGCTTGACCTCGCGGTACATCATGCCGAGGAAATTCAGCGGCGCTGACAGCTGCAGCAGGTAGGCGTTGACCAGCACCAGGTCGCCGATGCTCATCGTGCCGGCGACCACGCCCTGCGCGGCGCGCCACATCATCGCGGTCACGCCGATCGAGACGATGGCGCTCTGGCCGACGTTGAGCAGCGCCAGCGACTTCAGGCTCTTGACCGTGGCGTTTTCCATGTGCCGCAGGTTGTCGTCGTAGCGACGCGCCTCGTGCGCCTCGTTGTTGAAGTACTTGACCGTTTCGTAGTTGAGCAGCGAGTCGACCGCGCGCGCGCTGGCCTGGGTGTCGGCCTCCATGGCGTTGCGGTAGAACTTGGTGCGCCATTCGGTGACCTTGATCGTCCAGGCGATGTACGCGGCCAGCGTCAGCAGGGTGATGACCGCGAAGCCGATGTCGTAGGCGACGATCAGCACGCCGGTAACCAGGGCGATTTCCAGCAGGGTCGGCAGGATCGTGTACAGCGTCCAGTCGAGCAGGTCGGAGATCGCCGTGCCGCCGCGCTCGACGTCGCGCGAGACGCCGCCGGTCTTGCGGTTCAGGTGGAAGCGCAGCGACAGCGAATGCAGGTGCTGGAACACCTGCAGCATGACCGTGCGCGAACTGCGCGCCATCACCCGCGCGAAGACGATCTGGCGCAGCTCGGTGAACATGGTGACCGAGATGCGCGCCATGCCGTACGCCAGCAGCAGCGCGACCGGCAGCATCAGCAGCGACTTCTCGACGTTCATGCCGTCGACCAGGCGCTTCATCACCATCGGCAGCGCGAGGTTGGCGAGTTTGGCGGCGACCAGGCACGACAATGCCAATACGATGCGGCCGGTATACGGCTTCAGGAACGGCAACAGGCTGCGCAGGACGGCGACGACGCTGCGTTCGCGGATGGCGCTGGCGGTGGCTTCCGAGGAGGCGATGGCTGGGTTCATGCGTTGCAGATGGGGTCGATGCCGGCGACTGCAAGCATACGCCGCGCGCAGCGGCGATTCCGTTCGTGGCTTCGGCGCGCGCCTGCCGCGCGGCGCACCGTGGCGAAAATCCGATCAGTCGATGCCGAATTCGTAATCGACCAGCAACTTGTCCAGCGCGCGTTTGTAGGTGCCGGCCAGGTGCGCGCCGCCGCAGCCGCCCCGCTGCTGGACCGTGGCCTGCGACGCGGTGAATCGCACGGTCAGTTTGCATCCGTCGGCAGGCGCCTGGCCGATATCGTCGGTGGCTTCCAGGATGAATGTGTCGGGGCCGTCCCATTGGAACGTGTCTCTCTGCAGTTCGGGCAGGCCGGTGCGCTGCGATTTGGCTTCGTCATCGGCGCTGCCCAGGATTTTCCCGCTCTTGCGGTCGAACGCCCGCAAACGGATGTCGGAATTGCGGATCGCGGTGATCAACAGCGTGCCGCCACCGTCGCTGCGCAGGTAGACGCCGCTATTGCGATAACCGGCGCTTTCCAGGGCATCGGTACGGATGTGCAGTTCCCGGCTCAGGCAAGCCTGGTCGCCGGCCGTGCACCAGGGTTCGATTTCGCCGTCGGGCCGGTCGATGTGGCGAATCTGTCCGAGCCAGTAGCGCTGGTCGTTGCGCACATAGTTGCGGATCGCGCCATCCCATTCGTTCAGGTTGCGCTTGTAGGCGGCGGCGATGCGCTCGTCGTATTCCGACAATTGCGGATCGGCGCAGATCGCCTTTTCCACGCCGGTGCTGGCCTTGGCGCAATCGAAGCTTGCTGCGTGTGCCGGGGCGATGCCGGCGATCGGCAAGATGAGGACGAACAGCAACGACGAGAAGAAGCGGCGAGGCATGGCCATGAGCACTCCGGAATGTGGTGAACCGTCATCGCCAACGGGGAACGACATGCTGCCCGGTCACCGGCAAGGACCCGCATGCGGACCGGCACGGTTACAATGATCGCATGCTCACCCGATTCGGCATTTCCCGCACGCGATTGGCTTTCATCCTGGGCGGGTTGGCGATGTTCGGGCCGTTCTCGATCGACACCGTCTTCCCGGCGTTTCCGCCGATGGAGCGCGACCTCGCCGTCGACGCGGTGGCGATGCAGCAGACGATCAGCGTCTATCTGCTCGGCTACGCCTTGATGTCGCTGATGCATGGGCCGATTTCCGATGCGGTCGGGCGCAAGCGCGTGATCCTGACCGGCATCGCCGTTTTCATCGCCGCCTCGATCGGCTGCGCGCTCGCGCAAACGATGCCGGTGATGCTGTTGTTCCGGGCGGTGCAGGGCTTGTCCGCGGGCGTCGGCCTGATCGTCGGCCGTGCCGTGGTGCGCGACGCGCTCGACGGCCATGACGCGCAGAAGCTGATGAGCCAGATATCGATGATCTTCGGCGTCGCGCCGGCGATCGCGCCGGTGGTCGGCGGCTGGCTGCTCGGCTGGTCGAGCTGGCACATGATCTTCTGGTTCCTGACGGCGTTCAGCGTGGTCCTGTTCGCGCTGACCGCGTTCGCGCTGCCGGAAACGCATCCGCCGGAAAAACGCCTGCCCCTGCATCCGCGCGCGCTGCTGCAGGGTTACGAGCACATCCTGAAGAACGGCCGGTTCCGCTTGCTGGCCCTGGCCGGCACGGCGAATTTCGGCGCGCTGTTCCTGTACATCTCGTCGGCGCCGGCGTTCGTGCTCAACCTGCTGAAACTCAATGCCCAGCAGTTCGTGCTGTTCTTCGCGCCGACCATCGGCGGCATGATCCTCGGCGCGTTCCTGAGCGGCCGCGCCGCCGGCCGCATGAAAGGCACGCGCCTGGCCAACTTCGGCTTCGCCATCGGCGGCGTCGCGACCGCGTTCAACCTCGGCTACAACTGGTTCTGCCCGCAGCCGACCCTGCCCTGGGCGATCATCCCGACCGCGCTGATCGCGCTCGGCGTCGCGCTGGTGTTCCCGATCCTGACGCTGGCGATCCTGGACATGTATCCGAATGCACGCGGCAGCGCGTCGTCAATGCAGGCTTTCGTCGGTCTGCTGTCGAATGCCCTGATCGCCGGCGTGATGTCGGCCTGGCTCAGCGACAGCGGCATGCACCTGGCGCTGGGCGCCGCCGCGTTCAGCAGCACCGGCTTCCTGTTGTGGCGCTGGTATCTGCGCATCGCGAAACGCATTCCGCCGGATCCGGTCGAGACCGCGGCGGCGCTGGAGCCGACCGAGATCTAGGCCGGCGCGATATCCAGCGTGTAGACAAGGAACGCGTCGTCGCGCACGTAGCCGAGCTTTTCGTAGAGCGCCTGCGCGGTCTGGTTGGTGCGCGCGGTTTGCAGGAAGATTTCGCAGGCGCCGGTGTCGCGTGCCAGTTGTTTCGCCGCGGCCATCAGTGCGGTTGCCACGCCGTGGCCGCGGGCGGACTCAGCGACGTACAGGTCGTAGAGGATCCAGCTGCGTTTCAGCGCCAGGCTGGCGAAGCTCGGATACAACTGGGTAAAGCCGACGGCGTGGCCGTCGAGCCGGGCGATGAACACCACCGATTGTTCGTTGCCGATGCGCTCGCCCAGGAAGGCACGCGCCTGCGCGGCGTCGACGCTGCGTTCGTAGAACGCGAGATAGCCCATGAACAAGCCGTGCAGCGAATCGAGGTCGGCGGGGCCGGCGCGCGTGACGGCGAGTTCGGAATTCTTTCCGGGCATGATGGCTTCAATGCGCGGCAGTGCTGCGCGGATCCAGTTTCAGCAGGCGCGCGCGCAGGCTTTCCATTTGCGCACCAAGCACGCCGTCGACGGCCGGCGCCAGCTGGTCCAATGCGGCGGAGGCGGGGCCGGCCACCTTGTAGCTGACGTCGATCTGACTGCCGTCCTTGCCCGGCGTGATCGCGAAATCCATGATCGCCGTCACCGGCATCGCCTGCAGCGGACCGAAACCGCCGCTGAGGCGCAGGCGCTTGTTGCGTTCGATGTAGATGACGCGGGCATGCTCGACTTCGCCGTCCGGCCAGCGTTCGCACCAACAGCCGCCGGCTTTCGGCTCGATGCTCAGGTTGCGGGCATTCCCGGACCAGGTGTGTTCGGAACTCCACCAGCGTGCGGGATGCAGGATTTCCCGGTAGGCCGCGTCCGCGCCGACCGGAACGATCAAGCGGTAGTTCACCGTGAAGCTGTTGGCATCGGACTGGCTAACCTCCGCGGCGGCCAGTCCGGAGAAACACGACAACACGAACACAACGAGGTATCGCAGCGCATGCATGTTTGGCTCCCCGGCCCAGGCTTCGAACGGATTTTGCATTGCCGGCCCCTGCCTCGCCAGTCGTGACACGGGCGTGGTGCCGGGTTCGCCGTTTTCAGGACGTCGGAATCAGCAGGCGAAGCCCGCCGTCGATGATTCCGCGCTCGATCAGCCAGGCGAACGCCGCCTCGGCGTCGCTTTCGAAATAGGCGCGGGCCGAGCCCAGGCGAAATGTGTAACCCCAGGCGTCCATGTCCGCCCAGACGCATTCGCGACCGACGCCGGGTAGGGCATCGCCGAGCAACGCCTGCAACACGCAGACGGCGTCTTCCTCGGCGACGGAATCGGTGGCGTCGGTATGCACCGAGGCGCGTTGTTCTGCCGGCAGCACGATCAGGTGCGCGGCTTCGTGCAACAGCGAATGCACCGGCGTGTCGGCGCGCGCGTAAACGGCGTGGGCGACGATCCCGGCCTCGCGTTCACCCCAGTAGCTGCCCGGGATGGCTTCGCCGTCGGCAACCGGGATCAGTTCGAGCCCGTAGCGCGCGAGCAATGCCCGTGGCGCGGTGAAGCCGATGTCGGCAAGCGTCAACAAGCGGGGAGCCGCGCCGCAACTCAGGCGTTGGCAGCCAGCTCGATCTTTTCCGGCAGCGTCACCGAGATGTCGAGCAACTCGTGCACGCCGTCCTTGTGCAGGTCGACCTTGACCGCCTCGACGTCGACGTTGATGTACTTCTTGATCACTTCCAGCAGCTCGCGCTGCAGCAACGGCAGGTAGTCGGGCGCGCCGCGCAAACTACGCTCCTGCTGGATCAGGATCTGCAGGCGGCTCTTGGCCTGGCTGGCGGTGTTCTTGTTGCGCTGGCTGAGGAAATCGAAGATGCCCATGGCTCAGCCCCCGAACAGCTTGGAGAAGAAACCCTTCTTCTCGACCGTGGTGAAGCGCATCGGTCGTTCCTGGCCGAGGATGCGCGCGATCGCGTCTTCGTAGGCCTGCCCGGCCAGCGAAGCTTCGTCGAGGATCACCGGCACGCCGGCGTTGGACGACTGCAGAACTTCCGGCGATTCCGGGATCACGCCGATCACCTTCAGGCCGAGGATTTCCTCGACGTCGGCGATCGACAGCATGTCGCCTTTCTCCACGCGTTCCGGGCTGTAGCGGGTCAGCAGCAGGTGTTCCTTGACGCGCTCGCCGTTCTCGGCGCGCCGCGTCTTCGAGGCCAGCAGGCCGAGGATGCGGTCGGAGTCGCGCACCGACGAGACTTCCGGGTTGACCACCACCACCGCGCGGTCGGCGAAGTACATGGCCAGGAACGCGCCTTTCTCGATGCCCGCCGGCGAATCGCAGACGATGAAGTCGAAGCCGTCGTTGTGCAGGTCCTTCAGGACCTTCTCGACGCCTTCCTTGGTCAGCGCGTCCTTGTCGCGGGTCTGCGACGCGGCCAGCACGTACAGGTTCTCGAAGCGCTTGTCGCGGATCAGCGCCTGCTTGATCGAGGCTTCGCCGTGCACGACGTTGACGAAGTCGTACACCACGCGCCGCTCGCAGCCCATGATCAGGTCGAGGTTGCGCAGGCCGACGTCGAAATCGATCACGGCGGTCTTCTTGCCGGCCTTGGCCAGCCCGCAGGCGAGACTGGCGCTGGTGGTGGTCTTGCCGACGCCGCCCTTGCCCGAGGTCACCACGATGATTTCGGCCAATTTCTTCTCCTGGGTCTTGGCTTCCGTTGCGGCCGCCTTGGTCGCCGGCTCGGAATCGACCGTGCGCTCGGGCGCGGCTTGATCGGTGGACAGGGTTTCGTCGTGCATGTTCATGCCAGTTCCTCGATGCGCAATTGGTCGTTTTCGAGCCGGATCTGTACCGCCTTGCCGATCAGCGCCTTCGGGATTTCCTCGAGCACCTTGTAGGTGCCGGCGACGGCCACCAGCTCGGCATGGAATTCCCGGCAGAAGATGCGCGCATTGGCGTTGCCGCCGGCGCCGGCCAGCGCGCGGCCGCGCAATGCGCCGTAGATGTGGATGGAACCGTCGGCGATCACTTCCGCGCCGGCGCCGACGGTGGCGCAGACGGTGAGGTCGCGGTTCTGCGCGTACACCTGCTGGCCGGAACGCACCGGCAGCGATTGCAGGAGGCCGGGTTCGGCTGGTGCCGGATTGGATTTTTTCTCGGCGCTCTTTGTAGCAGCGGCGCCAGCCGCGATTGGCTCCGCGGCAATTTCCTTCGCGGCTTGCGCCGCTCCTGCGGATGCGATCGCCGCCGGCTCCGCTTTTTCGTACGAAGCGCGGAATTTCGCCAGCAGCGGCAGGTCGACTTCTTTCGAAAGCGCCTCGATTTCCGAGGTGCCGTAAGCGATCGCCACCGGCAGTACGCCCGCTTCCCTCAAGCCGGCGACCAGCGCGTTGACGCTGGCTGCGTCGGGCGCGCGCATGAAACCGCCGAAGTCGAGGATCACCGCGGCGCGTTCGAACAGTTTCGGCGCGCTGCGCACGCGTTCACGCATTTCGGCGACGAGCTTTTCGATGTCCAGCGTGCGGATGCGAAGATTGGCGATGCCGACCTGGCCGATTTTCAGTTCACCGGCTTGTTCGAAGTCGGGAGTGATGGCCGCCATGCTCAGGTTCCGGTCGCGAGCTGGGGCTTGCGGCCGGGCAGGGCGCGCGACATCAGCCAGGGCTGATCGGGCAGCTTCTCGCCGTAGGTCTGCTGCACGTACGGATAGCTGCACAGTTCCTTGAGCAGCATCGCCGCGCGGCGATTCGCGCCCGGCATGACGTGCTGGCCGACCTCGCGGAAACCGAAGCTGCCATGGAACAGCAGCGCCGGATGGCTGACGTCCTCGAGGAACACTTCGCAGGCGAGCAGCGGCCCGCGCACCTCGGCGAAACTCTGCACGTCGCCGTAGAAGACGCGGCCGACGCCGGCGCCGCGGCGGGTACTGGCGATGACGATGCGATCGACGTAGACGAAGCGCGGATAACGCTCGCGGAACCACAGGAAGTTGGGACTGTCGTGCGGCGCGTCCTGGGCGAAGGCGACCAGGAAACCAGCCAGCAGGCCGTCCTTCTCGGCGACCCGGAAGTAGTCGGCGTTTTCCCAGAAGAAGCGCAATTTGGCCGCATCCATCGGCAGGATGCCGGGGCCAGCCGCGTTGTTCAAAGCAAGAACGGAATCCAGTTCGTGCTCGCGCACATCGCGGATAAGGATCGACATTTCGAATCTGACTCCCGATATCGGGGGCGGCACCACCCGGGCGCCACCGCAATCAGGGCAGGATTATCGCATGGCGTCTCGCGTCCTGCGACCGCCGCCGCAAGTTAAAACCCGGTTATGCGATGTCGCCCGCAGACATCGCCATGACTTCCGGGGGCGGTATCTGAACGCAGGACGGCTATCATGGCCCGATGCCGTTGCGCCTTCCCCATACCAAGCTGTTGCGTTACGCCGGCCTTTTCACCTGGGCGATGGTCGGCATCCCGCTGGTGCTCAACACCTGGTATTTCCCGGCCGGCGATGTCGACGAGCGGATTGCCCCGGCCCCGGATCTGGTGGGCTCGACCATCGCCTTCTTCGCGTTCGGCGTCGCCTACTGGCTGGTGACGCGCGAGCTCGGCGAACGCCGACCGCGCTGGTACGACATCGTGCTGCTGGCCGTGCTCACCGTTTCCGCGATCGCGGTCAGCCAGCTCACCGGCACCGGCCTGGGCAGCATTCTGCTGATGATCGTCGCCGGCGTGATTCCGTGGATGATGCCGCTGGCGATCGGCATCTTCTGGCTGGTGCTGCAGCACGCGGCGCTGGTGCCGGTGTTCATCAAGGGCCAGGGCTTCACGCCGGTCGCCGCGGTGCTGCAGGCGGCGCTGTACATCGGCTATTCCAGTTTCACCTTCATCACCGGCCTGGTCGCCAAGCAGCAGGCGCAGGCGCGCGAGGAGCAGCGCCGGCTCAACGCCGAACTGCGCGCCACCCGCGTGCTGCTGGCCGAGAGTTCGCGCCTGAGCGAACGCCTGCGCATCTCGCGCGAGCTGCACGATCTGCTCGGCCACCACCTGACGGCGCTCAGCCTGAACCTGGAAGTCGCCGGGCATCTGACCGAAGGCAAGGCGCAGGACCACGTCAAGCAGAGCCACACGCTGGCCAAGCTGCTGCTCACCGACGTGCGCGAAGCGGTCAGCGAAATGCGCGAAGAGCGCGGCGTCGACCTGGTCGCCGCGATCAAGACCCTGATCGAGGGCGTGCCGGCGCTGGACGTGCGCCTGGACGTGCCCGAGCGCATGCAGGTCGAGGATCCGGAGCGCGCGCAGGTGCTGCTGCGCTGCGCGCAGGAAATCATCACCAATACCGTGCGCCATGCCGGCGCCGGCCACCTGTGGCTGACCCTCGCGCAGGATCCGGAACACATCCTGCTGCGCGCGCGCGACGACGGCCGCGGCTGTGCGGTGGCGACGCCGGGCAATGGCCTGCGTGGCATGCGCGAGCGGCTTGCGGCCTACGGCGGTCGAGTCGATATCATTACCGCGCCCGATCAGGGATTCGCCTTGAACGTGCAGTTGCCTTTGGAGATGTCCCGATGATCCGCGTCCCTGCTTCGAGCGTGTGCATATCCCTGGAGATGCCCAAATGATCCGGGTTTGCCTGGTCGATGACCAAACCCTGGTGCGCCAGGGCGTACGCTCCCTGCTCGAACTGGCCGACAACATCCGCGTGGTCGCCGAGGCCGGCGACGGCCGCCAGGCGGTTGAACTGATCCCGCAGGTCAAGCCCGACGTCGTGCTGATGGACATGCGCATGCCGGTGATGTCCGGCCTGGAGGCGCTGCAGGCGCTGGCGGCGACTGATCAGTTGCCGCCGACCATCATCCTGACCACCTTCGACGACGACCAGCTCGTCCTGGCCGGGATCAAGGCCGGTGCCCGCGGCTACCTGCTCAAGGACGTTTCGCTCGACCAGCTGGTGTCGGCCATCCAGACCGTCGCCGAGGGCGGTTCGCTGGTGCAGCCGGCGGTGACCCAGCGCCTGTTGTCGGGTCTGGAAGGCCTGCACAACGATTTCGTCAGCCTCGAGCAACCCGATCCGCTGACCGAGCGCGAAACCGAAATCCTGCGCCTGATGGCCGGCGGCTTTTCCAACAAGGAAATCGCCAATTCGCTGGGCGTGGCCGAGGGCACGGTCAAGAATCACGTGTCCAACATCCTCTCCAAGCTCGGCGTGCGCGACCGGACGCGGGCGGTGCTCAAGGCATTCGAGTTGAAGCTGGTCTGAGGCCGCAGGATGTCCGGCCCGGCGCAGCGCGCCGGGCGTTCGCCATCGCGCGAGCCGGTGGCTCGCAAGCGCGATGCCTCACCCTGTCCAAGCTCGGCGTGCGCGACCGGACGCGGGCGGTGCTCAAGGCATTCGAACTCAAGCGGGTCTGAACCGGACCGCGCATTCCGAACCTGGGCTCGGCGCTACGCCGGCGATTTCGTGATGGCCGGCACGCCGGAAAACACGAACCGGACCGCGCAAAACGCGCCGCAATGGGCTTCCCGACGCAAACCGGGGCAATCGCGCCCCGCCCCCTGCCGAGGCCCGGCATGACCTGATATCCTCCCGGTTCCTGCGGCCGGGAGCGCCTTTCCCGTCGAGGACCGTGCCTGGAGAGCCGAAGAATGACCCGCTTTATCGAATTCGTTATTTCCCTGCTGATCGTCGTCGTTCTGTTCGTGCTGATCGGCGTGTTCCTGCCGTCCAAGCGCAATTTCGTCTACAGCATCGAAACCAACCGCCCGATGGCCACGGTCAACGACCTGTTGAACGGTTTCTCCCGGTTCAAGGACTGGAGCCCGGTCGTGCATTGGGATCCGAAGATGACCACGGAGATTTCCGGACCGCCGATGGGCGTCGGCGCCAAGTTCAGCTACCACTCGAACGAGCGCATGGTCGGCGACGGCAGCTGGACCATCTCGCAGTCGGAGCCGGGCGACACGATCGTCTACACGCTCGACAACAACTCGCGCGGCAGCGACAAGCAGATGATCTTCAAGTTCGAGCACACCGGCCAGCGCAACCAGAACGTCAAGATCACCCAGGAATACAAGGTCAACTACGGCTGGGACCTGCTCGGCCGCTACGCCGGCCTGTACGTCAGCCGCAACGTCGGCGATGACGTCAAGCGCGGCCTCGACCGCTTCAGCACCTATCTGGCGACCATCCCGAAATTCGACTACTCGCAGCACGACGGTGATTTCGCCTTCGTCGACCTGCCGGCGCAGGACGTGCTGTTCGTGACCACCGGCGCCAAGCGCGACAACGACGCCATCGCCAAGCAGATGAACGACCAGCTCGCCTGGATCAACAAGGTCATGGCCGCCAACGGCCTGGTCGCCGCCGGCCCGCTGCGCATCATCACCAACGAATTCACCAGCGCCAGCTACGGCTTCGACGTCGCCCTGCCGGTGCGCAAGGGCGTCGCGCCGCCGGCGCCCGCCGCCGATGCCGGCACGGATGCCACCGCCGCCATCACGACGCCGGGCGACACCACGCCGGTCGCGGCCGGCGCGCCGCTCGACGTCAAGCTCGAAGGCCCGGTGAAATACCTGCAGGTTCCGGCGCGCCGCGTCGCCGTCACCACCTACACCGGCCCGGCGCCGGGACTCGCGCAGCAGCGCGACATCCTGCGCGCGTGGGCGATGACCCACGGCAGCGACACCCAGGACAAACCGTTCGAGGAATACCTGGGCGGCGTCGCGACGATGCTGGACGAGGACGCCAAGTTCAAGATCTATTGGCCGGTCAAGAAATGATGGCAAACGAAGGCGGGCCGATGCCCGCCTTCGCATTACTGGCCGGGCGATTTCCGCAGTCGGAACTCGGTGCGGAAAATCAGGTCTGTGCCAGCGGGGATCGCGTCCTTCCGACCGATCGAAAATCACCGGGGCTTCGCAATGATTGAAGCTAGCGCCCTGCGCAAGCGATACGGCCGGCTGACGGCTGTCGACGGCATCAGTTTCAAGGTCGAACCCGGCGAAGTGCTGGGCCTGCTCGGCCCCAACGGCGCCGGCAAGTCGACCACGATGAAGATGATCGCGGGCTTCCTCACGCCCAGCGAAGGCACCGCCCGGGTATACGGCCACGACGTGCAGGACGATTCGCTGGCGGCGCGCCGCGCGCTCGGCTACATGCCCGAAGGCGCGCCCGGCTACGGCGAAATGACTCCGCGCGGATTCCTCGATTTCATCGCCAACATGCGCGGCCTGTCCGGCGACCTGCGCCGCCAGCGGCTCGACTTCGTCACCAGCCGCCTGTCATTGCAACCGGTGATCGAACAGCCGATCGACACCTTGTCCAAAGGCTTCAAGCGCCGCGTCGGCCTGGCCGCTGCCATTTTGCATAATCCTTCGGCCCTGATCCTCGACGAGCCCACCGACGGCCTCGATCCGAACCAGAAACACGAAGTGCGCGGCCTGATCAACGAACTGGCCGAACAGCGCACGCTGCTGCTGTCGACCCACATCCTCGAGGAAGTCGAAGCGGTCTGCACCCGCGCCATCATCATCGCCGGTGGCCGGATCCTCGCCGACACTACGCCGGGCGAATTGCTGACCCGCTCGCGATACCACAACGCCGTCTCGCTGCAGGCCGCCGACAGCATCGTCGCGCGCGCGGCGCTGGACGGCATGCCGGGCGTCAGCGGCTTCGAACACGACGCGCGCGAGGGACGGCTGTACGTGTTCCCGCAGGGCAAGGGCAAGCTCGCCGACGCGGTCGCTGATCGCTTGCGGCAGCGGCAGGTGCTGTTCAACGACCTGCGCGTCGAGCACGGCCGGCTCGACGAAGTGTTCCGGCGCATCACCACTCCGGAGGCGCAGGCATGAGTCCGACCCTGGCCATTTTCCGCCGCGAATTCGGCAGCTATTTCGCCACGCCGCTGGCGGTCGTGTTCATCGTCATCTTCCTGATGCTGTGCGGCGCCTTCACCTTCTATCTCGGTGATTTCTACGAGACCGGCCAGGCCGACCTGCAGATATTCTTCCGCTTCCATCCATGGCTGTACCTGCTGCTGGTCCCGGCGGTCGCGATGCGCCTGTGGGCCGACGAGCGCAAGACCGGCACGCTGGAATTGCTGCTGACCCAACCGGTGACGCTGTGGCAGGCGGTGTTCGGCAAGTTCCTCGCGGCCTGGGCCTTCGTCGGCGTCGCGCTGGCGCTGACCTTCCCGATGTGGATCACCGTCAACTGGCTGGGCGCGCCCGACAACGGCGTGATCCTGGCCAGCTATCTCGGCAGCTGGCTGATGGCCGGCGCGTTGCTCGCGGTCGGCAGCTGTCTGTCGGCGGCGACGCGCAGTCAGGTGGTGGCTTTCATCCTGACGGTGGTGGCGTGTCTGCTGCTGTTGCTGGCGGGCTTTCCGCTCGCGCTGGATCCGGTCCGCGCCTATTTGCCGCAAGCAGCCGTCGACGCAGTCAGCGGCCTGAGTTTCCTGACCCATTTCCAGGCCATCACCCGCGGCGTGCTCGACCTGCGCGACGTGATGTATTTCCTGCTCAGCATCGCCGCCTGGCTGCTCGCGACGGTGCTGGTCATCGACCTCAAGAAAGCCGACTGAGGCCGCCATGTCATTGCTCGCCAAACTGTTCAATCGCCGCACGGTGCCCGCGTTCGCGCTGCCGCTGCTGGCGCTGGTGTTCATCGCGCTGATCGCGCTGTCCTCGTACGCGTTGCACGGGGTCCGGCTCGACCTCACCGAGCACAAGCTGTACACCCTGTCCGACGGTACCCGGCACATCCTCGACCGCAACAAGGAGCCGGTGAAGCTGCGCCTGTTCTATTCGGAAAAGGCCGCGCAGAACCTGCCGCAGTTCCGCGTCTACGCGCAGCGCGTGCGCGAGTTGCTGGAAGAGATCGTGGCGCGCTCGCACGGCAAGATCACGCTGGAAGTGATCGATCCGGAACCGTTCTCCGAAGCCGAAGACAAGGCCGCGAGCTACGGCTTGCAGGCGGTACCGCTGAACACCACCGGCGACAGCCTGTATTTCGGCCTGGTCGGCACCAACAGCACTGACGGCGAAACGGCGATGCCGTTCATCCAGCCGGACAAGGAACAGTTCCTCGAATACGACCTGGCCAAGCTCATCTCGACGCTGACCATCGACAAGAAGCCGGTCGTGGCCGAACTGAGCAGCCTGCCGATCGGCCCGGGCACCGATCCGGTCACCGGCCAGCCGAGCCTGGGCTGGGTGGTCGATCGCCAGCTCAGCGAATTGTTCGAGCTGCGCCGCCTGCAGCCGAATCCGACCTCGATCGGCGACGACGTCGACCTGCTGATGCTGGTGCATCCGAAGGACCTGCCGGAAACCACGCAGTACGCGATCGACCAGTTCGTGCTGCGCGGCGGCCATCTGCTGGTGTTCGTCGATCCGATCGGCGAGTCCGATCCGGCCGCGCACGTGGTCGATCCGACGCAGATGGAGCAGGGCATCGTCGCTTCCGATTTGCCGCGCCTGTTCAAGAGCTGGGGCATCGCCTACGACCCGGCCAAGGTCGTGCTCGACAGCCAGAACGCGCTGCAGGTGCAGCCCGATCCGAACAAGCCGCCGGTCCGCAACCTGGCGATCGCCGGTCTGCACAAGGCAGCGTTGAACCAGAAGGACGTGGTCTCGGCCGATCTGGAAAACCTGAATTTCTCCACGGCCGGGGCGATTTCCCTTGCCGCCAGTTCGCCGCTGACCCTGGAGGCGCTGGCGCAGAGTTCGTCCGCGTCTTCGCTGGTCGATGCGGAAAGCGTGCAGGCCGCGAGCAACGATCCGGCGGCGCTCGCCGACAACTTCAAGGCCGATGCCAAGGCGCCGTACGTGCTCGCGGCGCGCTTCACCGGTCCGCTCAAGACCGCCTTCCCGGAACGCGCGGCGGCCGGCCAGCTGCTCGCCAGCAAGGCGCCGGCGAACATCATCGTCGTCGCCGACACCGACGTGCTCAGCGACCGGTTGTGGGTGCAGATCGCCGATTTCCTCGGCCAGCAGAGCTTCAATCCGTTCGCCAACAACGGCGACTTCGTCTACAACGCGGTCGACAACCTGGTCGGCAATTCCGACCTGATCGCGGTGCGCACGCGGGCGACCTCGACGCGCCCGTTCGAGCGCGTCGACGTGCTGCGCCGCTCCGCCGAAAAACGCTACCAGGCCAAGGAAAAGCAGCTGCAGCAGCAGCTCGACACGCTCGAGCAGAAGCTCAACCAGCTGCAGCCGACCACGCCGGGCGCGGACGCCAAGTCGCTGAGCCGCGAGCAGCAGGCGGAAGTGCTGCGCTTCCAGCAGCAAAAACTGGCGACCCGGAAATCGCTGCGCGAGGTCCAGCACCAGCTCAACGCCGATATCGATGCGCTCGGCGTGCGCCTGAAAGTGATCAACATGCTGGCCATGCCGTTGCTGGTCGTGCTGCTCGCCGCACTGGTCGGCTGGCGCCGCTGGGCCCGGCGCCGGGCTGCCGTCGCGCGCTGAGCGATGTCCAGGCGACAGCTGGTTGTCCTCGGCCTGCTCGCGGCGACGCTGATCGCCGCGGTGCTGGCCTGGAGCCGTTTCCAGCAACCGCTCGAGATCGAGCCGCAGTCGCTGATATTCCCCGACCTCGCGCAGCGCCAGGAGCGGATCGACAGCATCCGCGTTTCCGGCGCCGGCAACGCGTCGCTGGTCACCCTGCAGAAGACAACCGGCGTGTGGCGCGTGCGCGAACGCGATGGCTGGCCCGCCGATGCCGGAAAAATAAGCGAGACGCTGTTCCTGCTGGCGCAGGCGCGGCTGCTGGAACAGAAGACGGCCAATCCGGCGCAGTATTCCAAGATCGGCGTGGAACCGCTGTCCGGTCGCTGGGCGCAGGGCGAGGGCGTGCTCGTTGAAGGCGGGGGCAAACCGCTGCGCCTGCTGATCGGCCATGCGCATGTCAATTTCGATGGCGACTACATTCGCGTCAACGACGGCGCGCAATCCTGGCTGAGCGACCGGCGCCTGGATATTTCCCGCGATCCGGTCGAATGGCTGGACCGGCACCTGATCGACTTGCCGCTGGCGCGCGTCGCGCAGGTGAAAGTCGAGGCCACCGACGGCGACAAGTATTCGCTGTCGCCGCGCGACGATCGCTTCCGGCTGGACGGCCTGCCCTCCGGGGCGATGGGCGATTCCCATGCCGGTGATGCCATGGCCGGCCTGCTCGAGCAACTGGATTTCGACGACGTCGGCAATGACGACGGCAGGATTCCGACCGAGCGGCGCGTCGATTTCCTGGGCGTCGACGGTACGTCGATCCATATCGATGAGTGGCGCGACCATGGCAAGGTGTGGGTTCGCCTGAACGCTGCGCTCGACCAAGCGCGGGCCGAGCGCTGGCTGACGGAAACCGGCCGAAGCGAGCCGCGCCGGCGCGACGCCGTTTTCAACAAGCTGCGTGGACAAATTGCGGCATGGCAGGCGAAATTCGCCGGCAAGCGGTTCCTGCTGCCCAATTTCAAGGCCGCGATCCTGATGATGAATCGCAGCCAGGTATTGAAGGGCGCGGAGTGAGCCCGTCGCGGCGTCTTTTTGCGGCCTTCGGCGCGACCTGCTGCGGTTTGGCCGTGGCGCTCGGCGCGTACGCCAGCCATGTCGCGCAGGCGCAGGACGGCAAGCGCCTGGCGCTGGCGGCCTTGTTCGCTTTCGGGCACGGACTTGCGCTGATCGTGCTGGCCGCTCGGGATGCCCGCGCGGCGACGTGGTCGTCGTCGTGCTTCGCATTCGGCATCGCGCTGTTCAGCGGCTCGCTCGCGCTGGCGGTTTTTCTGGCGACGCCGACCGCGCTCGCGCCGTTCGGCGGCAGCCTGCTGATGCTCGGCTGGGGCATACTTGCGGTGGATTTCATCCGTTCGCGCTGAGGCGACCATGGCCAGACATGCCCGCGGTTTCGACGTGGTTGCCGCCGACGCGCACTTGCGCCGTGTCGACAAGAAGCTCGCGGCATGGATGGACAAGATCGGACCGATCGCCGCCGATCCGCGCTGGAAAAAACCGTTCGACGTCAGCGACGCGCTGGCGCGGGCGATCCTCTACCAGCAGTTGAGCGGCAAGGCCGCGGCGACGATCACCGGCCGCGTGGAAGCGGCGATCGCGTCGGACAAACTGCATGCCGACACGCTGTGCCGCGCCGACGACGCGACCATCCGCGGTTGCGGCGTGTCCGGCAACAAATTGCTGGCGCTGCGCGACCTGGCCGCGCGCGCCGGACGCGGCGAGATTCCCGACGTCAAGCGCATGGCGGCGATGAGCGACGACGACATCGTCGCCGCGCTGGTGCCGGTGCGCGGCATCGGTCGCTGGACGGTGGAGATGATGCTGATGTTCCGGCTCGGCCGTCCCGACGTGCTGCCGGTCGACGATCTCGGCATCCGCAAGGGTGCGCAACGCGTCGACCGGCGGGCGGAAATGCAGCCGCCGCGCGCGCTGGCCGAACGCGGCGAACGCTGGGGTCCGTATCGCACTTACGCCAGCCTGTACCTGTGGCGCATCGCCGATTTCGCCGCGACGGCGAAAAAACCGGTCAAGCGTTCGCAGGACAAATGAGGCCGGGTGTGTCCGGTGGCGTGCTAGCGAACGCCTGAGCGATCGTCCTGCGGAGTTTTCGATTCGGCGGCTGGCGCGGAAACGGGCGTGGCCGCGCTGGTGCCGGAGCGGATCCGCAAACGCGATTTCAGACGCATTGCCGGCGCTTCGACCAGGAACCACGACGCAGCCGCGAATGCGCCGGCCAGCAGCGTCGCCCAGAGCGTGTTGGCCAGCGCGCCGGTCGCCGGCGCGATCGCCTGCACGATCTGCTGCGACGGCCAGCCGTACAGGTACAAGCCATAGCTGAGGTCGTGCTGGCGGATCACCGGCAGTTCCGGCACGTAGGCCAGGAACAGCGTGCCGTAACTCAGTGCCAGGAAATAGCCGACGTAGAACCAGTCGGTATTGTGCAATCCGGCGGCGAACACCAGGATGGCGAACAGCAGCGGCCAGCTGAGCGGAATGGCCTCGCGATTGATCCATGCGAACGCGCCGGTCAGGAAGAAGGCGCGGCAATAGGCCAGGTCGGTCTTTTCCGGCGTCGGCGCGGCGTGCAACGACGCCCAGATTCCCAGCGCCATCAGCAGGACGAACAGCAAATTGAATCGCAGCCTGCGGTGGAGCGAGAGCAGGCCGACCAGGGCCAGCCACAGATACAGCCTGGCTTCGATCGGCAAGGTCCATAGCGAGCCGTTGACCGCGTGATTCCTCGCGGCCGCGAACACGCCGGGCAGGTAATAGGACATTTTCCGCGCGAGGCGCGCGTTGTCGAAGAAGTAGCGCCACACTTCGGCGTGGTGCCAGTAGGCGGCGGACGTCGTCAGCCACGGTCCGAGCACGAACGCGCAAAGCGCGACACAGACGATCAGTGCGGGAAGTATGCGCAGCGCGCGCGCCAACAAAAATGCCGGCAGGCGATGGCGTTCCAGGCTGGCTGCGATCAGGAAGCCGCTGATCACGAAAAAGACGTCGACGGCGATTCCGCCGGAAAACTTGAAGTTCAGAAGGCGGACGACAAGGTCGGGACCGGACTCGGCGCTGATCGCGTAGCTGTGGCCGTAGATGACGACCCATGCGGCGAGCAGCCGGATCAGATTGAAATTATTGTCCGGCTTTTCGCTGGCGGCGGCCAGCGTGATGGCTTTCACGCCACGGCTTCCCGCCAGCGCCAATGCCAAGGCTCATAGTCGATGCCGTGCGGATTGCCGCGCGGATAGCTCATGACGAAGCCGCAATCGCCTGCGTGCCGCAGCAGCCACGCGAACGCGGCGCTGCCTTCGAACGATTCTTCCGCGGGTGGCTCGCCTGGCATGCCGATATCCAGGGCCTCGCCGCTGTGATGTTCGCTGTAGCCCGGCGCGGCATTGACCGCGAGGATTTCCGGGACGGTCTGGCCGCGCGCCAGCTTGCGACGGAAGATGCCCAGCTGGTACGCGTGGCTGCGGTAGCCGGAAATCGCTTCGATCGCTATGCCGTCGCGCAGCGCTGCGGTACGCATCCGCAGCCAGGCACGCGCGGCTTCGCGCGTGAGCCACAGTGGCCGGCCGTAGCGATCGCGGCCGGCATAGGCGAGCGTGCACGGTTCGGCGACGAGAGCCAGGCCGGTCGCTGCGCCGTAGTCGTCTTCGTTGAGTCCCAATGCATGCAGGCGCTCGATCAGCCCGCTCAGCGGCCGCAGCGCGGCGCCGGAAGCATCGGCACCGGCCAGGGCGACGAGATCGTCGCGAAATTCCGGCGTCAACGCGTTGCGTTGCAGTTCGCTGACCGTTTCGCCCTGGCGCAAGGCCAGGAAGCGACCATCGCTTTTCCGGCGGATCAGCCACTCGCTGCGCGCCAGCGCGCGCGCCGTCGCGTTGCCGCGCGCGCGCGCCAGCGCCGCCGGAATGGCTTCGAGGTATTCGCCGTTGATCAAGCGCCAATCGCCGGAATGCATCGGCGAAGACTAACGGGGCAGCGGTTGCATTGTCATCCTCGGCGAGATGCCGTGCTAGCCGGCCGGCGTGGTGGCGGCGGTGCCGGACTGGATCCGGAACCGGGATTTCATGCGCATCGCCGGTGACTCGACCAGGAACCAGGACGCCACCGCGAACGCGCCGGCGAGCAGCGTCGCCCAGAACGTGTTGGCCAATGCGCCGCTGGAAGGCGCGATCATCTGCACGATCTGCTGCGACGGCCAGCCGTACAGATACAGACCGTAGCTGAAGTCGTGATGGCGGATCACCGGCAGTTTCGGCACGAAGGCCAAGAAAAAGGTGCCGTAGCCCAGCGCGAGGAAATAGCCGACATAGAAATGTTCGGTGCCATGCAGGCATGCGGCGAATACGAGGATGACGGCCAGCAGCGGCCGGCTCAGCGGAATGGCCGAGCGGTTCATCCAGGCGAATGCCCCGGTGAGGAAAAAAACCACGCAATAAGTGATATCGGAATCCCGCTCCGATTGCGTCACGTGCGCCAGCAACAGGAAACCGACCGTCATTACCATGATGAAGATCGGGTTGTATCGGCTGGGCCGATTGAGCGAGAGCAGTCCGAGCAGGGCCATGCACAGGTAGAGCCGCGCCTCGACCGGCAGCGACCAGAGCGAACCGTTCACCGACTCGAAGGGCAATCCTTCGAAAACGCCGGGCAGGAAATAGGCCACGTTCATGCTCAAGCCAACGTTGCTCACGAAGTACTGCCAGACCTCGGGGTGATGCCAGTAGTCGTTGGCGGTGGTGATCAACGGGCCGATCACGAAGGCGGTCAACGCGATGCAGGCCAGAAGCGCCGGGAAGATCCTGATGGCGCGCGATATGAGAAAGGAAGACAGACGGTTACGCTCGAGGCTGGCGGCAATCAGGAAACCGCTGATCACGAAAAACACGTCGACGGCAATTCCACCGGAGAATTTGAATTGCAGCAATTTGAAAACGAAGTCGTCACCGCTGCCCACGGTCAGTGCATGGCTGTGCCCGTAAATGACCGCCCAGGCGGCAAGCAGCCTGATCAGGTTGAAGTTGTTGTCGGCACCGGCGCTGGCGTCCGCGAGCGTGACGACATGCATGCCGAGAATCTTGCCGGGCGGCATGTCAGCCATGCCGGAGTTCGCGTTTGCGCCCATGCGCGTCTGCAGTGGCCGTAAGGTATTCGCCGTTGATCAAGCGCCAATCACCGGAATGCATCGGCGAAGACTAACGGGGCGACGGTTGCGTTGTCATCCTCGGCAAGAAAGGCCGCTTCCGGAATTTCAGCGCGAGGCGCGTTCAGCCGCGATCGCCGTTGGCGCGACGCAGCGCTGTCAGCAACGCGTCCGGCCGTTGCGGACCGAGCAGGAACACTTTGCCGTCGCGCCTGGGCAATACCAGCACATGCTGCCAGTCGGTCAGGACAAGATAGGCAATGCGCTTGTCGCGCAGCCGGAACCAGCCGGAACGATAGCCGGGCATGGCGGTGCCGGCCAGTTTCAAGGTCGGCTGCAATTCGCGGTGCAGGTTCAGGTCGAGCACGGCCGCGGCATCCAGGTCCAGCTCGGACACGGGCACGCGCCAGCCGAATATGCCGGTCAGCAACGCCTTGCCTTCGATGCGGATCTTGCGCCGGAAGATCGACCGGCCGATCGCGGCGCTGCCCAGCGGAAAAAACAAAGCGAGCGGCGCGGTGAGCATGAACACCCTGCTGTCGCGCGCGCTCAGCGTGACCGCGGTCAACACGACCAGCGGCAGGATCACGCCGAGTACGACCAGGAATATCACGGCGGATTTTCCCGGCGGCGGAATCGCGAATTCCTGCATGGCCATGGCTGTTGCCTCGCTTCTCCGATCAGCGACGTGGTTGCCCGGGCTGCACGCCGATGCCACGCAGCGTCAGTGCGATCACCTGGAAGAGCAGGACGGTCGAAACCAGCGTCCACGCGCCGAGCGCAATCTTTTCCTGCGCCGACAGGTGGCCAAATTCGATGCCGTGCATGTGCTTGTACGCGTAGCCGCCCAGCAGCCAGATCAGCCAAGCCAAGCCGAACATCAGGCCGCGGACGAGCATCGCCGGATCTTTGGTCATGATTTTCCCCTCGTGCAGTTGTTGCTGCGTTGCGCCTGGTGATCGGTCAATGCTTGCCGACCCAATCGGCCACGTCCGCGATCAAGCCGGTGTCGACATGGCCGGGTGTGTTGTATTCGGCCAGCGTGCCCGGGCCGCTGCCGGCGATGCCGAGATGGTTGAGCGCCGGATAGTGTTTGAACGTCGCGCGCGGATCGTTGCCGAACGCCGATTGCCAGCGCTGCCAGTCGGCGGCAATGACCTGCATGTCGCGGCCGCCCTGCAGCAGCAACATCGGTTGCGGCAACGGGCGGGCCTCGGCGATCGGATCGACCGAGTCGACGCTGCGCCAGTAATCGACGGGCAGGTTCATCGGCGTGTCGGCCGCCGGCACGTCGCCTTTTTCGCGGACCCGGGCGATGCGCCGGTCGAGGTCGGCGAGTTGCGACTGCTCTTCGGGCGAAACCTTGCCATCGATGGCGGCGAGGTAGTGATTCTGTTCGGACAGCAGGTCGAGGATCGGCCGCGCCGGCGCGGCCAGCAGGATCAGGCCGGCGACCTGCTTGCTGTGCGCGGCGATGCGTGGCGCCATCAATCCGCCCTGGCTGTGGCCGAGCACGTAGATGCGCTTCGGGTCGATGCCTTTGGTCGCCGCGAGCGCGGCGACTGCCGCGACGGCGTCATCGGTGGTTTCATCATCGACGGTGTAATGGTCACCGGCAAATTCCTGCGGCCTGGCCTTGGTGCGCTTTTCGTAACGCAGCACGGCGATGCCGCGCGCCGCGAGACCGCGCGCCAGATCGAGAAAGGGACGGTTGCCGCCGATGGTTTCGTCGCGGTCCTGCGGTCCGGACCCATGCACCAGCACGATGGCGGGAAACGGACCGGCGCCGTTCGGCAGGGCGAGGGTGCCGGGCAGGGTTTTCGTACCCTGGCCGACGCTGAAATCGATTTCGCGATAGCTCGCGTCCGCACTCGGTGCGGGTGCCGGCGCCGGCGGCGCGGGCTGGATCAGGAAGCCGATGATCTTGTCGTCGCCGCCGATCGCGACTTTCGCGACCAGCTCGGCGTGCGCATAGTGCAGGGGAATCTGCACCAGGGTGACGCCCTGCTGCGTGCTGATCTCTTTCCAGCACATTGGGATCCTAAGCTTAGAATTCCACGTGGACAAGTTGTCG
>JADMIO011167698.1_pt1 | contig 84400 bp, 68 predicted proteins | sample 8958161 | NCBI WGS metagenome assembly JADMIO01 (sample SAMN16585339, study PRJNA669376) | soil metagenome | isolation source: Crop rotation soil | place: USA: Cullars Rotation, Alabama | collected 2011 | reverse complement strand
GCCGCGACTTCAAGTCACGTGAATTCCAAGCTTCGGATCCCACTGTGCTGGAAAGCTGAAACGCGCCGAAAGAATCCAGTCAGATGAAAGATGATAGGAAGCACCCAAAGCCAACACGACACCCACAGCAAACGAATTGTAGAGATCATTCGGAGTAACATTCGTCGTCGGATAATCAAGATCTTCTCCATTTACTTCTTGTGCTATTCCATGCAAAAAATTTAATTGAGGGCCGACAAGAAGTGTGAAAAATAAAGGCTCGGTGTTATCTGTTGTAAGTGAGAACATCAGAGGAATTTTTATATAGTTGATCTCTCCGAGCGCTACATAATCGCCATCGATGGCAACACCATTAAGAGATGCTTGTCGGGCAACGACAGCGCTATATGCGTCCGGATGGTTAGCGGTTCCATGCATTGTGCCGCTATATGCCTGTCCTTCGCGTGAGAACAAGATATCAATACCGAATCCCATATTTTCATCGATATTATAAATCGCGCCTGCACCAAAAGAAAGATGGGTAAAATGCGAAGTCGTTTGTAACTCCGGCGCTGCCTGAGCATCGTTGCTACTGGTATATCCAGTAAATTCCGGATTGAATCTCACTCCGATTTGCAAACCTTGTTGCGCTAGTGCATTAGTAGTTAAAAGCAAACTCAACGAAAGTAAAAATAAAGTTTTCATAGTGGTGTTTTTTTTATAAAGAACCCGCCTAATAAAGGCGGGCTAACGTTTGGCTCTGTTTTTAGTCAGAAAAAAATTAATTTTCTTCTGTAATTTTCGTGGTTTTCTCAGGCTTTTCCTCGATCACGGTTTTATTATCCTTTCCCGTAGCAGTATTTTTTTCTTTTACTTCGGTTTTGGAAGAACCGTCATCGTCCACCTTCGTTTCCGTTGTTTTTTTATATGTGTCGCTATCCATGGTATATATGATCTGTTAGTGATTATATCTTGATACGATGATTTATCGTAACTTAATAGAGTACATTTATTAACCGGATTTGGATTGTTAGCTCGTCATTTATATCTCAGGAGGTTGAATGAATCGGACTTTGGATAATGGGAATAACATCCTGTTGACCATCTCTATATTAGACTCACGCTTAGCGACGGGATTTTTATTGTGTCAATAATACAATACAGGAGACTGCTTAACCGCGAGGCCACTTTTTCTGATAACCTTCAGCAATATTTTTTAACAATTAGGTAAGATGGAGAATGGAATGTTGACCTTACTCATTCTGATTAATTTTTCGGTTTTATAAAAAGTTTGGAAAAATGTTGTATATTTGTGAAAGTCGGTAATCCCACAATTACTGATCTCCCCACACGGGAGTTCCACAATACTGGTGAAAACTGGTTTGTCAATCTCCCTATTCGGCATTTTAACAGTGCCGATAATTTAGTTTTTATCTCCACATTTGGGAAACCCCACAATGTGTTTGTCTATGCCCTATTTCGGTACTTACATGCCGAAAAAAGTTGCTTACTCAAAGTTGCTTACTCACAATCGCCGGTATCCATTTTTAGCGGATATCTTACATGCATTGAAAGTTTTATTTATCTAAATTAAAAACTATGAATCGCTATATACTTTATTTCTTCGCAGTTATCGCAATGCTTTTCGCTCAAGCGAATAACTCTTCGGCGCAAAGCCGTACTTTTGGGGCACAGAGAATAATGCTCGATGATGGATCACATTCTCTTTCCGGAGTTGTGTACCTGACTGCAGCTAATGGAGGTTCATTGGGAATTGACAAAAATGGTGTAATAAGCCCAACGTTTCCAAATCCATGCGCTCTTTTAGATCTTAGTTCAACGACTCAGGGCTTGCTCATTCCCCGCATGAGCGCTCTTAATGAAGCCGCTCTTTGCGGTGGAGCACCTCCGGAAGGTATGATGGTTTATAATACCACTACTCATTCTCTCGATGTGTACTCTGGAGTAGCTTGGTCTCCTGCATTAGGCGGTGCAGGCTGGCTTCTGACCGGTAATACGATTCCTTCCGGCGGTACAGGCGTTGGAAGTAATTACATCGGCACAAATAATGCCCAGGATTTTGTCATAGCAACTAACGGTGTTGAAGCTGCACGTTTCGATGGCGTCGGATCGACTGGTAATCTTGGACTTGGCGGCGCTCCGACTGCAGCAAAGCTTACAGTAAATGGCAACTCGCTTATCACAGGTAATGAGCAGGTGAATGGGGCGCTCAGCTCAGTTGGAAACTCAACCATTGGCACAGGCGCAGCATCGGTAAACTCAATGGGTAATGCCGGTACAAGCACTAATACCATGTCCGGAGCTACAAATACAATTACTGCAACAACCAGCAACACCATTCTTGGCACGACGAATATCAATACTACAGGCAACGGCGCCACAACAATAGGCAGCACAACGAATACATCAGGTGTAGCTATTCGCTCTAATAATGTTTCCGCTATTACTCTTGATGTTACAAATGCCGCGGCAAATAATTTAATTCTGAATAATATCAGAACAGGTACAAGCACCGATATAGGATTTGTTACATTATCAGCAGGTGGAATTAATGCAAACAGCGGGAATGTCCGCATACGTGATCTTAGCTCAATCATCACCGGCTCGAATGGAGTTGAGGTAAGTTATCCTACTCCGACAACTGCCGATGCTCACTTCGCTCCGACCAATGCAAGTGTAGTATTTGCAAATGCACGCTTCATCAATACCGGCGCTCAGACTCTGAGTATCACTGGAAATTCCGGTGGTGTCGGTACGACCTTCGCAAGCTTCAATGGAGTCAATGATAATATTGGTCTCAATAATCTTGCAACCAATAACGGTACGACAACAATTGGTAATACCACTGCTGGCGGAGCAGTCTCGATCAACTCATCAATTTCGACGACGACAACAGCTCCGAACAATACGCTTAGTTCAACAGGAACAACGAATACGATAACCGCCAATACGCAGAATAATATAACCGGCGGAACAGGTAACACAGTTACTGCGACCACGGGTAATAATGCGATCACTGCAACAAATGCAGCGAACACCATTACTGCTGCAACGACGAATACTATTACTGGTGGTACGGGCAACTCGATGATTGCTACGACAGGCAATAATGCTATTACTGCAGTAGCCGCCAACGGACAGAATAATATCACTGCCAATGGAGCGACTGCACAAAATAATATCACAGCCAATGGCGGCGGCTCGAACAATGTGATCGGCGCCACGAATATCAATAATAATTTTAACGCTAATACGCAGATCTCTACCGGAACGAGCACCGGAACAACGACGATCGGTAATACTGGCGCAGGCGGAGCAGTCTCGATCAATTCATCGGTATCGACAACGACGACGGCGCCGAACAATACGCTCAATGCAACGACGACGACTAATACGATTACTGCAACGACTCAGAATAATATCACCGGCGGCACAGGTAACACAATGGTTGCAACGACGGGCAATAATGCGATCACGGCCTCTGCAGCAAATGGACAGAATAATCTGACTGCTAACGGAGCAACCGGACAGAATAATATTTCAGCAACCGGACTGACAGGATCGAATAATATCTTTGGAGCTACAAATATTAATACCACTGCATTCTTCCTGACGACGATGGGTAATGGTACATCTCACCAATGGATGCGACTCAATGGTGTGGCTGATGCAATTGCTACCGATCCGATCGGAAATGCGCATTGGGATCTTGCAGTCGATGGTGATATCTTTGCAAGCGGCATGCTCAAAGGCGCTTCGGCAACAGTTACAGGCCTTGTTCCTGGTCAAATAGTTTTTCCGAATGTTAACTCACAGTTAGCAGGTAATGCCAATCTCTTTTGGGATTATACCAATAACCGTCTTGGTGTCGGATTTCCATTCAATCTTGTTCAGGTACCTGAAGTTACTCTTGATGTAGTCGGAGCGACGAATATCAACAACGGCGATGTATTGCATACGGCAAACTTTGCAACAAATATTAACACAGGCACAAGTACCGGAGCCGTTACAATTGGCAATACCTCAGTTGGAGGTGCTGTACAAGTCAATTCCAGCGTCTCGACGACGACAACAGCTCCGAACAATACGCTTAGTTCAACAGGAACAACGAATACGATAACCGCCAATACGCAGAATAATATAACCGGCGGAACAGGTAACACAGTTACTGCGACCACGGGTAATAATGCGATCACTGCAACAAATGCAGCGAACACCATTACTGCTGCAACGACGAATACTATTACTGGTGGTACGGGCAACTCGATGATTGCTACGACAGGCAATAATGCTATTACTGCAGTAGCCGCCAACGGACAGAATAATATCACTGCCAATGGAGCGACTGCACAAAATAATATCACAGCCAATGGCGGCGGCTCGAACAATGTGATCGGCGCCACGAATATCAATAATAATTTTAACGCTAATACGCAGATCTCTACCGGAACGAGCACCGGAACAACGACGATCGGTAATACTGGCGCAGGCGGAGCAGTCTCGATCAATTCATCGGTATCGACAACGACGACGGCGCCGAACAATACGCTCAATGCAACGACGACGACTAATACGATTACTGCAACGACTCAGAATAATATCACCGGCGGCACAGGTAACACAATGGTTGCAACGACGGGCAATAATGCGATCACGGCCTCTGCAGCAAATGGACAGAATAATCTGACTGCTAACGGAGCAACCGGACAGAATAATATTTCAGCAACCGGACTGACAGGATCGAATAATATCTTTGGAGCTACAAATATTAATACCACTGCATTCTTCCTGACGACGATGGGTAACTCTACATCGAACAGATGGTTCAATATTAATGGTATTGCCAATGATGCTCTTTCTACAACTATTGCAACGAGCCCATTATGGGATGTAAGACTCAATGGCGATTTGTACATCGATGGGTTAGTCAGATCGCAAAATGCAGTAGTCGCATCATTAGTAACTGGCCAGGTTGTATTTCCGGATCCGAATTCTCAGCTTAACGGAGATCCTAATCTATTCTGGGACAATACGAACAAACGTCTTGGAATCGGCACGAACACTCCTGCGGTTACGCTTGATGTTAAAGGTAATACGAACATTAATAATAATTTCAACGCCAATACACAGATCTCAACCGGTACAAGCACCGGTACAACGACGATCGGTAATACGGGCGCTGGCGGAGCGGTCTCGATCAACTCAAGTGTTTCGATCACCGGCACTTCACCAATTAATGCTTTGAATGCAACGACCTCGACAAATACTCTTACAGGTCAGACAGGAAATAATATTACTGCAACGACGGGTAATAATACTCTTTTAGCATCTGCAGCTAACGGACAGAATATTTTAAATGCTAACGGTGCAACAGGGCAGAATAACCTGAATGCAAATGGTGCAACCGGTCAGAATAATATTACTGCTAATGGCGGTGGATCGAACAATGTTATTGGTGCAACGAATATCAATAACAACTTTAACGCCAATACACAGATCTCTACCGGCACAAGCACCGGCACAACGACAATTGGTAATACCGGCGCTGGCGGAGCAGTTTCGATCAACTCCTCAGTATCGACTACGACAACAGCACCGATCAATACAATCAATGCATCGGCAGCGGGTGGAAATAACTTAAATGCAACAGCCGGTCAAAATACACTTATCGGTCAGACCGGGAATACGATCACAGCCACGACAGCAAACAATACTCTGAATGCATCAGCAGCCAACGGACAGAATAACCTGAATGCTAACGGTGCAACCGGGCAAAATAACCTAAATGCAAATGGTGCAACAGGGCAGAATAACATTACGGCAAACGGAGGTGGTACCAATAATATTTTAGGTACGACAAATGTCAATACTACTGCTTTCTTCCTTACCACCATGGGTAATTCTACATTACACAGATGGTTTAATATTAATGGTACGGCAGAGGCAATCTCCACCGATGCTTCGGGAAGTGCAAACTGGGATGTTAACCTTACCGGCGATATGTATATCAGCGGATTGCTCAGATCGAATAATTCCGTTGTGTCCTCGCTTACAACAGGGCAGGTAGTCTTCCCCGATGCAAACAAGCAGCTTTCCGGAAGCCCGAATTTATTCTGGGATATTGCTAACAGCCGCCTCGGAGTCGGTACAAATGCACCGGCTGTAACACTTGATGTACGTGGAGCAACGGATATCAATCATAATGTTGCAGGAGCTAATGTTCGGATCAATACTGGAACGAGTACTGGGACAACGACTATTGGCAATACAGCCAGTGGCGGAGTGGTATCAATTAATTCGAGCGCTTCTATTTCTGCAACTTCTCCGACTAATTCACTCAGCGCAACAACAACAAATAATACTATTACCGGCCAGACAGGGAATATCATCACTGCGACAACAGGTAATAATGCTTTAGTAGCATCAGCTGCAAACGGACAGAATACCTTAACTGCAAATGGTGCAACCGGACAAAATAATCTGACTGCAACAGGCGGCGGATCGAATAATCTAAATGGTTCTTCGAACACGATGATTGCTACTACGACTACAAATACAATCACCGGAGCAACAGGAAATGCCATTACAGCAACCGCAGGTAATAATGCTTTAGTAGCATCAGCTGCAAACGGGCAGAATACCTTAACTGCCAATGGAGCAACAGGTCAGAATAATTTGACGGCAACGGGCGGAGGATCGAATAATCTAAATGGTTCTTCGAACACGATGATTGCTACTACGACTACAAATACAATCACCGGAGCAACAGGAAATGCCATTACAGCAACCGCAGGTAATAATGCTTTAGTAGCATCAGCTGCAAACGGGCAGAATACCTTAACTGCCAATGGAGCAACAGGTCAGAATAATTTGACGGCAACGGGCGGAGGATCGAATAATCTAAATGGTTCTTCGAACACGATGATTGCTACTACGACTACAAATACTATCACAGGAGCAACAGGAAATGCCATTACTGCAACGACAGGTAACAATGCTTTAGTAGCATCAGCTGCAAACGGGCAGAATACCTTAACTGCAAATGGAGCAACCGGTCAGAATAATTTGACAGCAACCGGGGGAGGATCAAACAATATTAACGGTACCACAAATAATATTACCGGCACTACAAATATCAATACCACTGCATTTAACCTGACAACGATGGGTAATTCCACTGCCAATCACCAGTGGTTCTTGCTCAATGGCTTCGTAGATGCAGCAGCAACGGATGCAGCAGGTAACGCTCATTGGGATGCGCAGATCAACGGCGACCTATTCGTTAGTGGTATGATTAAATCCTCAACTACCGCTACCCTCTCTGGTTTGACTCCGGGACAGGTTGTATTCCCGAACGCGAATTCACAACTGACAGGAAGCGCAAATTTATTCTGGGATAATGCGAACATACGTCTCGGAATCGGCACAAATACTCCGGCACAAATGCTTGATGTTCGCGGCACTTCATCGCTTCAACATACCAATCCTTTAACGGATGTTACCTACGATCTGGGTACTTCGTCATTGCGTTGGAGAGAAGTGTATGTTGGACCTTCGAGCTTGCATGTTTATGCAACAGCAGGTGAGGCAGGTGGAACGCTTCGCGATTATACGCTCGGTGTTGGTGCAACCGGAGATCTCAATATAGCTGAAGCTGGCACTACGAGAATGTCAGTAACATCTGCAGGTAATGTCACAGTCGGTGCTGCAGGCGGAAAATTCCAAGTTGATGGTGCAACGGGAAATATTTCTAAAATAAATAATGTAGGCAGCTACGCCTGGCCGGGATCACATCAGGCTGGATTCTTGCAAAATGATGGCAACGGTAATTTAAGCTGGGGTAATAGTGTCCAGGCAAGTAGGGCAGGCTTAGGTACGTTCTCGCAAGGGAATGTTAATAATGCTGGGGCGACTTTAATGCCAGTTGCAGGTGGAAATAGTGTTACTAAACTTATTCCGGTATTTAATGGCTCAATTACGGGATTGAGTGTAGTAACCGGTAATCCTACCGGTGGTCCTTTGACTGTGACCGTACTGGTTAATGGTGTTGCTCAGCCTGCAACTACTGTTGTTGTCAATGGAACGGATTTCGGCTTTGTTCAGGTAGCTGCAGGAGTTATTCCATTCCTGGCAGGTCAAAAAGTTGAAGTGCAGTATACTGCAGCTGGTATCGGACCTGGTACCGATATCTTGGCAACTGTTTTCGCAACGTTCTAAATTTCCGAATGGCAGAATTTCTGTCGTTCGATTATGGCAAATCATCAAAATCCCGTCAAATGACGGGATTTTGCGTTTTATGATTTTGATTTGAAACTACTTCAATTGTTACGGCTGTTAGCCTAAATCTCAGGTTTCCCCATTAGATTTACGAGGTGAACTCAGATTGAATTCTGTTGTTCTATAATTTGCATTTATTTTCGTTTGCCGATGAAACCGGGTATTTTTATAAGCTATTCTCGCGAAGACCAGAAGCAGGCGCTTGCCCTGCTTACTATGCTCCGCAAAGAAGGATATGATGTCTGGATCGACCAGGAAGCAATTCCAGGCGCTTCGATCTGGTCTGATGAAATCGTTCAGAATATAAAAAGCTGCGATATTTTTATCGCTCTGCTTTCCGAATCTTCCGTTTCTTCCCCTAATGTTGCCAAAGAGATCGGCTTAGCGGCTGAGCATGGCAAAACGATTCTTCCGATAGAAATAGGAGTTTTCGAGCTTCCCGGACGTCTGGAATATGCTCTTGCAGGTATTCAGAAAACTGAATACCATAATGAAGAAGCAATCCTTCATGCTATTCAAAGACAAACTTCCAAATCCGATGAACCTCAGGAAGTCCATAAACATCGAAAGACAAGAAGACAGCGTATCCGGCAAAGAGTTTTTGCAGGAATAGCTACGGCTATTATTATTGGCGGAGTATTTTTCTTCACAAGAGATTCATCCGAGAAGGCAATAATTAATAATTCAGTCGTTGTGCTTCCTTTCTCAACAATGAATCTTGATCAGGATAGTACGCATAATCTGGATATTTTTTCTGAACGAATTATTGCCAGACTTTCGACAATATCGACTTTGAAAGCTATCGGTCCTTCAGTTTCCGTACCGTATAAAGATTCGCGTTTGAATTCATTAGCGATAGCTCGCGAGCTTGATAGCCGCTATATTGTCGAAGGAAGTGTCAGAAAAAGAGATAATGTAAATTTTATTTCTGTCCGAATCTTCGATCTTAAAAAAGCAGGAGAGGTATGGGAAGAATTCTATAGTGGGAATATTAACGAACTCTTTTCAGTACGTGAGAAAATATCCGATGATGTTACCGGGTATCTTCGGATTGCATCCGAAACTGAGCGGGACGTTGCATCGATGGAACAAAAAATTGCCTTGCAGCCGAATGATCCCAAGCTTTATGCACAACTGGCAAATCATTTGCTCGGAAGTGATAATATCCGTTCATTGGATTTATTTCATAAAGCGATAAAGCTTGATTCGAATAACGTAACGTATTATATTCAGGCAGGGATCGTTGCCGACCGACAAAAAGATGGAAATTTAGCAAACGCATTTGGGAATGCTGCAATCAAACGCGCCAAAGAACAACTCAAACAAAATCCTGATAGCACAGCTCTTATCATAAGCTATACGATTGCTCTTGGTTTGGCAAGTCAGAATGAAACTGCCGAGAAAATTTATGATTCTCTCTTGCACAAATATCCGAAAGATGTAAGACTGTTATATAACTTTGCATGTTGCTATGCAAAACAGGGCAAAGCAGATCAGGCGCTTAATATCTTAGAAAAAATCCCAGGAAAACGCCGTGAAGTCCGTTCCGATCCGGATTTTGATAATATCCGGATGTATCCTCGGTATATAAAATATATGACGGAAAGTGTAACTCCCTGAAGAAAAAAGTGTTTAGTAAGTTGAGCGTATATTCTTTTTGAACTTATTACGTGCTGTTTTCCATTTCAATTAGAATATCGCTGGATGAATATATTCATGCTCATCTAAAGAAACTTCACGCATCATTTGTATGAATTGTTTTCGCTTCTTTACCCCGAAGACTTTATTTGTTACTTTATTTTTCTTCGCTGCCGCAAGGATTGTTTTTGCTACTCCGGCGACTACGCATTTTGTTGACTTTGGCGGAACGCACGGCCATTATTATTCTCCGGGTTCACTCACTTTTGAAATTGGAGATACTATTATTTTTCGAGGTGATTTTAGCATCTATTCTTTGGAGTCGGTTGCCGTCCCCGCCGGCGCACAGCCGTTCGGACCTATAACGACAGGATCTTCTTTTATCTATGTCGTATCTATACCAGGCACGTATACTTACCAAAATAAACTATATGCTTCGGTTGGAATGAAGGGCAGTTTCACAGGCATCGTTCTGCCTCATGGAAGTCTCACAAACGAAGGTCGCGAGTTTTACCTTGGATTTCTCTATCCGAGTTATAATAAAGTTTCTGTTGCCACCAAAGATGGGACAGAAGTTTCTGCCCTTGTTACTACTTTTTATGATAATGTAATTACTGTTTCCTATTTTGATGAATCCGGCAACGAGAAACCCGGCGCACCTATTATTCTTCCGGCCAGAACAACATCAGAAATTAAGCTTGACACTAAAATAATGAGGCTCGATCAATCTATTGAGACTCCGCTTTATAAGGCCTGTAAGATCAGTTCAAAAAAACCGGTTGCTGTAGAATATATAAGCTCAGGTCTTAATTCGGGTGGAAGTTATCTTGCATTGCCTGTCCAAAGTTTAGGGAAAAAATATGTTGTTGCGAGTTATAATGATAATCCCGGTGATGGTGCATTATATAGCCCGACATTTGGCGGCATTTATTATCCCAAAAATTATGAAAACGCCGGCGGCGAGTTTATGATTATTGCTACCGAAGAAGCAACGTCGGTAAAAATCACTCCTAACTCTACTACAACGGGCGGGCATGTTGGCGCTCATTCAGGTACGGGTTCGAATGGCACTCCCCGCCCTTACAGTATTACTTTAGGGAAAGGCGAATGCTATCTTGTACGTTCTGATGGCAAAGATGTAGGGCAGGATATTTCAGGATCACTGGTGGAAGCGACAAAACCTGTTGCGGTGATATCCGGACATGAGGATGCTTTTCTCGGAGGTGTCGATGGTGCAATGGTCGAAGGACGCGATCTGATGATCGAGCAAATGGTACCTGTTGAATTTTGGGATAGCACAGGATATATATCAGTACCTTTTTCAGAAGCCAGCCCTCCCGGAATAGATGGGCACGGAGATAATTATCGAATTTATAGTTTTGAACCCGGCTCAACTAAAGTTACTGCCGATGTTATCGGAATATCCGGCGGATATCAAATGAGCTCCTCGCCTCTTTCTTTTCCCATTCCCGAAATATTAAATGTACTTGATCCGGTCGATATGTATTCGACAAACGGCAGAAAATTTTCAGTTATGCAATACGAGGAAAGAAGTCAGCCTGCAAAAGGGCTTTTTCCCGCTCCGAGTATGATGACTATTGTTCCTCATTCGAGATGGAAAAAATCCTTCTCCTTTTCCGGACCAATTGCAACAAGCGGATCGGGCGTTGGCACCGGTGCAACAACAAATCAATTCTTTATTATTATTTCAGATAGTATCTCCGGTATTAAGGTTTCATTCAATGGAGGTAAAGAAACAGGACTTTCGGCTTTTTCTTTGGATAGAAGCTTTAATGTTGTTTCAAGTCATTATTCTTCAAAAGCAGAGGTCCTTCGAATTGGACCAGGTTCATATTATTTACATTCCGACCAGCCTTTTATCGTCTATCGATTCGGAATGAGGGAGTATGACCCAAACGGATGGGGTTTTTATAAATTTGAGTCAGAATATGCTTCACCGGCCGGGATGCAACTTAATACAGGCGCAGTTCCATCTTTTAAAATTGAAGTGACTAATTCTTCTCCATGCGGAGGGTGGCATATCTGTGTTGCCGATACTGGCGAGATCGATCCCGGAATAAAGTCCATTGTTTTTATCGATGATACGCTTGGAAATTATTATGGAAGACCTGGTGCTAAATGCAGAAATATTTCCTGGGACGAAAGTTCTCCGGATAATGTCGGTGGAGAACTACATCCAATCCTTCATTCACATAACCAATATTGCTTCGATGTCGGAATAGCAAATCCTTTGCTTGCTTCCGATGCTTACATTGGATTTATCGATAATAGCGGCAATGGGCAAATCATAAACCTTCATCATGATCCGCCTGCAATAAGTTTTCAAACAAGTCCGCAAAGCTCAAGTCATCCGAACAATGTTTCTTTTCCTGTACAAAAAATCGGCACGAAAGTTTGTACGACGTTCGTACTAAAAAATACTGGAATACCTTCAAGCAAACCATTATCCATTATTTCTGCTGACTTTAAATTCGATGATGCGACCTTTAGTATCGGTACAGTCTCACCGTCTATTCCTTGCTCGCTCAAACCGGGAGATTCTCTTACCTTCGATGTTTGTTTCGAAGCGCAAGATTCTGTTCAGCATAGGGATACGCTTATCGTGTCGAGCAATTGTATCTTTGAAGCGATAGCACTTAATGCCAGGAGTTTGACAGGACTGATCGAAGCAGAGAATCTGAATTTCGACCCGATAGAATCAGGACTTTCGGCCTGCAAAAATCTCATTATCCATAATTCGGGATCTGCTCCGTATACACTGAAAAATTCGTTTACATTAAGTGATACCGTGAATTTCTCTCTCGATCCTCAATCAGTACATGCTTTGCCTTCGATGATATTACCGGGGAAGGCAGTATCGTTAAAAATTTGTTACCATCCTGTCATTATCCACGATAGCCTTCGTCATGATACTGCCCGCATCGATTGGAAAACCGATCTTTATTCTACCTTCGCCAACGATAATAAAAATTACTCAGTCATAACGGGGTCTGTGTATAAAAAACCACAGGTATTGGTAAAAGAAACAAATCTTCCTGAGATATTTTCAATTTATCCTAACCCGGCAGAAGGGAATTTACTTAGTGTTGCTTTTGCGCCAATACAAGATGAGAAATCTTTCTTAAGTATCTATGATATTCTTGGAAGGGAAGTATTTCATCAAGCAATTTCTATAGGTTCATCAACAATGGAAATTCCCATTAGAGATTTACACCCGGGAAGTTACTATATCAGGCTTATTTCAAGTAATGGAACAGTAGGTTCAAAATTTGAAAAACAGTAAGAAAAGAGTAAGTTATTATCCCATAGCTTTCTCTTCGTATTTTTGTCCTCAGTATGAACTTTTTCGATAATCTTTTTAGCCTTGCAGGCAAAACTGCCATTATTACCGGCGCATCGCGCGGGTTGGGAAGGGCTGCGGCGATTGCGCTTAACGGAGCTGGAGCAAACGTTGTGCTCTTCGGGCGGGCTGCGCGTATGGTCGAAGAAACGATGTCACTGCTTAATGAACCGGAAAAGGCTGTATTAATTGAAGGCAATGTTAATTCTGCCGACTCCCGGAAAAAAGCTATTTCTGAAGTTCTTCAGGGTTTCGGAGCGATTGATATTCTTATTAATAATGCAGGTATTATTCGCAGATCGCCGGCTATGGAATTCTCTGCTCAAGATTGGAAAGATACCATTGAAACAGATTTAACTTCGATCTTTCACTGGTCACAGGATGCCGGAAGAGAAATGAAAAAAAATGGCGGCGGAAAAATTATCAATATTGCTTCGCTCCTTTCTTTTTCCGGAGGAATGAATGTCGTCGCCTATGCCGCGGCAAAGGGTGGAGTAGCGCAACTGACGAAAGCACTTGCCAATGACTGGGCGAAATTTCACATTAATGTCAATGCTATAGCTCCGGGATATTTTATGACCGATGCAACCGAAGGATTGCGAAAGAATCCTGAGCGCACTCAGGCAGTGTTATCAAGAATCCCTGCCGGAAGATTTGCCGAACCCGAAGAACTCGCAGGAACATTTATCTATCTTGCCTCCAAAGCATCAGATTATATGCATGGGCATATCGTTGTAGTAGATGGAGGGTTTAATAGCTTTTAGGGAAGTGCTGAGTGCTGAGTGCTAAGTGCTCAGTGCTAAGTTTAAATCTATAGGTAATTATGGGGAAAATTAATCGGTTTGAGGATTTGATTGCATGGCAAAAATCTAGAGAGCTATGTAAAAATATTTATAGAATTACAAAAGCCGAACCGTTTGCAAAGGATTTTGGATTGATCAAACAAATTCGGGGAGCGGCAGTATCGGCAATGTCTAATATTGCCGAAGGTTTTGAAAGAGGCCGCAAGGCGGAATTTCATCAATTCCTTTCTATTGCAAAAGGCTCTAATGGTGAAGTTCGTTCTCAACTATATGTTGCTTTGGATAGCGAGTACATATCTGAAACAGAGTTTGAGTTTCTTTTACAAATTACAGAAGAAGCAGGGAGAGTTATCAATGGTTTAAGAGCAAGCATTGAACAAAATGCGAATGCCGGATTTTAAACTTAGCACTTAGCACTTAGCACTTAGCACTTAGCACTATGAATTGGCTTTTCAAAAATACTGCATCTGAAAAAGGGCGGAATATTTCCATTACTCCGAAAAATTCTGAATTTAAATTTCTTTCCTGCGGAAGAATTATCCTCGATAAAGGAATGCCTAAGGTCCAGGGCTTGAATGAAGGAGCAGAGACTACAATTCTTTGCCTGCATGGAAGAGGCACGGTTGCAATCGGAGGAAGCTCGTACGATCTTTCCAGATTCGATGGACTGTATATTCCGCGCGGGATGCAGTTTGAAGTTTCGACTGATGATTTCGTCGATCTTGCAGAAGCATCGTGCCCGACGGAAAAAACTCATCCCGTGCAGTATGTAAATTTTCAAAAGGAAGTTAAAGATAGCGAATCATTAACGCTTCATGTCGGCGCTGAGCCATATTATCGCGATATTCATAAAGTCATCGCTGAGAATGTTCAAGGTTCGCGAATACTCATGGGAGTAACGATGTCGAAGCCTGGCAATTGGACAAGCTGGCCTCCACATGAACATGCCGAAAGCCGCGAAGAACTGTATCTTTTTTTTGATATGAAAAAACCGGGATTTGGCACGCAATTTATTTATACCGATTTAGAGAATCCGGAATTTGTTATGCCGGTTTCAGAAGATGATGCGGTTACAATAGTCAAAGGCTATCATCCGAATGTTGCAGCCCCAGGTTATCCAATCAATTTCTGCTGGGCACTCTGCTCGCTTGAAGATGATACCTATAGAACTCTCGGAGGAGTAAATGTGCAACCGGGATTCGAAGCAATGCCGACAGGACTGCGGTAAGCTCCGTTCAGAATGAGACTATGACCGACATTTCAAACCTCGATTTTCTCGAAACACTTTTCACACCACTCGTCAGCGATGTGATGGACAGGCTTGATCTTTCCGGTTATGTTCTTGATCGCGAGATTCAATCCATGTTTCCCAATCCGCATTTAAAAGTTGCCGGATATGCTTTTCCATGCAGAGTTATTCCGACTCATGAATATGTCGAGATTGATTTTCTTCTAAAGATGGTCGATGCAATTCCGCCTGATTCAATCGTCATCGTTGCTGCCGATCGGGATATCGATGCAGCATTATGGGGCGGCTTGATGTCAACACGCGCAAAAGCCCGCGGAGCAAAAGGTGCAGTTGTCAATGGAGGTGTAAGGGATATCGAGCAAATTTCCGATCTTGGATTTCCGGTCTTCGGAGAATATAAATGCATCAAAGATATCCGCCGTCGCGGATTTATGGCGGAATTCGGGGATGGAATTCTCATCGGAGATGTGCATATAAAATCGGGTGATATTATTTTCGGGGATGCGAATGGAGTAGTGGTTATTCCCTCCGAACATCAGGAAAAAATATTTACCGAGCTTCATACAACTTTCGATGGCGAAAAAAGAACTGCATCAGGGCTTGCTGAAGGCAAGAGCGCACAAGAACTGTTCAAGGAATTTAAAACCTTCTAAAAAAAAGAAATTTTATTTCCTTATAAATCATTATGTTAGCGACTATTTTTGCAGATAATTAGGTTTTCTTGAAATATTATCGTATATTTGCATCCTCAAGTTCTGCTGATTTCACGATCTGCAAGTATTTGAGGCCACGAATACAACATTAGGGATTCCGGAATACCCGACTTTTGCCACAAAGTGAACCGGATGTAATATAAGCCACATTGGATCGTCTTGTTTTAACATTGGTTTTGCATGAGCATCATGAGCAAAAACCCTTTGAACAAGTTATTTCCTCGCTTATTAAATACTGAATTTTTTTAGTCACGAAAAGAATAATTTCCAACGGAAGCATGCTATTGCTCCTCGGAGAAGATTTCTTTTTTTTACGCCACGTTAGAAGACCATTATTATTTGCTTTAGATGAGACTTGCAATCCATAGGATTGTTGCATCTTTTCCGCTCAGACATGTCTGGATGCGGATAACTTTTCTATTGCTTGGTTTCTACCTTTGTACAGCTTCTCCGGTACATGCACAAGTTCCAAGATCGATTTCTTACCAGGGCCTTCTCTTAAAAAATAAACAGCCGGTCAATGGAAGCGTCAATGTGACCTTTACGATCTACGATGCTGCCGGACAGCAGCTTTATCAGGAATGGGATCAGGGCATCTTCGTTACCAATGGAATTTTTCAGGCGCTCATCGGCGGTAACTCCGGGCTTCTTCCCAGCTCGCTTCGTTTTGACCAGCAATACTATCTCGGAGTAAATGTCGATTCTACCGGCGAGATGATGCCGCGGACTCCTCTTGCTGCTGCTCCATATTCAATAAATTCTCAAACGGTCGGCGGTTTCGGAGCTTCTTCTACGCCACTGCCCGGCACATTACTTCCGCTCGATGCTAATGGCAAATTTCCTAAATCGGTTTTTCCGACTTCTGGGACTTTCCTTACAGGCATTAATGGAGTAATCGGAGATGCAGCCGGAGATGTGAAAATTGTCAGCGGAGATCCTGCAACACTGCGCATTACGCAGGATGCTCCGAATAATAAAATTATCATTACTGCAGTGCCGCAGGCTGAAACAGGAGTTGTCATTGCTAACGGACTTATCGGCACCGGTGACGGAAAATATTCAGGAACGATCGCCATTCCGCAGAATGCGCTCTCAATGAAGATTAAATATGCCGATATAAAAGCAACGTCGAATGTGATTGTCACTATATTCGATCCCGCCGGGCAGACCGATCAGGTCTCAGTCGGCGTGATCACGCCGGGAGTCGGGTTTGATGTCCACTTCACTGGATATTATCCTACGCCGAACGGTAAACTCAACTACTTAGTCATTAATTAACGATAGAAGAATCCCCATGAAAACATTTTTTTTACCTAGTACAGAAACTGGAAGTTCGCTCTGCCACGGAGAAGCTTCCAATCCCTATAACACAAACACAAAAACACAAATGAAAACAACTATCATCAAAATGATTGCTATGTTCGCAATGCTGAGCAGTTTTGCTCTGGTTGCTAATGCACAGTTATCAGCACCGTTCGCCGGAGGCATCTTGCTTCAGCAGGGCGGTGGATCAAATCAAGCCAATGGGCTTATCATGAAAGCCGCAGGCGGTGCGTTCAACGGTGGAAATGTCACCTTGAACTGGACTGCGCTTCCGGCGGTCAGTGGAATTCTCCACTTTGACCAGTCAACTTCAAGTATTACTTACGGTGCTTTAAGTTTGACAAATGATATCACTGGCATTTTAGGAATTGCCAATGGCGGTACGGGAGCTTCAACAGCTGTCGGAGCGCTGAATAATTTGCTGCCTGCTCAGGCGACAAATGCAGGTAAATTCCTTACCACCGATGGCGCAGGTAATGTTACCTGGGCTGGTGGAAATACCGGAACGGTAACTTCAGTGGGCTTAGCTTTACCTGCAGAATTGACCGTTTCCAATTCACCGGTTACTACAACAGGTACGCTAACTGCTGCCTGGGCTAACCAGACTGGAAATACTATCTTCGCTTCTCCTGCTAATGGATCTTCGGGCGCACCGACTTTCCGTTCTATGGTTGCAGGAGATGTTCCGAATCTCGACGTTTCGAAACTCACGACCGGAGTTCTTCCGATCAACAGAGGCGGAACAAATACCGGTACACTCGGAGCAGCAGGAACTCTTGCCTATAGCGATGGCACAGGCTATAACTTCACCGCAGCCGGAACCGCAGGCTTCTTGCTGAAATCAAACGGCGCTTTGGCTCCATCTTGGGTTGATCCGTCTACCTTCGGAATTCAGTCGGTTTCCGGAACCGCACCTGTAGTAGTCAATACTGTTGCAGGCGCTGCAACTGTATCACTCACACAAGGTGATCTCAAGACTCCGAATTCGACAATGAGTGTCACTGGAGCTGGTAAGACGGTCGGTGCTGATCTCAATGTCGATCTGAATCTTGCTCATGCAAATACCTGGACTGCCGAACAGCTTTTACCTGCGAATTCTGCTCAGGGTAATAACCTTGTTGCAGCTGTAACAGCCGGTACTGGAGTTTTCGGAGTTGCTAATGGTGGTACGAATGCTTCCACAATCGGCGCTGCAGGGACGATCGCATACAGCGATGGCTCGAAGTACAGCTTCTCGCCTCAGGCGACTGCTGCCGGGAAAATCCTTACCTCCGGTACAGGTGGTACAGGTGCTCCACAATGGGTTGATGCATCTTCGTTTGGTATTACAAATGTTCAGGGAACAGCCCCAGTAGTTGTTGGCGTCGCATCAGGCGTTGCAACAGTATCATTGACTCAGGGTGATCTTAAGACTCCGAACTCTACCATGACAGTTACCGGAACCGGTAAGACTGTCGGAACAGACCTCAATGTTGATCTTAATCTCGCTCATTCCAATACATGGACTGCGGATCAGATCCTGCCGACAACTTCGACGCAGGGCGATAACTTGATGGCTGGAATTAATAACTCTGGTGCAACAACGAAACTCGCAGTTGCTCATGGCGGTACGGGAGTTACATCGCTCACACCGAACTCAGTACTTTCGTCTAACGCTGCAGGTGATGCAGTCGTATCTACTCATCTTAATGATGGTCAGATCATGGTCGGAACAACAGCCGGGGGACCGACTGCTGCTAATCTTACAGCAGGTACGGGTATCAGCATCACGAATGCTGCTGGCTCGATCACTATTGCGCAGAATGCAAATGGTACCAATAAAAGCATATATAATCTCGCTGCCGGTCAGTACAATTATACTGGTAATGCAGCTCCGTCAGGATTTACTCTTACTGCGACTTCAGTCATCACGATCACTGTTTTCGAAAAAGGTGGGTATCCTATCACAGCTACGGTTACAAATATTAATACTGCCGGTAATACATTCGACTTCGTGCTTTCCGGATATCCGACTGCACTGAGCACCGCTCTGGTTTCTTTCCAGAACTAATCATCTACTTAACAATGATGATAGAATCGTTTTCATTTTTTGTGTGTGGAGGCATTCCCGGCAGTGTGCCGGGAATGCCCTCCGTGTTACACACTCCGGAGCGCTTTGAAATGAGAAGGAGTGGAAACTTCCATTCCGTGTAGGGCTTATCAGGTAAAGCTCCTTCTCGTTTAGTTTTTCGGGTTAAATGAAAATTTTTATGAAAAAAATATTTTACATATTAGTCTGCTTCTCAGTACTCGCACTCTGCGGGCAGGGAGCTTTTGCCCAGCAATCTCTTTTCGGATTGCGGCTGCAAGGGGACGCGAACGGGAATGTGCTTACATTAAAAGCACCTTCATCCGGATTATCGAGCTATACATTAACTTTCCCGGGATCAGTTGGCGCAGCAGGTTCATTACTTTATACGAGTAATGGAACGGGACTTACAAATTGGCTTGCGCCGACAGCAAATGGAGTACTTATTGTTTCAGGAGGAGTGCCTTCTTGGCTGGCTCCCGGAGCAGAAGGAAAAGTATTATCGATTTCAAGCGGTGTCCCGACTTGGATCTTTGCTGCAGGCACCGGCACAGTAACGAATGTTTCCGTCGCATCTGCAAATGGATTTGGCGGTTCCGTCGCAACTTCAACTTCAACCCCTGCAATTACTATATCAACTTCGGTCAATGGACTTTTAAAGGGTAACGGCACCTCAGTTTCCGCAGCATCATCGGGTATCGATTATTCTGCCGGTACTTCATCTCTTACTACTGGAATTTTAAAATCTGCTACAGGCACGGGTGCTCTTTCAATTGCAACTGCCTCAGATATTACGACGCTTCTCGGAAGCACCACGTACATTCAAAATCAAACAGCTTTACAAGCATCATCAAGTTTCAATATTAGCGATTCAGGATCGGCAACTACGTTTTACGGACATGATGGTACAACAGGTTCAGCCCTTACAGTTCGAGGTGGTAATGGATCATCCTCGCTCGGAGGTGCATTGAATTTATATGGCGGTAATGCTGGTACTGTTGCCACACTTCCTGGCGCAGCAATTTCATTAAAAGGTGGAACGGGAAGTCCAAGTGGTGCCGGAGGTCCGATTACAATTACTGGCGGTCTCGGCGGTGCTAGCGGAGTGGCAGTAGGTGGATCGGTTACCATCACAGGTGGTACAACTCAAAGCGCAACTACCAGTAATGGAGGATCTGTTACTATTCAAGGGGGTACACCGACTTCAGGGCAAGGCGGTACTCTGACTTTAAGCGCTGGCAATAGCACAGCTGGGGCTGGACAACCGGCATCTTTATCAGCTGGTAATGCAGGCACAACTTCCGGCGGTACACTTACATTAGCCGGTGGAACAGGTGGATCTTTATCTGGCAGCGGACCTGGTGGCCCTGTTTTGATTAATGGTGGCAATGCGACAACTGTCAATAATACAGGTGGTGCAGTAACAATCACGGCAGGAACTGGTTTAGGTACAAGTAGCGGTGGTGCACTCACTCTTAATGGTGGTGCTTCTGCTGCTTCAGGTACGGGGGGGGCCGTGGCTATCAATGGTGGCGCGCCCACTACAGGAAATACTGCCGGTGGTGCTGTAACGATTACAGGAGGTGCGGCCATTGGAAGTGGAACAGGTGGAATTGCCTCATTTAATGCAGGAAATGGAACTACAACCGGCACAGGTGGTGATGCTTCAGTTACAGCAGGTTCAGGTGGAGTAGCTGCTGGGGTTGCAACGCTCAAAGGAGGTAATGCAACTGCCGCTACAAAACCAGGAGGCATTTCAAAAATTTTAGGTGGTACTGGAAATACTACAGGCGCAGGTGGTTCAGCAGAAGTTACCGGAGGAACAGGTGGTGCGACAGGAAGCGGTGGCGACGTAAATATTAAAGGTGGTCTTGCAGGTGCAGCTTCAGGTACTGGCGGTGCAATTACTTTTCAGACAGCCCCAGCAGCAGCCGGAACAACATTATCCGAGCGTGTGAGAATTACACCGAATGGTTACGTTGGAATCAACACTTCCACACCAAATGAAGCGTTGGATATTAATGGAGGCTATGCAACCCGTGCTACGGATGTAACATTAGTGAATGGAGTGAATGATAATATCGCCGTTGGTAACACAGCATACCTGAGAATTATCGGTCCTACTGCTGCCTTCACAGTGAAAGGCCTTGCAGCAGGTTCAAATGGTCAGAGATTGAGAATCGTAAATACCACAGGCAAAGATATGACTGTTGCATATAAGGGATCATCGATTGCAGCCAATAATATTGAAACAAATACCGGAGGCGATGTAATAGTCAAAGGTACAGCGCCTGTTCTTGATATGATCTACGATTCAACATTGTCCGAATGGTTGCTTGGTACTTTGAATGCAAATCAGGTTGTCGGTGGTGTTGGAAGTTTGATTTATGCTTATAAAGGTTCAGCATCAAGCGTCGATAGTTTAGGTGCTTATAGTGATCCGGATCTTAAATTTTCTGTAAATGCAAACGAAACTTGGGAAATTAACGGAGAGCTTGATTTTAAAGGCGTAGTAAATAATAACAATGCAAAGATCACTTTTACTATCCCTTCAGGTGCCACGATGAAAGTAATGTATACTGGAATCCAGGATGCTAATGGCCAAGGTATTGCCGGCAATGATCAACTAACGACCACATCAGGCGCTCTAAGTTCTGCGATTACTGTTGATGGAAATAAGTCTACTTTGGTAGGCATGCGAGGAATAATACGTACTGGAAACAGTGCTGGAACCATTCAATTTCAATGGGCTTCTGCAACCAATAATAAAGCTGTCACCCTCGCGTCTGATTCTTACATGAAGATCCAGCGCATTAAATAGCTGCAATAGAAAATACGCAAATGCCTGATGTGCATAGTGATATGGTTTGTTTTCAATAGGTTATAGGGCAACTTCTGGGAATTTAAAAGCCAAAGTCAAAATTTGGAGAGAGGTTATTGAGGATTTGAAAGCCCCAGAGCATTCGAAGTTATTGAAAAAGGTAAATTCAATGATTAGACCCGAAAAATAAATTTTATTGCTTTGATTTCAAACGACTTAAAAAATAATTTAAAATAAAGTTTGGAAATCGGAAAAAGTTACCGTATATTTGCAGAGAATACTTCATGCGCCACGAAGCCGTGACACGCTTAGCATGAATAAGCCACGAGAGATACATTAGCGAGCCGGTTTTGCCACGTTTTTTAAAAGCCGGACATTAGTTACAAAACACATTAGTATTCGGATTCATTAGTTTACGCATTCGCCAAAACTAATTTTATTTGCTTTTTTTTAGCCACGGGGAAAACAGTACATTTTGTTCTGAATCCCTTAGATATATCACTTAACCAAAAACGAAAAATGAAACATTATATTTACCTTATCGCGATCGCCTGCTTTATTGCAGTCGGCTGCTCTAAGAACAATCCGGTTGCGCCTGCCGACGCAGCTAACCACATGGATGATCCTATGTCTGCAGTGACTGGCAGCACATCGGATGCCATCTTCGATATTCCTGCTCCCGTCATGGGAACAGTAGTTAATACTACCATCACCACCGTCGGTGGAACTGGTAATATTAACGTAAACTGGACGTATCAGACACCTGCGAATACCTACTACACTGCAACTTACTACAAACCGCAGGGTGCCAATAAACCGAACAGACCTTACGGACTTGTTCCGACGAGTTTGAATCCGACAACCGGCGTTACATTAACTCCGGCTCTCAATAGCCCGTATGAATTCTGGGGCGGATCGCAGAAGAGCATCGTTTCTTCTCCTTCGTACACCGGACATTACGATGTCGAGCGTTCGACCGATGGCGGCGCAACCTGGACTGAAATTGCCGAGACTCGTTCAACTACCTATACCGATAATAACGGCGGAGCAGGTTGGCATGTCGGAGATGTCGTCAGCTATCGCATTAAGGAGAAATCCAACGAGAAGAAATCGGGCACACAGGCAAACGATGCAACGCATCATAGCAATTACTCAGGCACTGGAACGCTCACCGTTTGCGGACCGGTAACCGGACCCGATCAGTTCGATAATCATTGCGCTGTATCTGCTGCCGGTGGAAACGGTACATGGGCTGAATGCACATGGACTTCGGCCACATGCAAAAACGCTCTGAATGTGAACTTCAATATACTTCAGCATCACACGATCAGAAACACTTGCTCCGATGCTATCACAGCCGATGGTGATTCCTATAATTATTCCGGAAACATGTGCGCTTCGATCGACGGCGGAAATACCTGGATATCTGCTACGTGGTCAGGCGATCACTATGAAGTATCACTTCCGAATGCAGGACCGGGAAATTATACAGTAAATTATTCAACCGATTGCACTCCAAGCGGAGCGATTTCTGCGACGACTGCGATCGTTGTACCGAGCTGTACCCTAACCGGCGAAGGCTGCATCGAAGAGACTATCTCCGATGATTACAGCGGCAATCCGGTTGGCGCATACGGAGATAATGTTCATTGGGGTGTTTGGAATGATCCGACTTTCACGGAAAACGGCGAAGGCCCGGATTTCAGATGCCAGAATGCGAATGAGAATATTAATCCGCACTGGAAGATCTTCGTACATCACAGAACGCAGAATTCCTGCACACATGAGATTACCATTACCGGCACAGATGAAGTCGTATCGGACATATATTTCACGATCGATAACGGCACGACATGGCATCCTTGTCATTGGCAGTCGGGTAAATACCACATAGATGGTAATCTTGATAATCCGGGATCGGGCATCTATCACGGTTATTTCGTCTTAGCTCCTGCCACCGATGGCGACCCGGTAAGTGCTCATACGGTAGTCGCCCAATCATGGGTAGTTGTTCCGTAAAGTATTGAAAATTATTACCGGCGCTTCGATTTCGGAGCGCCGGAAAATACTCAGGCTTTTTCACACGAATTGTTAGGTAAAGAAAAAAAATGAATGCCCCTGCCACGGGAGACATTCTATAGACGACGGAAGGGAAGCGCTCTGCGCCGTAGCAGAGCGCTCCATTTAAGGACCTTATAAAAATTTTAGCTTAGAAAAATTTCCTCTCACCATCACAAAGAGACCGTTATAACATAACGGCTTGTTGATAAGGCAAACTAATGGCTCCTCACTTCTTTGAAGCGAGGAGTTATTTTTTACTTATTATTGTCATTCTCAACGGAGATTTTTTCTGCGAAGCAGAAAAAACGATGTGAAGAATCCCTTAACTAAACCACTTCCATTGTATCATGATCGGAATGTTTTGCCAAAGACACTGTTTTTCTTCTCAATGAAAAACCACATCATCTCTGCATTTCTTTCTTTCATCCTTATTTTTTCTTTCGCTGGAGTGTCTTTCGGAGCTAAATCCGACCATCCTGAAGTCCCGAAGCTGACCAGCCCCGTCTATGATGAAACTGGTTCGCTAACTCCGGAGCAAGCTGATGCCTTGCGCCGGAAACTTCTGGCAAATGAAGATTCCACTTCGACGCAGATCGCAATCGTGATTGTTAATTCACTGAATGATAATCCGGTCAGTGATTATGCATTCGAGATCGGCAACCAAAACAAAATCGGACAAGGCAAGAAAAATAATGGAGCAGTTATTCTTATATCGAAAAGTGATAGAAAAGGATTTATTGCGACTGGGCAGGGCATGGAGCCAACTTTGACCGATGCAGTTTGTAATTATATCTATCAAAATATTCTGCGCCCTTCTTTAGCCAACGGAGATTTTTATGGCGGGCTTGATAAGAGTGTCGATGCAATTATCAAAGCAACTGCCGGCGAATTCAAAGCCGAACCACAGAATAGACTCAGCTCCAGGCCTCAATCATCGAAAGGCGGAGCGCTTGTAATAGTGCTTGTCTTTTTCATAATATTGATGATAGTCCGTGCAGTGATCGGCGCAGGTTCCAGAAGAACGGTGATAGGATCGAAAGGTGGGATGTCCGGCTGCATGAATGGATTGTTGCAGGGATTATTCTGGTCATCGATATTTAGCAACCGAGGAAAAGGCGGTGGCTGGGGTTCCGGCGGCGGTTTCGGAAGCGGAGGATTCGGTGGCGGCGGAGGCGGCTGGTCAGGCGGCGGGGGATCGTTCGGCGGCGGCGGAGCAGGAGGTGATTGGTAATTGTTTGAATGTAAAATTTTGTAATTACATTTCGACCACTGCTGCCAATGCAAATAAATCAACCTTCTTCGGTTTTGCAATTAGTAACGCAGCTGCAGCGCTTGCAAGAGTGGCTCCGGTTGTCATAACGTCATCGACAATGAGAATTCGTTTGTCCTGCAATGCTTCTTTTCCTTTTGCAGAAAGTTTAAAAGCACCACGTACATTTTCTTCGCGTTGCTCCAATGTCAATCCTGTTTGTGTCGGTGTCTGACGAATCCTTTTTAACCAGTTTCGCTTTGCGATAGGAATTTTATTTTCCGCGCTAATTCCTTTTGAAATCATTTCCGATTGATTATATCCGCGTTCGGAATATCGTGTCCTATGCAATGGAATAGGAAGAAGGAAGTCATATCCTGCAAATGTATTTTTCGTTGTGGAAAATTTTCCAATATGTATTGCAAGCTTCGGCATATCCTGATATTTAGCATGATGAATTACTGACTGTATTATACCTCCATTCTGAAATGAAAATCCGGAAGAAATATTTACATCGACCGGCAATTCGCGAAAGAGGGAAGAGTGAAGGATGAGATCTTCTTTTCGCGGCGCTTCGAAGAGTTCAAATTGTCTCAGGCAAACTTTGCACAGATATGTAGTCAGGGCCGATTGCTTGTCATAATCACAAGCATTATTGCAATGAATGCATATCTCCGGCAGAAAGAGGCGAAGCATTACTTTATACTCTCGAGAACTGATTTTCGTTTTAAGAAATTATCTTCGATGCGCTTGATCTCATCTCGCAATAAAGCGGCGCGTTCGAATTCCAGCGCCGTCGCTGCCTGCTTGAGTTCGGCAGCGAGTTGCTCGATCAATCCTTCAAGTTCCCCTTCATTCATATTCTTCAGAATGAAACTCGGAGTTAGTTCTTTACCGGCTTTTTCATCACGGGCTGCTTGTCTTTTTTCTTCACGCTTGATTGAAACATCGGCAACGGCAGTAGATTGCATGATGTCGTCGTACGATTTCAGAATAGTTGTTGGAGTTATTCCATGTTCTACATTATATTCGGTTTGCAAGATGCGTCGGCGTTCAGTTTCTTCGATCACAGCTTTCATTGAATCGGTAATACGATCAGCATACATAATGACCAGACCTTCGACATTTCTGGCAGTACGCCCGGCAGTCTGCATCAATGCTTTCTCGCTTCGCAAAAATCCTTCTTTATCGGCATCGAGAATGGCGACTAAAGATACTTCCGGTAGATCAAGTCCTTCGCGCAATAAATTTACTCCGACGAGGACATCGAATACTCCAAGACGCAGATCGCGCAAAATTTCAACTCGTTCTAATGCGATGATTTCAGAATGAAGATAACGAACTTTCACTCCGACCTTTATATAATAATCTGTCAGATCTTCTGACATTCTTTTTGTGAGCGTTGTGATTAACACTCGTTCTTTCTTTATTGCGCGCTTGCGGATTTCTTCAAGAAGATCGTCGATTTGATTTTTGATCGGACGCACTTCGATGCGAGGATCAAGCAAGCCGGTCGGACGGATGATTTGCTCGACAACGACTCCTTTCGATTGCTCGACTTCATAATCAGCCGGCGTTGCACTTACAAAAATTATTTGGTCGGTCTGCTCTTCGAATTCAGTAAAATTAAGGGGACGGTTATCCAAAGCGCTTGGCAAGCGAAAGCCATGTTCAATTAGCGTCATTTTTCTGGCTCTGTCTCCGGCAAACATTCCGCGAATCTGAGGCACAGTTTGATGCGACTCATCGATGACTAGCAAGAAATTATCAGGAAAATAATCTAATAATACGCTTGGCCGCTCGCCTTCTTTTCTTCCGGCAAGATGTCGTGAATAATTTTCAATACCGGAGCAATATCCAAGCTCACGCATCATTTCAACATCGAACCGGGTTCGCTGCTCGAGTCTTTGAGCTTCCAGGAGTTTTCCATTAAGACGGAAGTAGTGAAGCTGCTGCTCGAGTTCGGCTTCGATTGCTCCAATGGCGCGTTCAAGCTGCGGTCCGCTGGTTACGAAATGTTTTGCAGGATAGAGATAAGCTCTATCGACGGCTTCGAGAATTTTCCCTGTGAGCCTGTCGATAAAAGAAATACGCTCAACTTGGTCTCCGAAAAATTCGACGCGGTATCCTTTATCCTCCTCATAAGCCGGAATGACTTCAACTACATCTCCGCGAACGCGGAAAGCTCCTCGCTGGAATTCCACATCGTTGCGTGAATAATGAATCTCATGCAAAGCCCGCATGAACTGATTCCGCTCCACGGTATCGCCGGTATGAATCCGAAGCATCTGCCTTGCGTATTCATCGGGAGATCCGATACCATAGATGCATGAAACAGAGGCGATGATTATTACATCATCACGTCCGTCGAGCAAAGCGCTGGTGGCTTTTAGTCTGAGGCGATCGATCTCTTCGTTGATCGACATATCTTTTTCGATATACGTATCTGTTGCCGGGAGGTAGGCTTCGGGCTGGTAGTAATCATAGTAAGAGATAAAAAACTCTACTGCGTTATTCGGAAAAAATTGCTTAAACTCCCCATATAGCTGAGCAGCGAGAGTTTTGTTATGGCTGATAACAAGTGTCGGCTTTTTGTATTTTTCGATAACATTCGAAATAGTAAATGTTTTTCCGGAACCGGTTACTCCGAGCAACACCTGAGATTTATCTCCGCGCTTAAGCCCTTCGGCAAGCTGTTTGATAGCTTCGGGCTGATCGCCGGCGGGTTTGTATTCTGATACTAATTTATAGTCCACGAAGGTAGTGTTGAGTTCTTAGTGTTGAGTTTGAAATCATTATCCATGCATTACTGGCTCTGAAGATAAACCGGACACAAGCTCCGCTTCGAATTTTTCAAATTCAGCCAAACAGGTTTCGACCTCACTAAGAGGAAAATATAACTTGGCAAGATTCAGAAAAGTATTTCTATGCCTGGCTTCGCTTGCAAGCAAGGATTTATAAAAGATCCGCAGATCAACATCCAATGCATGTTCGGCTAATAAAGAAAATCGCTCGCATGAGCGAGCTTCAATGAGCGAGGCAACAATTAACTTATCGAGAAATTTTTGTGGCTCAGACTTCCGGATCATTGAATGTAAACCTTGTGCATATTTATCGCCGGTATCGTGAGTTAGAGTAATTTCTCGCTCATCCATTTTCTTCAATACCATCCGAAAATGACTCATTTCTTCGATGGCAAGTTCTGACATCTCGTCGATCAGTTCTTTTCTGTCAGGATAACTATTAATCAGTGAGATTGCAGTTGTTGCTGCCTTCTTTTCGCAATGAGCATGGTCGCAAAGAAGAATTGCCGGATTTCCGGCAACTCGCAAAGTCCATTCCGAATTTGTTTCGCATTGTAATCCGAGCATAAGCGGTAAAGAACAGTCATCGCTAAAAAAAGATTATTTAATTGGATAGGGTTTTCCTTTTTTGGAGAACTATTTACCCTGGAATTACTTTATCAATAGTACTATGAGACTTACGGGATTGTTCTTTTTAGAAAAATAATATTTTTTCTCCAAAATTTGTAACTTTGGAGGGTCTCGATAGTTTTACTTGAAAGCGGAAGATTTTACTCACTATGATTTCTTCCTGTTTTATTGGAAATTTCTTCTTTTGTAATTATCCATAACTCTATGAAACGTATTATTATATCAGTTTTTCTTGGTATTTTTCTCTTTAATATGCTTCCCGAAGCGGCGAAGGCTCAACAGGGCTTGCCCGTAGATGGAAAAGATTTTTATATCGGTTATGTATATCCGAGCTTTAATAAAAATCCCGATCAATCCGGCCGAGGGGTTAAAGGCTTCTTTGGAGTTTATGCTCTAATAACGAGTTATGAGACAAATCAGGTAACTCTTTCTTATTTCGATAATAATGGAATAGAATCACAAGGTTCTTCTTACTCGATTTTTGCAAAAAGCGGAATTCAAGTCGCACTTCAAGCCGGATCGATGAGGATGGATGAACCGGGAGATATTCCTCAATACAGAGCTTGTCATATAACGGCAAAAAAGCCTGTCAATGTCCAATATTTTTCAACCGGCGCTTGCTCCGGAGGAAGTTACCTTGCTATTCCTACACCTGCACTTGGGCAGCAATATGTGGTCCCCTCTTATTTCGATAACCCGGAAGGCGATGGCGCCGGCACGGGAAATCAAAGAGATACTGCCTCTGGATATTTTATGGTAATTGCCGCCTTCAATGGTACGAATGTTACTATCACGCCTACTGCCAGAACAGCCGGAGGCCATACCGGAGTGAATTCAGGTGCTGGAGCTAATGGTTCGGCTCATCCCTATGTCGTCACTCTTAATCGTGGTCAGTGTTATTGGGTAAAAGGAGATGGAACAGATAATAGTGCTGATATGTCGGGATCGACCGTGGTAGCAGATAAACCGATTGCATTGCTTGCAGGACATGAAGATGCATTTATTGGAGAAGCCCCTAGTCAAAGAGTTTTAGAAGGGCGCGACTTTATGATCGAGCAAGTTATACCCGCAGAATACTGGGATAATACTGGCTACGTTTCTATTCCATTATACGGAGCTCAACCCCCGGATCCATCAGCAGGCGGATATGGATCTAACTACAGAATATACACCGACAATAAGAATGGTGCGCAAACAGTACTCCAGGATTGCAGAGGGCCCTTTACAATGCCTGTAAGTAGATATTCTTATCCTCAACCAGAAAAAACAAATATTGATTGTCCTATCGACGTTTTTTCGACGGATGGTCACAAATTTGGTGTGATGTTATATCAGCTTCGCGATCAGGGAGGAAAAGAACCTTATCCTGCTGAAAGCATGATGAGCATTGTTCCGATGTCTCGTTGGAGAACATCCTACTTGTTTTATGTGCCGGCAAATACTTTCGAACTCCTTCAGGATTATTATATTAATGTTATAGCTGAAAAAGCTGATATGGATCTTGGCAATATCCGATATGCTTTTAATGGAGGAAATCTTTCAAAGCTAGCGTCTCCTAAGGCTGCGTTTACCAATATTCCTAACCACCCCGAACTTAAAGGCGCTACCTATATTGTTCATCCCGGATCGTACTATCTTACAAATATACGTACAAAACTTTTTAAAGATGATCCCATCGATTCAATGCTTCAGGGTGCATTTATGGTTTACCATTATGGAATGCGCGCCATTGATCCAGATCGCGATCTCGGCGATTTCTGCGGAGACGATTTCTTCTTCTCCTATGCACTTCCAATCGGTATGACTGTTGCAGGGACTTTGGGGAATCCAAAAGTAACGGTAGATACTTTCTGTAATCATTGGCACGTCACTGTCCGTGATTCCATTCCTCTTACCAGTGCGACGCTTATAGATGATGCCGAAGGAAATGTTTATGGAAAGCCGGGTAAAGTATACTTTAATGCCCTATTCGACCCAAATGATGATCCCGATAATAAGAGGGAGATCGTCTTTAGAGGAACTGACACGCTAGTTCAATTCGATGTTCTTGTTTCTAATCCTTTTGACTCAGCGTATGCACCGATCATTATCTATGATAAGCACGGTACGCATATTATTATTGAATTACGGTACCAAGCGCCAAGCGCCAAACTTTCGCTATTGCCGAATTTACCTCCGGCTCTTGATTCTTTGGGTTTTCCAAACACAATGATCAACCAGCAAGTTTGTTCCACGCTTGTTTATATTAACACAGCTAAAGTCGGCGGAGCGTCATTCCACATTAATAGTGTAAAATTACAAAAGAATATTGATTTTCAAATTAATTCAATCAGTCCGGGAGTTCCTGCAACGCTAAAGCCAGGCGACACATTAAAAGTTGAAGTCTGCTATACAGCTAAAGATACAGTTTACGCGCAAGACTCTATTATCGCTCAAACAGATTGCTCCGAAGCCCCTCTTCTTGCTATAGGCAAAGGAGCAACGCCGCTTATCTATGCTACTGATATTGATTTCGGTAACGTAGCAGTTGGTACGACACTGTGCAAACCACTTACGGTATCGAATAAGGGTTCAGTCCCATTCATGCTTACGGTGGACTGGGTTTTGCACAATATTAAAGAATTTAAAATGGATCCGCAAAGTGCAGCAAAACTACCTGTGCCGATTCCACCTGGCGGACATATTAATCTTACCTTCTGCTATACCCCAACTCAGATTGGACAAAACGATTCTACATCCACCGATTGGGCAACGGATGTTGATAATAAGTATGCCAATCAAATCAAAAAATGGTCCTACCTTAAAGGCACTCCGATCAAACCAGGTGTAGTGTGGGATCGTCCGAAACAAGACCTGACAGTTATTTGCGAAGATACTGCTCTTATCAGAGTATGGTTGAAGAGCACTGCCAATACGAAAACACTTGTTAATCAAGTATATTTCGGTGGCGCCGATGCATCAGAATTCACAATTGCTGCTAATCAGTTTAATTATTCACCTTTCGGTAACTTTAGTATTAATCCGGGTGACAGTATGTGGGTCGATGTTAAATTCGGTGCTAATCTTGCTAAAACAGGTGCAGCTTTATATGCACCTCGCAAAGCAGATCTCATCGCAACGTTTGTAAGCGAAGGCGCTGCGGGAGGAGTCGATTCGACTGTACTTCCATTTACAGGATTTGTTCAGCATTCAGAGCTAACATTTAATCCTTCAACGTACGAATTTAATTCAGTCGTGAAAGGTTCGACAAATACCGGTTTCGTCTCTGTTACGAATATCGGAGATGCTCCTTTTGTCATTAGAAGTGAAGACATCCGTCCGCCGATTACGCAGATCGTTGTTAATGGGAAAGTGTTATCGCCCGGCGATACAATCTATCCAGGCGCAATGGTATCTTTTGTAATCGACTTTGTATTGAACGATTACATCGATACTACAGTATCCTATACACTTTTCAGCGACCACCTTTGTGGAAACTATACTGCCTTCGTTCACGGATCAGCAAGCAGCTTGAAAGTCTTAGGAACAGGGTATCCTGCTCCGAATGTATTCGTCGGCTGCCGCGAACATGATTCGAGCGTCGTCTTTACGAATTTAGGCTCAGTCCCGATTACGTTGACAAATGTCGATATTATTGCATCGACTCCTCCGGGACAATTTGATCTCGTGGCTTCGAACGGCACAAAGACCACGGGTTTAGTCCTTAAAGATACTCTCAAACTGAATGAAACGGTAACGATTCCGATCATTTATCACCCGACGGTAGCTGGCCTTGCCACTGCGACGATTCAATATACTTACGACAGTGCTGGTACGAAATTCAAATTAACGAAACAAGCAACGGGAGTTGGTATTTTCTTAAGAACATTACTTTCCGCAAGAGAAGGTGGACAATACCATGCAAATACCGGTGCAACGTTCACCGTACCTATCTCTATGGTTGATTCCATTCTGCCGTCAGAAGCAGATGTGCGTCATATCAAATTTAGATTTACGTATGACGAAGATGTTGTCGATTATGTCAAATCTGAGGCTGCAAATCCTGATTTCACCATTAATGCGCCTGGAAAAAATACTGCCGGCAATAATATGGAATACCGAGATTATGATCTGACGAGCACGAAGCCGATAACGAGCCTTGGAAATCTTATCAATGTAACTTATACTGCGATGGTTGCTCAGAGAACTGTCTCTCCATTCATCATTTCGAATGTAGAGTTATTTGACTCGAAAGGCCAATCTATCTGTTACGTAGCTGTCGATACGCTTCCGGGGGTATTCGTTCCGGATCCGCTTTGCGGCGATACGACGCTTCGTAATTATCTCAATGGTACGTTCCCGACTCGCATCTCGATGTTGAGCCCCGGAGTTGTAGGAAAGAACGAATCTCCCGTTCTTTATTATAGCGTAAACCGCACGGGAGTACCTGTCCGCGTCGAAGTGTATAATGTACTGGGCGAGAAAGTCCGGACAATTAAGAATACTCCGACCCAACCAATAGGTGATTACAAGCTTCCGATCGGAGCGATAGGCTTGCCGAGCGGACAATATATTGTTCGTTTGATTACGCCGGGATCGGCAGAATCGGCAAACTTTATTATCGAAAAGTAAGTTTAATTAAGAGTAGAACATGAAGCGGGTATTCTGGAAGATCGAAAGATCGGCAGAATACCCGTTTGTTTTTCCAAGCAAGCGGGTCGACATATTTATTTTATCGTATTACCACTATGAAAAAAATCATTGCTATCTTACCCCTTCTTTTTCTCTCTCTTTCTCTGCATGCTCAAACTCCATTCTGGAAGCAAACAAGTGGTCCGGCGGGCGGCACGGTTTCTGATATCACAATAGACTCAGCCAATAGAGTTATTGTCTGGACACGAAGCAGCGGAGTTTACCGCAGTTCGGATTCAGGTAAATCCTGGTATCTTCTGAATTCCGGTTTGCCGAATTTGAATATGTATCACGGAGCGTATGGCTCAGGATATCTTTTCGGCATCAACAGCGCAAAAGACGGACAAATATTCCGTTATAACGAGAAAGATCCCAATGCAAGATGGGAAGAGATCTCTCCACCCGGCGTGTCCGATTTGAATGATATTGTTGCCGATCCCAATGGTACGGTATATTTAGCCGGTGCAAATAAAGGCGTTTGGCGTTCCGACGACACAGGAAAAACCTGGAAGCTCAAAGGGAATTTGCAAGACACTACAGATCATATCCCTCTTACAGTGGATAAGAATGTTGTGGTTCTTTCTATCGATGGCAATGGAAACATTTTTGCAGCTATGGAGCACGGTGCCATTTTCAGGTCAAGGGACAAAGGAGATACATGGTTAAAAATAACAACGGATAGTTCTCGAAATCCGGACGGATTTATCACTATGAAAACAATGGTCGCTGCACCGAATGGTAATATTATTATCGGAACAGATCATCCTAATATTGGAACTTCCGGCCATATTTTTCTTTCCCGCGATACCGGGAAAAGCTGGTCCACAATGTATACTCGTCCGGTGGGCACAGAGGAATTAAAGGATGATGTCGATAAGATCGTTCGAGTTCCAGGTACAAGTATTATTTATGCAAATGCACATGGACCTACGCTTCGTTCACCCGATAATGGAGTGACCTGGACTATTATGGATAACGATAAGCGAGGAGATGAAATATTTTCGATGGCAGCACAAGGAGACGTACTCTACCAAATGTGCGAGCCTGATGGAGTTTTTTATTCCAATGACAACGGCGCGAACTGGGAAGAAAGAAATCATAACTTATTTGCCGAATACATGTGGGGCATGGCTATGAATTCCAAACAAGAACTTTTTTGCGTAACGGAGTACGGCTTGTGGTATTCAAAAGATAATGGCGATACCTGGGAAATGAAGCCAGAGTATGGTGAGGATTACGGTCCGAAGATTGCTATCAGCAAGAAGGATAATATTTTCATAGGCACAACAAAGGGGCTGTGGCGATCTCAAAATAATGGTGATACTGTCGAGCGGATAATTGTCGGTACCGATGTAATCAATGATAGTAATAAATATAACAATTTGATTAATCAAGTGGGCGACAATGGATACGGAAAGATTTATTGTGCAACGAACGACACTGTGATTGGCTTTTTGTATTCTACCGATGAAGGCGATCATTGGCAGCAAGTCCCGAATATTCCAAACCAGAATATTGGGGATTCCAAGCAAAAATTAGTAAAAGCGTTTGCTTTTGCTTCTGTTGATACCATGTTTATTTCATGCGGGGTGAATGGAAATTCGATTTTTTATCATACGACCGATGGAGGGGTTACTTGGGATTCTCTCGGTACTCATCAGGATACCGTAGCAGACCAAGTACTTATTCATCCTGATGGTTCATATCTTCTCAAGAAACTTGGAAAAGTTGAGAATGGAGGAGGAATATACAGGTCCACCGATGCTGCAAAAACCTTTAAGAAAATATTTCCAGTAGCTGAACCATTGGACTTCCAAGATTTTTACTCGATGATGATCGATGATAAAGGAAGTATTATTGTTATGACCGATTACGGAGTATACCGTTCAACGGTAGGCGATGTGAATTTTAGTACATGGTATTCAATCAGCAATGGACTTACCGCTTATGACTTCCCTGATAAATTTATTAAGACGAATGCAATCGTAGAAAATCCAATTACCCATGTTTATTTTGCAGCTACACGCGGATTGGGAGTATATAGAAGTATTCCGAATTTAGACACAAATAGCAAAGGGGTTATTTATAGAATGATTGATAATCAAAACAGTCTCGTTTCGTACCCTAATCCATCTACTGCATCTGTAACAATTTCAGTAGATGTTAAAGAATCCGGTTCGGCTAACGTAGATATCTTTGATGTACTGGGAAGAAAAATTAGAACCATTTATCAAGGTATTTTTAATGAAGGAAAAAATACTTTCTCCTTTGATGCTTCATCTCTTCCAAGCGGAAATTATATGCTTGTCTTAAGTATCGATGAGAAAAATACGACGAGTTGGATAACAATTTCCAGATAATTTATTGAATAATAGGGTGGAATTTTAGTCCGCCCTATTATTAATTTTAGTAATCCAATGTTTTGCTTCTTCATATTCTGCAATAAGCCTTCTCACAACTTCATCCGCAGAAATAATATCTTTTATTAACCCCGAAGATTGTCCCATTTCAAGTTCTCCCTGATCAACATCACCTTCGAAGATACCGCGCATTTCGCGTTTCTTTCCGAGCAGTATTATCTCTTCTTCTTTTGTCGCTCCTTTGCCTTCGGCACTTGCAGCCTCAATCGCAAAAGCATTTTTCTTTAATCGGACGGGCGCTACTTTTTTTAATGTCAGGATCGTGGCATTATCTTCGGCGTCGATCACTGCTTGTTTATAATTCGGATGAGAGCTCGATTCAATCGTGGCGGCGAACCGCGTACCGATCTGCACTGCCTGAGCTCCGAGAGCTAATGCTGCGAGCATCTGCCTGCCATCGGCAATACCGCCTGCGGCGATAACTGGAATTTTCACTGCATCGACTACTTGCGGAACAAGACATAAAGTTGTAATCTCATCGATACCATTATGTCCACCAGCTTCGAACCCTTCAGCGACTACTGCATCGCAACCTGCTTCTTCGGCTTTGAATGCATGCTTCACACTTGCAACGACGTGAACGAGAAAACAGCCCGCATCTTTGAATTTCTGAGCATGAACTTTCGGATTTCCGGCGCTGGTGAAAATAATCTTTATTCCTTCTTCAAGTGATACTTTTACCAGCTCATCTACATCGCCGCGGATAAGAGGTATGTTCACGCCGATTTGTGATGCAACTTCAGTAGCTTTCGCCTTGCGAATATGCTCCCGTAATAATTCCGGTTTCATCGAGCCTGATCCAATAAGGCCTAAAGCCCCCGCTCTGGCAGAGGCAACAGCAAGCTTCCAACCGCTTGTCCAGACCATTCCGGCTTGTATAATAGGATACTTGATTCCGAGTGTTTCAGAAAGTGGTGTTTTCATTAATTCAAAAATACGGGAGAATTGTGAATTGTGAATTGAGAATTGTGAAATAATTGTTTATGATGTCCTATGAGGTACATTTTTATTCTATTTAGTTTTCTCGTATTTTCTACCCAAATTCAAGCTCAGGATGCCTGGATGAGCCAGCTTTCTCCATCACTGCGCCATCTTTACGCTGTCTCTTTTACTGATGTCAATAATGGAACAGCATGTGGACTGGCTGGAAGCATTTTCCGTACGACCGATGGGGGAAAACATTGGACTGAGCAAACAAGCGGAATCACAGAACGCCTGCAATCGATTTCCATGACTTCAAATATGTCCGGTACAATAGTTGGACGAGACGGAATCATTCTGCACACGATTGATGGCGGAAATAAATGGGAATTGCAACAAACCCCATCTAAAGTCCAGCCGTTACTTGCGACATTCTTTATCGACTCTCTTCGCGGTTATGCCTCCGGATGGTATGGGACAATCATTGTTACTGCCGATGGAGGAGCACATTGGAAATTACAAAAGTGTGAAGTGACGACTTTTTTAAGAAGTATTTATTTTGCAAATGATAGTCTCGGACTTATTGTAGGGGAAAAAGGAACGCTCTTGCGAACAACTAATGCCGGAAAAAACTGGACATTAGTTGAAAGTGAAACCGGACAAAATTTAACAGGGGTTTGCTTTCTCGACTCTAAAATTGCTATTGCTGTTGGTGACAACGGGACAATAGTCCGTTCTACCAATGGCGGTTTGAAATGGCATTGTATGGAAAATCTGGAAAGAAAAAATATTCGGGCAGTGTCGTTTGCCGGTAAAACCGGTACATGCGTCGGAGAATTCGGGTTAATACTTCATTCTACTGACGGCGGCTTGACCTGGAAAAATGAAACGCTGAAATCCGGAATACATCTTCTCGCCGTTGATCAGATCGATGCAGAGCATATTACTGCAGTAGGATTGAATGGGACTATTCTCAGGAAAGAGGTGAAGTAAATCGGTTCGGAATTCCCTGCGGACATTTTTCCCTAAATTACTGTTTCATAAGGCTGTACCCCATAGAAATGTAATTGAATGACAGACGAACTAGCGACACAGTCCGAAAGCGGAGAAAGCGGGCAAATGATGGAAATTCCATCTGCGTCTGCGCTGCCTCGGGACATTATTGCCGAGCGCTTAGCGCAGCGGATGAAGGAACAGCGCTCTGAGCAGCCTGCTGAACCAGAAGTACAACAAGGGTCTACGGAAACGCCTATAGAAGAAGCTCCTAAACCAGAGCGCAAGGTACTTAATTTTACACCAAAACAAACCGAGCCGATCAAGGCTGTAGAAGAAGCTCAACCTTCTCCGATCGACGAAACGATAGCAGAGGCTACTGAATCTCTTGAAACCTCCCCTCCACCTCCTCCAGCACCAAGAGAGGATCGAGGCAGGCGAGATCAGAATAGAGGACGTAATCGTGAGCGTAACGAACGTCGTGAGCCTCGGCCGCCACGACCCGAACGAGTTGGTGGAGAAACAGCGGAAATGCCTCGGATTGAACGAGACCGGCCTTCTCGACCTGAGAGAACGGAAAGTAAAGAAGGTGCTGAGCGTCCTATTAGAGAGCAGAAGACTATAGCGACACCAAAAACTCCTGATAATGCTTTCGCCCGCGCTCGTTCACTTGCTTCAAAGCTCGGAGTATCGGTAGTCATACCACTCTATAACGAACAGGATTCTCTTCGTGAACTGACTGCCGCCTTACGTGAAGAACTCTTCAAACTTTGCGAAAAAAATTACCAGATCATTTATGTCAATGATGGCTCAACTGATCGCTCAGGTGATATTCTTAAAGATATTGTTGCCGGAACATCGAAAGTTACGACACTGACATTCCGCTCTAATCTCGGAAAATCTGCAGCGCTTTCAGTCGGTTTCAAGGAAGCTAAATATGGCATCGTCATCACGATGGATTCCGATCTCCAAGACGATCCTAAAGAGCTTGTAAATCTTATCGCAAAGCTCGATGAAGGATACGACCTTGTCTCAGGCTGGAAAAAGAAACGTCATGATCCAATTTCTAAAACGGTGCCATCGAAGCTTTTCAATTCCGTAACAAGTTTCTTCAGCGGTGTCAAACTGCATGATTTTAACTGCGGGCTGAAGGCATATCGCAAACAGGTAACCGATCAACTCGATGTCTATGGCGAGATGCACCGTTACTTACCGGCGCTCGCGCATTGGCAGGGATTTCGTGTTACCGAAATTCCGGTACTTCATCACCCTCGGCGATTCGGAAAATCGAAATTCGGATCGAGCCGCTTTTTCAAAGGATTTTTAGACTTATTATCTATCGTGTTTACAAACCGCTACGGCAAACGACCTCTCCATCTTTTCGGAACGATCGGTACGATCTTCACACTCGTCGGATTATTCATCAATATCTATGTCTCCATCGAATGGATGAATGGCATTCCTCTTTCGAACAGACCTATACTCCTGCTCGGCATACTGCTCATGATGGTAGGTGTCCAGCTCATCTCTATCGGATTGCTTGGTGAGATGATCGTGAAGAACTCTGCAAAGAGTTATGAGCTTGCAGTGGTAAAAGATAAACGCCCACCACGTGCCGGCGGCCGCGGCAACGAAGAGCGTCCCTCGCGTCCGCAGCGATCACCAGAAGCTCGTGGCCCTCGTCCGCCAAGACCCGGAGAAGAACGGCGGTCCAGAGGCAACCGTCCGTAACTCTATGCCAGTGAGTAGCCTGATTATTCACGAAGATTGCCGTCACTTTCGCGGCGATATTCCCTGCAAACCGAATAAGGATTTCGGAGTGCATTGCGCTGGCTGCGAATATTACGATCCCATTAAGGAAAATATTCTCATCATAAAGCTTGGAGCTGCAGGTGATGTTCTTCGCACGACTCCTATCCTTCATAAATTAAAAACCGAACATCCTCAAGCCCGTGTTTGGTGGCTGACACTTTCGCCGGAGCTAGTGCCATCATCAGTAGATAAAATTCTGAAATGGAATGCGGAAAATCTGGAGATTTTATCGCAAGTAAAATTTTCACTACTTTTCAATCTCGATAAAGATCACCATGCATGCGCTTTAGCAAATAGAATCGATGCTAAAAAGAAAAGGGGATTTCTGCTAAGTGAACTGGGAGTAACGATACCTTCCGACAAACATGCGCAAGGCAAATATGAAACAGGTATCTTTGATGATGTAAGTCTTGCAAACAAAAAATCGTATCCTGAAGAATTATTTGAGATCTGCCATTACGAATTTTCGGGCGAAAAATATATAATCGATGCTCCTGAAGAAAAAGATTTTCCGGGTCTTGATCTATCGCGCCCGTTAGTGGGCATGAATACCGGGGCGGGAATCCGTTGGACATCGCGTCTTTGGAGCACTGGGCATTGGGCAGAGCTCGCAAAAAAACTTCATGCAAAAGGCTACAATGTCATTCTTCTCGGAGGACCAGATGAGGATGCCCGCAATAAAGAGATCCAAAATCTATCCGGAGGTACTGCGCAATATCTCGGATATTTCCCCTTGAAAACTTTTATTTCTCTTGTCAATAAATGCGATACAATCATCTCCGGAGTAACGATGGCATTCCATATTGCCGTCGCTCTGGAAAAGAAGATCGTCCTTATTAATAATATCTTCAATAAATATGAATTCGGCGATCTCTACGGTCTTGGAGAAGTTATCGAGCCGGATAAACCCTGCATCTGCTATTTCAGAGGAACATGTATCAATGCTGAATATTTCTGCTTAGAACATTTGCCGGTTGAGAAGGTGATGGCAGCGGTGAGGTAAGGTCTGAAGGATTTTTTTAGATTCCGTTAGAGTTTATCTTATATGCTTACAACAGAACATTACAGCGCCAAAGAGGATGCAATACGCATTCTGAGATCAATTAACGATTCTGAGAACTTTGAAGAAATACTATACCAGATGTATGTTCAAAAAAAAGTGGAACAAGGATTAGCAGATAGTAAATCTGGCAACATTGTTCCCGATGAAGAGATGGCAAAATTCTGGGAAAGATGGTCCGCAAAGTAAGATGGTCTCGCGCGGCTCAAAATCACTTGCGTGAGATTCTGGATTTCATCAGTGAAGATGCTCCTATAAATGCTTTTCGACTTGCAGAGAGAATTAGAAAATCTTCAGAATCACTTTCAACATTATCCCATAGAGGAAGAATAATCCCGGATTTTGGAAACTCATCCCTTCGCGAAATATTTGTGAACAAATACCGTGTTATGTATGAAGTGAAAGCCTCAGAGATTATTATTATCGCAATTGTCCATATGTCCCGAGATTTGCAAAATGTATTTCCAGATATAGGATAGAATACTAATTCTATAACACCCGCAAATTCGCAAATTTCAGCATCAAATTTTTCTTGCCTTGTCTTGCAAAATCGACGACAGCTTTAGCTTTATCGCCTTTGCCGGAGACTTCGATAATCCTGCCTTCGCCGAAGATCTCATGAATAACTTTCGCTCCGCGTTTTAAACCTCCGATGGAAGGACTATCGACCTGAGAATAGGATTCAGAGGCTTCGCGCTGATCGTATGGATTATACTCACGCCGAGGAGCACGTCTGGCTGCGAAGACTCTTTCTTGTGTACCCCTGGGATTGAATAGACTCGATTTGAAAATATCTTCTGCGTTCGTTTTCTCTTCGCGTTCGCCGATCTTTGTTCCGTAACTTGTTGTCAGTTCCGTAGCGCCGGAGCCTAAGATCTCTTTAACAAACCGTGATGGAAGTGCTGAAGTATATTCTCCGAAGCGAAGGCGGTTTCGGGCATAAAGAATAAAGCATTTCTTCATTGCTCTGGTAATCGCAACATACATAAGCCTCCGTTCTTCTTCGATCGAGAAATCATCGAAGCTGGTATTAGGATTCGGGAAAAGACCTTCTTCCAACCCCGTAACAAAGACTACCTGGAATTCCAGTCCTTTGGCTGCGTGGATAGTCATAAGCGTTACGACATTTTTCGTGCCATCGACTTTATCGACGTCGCTCATCAGAGAAATTTCTTCTAAGAACGACTCGATCGTTGACTCTGAATTATCCTGAAAATATTCCGTGATAGCAGAAAGAAATTCGCGGACATTCTCATATCTGGTGAGTGATTCCGGAGTGTTTTCCAATTTTAATTCGGTGAGAATGCCGGTTTCATCGATAAGCGCCCGAAGAAGTTCACTTGGAGATAACTCCTTGCGAAGAGAAGAAAATTTTGCTATCAGATCGGCAAAGACTTTCATCTTCCCTGCTGTGCGCTGGTTCACATTCGGAATAAATTCCGGAGTTGCCATGACACTAAGCATCGAAGTACCTCCTTCACGGGCGAACTGTGCGATCTTTGCCATCGTGGTCTCGCCAATACCGCGGGCAGGGAAGTTCACCACACGGAGAAGACTTTCTGCATCGGAAGGATTGACGATCAGGCGGATATATGCAAGGCAATCTTTGATCTCCTTGCGCTTATAAAATGCAATACCGCCGATGATGGTATAGGGAATACCCTGTCTGCGAAGCGCATCTTCGATGGCACGTGATTGAGCATTCGTGCGATAAAGAACTGCAAATTGCGAGAGCGTATATTTTTCTTTACGGATCTCATCCTCGATATTACGGACAACCGTCGCGCCTTCTTCACGCTCATCGGAGCATTCCATAACCTTTACTAATTCACCTTTTACATTCTTTGTAAAAAGCGTTTTAGGTATCTGCTCCTTATTCTGCTTTATGAGCGTATCGGCAGCGGCGAGAATATGTCCGGTTGAGCGGTAATTTTGCTCGAGGCGGAAGATCTTTACGTCCGGGAAATCCCGTTCGAAGTCAAGAATATTCTTGATGTCGGCGCCGCGGAAGGCATAGATACTCTGTGCATCGTCTCCTACTACAGTCAGGTTCTTATGAATCGCTGAAAGTAATTTGACGATGATATACTGTGCACGGTTCGTATCCTGATATTCATCGACAAGTACATACCGGAATTTTCGCTGGTAGCTTTCAAGCGTTTCTGGATGGTGGACGAAAAGCTCGATCGTTTTGATCAGCAGGTCATCGAAATCCATTGCGTTTGCGCTTTTTAATTGCTTAACGTATTCGCCATAGACTTCAGCGACTTTCTCGCTGAAAAAATCACGCGCCATGGTTGCATAATCGTCGACTGAGATCATGGAGTTCTTCGCACTCGATATACGGCTGCGGACTGCATTGGGATTGAACTGATCGCGCGGAATGCGAAGTTCTTCCATCACGCGTTTGATGAGCGAAAGAGAATCGTCGGAATCATAGATCGAGAAACTCCGAGTATAGCCAAGCGCTTCTGCGTGGCGGCGAAGCATCCGCGCAAAGATCGAATGGAATGTGCCCATCCACAGATCATGTACGTATTCAGATCCGAGAAGCGTTGTAATGCGCTCCTTCATTTCTCCGGCAGCTTTATTGGTAAAGGTAAGAGAAAGGATTTCCCATGGACGGATACCCTGTTCTAAGAGAAAGGCAATGCGAGTCGTCAAAACTCTCGTTTTGCCTGAACCTGCACCGGCGATTATCATCGTCGGTCCTTCAGCACCGGAAACAGCAGCTGCCTGTGCCGGATTTAATCCTTGTAATAGTTTTGACATGGAATTGAATGCTATGAGGCTTGCCCCTTCATGTGTCATTCTTTAGCGGAGCAAAAGAATGCGAAGCATTTTTTGCGTAGTGAAGAAATCCTTTAAATAATGGCATAAGTTGTCTCCTTAAAGACAAATCAAACGATTCTTCCCGAACAATGTGAATGAATAACTAACAACACCGAAAGCCCTCCGAAAATAACAGAAATATTTCCATTTAAACGCTTTGAAGATGTAACAATTTCCTCTTATGGCGGTTTTTATGGATAAGAATCATCACAGTGAAACACCAATATAGGACAGACCGATTGTTCACATCCTTTTTTCAAGGTATTTTGCTCATCCTTTTTTCTTCGCTAATCTTCTTTCCTTCTTTAGGTATTGGAAGATGGGAAAAAATAGCGCAATTTCCAACCACAGTTAATGCCTCTTTTTTTCTCAATGAACAAATCGGCTTTATTGGCATAGATGGTGTCAATGGCATTAAGCGGACTTCAGATGGAGGAATTACATGGACTGATTGTATTATCCCTCCGGGCTATTCCGGATTTATTACTGACATTTACATGCGCGATTCACTACATGGATGGGCCGGTATCGAAAATACTAACGCAAGTCATGGGCTGTGGCGTACTTTAGATGGGGGAATAAGTTGGTCAGAAGATGCAAATTATTCGGGAGAAGTTAGTTCTGTGTACGAAACACCCAATGGAATTCTCGTTGCATCAAGGTTTTCTCCTAATAGACTCTCGTTTTCGACAGATGGAGGAATTACGTTTTCTGTTGCAGGTTTGAATAAATACACAGGAATAAATTTTGTCGATGACCTGCATGGAATTGTGTCTGCTTTCCAAACCAATTCCAATATTTATGCTCCGGTAATGAGAACCTCTGATGGCGGCAGGACATTGATCGCTTCTGAGGGGATTATGACTGAAGCCTGGAGTGTATACGCTCAGAAAGGTACATCGAACTTTTATGTTGTCGGTGAGAAAAGCGCCATCGATCCAGTCTTAAAGGAAGAAGTCAACGCTTCCACAGATTATGGAGTAACCTGGCAAACCATTTCGAATCTGCCCGGCAGAACGACTGGCCATGTAGCAGGAGTTGGTTCAATCATTTACGTTCAAAGCGAAACGAATTTTAATCAGAGAGGAAATGATCCATCGTTTTTAGGCTTACATCGCTCAACCGATGGCGGAGTTACGTGGAAGAATATTGGCGGTCCATCAAATTACAGAGATACACGTTTTTCGGTTTTGGGATGTCAAGGAAGTATTGTTTATGCTTTTGACGAAACAGGTGGAGTTTGGAAAACTACTGATGGAGGTGACGGTCTATTCCAGCCGAACAATTTCTTATCTGTCGATGAAATAACACTTAATGCTCCGCGATGCAGCGTAGATTCTACAACTGCTTTTTTTTCTAATATTTCCTGCAATTCCATCGTCATTGAATCAATCGGTTTTAGCGATTCATCAGTTAATGAAGTATCTCGCAGGGTTCTGACAATAGAGAAATCAAAGCCCTTTCCCTTAAGTCTTGCCTCTGCTTCTTCAGCAGTTATCGAGTTAAAGTGGAACCCTGACATGCTTGGGACGCAAAAACCTACTTCGAAGATCTTTATTCGAATCAAGGGGAAAGTGTTAAGCATGAACAGGATCATTGATACTTTGTTAAGTGTGAACTTGCTTGCTAAACAGCCTGACTACCATCCAGATAGTCTGGTATTTTCGGATGTAAAACTTGGATCAGCGGCTTGTAGGACATTTGTATTAAGGAATTCTCTCCCTATAGGCGGTGCATCTTTTAATATTGAATCAGTAATATTGAGTAATGCCGATACTGCATATCGGATCGCACCTTTTATATCGACAACCTTGTCGCCGCAAGATTCAACATTAATTCGAGTATGCTTCAATCCACTCGATACAGGAATACATCTCGATTCGCTCTTAGTAAAAATTGATTGCTTTATCATGCCGATCGCCCTTCGTGCTCAGGGTGTTACCGGGTTAATATATGCCGACGATTTGGATTTCGGGTCAGTTAATATAGGAGATACGGTATGTAAAAACCTTATGGTTAAGAACGTTGGTAAAGCTCCTCTCAATCTTTTAGATCCAGTTGCGTTAACGGATACAGTTAATTTTTCAATTAAAGAAACTGCTTTACCAAAAGTAGTTATGAATGGCCATGATGTACAGTTTCAAGTCTGCTTTCATCCGCAAAAAGAACGATCTTACACTGCTAACATTGAATGGAATACTGATCTTATTCCGGATTTCAAACATTCGGTAAAAAGCAGCTCAATATTAATAGGTAATGGATCTCTGAAATCTGAAGTTATTTTAGACGAAACTCATGATTCCGTTTTGATACGTTCTAATCCCGTGCAAGACCAACTTCAAATCGCCATTAGGTCGACATCTATTCATCAAACATCTATCGAAATATTCGATCAGATGGGAAAGAAAGTATATTCTGATAAGAGGTATGTAGGCGTTGGTCAGAATGAGATTCAGGTGGATATTAACTCCTTGCCGGTTGGGATTTATTATTTGCGAATTGACGGTAGAGCTCAAAATTTTATCAAAGAGTAGATTTGCTCTTATTCTTTTACAAACTTTTCTCTGGCAATAACTCCTTCATCATTTTTTACTTCGATAAAGTAAACTCCGGAAGTGCAGCGTGATACATCGAGAGGAATTTCCTGATGTTTGGATGTGAGATTTATTGATTCTTGCTTTAGTATATTACCAAGAAGATCGAGGATGACTAGCGAGTAGGTCTTTAGGATAAGATTATTTATTTTAACGAGAACCGAAGATCCCTCAGAAAGCGGATTAGGAGAAACAGAAAATGATGAATTGGAAGGGGGAAGAATTACATTAGATTCAGAGCATTCGTCAAAAGTAGTTATGTTAGTAGATGAGAAGAAGTTATGTACTGAGGTTGCTTGTGAAGCAAAAACAGGATCGCTCATTTGATTAAAAATCCTAACAGTTGTAGCAATGGGCTCTGCTGTATATAAACTGGGTATCAGGTTGCATGCACTAAGATCTGAACTCAGTTTCAAAACTAATACTGAATCCTGGCTTATTCCAAATTCAGGTAATCCAGCACCAATACTTCCGGTTAATGCTAATTCATTTTCATTTGCTGTAATAATAGATAATCCATCAGCATTTGCATTATCCAATCTGAGTTTTTTCAAGGATTGAACTTCGCCAGTATTAGAAAGCTTAAGTAAGAAAATACTTGCGACTGAACCTCCGCAGAGACCGGTTATGACAAGAGAACTGTCAGGTAGCCCAGTGATTGCATTGCCAAAAGAGCTTTCAAGCATGTTGATGTTATTTTCAAATACTTTCTCTCCGTTCTGATTATATTTTATTACGTACGTATTAGCACTGGATAAAGGGGAGGTTAAACCCGAAATCGCAAAACCTCCTTCTGCTGTCTTTGTCATTCCAAACCGCTGGGTAAATTGCGAAGAACTATCTAAATGAGCCCAGATCAATTCTCCGGACGAAGAAAATTTAGCTGTTAATTCGGGACCGATTATTATTGACCCATCAGTATTTTCGTAAGTATAGAAACGGTTTGAAAGGCAAGTGTAAGTAAAAAAATGAGACCACTTTAAATTTCCGCTACTATCGAATTTTGAAATTCCTGATCCTATGGTACTTTCTCCGTATTCCATAACAAAGCCATGATCTTTTGTTTCGATCAAAGATATTCCGGCGTAACTGAGATCACTTGAATGGATAATTGACCAGATATTATTTCCAAGGCTATCAAAGGTTGCCAGCAGTTGTCCTGTTCTTTCGACGGGATCTAATGCAACAGCAATAGCAAAACCACCATTATGAGTATTGGTCAAACCGGTAGTCATTTTGAAACCGTTAACTGATATGCCGAACGTGGATTCCTTCATCCATAAAACATTTCCCCATGTATCGAGTTTAGTAAGAAATAATTTTTGAGTTTGCCCGGTAGGGTCAGTCGAATAAATGCCGCTTATAATATATCCTTTATCGGGAGTTTGAATCATGCCCAACCCTTTAGACCAGTTCTCAATGTTTATTTTCTTTTCGAAATTTTGCGGACAGGCAGGCAGTGCTGTTATCGTTACAAACGAGCAAAGAAAGAGGAAAGTATTAGTGAAGAATAGCATGTGCTCCAAAGCCAACAAACAAATCAATCGAAATACTCTCCATCTGAAATCGGCTCAAGAATATTTCCTTAATATTTAATAACTTACAGTAAAAATGAACAAAAATCAAAAAAATCTGAAACTTCCTTTAAACCTTTTGCGTATAATAAGCATCTAATACCAAGATCTACAAGATTTCTCTTGATGAGCACAATGCAATTGGTGTGGATAACTTGTTGATGTGGAGTATTGTGGGTGTAGTGGTGCACAGTCATGTTGTTGGATTATTAATGAGTTACGGGGCAACTATACGATGGTTTGGGTGTGGATAACAGTCGGAGAGGAATCGTTGTATAGGGTAACATTGCGGCTATTTTTCAGGGGATTCCTCACATCGTTTTTCATGCTTCGCATGAAAAATCTCCGTTCGGAATGACACATTAAGTGCGCGAGATTATTTCCTAAGGTCGGTGTCTTTCTTTTGATCAGTCTGTGGAGGCAGAGGCGGTGGCATGGAGAGTGTTTGAGAGGGAGTCGAGAATGCCGGAGCGCCGTTCATATTTTGAAAAGAGTTTGAGGGAGCGTCGATGATGGGCAGTAGTATTTTATAATTTACCAGATCCTGATCGCTTTCGAAGCCATGTCCTTTTGTAATACGTCCCGTTTTTTCTGTAATTCTCACGAAGGCATCGGAGCGGAGTTTATGGGTGCCGTTATCCCAGACAAGAGAATCCGTTTGGACAAGTGTACCGGAATCACTTAAGATTCTGACGCTGTCGTAGGCAGTCATGTTTTTTGTATTATCATCGATGAAAGCACGGTGCGAGGTCAGTACGCTGGAATGCTTAGATTCGCGGTCGAAGAAATCAACATGAACGTTCGAATCAAGAAATGTATGGCGCTTGCCTTCGAAAACCCGCACGCCATGAGCATTCATCACAGCACGAACTTTGCCGTCGCTCGAAAAAGTCATTCGAGTATGAGCGCTGGTCTGAGAAGGAAGTTCATCTGATGAGATGAGCGGTGCAGTAGTAGGCTTTACTTCGTTAGTGGAACAGGAGGCGAGGAGGAAAACAAGTGTGATTGCGAGGAGGACGAGAAATTGAAAATTGAGAATTGAAAATTGAAAATGGTGAGAAATGTTATTCTCAATTTTCAATTCTGCATTCTCAATTCTAATTGATCCCTGCTTTAACAATATCATGTAAATGGATCATCCCGATAACAACATTACGCTCATCTATAACAGGAAGTTGCATAACCTTCGGCGGAGCATCTTCCATAACATGCAGAGCGTGGATCGCGAGCTTTTCAGCAGTGATTGTTTTCGGATTTAGCGACATCACCTCACTGGCTTTATGTGTATCGATCCTATTATGGGTTTGAAAAAACCTTCGAAGATCGCCATCGGTAACGATTCCAAGAAGCTCTCCATTCTCACCTATTACGCATGCAGCGCCGAGCCGCTTGCTCGAAATTTCATGCATGACGGAAACCAGTGCTGATTCGTTTCCGACAAGAGGAATATCATCGCCGGTTGCCATGAAGTCGGCAACATGCATCGTTAATTTTCTTCCAAGAGCTCCGGCAGGATGGAATTTAGCAAAATCTTCACTGGTGAAATTCCGTGCTTCAAGCAAGGCAATGGCAAGAGCATCGCCTAAGACAAGTTGGGCTGTAGTCGATGAAGTAGGAGCAAGATCATGAGGGCAGGCTTCTTCTTCGATCGTCGTCTGCAAAATAACTCCATCGGATTTTTTTGCAGCCACTCCAAGCCGTGAAGCAGGATTAGCGGTTATTGCAATGATAGGAATTTTTGTATTGAGAATTGCCGAGAGTTCATCCGATTCACCGCTCTTCGAAATGATCAGCAGAATATCATCAGGCGAAACCAATCCAATATCACCATGCGCCGCTTCTGCCGGATGCAAGAAGATGGCAGGAGCACCTGTGGAGGTTAGCGTAGAAGCGATCTTACGGGCAATATGCCCGGATTTGCCAATACCACTTACGATGATACGGCCTTTGCACGAAAGGAGAAGATCGCAGGCATTAGAGAAAGCATGTTCATGGAGCGATGCAATGGTATTCTCCAAAGCTTTGGCTTCGATCGCGAAGGTTCGTTTAGCACTTTCAAAATATGCTTTGCTCATGTACCGAATAATTTTTGAAGAATACCTTTTTTCTTTTTCGGAACTTCGATGACAATATCCGAAGCATCAAATTTACGGCTTGCTTTCTTATTGTATTCTAAAAGTGCTTTGATGTATTGTCCGTCGGAGAAATCATTTACTTTTTCAAAGAATGTTGCCGGATGAGAAATAAGCTTTGCATCGCGAATATGTTTAGTCCGAAGCAGCTCATCATAAAAAGCTGTAACTGGAATGAGTTGATTGAAACCTGAGGTACTATGATGCAGCCAAAGCACCTTTTTCTTCGGGCTGATCGATAGTACGTATAAGACTTTATTTGATTCATCTGTTAAACGTATTTCTTTGACCGGAGCGCCAGTGGCAGGACAAGGATCCTCTGGCTTCCAATAAGAGTAGCACCATTTATTTTTTATCTCGGCATCAGGAATAGGAAATACTCCGGAGAATTGCACTTCAAGTTGATCATCAATATTCAATTCATGAACACTGATCGTTAGTTGAGCATTATTTACCTGGCATTCTCCGAAAGCAACAACTGGCGGCATTCCAAGAGTCAAATCGATGGATGAGATTTTCTTATCAAGTATAAGATTTCCTTCGCCCCATCTGCCTTCGCCTACGATCTGAGAAGATTGTACAAAATTATTGTAGGTTGTATAAGCCGGAATATTTTCTGGTAGAAGCCAGAACAGAAGTTCTTTTTCAGCAGTAGTAAGTTTCCGAGGATAGGTCATATAGGACTTATAAGGCTTATGGGACTTATAAGATGACACGGAATTTCAAAAGAGACCGAAGAAGCGGCTCCAGTTCTTTCAAGGGCAGCTGCGACTCCGAATCGCTCTTTGCTTTCGCCGGATCTGGATGGGTTTCAATAAAGAGGCCATTAATGCCGACTGCCATTGCTGCTCTGGCAAGAGGAGCAATAAACTGCCGCTGCCCTCCGCTAACTCCATTCTGGCTGGGTCTCTGCACGGAATGTGTTGCATCGTAAATAACCGGTGAACCGAATTCCTTCATGATCTCGATGGAACGGAAATCGACTATGAGATCGCCATAGCCGAATGATGTACCCCGCTCGGTAAGCAGTACATTCTGATTATTTTTTGCGAGGACTTTTTCTTTAGCAAATTTCATATCCATCGGAGACATGAACTGCGTTTTTTTTATATTGATAACTTTACCCGTTTCAGCTGCAGCTTCAAGCAGATCGGATTGTCTGGCAAGAAAAGCCGGGATTTGCAAGATGTCGCAGACTTCAGCTGCAAGACATGCTTCGCCGGGAAGATGTATGTCAGAGAGTATTGGAAATGAAAAATCCCTTTTAATATTGGATAAATAGGATAGCGCTGTTTCATCGCCGATACCGGTAATACTTTTCCCGCTGGTACGATTAGCTTTGCGGTACGAAGATTTGAAGATGAAATCGACCGGTAATACTTTTTGGATTCGCGATAATTCGGTCGCAACTTCTTCAAGCAAATCTTTCGATTCGACAAGGCACGGTCCGGCAATAACAGGAAAGCGATCTGTATCAAAAAACGCGATCGTTCTCTTATCCGGAGTTGTAATTATAACGTTATCCTTCATTTACCGATTGGAAAGCCATAGAACAAGGCTGGATTGGTTGTCATTCCGAATGCATTTCTCGAATGGCAGATTCAGCCCTTCGCATTAGATCCATTTCGTGTTCTCTTTCACCCGAAATAGAATTATCAATAGCCAACGGATGGCCTATAGCTACTAATACTTTCTTATTCGTTCGAGGAAGCCATGAAGATGGGGGCAAGACTTCAAATGCTCCTTTTATTAATACTGGTATGACCGGCGTCTGACTTTTAACAGATAAGTTAAATGCGCCTCTCTTAAATACCTGCATTGTGCCAGTTCTGGTTCTCGTTCCTTCGGGAAATAGCAAGACCGATGCTCCATCGTGAATTATTTCAGCAGCTCTAGTCAATGTTTTTTTTGCTTTGATTGGGCTCGAGCGATTGATGATGATCATTGGGCTGAGATAAAGCGCCCAGCCCCAGATAGGTACCCTTGTCAAAGTGTGGCGAAGAAATAGTCGGATGTCGATTGGTACTGCTGCGAAGAGAATCGGAATATCAGTGTAGCTTGAATGATTGGCAACGAAAATGTAATGTTCGTTTTTTTTAACATTTTCTTTTCCGATCACCTGAAGCTTTATTCCATACAATAGTAGAAATATTTTTGCCCAGATTCTTGAGAACCAGAAATAAAGACTGCCGCTCCTATCAAGAGCGGCAGGTATTGAAATTATTGATAAAACGACCGTAAGGCTGACAAATATGATCGTCGCAAAAAAACTGCGGATCACTTATTTTGCAGCCGACGCGATGCCGGAATAATTAATGCTGTTCGCTACAGATTTCAATTCATCAAGCGACACATCGTCATGACCTTCTATGATAACAAAGATCCGATTATTGACGAAGACGCCGACAGTGCCGGTTTTAGAACCTTTCTTCCAGGAGATCCAGCCAGGATTTCCGCTGAACTGCTCTGAATGCAAAGACTCTTCATTGGTTTCGTAGCTCATACCCATCATAGCTGAGTAGGCAGCCGAGAGACCTGCAATGTAGTTATAATCTAAGATCGAGACGGTTATACGCTTATCTCCGTTTTCATAAGTCTGATTTGCATGGGCATATTTTGCTCCTTGAAAATCCATTTCCATTGTCTCCGGCTCTCCTTTTGAAGTGTAGCCTGAAACCGAAGGCAGAAAGCCGGCAAGAGTCTTCGATGGGATTACAACTCCCGGAGCGTGGTTGGCGGCTCCGTTATTTGAAGAGTTGTTGCCCATATTCTGTGCTATTTTCTGCATGGATTTTGACATCTCTTCAGCAGCTTGCTGCGCTTGTTCCTCTTTTTTGCTGCAGCCGGTAACGCTTGCAATAAGACATCCGGCGAGCATGAATGTTAGAAAGTGTTTCATAGATTTTGTGTTAAAATGAAATTACTGGGGCTTCAAAAATACGGAAAATTTATCGGAGTTATTGTAAACCCGCATGATCTAAAGCAACCTTGCCCAGATAGAAAAGCATCATACCAAGGAATACGAGAAAGGGCGCTTTGCGGCCTCGGGTTTTATTGATCTCAGGAATAAGATCGCAGGCTCCGACATACAATGCTGCGCCGGCACTAAAGGCAAAGAGAAAGCCTATCAACGCTTCATCAAAGCTTATAAAGAAGAAAACAATGAGTGCTCCGAGGATAGTGGATAGGCCAAGTATGTATCCGGCATTTTTCGCTTGTTTATTGGAATGCTCTCCGGCAAGCATCACACTTGCCACTGTTAGTCCTTCGGGTATCTTATGGAGAAGAACTGCAACGCTGATAAGAATACCCATCGTAGGCTTTGCAGTTGCCACGGCAGATATAGCCATGCCATCAAAAAAAGCATGAAGTGTAAGTCCGCCCACAGCCCCGAACGCTGAGGAATGAGAAAGTGTGGGATGGTGGTGCGTTTCCTCGCCGAAGTGAAAATGCTGGACAAGAGTATGTTCGAAAAAATGAAGAACGCTAAAGCCGATAAGCATGGCTATTACTGAGTAGTCGGAGTTAGATGTTAATCGAAAGCTTTCCGGAATCAGATCGACAAAAACCAGCGCAAGAAGGAATCCTGCACCAAGGGCAAGGAGGCTCCGCTCCCAATTATGCGGGAAACGCTTGGCGCGAAGAGCAAGCATGCCGCCTGAGATCTGAGCCCCGGCAGCGATAACACTCAGTATTATTCCGAGAAACAATTTTACGAGAGAAATTGAAAATGCAAAGTTACAACTTTATTTTTTCAGGTAATTCATTCCGTCTTCAATTCCACGCACAAGCATCGCTGAAAACGAAAGAGGTACTTCTTTCTTCATGATCCGGTATGCAAGAATTGCTTGCAATAACATCGAAATACTAAATGCTATTGCAGCGCCAATCGTGCCGATCAGCGGAAGTAAAATAAGTGCAAGGAGAACATTCAGTGCAAGAGAAGCAATAATGGTTTGGAAAACTTCTTTGACTTTTCCCATTCCCACAAGAGCGGACATCCCCACCATTGTCATCGGCAAAACAAAACCGCTTGCAATCAGTACTCTAAAGATCGGAATACTTTCATCGAATTTGCCTTTATAAAGAATTCCAAATATTAGCGGAGCAAAAATGATAAGAAGAATACAAAGCGGAATCATTAAAATATACAAGAAACTTGTAGCTTTTTCGATAATCTTCTTTAATATATCGGTATCTCCGGAGGCATGATACTTGCTCGATGCGGGAAAAACGAAGATCCCTTGCGTATCGCGGAGCACATCGAATCCCTTGAAGAAAAATTTTGCAACATTATAATTAGCCAGGGCTTCCATGCCAAAAAAAGCTGGGACCAGATATGTATCTAGATTTTGCTGCAACACGCTTACCATACCGGTCGCAGTTTGGTAACGAGTAAAATGAAAAATCTTTCTTAACATCACTCGCGAAAACCTCATGCGCCAACTGATATCAGCTCGGGCAAGAAAGAGAGCAACAAGAGAACTTGTAGCCCCGGTCGCAATTGTAATCTCGACCACATCACTCGCTGTGTGCAGCTTGCCTAAAAAATAATAGATAACGACAATAATACTCGAACCGCCAAAGTTGATACAATCGACAATAAATAATTGAGAAGTGTGAAACCTCATTTGAAATATCTTACTCGTGATCACGCGAGGAACCGTAACAATGACGAGTATAATAAGCAAAGGGATTAGATTCGGAAGTTCAGTACTATTTAATAATGACGCTACAAAACCGGGAGCAATAATAAATATACTCAGGACTACTGAGAGAAAAGCAAAGAAGAGAATTGAAGTTGCAGTCAGTAGCTCTTGAAGGTCATTCGCTTTATCCACTCCGAATTTGACAATGGCTTGGAGAGCAAAACTATCTGCAAAAGTGAAGATCGTCCCAAAAATATTTATGAAAAGAGAAAGTTCGCCGCTTTGTCTTTTTGGAATGACATTAAAGACAACGAGAGTCATTACCGTGCCATAAATGGCAGGTAAAAGCTTTGTCGCAAATCCCCATGCTCCTTTTTTTAGATGTTGTCCAAACTGCATAGGCAGGTGCCAGGTTTTAGGTGTCTGGTGTTGGGGAATATCATTGTACTAATTCCAGTAGTCTTTTAGCTCTATTTTCTATATCGAATTTCTTAACATACTCACTGCACTGTTTTCTCTCATCACCTGTTGAAGAAAAACTTTTTCTGATAGCAGCAGCGATCTGATTATTGTTTTTTCTATCGACAATGTATCCTGTTCCTCCAGTGACTTCTTCAAGCGATGGAACTTGCGAAACGACAGGTATGCATCCGCAGCTCATTGCCTCAGCAGTTGCAACGCCAAATGTTTCATCCATCGATAGCTGGCAGTAAGCAGAAGCTTTATGGTAATAACTCAGTAATGTTTCATAGGTGATTGGACCAGCGACTATAGTAATATTTCTTAGGTCTTTCGATTCTGCCCGTGCATGTTCCAATGCAGGTCCGCGAATCCCGATAAGATCGAATTCCACATCAGGCATTGCCCGCGCAGTATTAATGAAAACATCGATTCCTTTTAAGAGATAATCGAGAACAATATCAAGCTGAGTAACAGTGAGTGCTCTCATTTGGCGAGGTGTATCGGAAAAGGGAAAACGCAAAATATTTACAGCATTATATATTACTGTGCTCGGAGCGTGGTGCTTGGAATTAGTGTCCAGTAAATGCTGGGCATAGTTACTGACAGGAAAGACATGATTGGCAAAACGATGTGTATTCCGAACAAGAAACCATCGAAGAGGTCGCACCCTCGCCCCGCTTTTAACTTCAGGAATATATGTCACATCAAACCCGCCGGCGACTACATAAACTCGTTTGCGAAGAAGCCTTGCAATGAGTGTCGGAATAAATGAATAATAATCGGCGAACCAAAAGAAAAGAATTTCCGAGCGTAAAAGGGCAAGTATAATTCGAAATTCTAATTTTATGAGTCCAATCGCAGCGCTTTTTCCGCGGCCGATATTGGCATCGACAACTTTCAGTGTATGCCTGCGTTGTAAAATTGCAATGTCATTCTGCACAAAGCTCGATTGTGCCGGACCGACAAAAGTAATCGTCATTTGTGGGATTGACGGTGTTTAGTTTGCCTCGCCGTAAAGAAGTTTCTCGCCGACTGGAAAATAATGGAAGCTAACCATCCGCTTCTTATTTCCTTTTACCAGGTTGATCTGGTAATGCATCATTTGTCCCATAGGAGTATCTTTGCTTTTAAAGACAGCAAAATATTCCTGATGCATTGGATCAGTATATTCGGCAAACATCTTCCGGAATTTCTCCATGACTTCTTTTACATGTTCTGCTTCTTCATGGTTAGCAAGCGAACAAGCGCGAGACCACTGCTTCGAAGTATCCTTACACGCAATAAGTGCTGCAGCGCTATCGAGATTGTTTTCCAAAGCAAATCGTTTCAGGTCAGTAATGCGTGCGAACATCTCATCTGAAAGCGAATCACGGACAACTTGCGAAAGCATGACAACATCAGCTCGGGGAAGTTTCCCCATTCCACCCTGAGCGTACAGATTAGATGAAATCAGAAAAACAAAAATAATGGATATGATTTTCATTGCTTAATTGTTTGAAACAAACTTCGAGTAGGATAAAATCAATCTCGCCTACTTATTACTAATCAATTTTATGGCGCAAAAATTTCAAAATTATATTGCCGGAGTCTGGGCAGACTCTTCCAGCGGACAAACATTCGAGAATCGGAATCCTGCTAATTGGGACGAAATCCTGGGTTTATTTCCCTTGTCGACCATAGAAGATGTTGATAGAGCGGCAATTGCAGCAAGAGAAGCTTTCAAATCCTGGAAGCTCATTCCTGCTCCAGCTCGTGGAGAAATCTGCCGCAAAGCCGGAGAGATTATGGTAAGCCGTAAAGAAGAAATAGCTGCAATCATGACGCGCGAAATGGGAAAACCTCTTTCAGAAACTCGAGGCGATGTACAGGAGGGAATCGATACTGCTTTCTATTGCGCAAGTGAAGGCAGGCGGATGTTTGGATATAATACTCCAAGCGAGTTGCAGAATAAGATGAATCTTTCATTCCGCATTCCGATAGGAGTCTGCGGGCTTATTACTCCCTGGAATTTTCCGATGGCAATACCTACTTGGAATATTTTTCCCGGTCTGGTGGCGGGCAATACCTTTGTCTTTAAGCCGGCAGAAGATACGCCGCATACTGCTAATGTTCTTGTGGAAATTCTCATCGAAGCTGGACTTCCGAAAGGAGTTTTGAATATTGTTCATGGTGCAGGCGAAGTTGTCGGCGCAGCAATCACCGAACATTCTCTGATTCGTGCTGTCAGTTTTACCGGATCGACAAAAACAGGGCAAATCGTAGCGCAAACATGTGGAAAACTAACAAAACATGTTTGTCTTGAAATGGGTGGGAAGAATGCACAGATTGTGATGCCTGATGCCGATATGGAACTTGCTCTTAATGGAGTACTCTGGGGAGCTTTCGGAACAACCGGCCAGCGTTGCACTGCCACCTCGCGGCTGATCCTTCACCAAGATATTCATGATAAATTTATAGAAATGCTTCTTGAGCGAGTTCAGAAGCTTAAGATAGGTAATGGATCCAATGAAGGAATAGAAGTCGGTCCTATTATCAATAAAGGTCAACGTGATAATATTGAGCGTTATGTTGCTCTTGGTAAAAAAGAAGGAGCCGTTTGTATAACAGGTGGAGAAAGAGCCGAAGATGGCGATCTGAAAAATGGATGGTTTTACAAGCCCACGATTTTTATTAATGTTCTTCCGAAAATGACGATTGCAAATGAAGAAATATTTGGTCCAGTGCTTTCAGTCATTAAATGCACATCGTTAGAAAATGCCATCGAAATAACAAACGGAGTTATTTACGGACTCTCATCAAGTATTTACACGAAAGATATTAACGCAGCATTTCTTGCAGTAAGAGATATTGAAGCAGGCATTACCTATATCAATGCTCCGACAATCGGTGCCGAAGCTCACATGCCATTCGGAGGAGTCAAAGCCACCGGCAATGGTCACCGTGAAGGCGGCTGGGCAGTCTTTGATTTTTATACAGAATGGAAATCGGTATATATCGATTATTCAGGACACCTGCAGCGTGCGCAGATAGATATTTGACCATCGACCATCAACAATCGACCATCGACCCTCCATCCTTTCGTATTTTTGTATAATGAACTTTCAACTATCCGAAGACCATATTGCCATCCGCGACGCTGCGCGGGATTTTGCGCAGAATGAAATTGCATCCACAGCAGTCGAACGAGACTTAACCGGAGACTTTCCACATGAGATAATAAAAAAGCTTGGCGAGCTTGGATTTATGGGCATGATGGTCGATCCGAAATGGGGCGGATCGGGACTCGATGCCGTGAGCTACGTTCTTGCAATGGAGGAGATTTCAAAGATCGATGCAAGTGTATCGGTCGTGATGTCTGTTAATAATTCCCTTGTTTGTTGGGGACTTGAAACTTATGGGTCGGAAGAACAGAAAGAGCGTCTTTTAAGACCTCTTGCTTCAGGACAAAAACTTGGCGCATATTGTCTTTCTGAGCCTGGCGTCGGCAGTGATGCTACTCAGCAGGCAACGACTGCAAAAAAAGATGGCACAGATTGGATCGTTGATGGAGCGAAGAACTGGATTACCAATGGCACGACGGCAGATTACTACATAGTCTTCGCTCAAACTGATCCGACAAAAAAACATAAAGGCATAACTGCATTTATTTTGGAAAAAGGAATGACTGGTTTCGAGATTGGCAAAAAAGAGGACAAACTTGGTATTCGTTCGAGCGATACCTGTTCACTTGCTTTTACCGGAGTTCGAGTGCCTGATGCCAATCGCCTCGGCGATGAAGGAATCGGATTTAAAATTGCAATGGAAACATTGAACGGCGGTCGGATTGGCATTGCCTCCCAAGCCTTAGGTATAGCAAGCGGAGCGTATGAGAGAGCGGTGAAATATTCTTTTGAGCGTCACGCTTTTGGAAAGCCGATCAACCAATTGCAGGCAATTCAGTTCAAACTTGCCGATATGTGCGTGAAGATCGATGCTGCCCGACTTCTTATTTTGCGGGCTGCCAGAGCAAAAGATAGTCACGAGCCATATATTAAAGAAGCCGCTATGGCAAAACTTTTTGCTTCGACGATTGCGATGGAAGTTGCCAATCAGGCCATCCAAATTCATGGCGGATATGGCTATGTGCGCGAGTATTTAGTCGAGCGTTCATTGCGTGATGCAAAGATCACGGAGATATATGAAGGGACTTCGGAGATTCAGCATATTGTCATCGCCCGGCAGCTTTTGAAGGAATATGAGCTTGCCTCGTAGATTCCATCCGTATATTTGCCCTACAGGTATTCATTAAATTCTATAAAACGTCTATGAAAAGACCATTTTTTTCTGCTGTAGTTTCGGTTATTGTAATCTCTGCCACGATATTTCTGCCAAAAAGTGGCTTTTCCCAGCGAGCTAGCCAATGGAATAATAATATAGCCCTCGATCTCCTTGTGGATTATGCAATTAATAATGCTTTCCATCTGCAGTATGAAGGCAAATTATCTTCGGAGACAAGTTTTAACGTCAGAGCCGAATATGTGACCAAAAAGACGATCGATCCTGATAATCCTACTACAGCCTTGGGATTCGGAGGAGGCTTCCGCTTTTATATGCTCGATAGCCGAGCACTTTCTGGTTTCAGTATTGCTCCATCTGTCGATGTTTATTTTTTCAAAAATTCGGGCACCGATCGACGCAGCGTATTATTTGCTGTTGGTGCGGATGCAGCTTATAAATTTTTCTTCAATCAATTCACGGTAGAGCCAACAGTGGGAGCTCGAGATGGATTTGCAGGCAGCAACCTTCCGGCAGGTGAAGAATCGTTTACCGGAATCTATCCAGTTGTTTCAATCTACCTTGGATGGGCTTGGTAAGAGGAGCCGGAGGTAAATATGTTCTTTATTGGTTGACCGGACTTACATTTTTGATTAGTACCCGAGTTAGCGCACAGGATACTACGATACGAGCAGAAGATAGTATTCAAATGACTCCATACAGGAGTGGAATAGGCGGCATCGAAGCTGCGCGTGGATGGAGAAGCGACGGCTTCAGCGGATTTTTTTTTCGCGCCTTTTACGAGGCTGAAATAGGGAGGACATTCTTGAATGCCGGGGCGTTTTCATATAATAAGATCAACAATGGCTTCGGATTCGATTTCAGATTGCGGATGCCATGGATCTTTTATCCCGGCGGGAGTCATACGAATTTTTCACCACTGGCGGGATTTTCTTTTGCGGTTTGGCCTACTGAGAAATCCACCGTTTCCGTCGGCATTCCAATCGGCATCGAATACGAATATTTGATAGAAAATTTTCCGAATATTTCCACAAGCGTCAACGTCTCTCCTCAGTTTAATTTGAGCAAAGAGCCGAATACGCTCGTTTACGACTTACGCATAGGTATTCGGTTCGACTAAATGCAAAATCATTCTCCATACCGTCATATTTTTTTCGCTTTGTTAGCGATCTCATGTCTGGGGTCTCCTGTTTTTGCACAGACGACTGATACAACGGCCGTCCGGCGACGCATTCTTCGTGACGATATTGGGATTTATAAAAAATTAACGGTAATGCCTTATGCAACTCTGAGCTATAATTTGCAATCAGGACAGGCATTTCCGAAAAATGGGCAAGGACTTGGTTATGGATTCGGACTTGCTGTCGATTTAACACAGGACACACAGAAACTTGGTCTGTATTTTGATTTGGCTTATCAAGATATGAGAGCGACTTCAGCAAATGGCTCTTGCGGACGGACCAGTTATTCGGATACTGTTTATCAGAGCTTAAATGTAACTCATTATTTTTCTTACGTAGCATTCGAGAGCTTTCTCAAAATACAGAGTGCTAAAACAAATGGCTATTTGCTGCTTGGGGCAAGTTTCGGACTTGCTACTACGCAGTTAACAGTACGTGAAGGTGCAGTCGCCGAAGATAAATATTCCGATTGGAATGGCGCTACCAATCCTGCAACAAATGAGACGTATAGCAATAAATTCAGGCTTGATTTGCGCGCTGCGATTGGAATAAAGCTCGGATATATTTCCGGTCATCAGGTTGTATTCGAAGCAAGATTCGGATATCCTGTAACAACTGCAATTTCCGATTATCATGAATTCTGTATCGCTTCACCGAGCACGAATTCGACCTGGCGCATTGTAACTCTCCAAGGAAATATTGGATTGCGGCTATAACTTATTATATTTTTATGAAAAAAACCTGGCTTATTATCGGTGGGATAGTTTTTTTTATTCTTATCGTCTTTTTCTGGTGGATGAGCACCCGCAACAGCCTTGTCCAAATGGAAACCGAAATTAAGAAAAATGTTGGCGACTTGAGCGCCGTTTATCAGCGACGGAGCGATCTCATTAATAATCTCGTACAGACGGTCAAAGGATCTGTTCAGGCAGAACGTGGAACATTAGAGGCGGTAGTTAATGCTCGGGCAAAAGCGACTTCAATCCAACTGACTCCGGAAGCCCTGAAGGATCCGAATGCAATGGCTAATTTTGAAAAAGCCCAAGGCGAATTGCAAGGAGCATTATCGAGACTTTTGGTTACGGTCGAAAAATATCCTGAATTAAAATCGCAGGGTAATTTCTCGACTTTGATGAGTGAGATCGAAGGTTCGGAGAATAGAGTGAATCTTGCTAGAAAAAATTATAATGAGTCAGTACGAGACTTTAATAATAAGATACTCACTTTTCCAAGTAGTATAGTTGCCGGAGCGAGCAATTTTAAAGAATATCAGTTCTTCCAAGGTGCACCGGGAGTAGAAAATGCTCCCAAGGTTGATTTTGGTACTGAACCACCTGCACCACCAAGCGGCGGTACAACACCTGTTCCTTCAGCAACTACTCCTGAGCAAAAAGGTACTGCAAAACCTTCTCGATAATTAGTAGTCAGTAGTCAGTAGCCAGTAGTCAGATCTAGTTAACAACTGTTGACTAACTATGCAGATTGCAAAAACTGTTTCGGAAATCAGGGCGCTAATTGCTGCAACAAGAAACTCCGGCAAAACGGTTGGCTTTATTCCTACGATGGGTGCCTTGCATGAAGGACATCTTTCGCTTGTCAGACTTTCAAAAGCGGAATGCGATACATCTGTCGTTAGTATTTTTGTTAATCCCACTCAATTTGCTCCGAGTGAGGATCTTGAAAAATATCCAAAACCAATAGAGCAAGACATCGCACTTCTTGAACAGGAAAATACCGATATACTTTTTCTTCCTTCGAAAGAGGAAATGTATCCCGAAGGGGCATCAACATTCGTAAATATTGAGGGGAAGGTTGCCGAAGGCTTTGAAGCTGCTATTCGACCAACTCATTTTCGTGGAGTGGCAACTGTTGTTGCATCGCTATTCAACATTGTTCGTCCCGATATTGCTTTTTTCGGTCAAAAAGATTTACAGCAGGTTGCCGTGATTAAGAAAATGGTGCGCGATCTCCATTTTCCATTAATGATCAAAGTGGGGGAGACAGTGCGGGAAGCAGATGGACTTGCTATGAGTTCACGGAATAGGTATCTTTCTGCTGAGGAAAGGGAAGAGGCTCTCATTCTTTCAAGAACACTTTATAGGATGAAAGAGAATATTTTGAGTGAAAAAGACTTCGACCTGGCTTTAGAGGACGCCCGTAAATTATTTGATTCATTAAAGAAGAAGGCAGTACTTGATTATTTGAATATCATTGATCCCGAAACATTTCATCCTTTAAAGTCGTTTAAAACATCTCAGGATCTTGCAGTTATTATTGCTGCAAAAATTGGCACAACGAGGCTGATTGATAATGTGCTTATCAATAAATAAATGAAACGAACGCTTTTTAAATCGAAGATTCACCGGGCTACTATTACACAGGCTGACCTTTATTATGAAGGTTCGCTTACTCTTGATAGCGACTTAATGCAAGCTGCCGATCTGCTTCCTTATGAGCAGATTGCAATCGTTAATGTGAATAATGGCGAACGTTTCGAGACCTATCTTATCGAAGGTCCCTCTGGTTCAGGCGTGGTATGTCTCAACGGTCCGGCAGCCAGAAGGGGAGTGGTCGGCGACGAAATCATTATCATTAGTTACGGACAATTTGAAGACAACGAAGAGCTTCGTTATTTCCAGCCTACTATCGTTCACGTCGATAAGAAAAATAAAATTAAAGACGTAACGCATTCTCTTGAGGCATTCCAACTTGTCAATTAATCCATAGATCATTGCCAAGCACATCTCGCCCGCTTGCAACAGTTATCCTTGCCGCCGGGCAAGGGAAACGAATGCAGGACCCGACAAAGCCTAAAGTTCTCTATGAGATTGCCGGAATTCCGCTGATCGGACATGTACTTAAGCTTGCTGAAAGTGTTCAGAGTGAACGTGCAATTGTTATCGTTGGATTCGGAAAAGAAAAAGTTATTGAATATGTGTCATCGGTTCTTCCTCATGCCGAATTTGCTATTCAATCAGAGCAACATGGAACAGGTCATGCAATGCAGCAGACTGCTTCTCAGTTGGAAAATTATGAAGGCGATATCCTTGTCCTTTATGGCGATGTTCCTCTTCTTTCAAATGAGACAGTTTCGAACCTTATAGAGGTTCATAGAAATTCGAATGCAAAGGCTACCGTTCTTTCTGCTTTGTATGAAGATCCGACTGGCTACGGCCGTATAGTTCGGTCCGATGATGGAAAACATTTGAAAGCCATCATCGAAGAACGAGATGCATCTGCAGACATAAAGAAAATAAAGGAGATGAATTCCGGTATTTATGTCTTTCAAGCGGAGTCACTTTACCCGGCATTGAAAAAACTTCAGCCGAATAATGATCAGAAAGAATATTATCTTACAGATGTTTTTTCACTTTTGATCGAGGAATTCGGAACAGATTCAGTTGCTATTTACCAGACAAAAGATCCTGTTGAAGTTTCCGGTGTCAATACTAAGGATCAACTTCTGGAATTAGAAAAAGTTTTCCTTGCTTCGTAATAACTACAATCCTCGGCGTATATTTGCCTCATGAAAACAAGAGGATCGCGAACGCCGCTCTTTTCAATTCTTCGAAAGCTTACCGTTGCTGCGGCTACAGATGAGGTAAATAAAATTTCCGACAGATCTACGATTTCACGTCGGCAATTCCTTAAAGGTGTAGGTGCAACAGCTGGTCTAGTCTCTCTTGGAATACCATCCTTAGATATCAAAGGTAAAAATGCTCCGAAGATTACGATCATTGGCGGAGGAATTGCCGGACTGAATGCTGCTTATACACTTAAGAAAGCTGGTGTCATTGCTCAGGTCTATGAAGGTAGTTCGCGGCTCGGCGGCAGAATATTGACTGCTAAAAATATTCTCGGGCAAAGGTTAACTACTGAATTAGGCGGAGAATTTATCGACTCCAATCACGCTGAAATGATTTCTTTGGCTCAGGAATTCGGATTAGAATTAAAAGATAGAAAATTATCAAACCTCATTCCTCGTGCATTTTATTTTGGAGGAAGCCTGCGATCGGAAAAACAAGTGATCGAAGGAATAAAACCATTTGCGAATCAAATTTTGAAAGACAACAAAGACGCCGCATTATTAGATAATATTTCCGTAAGCGAATATTTTCAGAGATTAGAAATCTCCGGTTGGATAAAAGACCTTTTAGAGACTGCTTATGTAACTGAGTATGGTCTTGAAATATCAGAGCAATCAACACTGAACTTCTTGACAATGTTTTCTGTCGACTTCTCAAATGGATTTGAAATATTCGGCGAAAGCGACGAACGATATACAATCGCTGATGGCAATAGTAAGATCATTGATGAATTGGCTGCTCGGCTTGACAATCAGATTTCCATTGCCCATAGGTTAGAATCAGTAAGTACAAAAGGGAAGGGTTATGAATTGACTTTTGCGAATAACGAATCAACAAAAACGGTATCCGCTGATATTGTTTTACTGACAATTCCATTTTCGGTTCTCCGAACTATTGAGATGAATGTCGAACTACCTGATTGGAAATTAAGAGCAATAAAAGAACTTGGATATGGAGACCATACAAAGGTTACCACTGGCTTTACAAAACGAATTTGGAAAGAGAGTGGATATAGCGGAGAAGTTTTCAGTGATGAGGATTTTCAACTTTGCTGGGATAATACGGAAACGCAAGCGGGTGAACCAGGCGGGTTAACATCTTTTACCGGAGGCAAACATGCACTGAATGCCTCTAAAGGAAGTGTGAAGGAACAATCGGAAAAGTTTATTCAGAGTTTAGAAAAGATTTTTCCCGGGATTTCAAAAACTTCTAATCAACATCACGAGCGATTTGCCTGGTCTTCGAATCCTTTCACGATGGGCAGTTATTCCTCCTATAAACCTGGGCAATGGACAACTATTCGAGGCTTGGAAATAAAGCCCGTCAGTAATCTTTTCTTTGCCGGAGAGCATTGCAGTTTGGACTACCAAGGTTTTATGAATGGTGCTGCTGAAACAGGGAAAAATGCAGCTAAAGCTATAATTAACTTATTAAAATAAAATAGCTTGTAAGCTTTTCACGCAAGTCCATTAAAATATTCGTAATTTCGCAGTGAATTTTCACCAATTACACCACAAATTATGAAATTATACATCAGTATTCTCGCACTAGGTGCAATGTTTTTAGCTGTTGGCTGCCAGAAAAAAGAAGGCGCAGCAGATTCGAGTTCAAGCGCTAAAGCCGATTCCATGAAAGCAGCCTATAAAGCTGTTTCCGAAGCATGGGACGCCGGTAAAGTCGATGAGTTCGATAAATATATTACTGCTAATTCTGTCGATCATAACGCAATGCCCGGACAAAAGCCAGGATTAGCAGGTATGAAAGAATTTGCTGCTCAACTGAAGACTGCTTTTCCAGATATGAAGTCAACGATCGATGATATAAGAGTTGACGGAGATATGCTAGTGGCACGTTTTACTATGACCGGAACAAACAGCGGTCCGATGATGGGAATGCCGGCCACTAACAAAAAAGTCAGTGTGATGGGAATCGATGAAGTAAAATGGGATAATGGCAAATTCACAGACCATTGGGGAGCAATGGAAGAAATGAAGATGATGACTCAACTTGGCATGATGCCGCCGATGGGCGCACCACCTGCCGGTGGAGATATGGCTAAACCAGCCGAAGACGGAAAAATGGAAAAGCCGATGATGGAGAAAAAAGGCAAGTAAATTTTCAACCTTTCAAAAAAAAGCCCGCAGGTTATACCATGCGGGCTTTTTTTATGAACGACTTAAGATTATTTTGCAGACTTAATTTGCTGAGTCACTGCATCCTGTCTCTGAATTTCTTCAGGCCATGCTTTCTTAAGCATCGAAGAATTGAATTGAATGTCCTCTTCTTCAGATGCTAAGCGCTCGTCTTCATAATATTTTCTTTTGCAAACGATTCGGTAGCTGAACGGAGCATTTGAATTACCTCCATGAAGTTCGGCAACATCAAAACCATTTTTAGTTTTATTCATCACATAAACTCCATTGCAGTCACCTTCGAGCTGAATGAATACTTTCAGTGGATGAGCCTCATCTATCGTAACAGTTTCAAGAAATTTCGGATCAAGACTAATGTGAGCTTTTCCATTTTGTAGCGAACCGCTCCCGTAGTCGTTAAAGAAAACCTCTGAAGCTTCTTCGGCAAAGAGCTTAACTTTATTTCCATTGTGAAGTTTTACTGTTGCAGGTTTATTGGTAGTCCATACCGTTGAAGTAGGGCTTGCTTGGAAGACACCGCCGGACTGAATAAATTTACCATTGACATTTATTGCAATTCCGGAAGTGCCGCCATAAGCGCAGACTCCTGTACCTGAGACCGTTTCGCCATAGACCCCATACCCAAGCGCATTGAATCCATGGACTCCATATGCATCGGCTTTCGTTTCAATTCCATGGACGCCTGCTGCTTGTGAGGCAGTAGAATTTCCAAGTACTCCGTCGCTTGTAGGAGATTGTCCGTCACTTTTTCCGTTTACACCTACTCCCAATGCACTTACTCCGGTTACCCCGTCTCCGCTCTTTCCATTCCGGCCGCTAACGCCGCTTAATCCTTCTGCTGTCCCTCCGAAAACTCCTATTGATTGAGGTTTATCCGCTGAGCCATATACACCTGTTCCGTTATCATGAGTTGAAGAACCGAAAACTCCTGTGCCTTCGCCGTTGGTTTCGCCAAAGATAGCATTTTTAGTATTACTGGGATTATCAATAAAAAAATGCCCTGCATTTCCAGTTCCTTTTGTCGATACATTAATTGTATTGTTCTGATTCGGAATTGTGTCAATCACGAAACGTCCTGCGCTACCGTGACCGCCTCCATTGCCGGATACAGCAGATCCCGATCCGCTCGTCACTGCAAAGAGGGCATCAGTAGTGTTATTAATTTTAGTGTTCCAGAAATATCCAGCGCTGCCTTGATCGCCTGTTTTTCTGACAAGTAATCCGTTGCCGGGTTCTCCATTACTGATGATTTCGACTGTAGGTTCGGTAATGCTTCCTGCGTAATTCTCGAAAAGCCCTGCTCTGCCTTTCCCTGGATTTATTCCGTGAACACCTGCGCCTTTACCGCGACTTTCACCTTCGAGCGCAGCAGCATCGCCATCTTTATTCGTGCTTACGATTCGTGCTCCCACGCCAATCCCGGTATTTTGAACTTCCAAGGCTGCGGCATTTGCAGCAACATTAGTTTGTTGTATATAGACTGCATTTCCGATCCCGGCATTTTTAATATCAACAACTTTCGTATTGCCCGCAACATTTTCATATGAGATAGATGCAGTAGTTGCTGTTCCGAAATTTTTCAGATCGAACACCGTGCCAGTTCCATTGATATTATTTGCACTAATAGCTAATGAAGTGCCTATACCAGAATTTTTCAAATCGAATGCCGGACCGTTTCCCGTAGGATTCATGGCAGAAAGTAACATCGATGAACCCATGCCCGAGTTTGTGATTGTAAGAGCCGTCTCAGTTGAAGCAGCATTTGCTCCTTCGACGAGCATTCCGATTCCTTTGCCATTGTTGGTGACTTTCAAAGTGGTATTTGCATTTCCTGGTCCGACTGTTTCGAAAAACCCTGCAGCGCAATTTCCATGAGCGGATGCAGTAAATGCTCTTCCTGTTCCATGATTAGCGATCGTGACAAGATCCGCTGTCTCATTCTCATCAATTAACAATGGAATTTGAAGTCCTAAGGTCACAACTCCTGCTGTTCCGCCGCCGACCAGATATTTACCAGGTTGGACACCGGTCACTGTACTCGGATTTCCGCCAGCTTCGATCTTTGTGGCTTTTGACACATTATCAAAAACGAAAGCAACATTGCTGCCAGGGTTGATAGTAACAGTATCACCGTTACCACCAACAATGTGACCGTTAAGATTCAAAGCTCCGACGTATCCATGTGAAAGCCCTAATGAGTAAGCGCTCGATGTAAACTTTGTACGAGGAGAAAGGGGAGTTCCACCGACAGATATTTCTAACTCTGCATTCTGTGGAAATGGAGAAGGAAGCGGAGTATTCGCTCCAAGTTTAACTTCGAAGATTCCTGATTTAGTAGAAACACTTTGTGTCTCAGTCCAAACCATTTGTCCTGAACCATCGTAGATTTTGAAAGTCACCGATTGGCTTCCATCAGCAACCGGTTTGCCCGATGCATCCGTTAATTTACCCTGATAGGTAATGTTGGAACTGCTTTGTGCCAGAAGATTGGCAGCGATAACGAGAAATACTAATACGCTGAAAATATTAAACAACAGTTTCATATTTGCCTCCTGATTTCTGGTGAAAAATGGAAAACAAAAATACGAAATTATTATGAAAAAACAAAATGGGCATTGCTGCCCATTACTGTCATCTATTTTACTTTACGCCTTCATTTATGCAGCCTGCTTCAGCGCAATTTCTTGCTTATGCACTTCCAGATTGATCTCGATCTTTACTTCATCGCTGACTGCGATATGCCCGGCTTCAGTCAAGGCATTGAAAGTCATGCCGAAATCTTTTCGATTGATCTTGCTGGTGATTTCAAATCCGGCAGTAGGTACGTTGCCCATTCCGATGACCGTGCCATTGTAGTCAACATCCAGCTTCACTTCCTTGGTGATTCCGCGAATGCTTAAATCCCCAGTAACGACAAGCTCAGAATCCGATTTCTTCTCAATTGATTTTGAGACAAATGTCATCTTCGGATGTTCTGCAGCTAAGAAGAAATCCGCACTTTTAAGGTGCCCGTCTCTCTGCTCATTATGAGTGGTAAGGCTATCAATATCGGCTTCAAAGGATACTTTCGCATCCGAGAAATCTGCCTTTTCTGCTTCCAATGTGCCGCCGAATGTACGGAAATTACCCGTAACGGTAGCAACAACAAGGTGTTTTACCTTAAATTTGACCTCACTATGAATAGGGTCGATAGTCCATGTAGCCATAACTTTCCTTTCTTAGAATAATGAATAAAATATAATGTCAATACATTATATGTAGATACATACGTTATTTCATATTGAAAGGTTTCAGCCCAAGGGAATAGTACTGACATTCATTCGTTCGGGAGGAACGAGGAGCTTTTCATTAAGACAATTTCGTTCACAAATTCCATGCAAACCCACGAACTTCGTACCAATCGCCTTCTCCTTCGCAACTGGAAAGATGATGATATTGCACCATTCATTGCAATGGGACTCGATGAACGTGTGATGAACTATTTTCCCTCATTACAAAGAGAGGAGCAAAGCCGAGAATTCATCAGAAAGATAAAGGAAGGATTCGACGAGCGTGGATGGGGACTATGGGCTGCCCAGGAATTGGTGGGTTCTGACTTCATAGGGTTCATTGGGATCAAACCTATTCTCGAAGAATTTCCTGTAACCTCAATTCAATCTCCGCTTGTAGAGATCGGCTGGAGGCTGAGAGCCGAATCATGGAATAAAGGGTTTGCTACTGAAGGTGCTTTAGCCTCCTTACAGTTTGGCTTCGATACTCTCAAGCTCAAAGAAATTATTTCGTTTACCTCTCTCTTGAACGCACCTTCGATTCGCGTCATGCAGAAAATCGGCATGAAACGGGATATGGCTGGAGATTTCGATCATCCTCGAGTGTCGGAAGGAAGTGAACTGAGGCGTCATTTATTGTTCAGGATTACAAAAGAAGATGGGAAACAAACTAATCTTCATACTCCAGATCTCCAGGAGCATCGAAAAGCAATTTCATGATCTGATGTTCACTTAAAGGAAGGAAGGCGAACGGCAGCCCATCTTGATCGGAAAATTCCACTTCATATACTCCAGAACTCATTTCCTGAATCACGCGCCCGACCTGTCCGCGAGGTAACCCTCGTTCAGGAAGATCAACCAGTAGAACGACGAGATCGAGTTCGTTAATTGAATCTGACATATACTTAGAATTATTCAAGTAACGAGAACAATGAATTAGAACCCAACGTTAGATTTTTTTAGCATTGATGCAATTGTCGTATTTTTGCACCGCTAGAGTAAAATATTTGCCTGGCATATACGTCTCATATGAGTTCGGCTCATCGGCGGACCAAACTTATTTTCCATTCAAAAAAAGCAATTTGTGCCTATAGAAACGCAAAAGAAAGATTTAAATGCTCTTCGTATTAAGCGCGATACGGCTGTAGTTACAACTAACGGAGTCTCCAGCGGGCAATCCAGAAAAATGTTATGGTATACTCTTGCGGCAATTGTAGTTCTGGTTGCTGCTTTTATTATCATTCGTGGCATGATGTCTTCGGCCGTCGTTGTTAAAACAGGAGTTGTTGAGAATGTCTATCCCTCACAGGCGAATTCCGTGCTGACGGCGTCGGGATATGTAGTCGCAGTTCGCAAAGCAGCAGTAGGCTCTAAAGGAACGGGAAGGCTCGTTTACCTCGGAGTCGAGGAAGGTTCGCATGTAAAAAGGGATCAGATTATCGGAAGGCTTGAAGCTTCTGATGTTGGAGCATCTTTGCAACAGGCGCAAGCTTCTCTTTCTGCTTCGAAAGCTACTCTTGAAAATGCTAAAGCTGCACTTGCCAATGCAGATTCCACTTTACACCGTACTCAAGTATTATATAGGCAATCACTTGTCGCTTCCGCAGATCTGAATTCCGCCGAGGCTGCCTATAAGCAAGCGCTTGCATTTGTCAATACTAATGAGGCGAATGTCCAGCTTGCTGAGCGCGGAGTACAGGCTGCGCAGGTGCAGGTAGAATTCACTAATATCCGTGCTCCTTTCGATGGAACAGTTCTTACAAAAGATGCGGATATTGGAGTTGTCATTACTCCTTTCGGAGCGGCAACTGGTTCAAAAGGAGATATCGTTACTCTTGCTGATATGAATTCCCTCGATGCTGAAGTAGATGTATCGCAAACAAATATCAGCAATGTTCATGTCGGGCAGCCTTGCGAAATTTCAGTAGATGCTATTCCTGATAAACGTTATAAAGGAGTAGTTCACATGATCGTACCAACGGCTGACCGTTCGAAAGGTACGATTCTGACGAAAGTAGATTTTTTGGATCGCGATGAAAGAGTTCTGCCGGAGATGAGCCTGAAAGTAATCTTTCTGAAAGACTCCTCGGTAGCAAGTTCTGATAAACCCAAGCTCACCGTACCGTCATCGGCAGTTGTAACCAAAAGCGGAAAAAAAGTAGTGTATGTGGTTTCAGGGGATCATGTTATTGAAACACCAGTAACACTTGGCGAAGCGATAGGTGGCGGAATTACAGTCGTCTCAGGAATAAAAGATGGCGATAAAGTTGTCCTTAATCCGGAGGAAACACTGTCGAATGGGACGAAAGTGAAAGTGGTGGAGTAGATCTATCTCATGTAATGTCATTCTGAGCGAAGCAAAATCTGCAAAGCAGAATTTTAAGCGAAGAATCCCTTGATGTAAGGCAATTGCTTCTTATATCAAGGGATTCTTCACTCCGTCTTGAATTGCTTCGCGATTCAAGACTCCGTTCAGAATGACACCTTAATAGCGACGTAAAAATTCTTTCAAAAAATTTTCGTATATTGAATCATAATTAATAGGCACCTATCATCATGGCAGACGCAATAGTACAAGTACAAAACGTATCGAAAATCTATAAGCGGGATACTATGCAGATCCCGATATTACGCGATTTTTCGCTTTCTATTCCCGAAGGGGAGTTCATGGCGCTGATGGGACCATCGGGTTCCGGCAAGACGACGCTGATGAATCTCATCGCCGGAATCGATAAGCCGACATCGGGCACAGTCTCTGTTGCCGGTACGAACATCAGTTCGCTCAATGAATCGCAACTTGCAGCATGGCGATCGCAACATATCGGATTCATTTTCCAATTTTATAATTTGCTTCCGGTACTTACTGCATTCGAGAATGTCGAACTTCCACTACTTCTTACAAAACTTTCCAAGAAAGAGCGCAAAGAGCACGTTCAAACAGCGCTTTCCGTCGTCGGACTTGGCGATAGAATGGATCATTACCCGAAGCAGCTATCGGGCGGGCAGGAGCAACGCGTTGCCATTGCGCGAGCCATCGTTACCGATCCTACAGTCATCATTGCCGATGAACCGACAGGCGATCTGGATAAGAAATCTGCCGACGATATTCTGAATCTTCTAGTGCAGCTAAATCAGGAGTTCAAAAAAACAATCGTTATGGTAACGCACGATCCTCATGCTGCCGATAGTGCTCACGTTACCCGTCATCTCGATAAAGGCGAATTGCAATAAAGAAGCATTATGAAAAATATTAAACTCATTCTGCGAAATATTTTCCGGCATAAACTCCGGGCTTTGCTGACGATCCTTGGTATTGCGATCGCAGTTATGTCCTTCGGATTGCTGAAGACAATCATCGGAGCATGGTATTCGAATTCCGATAATGCCGCTCCAGATAGACTTGCAACACGTCATGCCATTTCCTTTATCTTCTCCTTGCCGATTGCTGACCGCGATCAGATCAAGCAGATTCCTGGAGTGAAGGATGTTACACATGAAACGTGGTTCGGTGGCATCTATAAAGATAAGAATCAATTCTTTCCACGCATAGCAGTCGATCCGAATAACCTTTTCCAGATTTACCCGGAGTTTGTTCTGAGCGAAGATGAAAAGAAAGCTTTTATTGCTGATAGGAGCGGCTGTGTTATCGGAGCGCGGCTTGCGAAAGATTACAATCTGAAAATCGGTGATATTATGCCCGTCGATGGTGATATTTATCCCGGCAAATGGCAATTTACGATTCGCGGCATTTATCACGGAAAGAAACCGACAACCGATGAAACGCAAATGTTCTTTCAATGGGATTATCTCAATGAGCAACTGCTGGCAACGACTCCGCGCCGCGCAAATAAAGTCGGCTGGTATATGATTCAGATTAATAATCCTGATGACGCTGCACGAATTTCGGAGAAAGTGGATGCGACTTTCAAAAACTCCGATGCCGAAACAAAGACGGAAACGGAGAAAGCCTTTGCAGCAGGATTTATTTCGATGTCAAGTGCAATCATCACCGGATTGCAGATAGTATCGTATGTAATTATCGGCATTATCTTCCTGGTGCTCTGTAATACGATGCTAATGTCTGCTAGAGAGAGAACCAGAGAATATGCCGTGCTCAAGACACTTGGCTTTACATCGAACAAACTCGCATCAATTATCTTCGGTGAATCAATTGCAATCGGAGTTATCGGCGGAGTCTTAGGAATCTTGTTAACCTATCCAGTCGTCGGAGGATTTGCCGTTGGCATGGCGCGGTTCTTCCCATTTGTCGTCGTTGATCCGATTACAGTATTGATGGCAGGAATGTTCGCATTGCTTGTTGGGATCATCTCTGGAATTTTCCCGGTCACACGCACAAGGCGAATGACTATCGTCGATGGATTACGTACAATCGGATAATGAAAGGATCGTAAAATGAAAATACCTTTAAGCTACAGCTTCCGGAATTTATGGACACGTAAGATGACCACGATGATGACCATTGGCGGAGTCGGGCTTGTTATCTTTGTCTTTTGCGCAGTGCTTATGCTTGCGGCAGGTTTGGAGAAAACACTCGTTGCAACCGGATCTGATGATAATTCGATCATCCTTCTTAAATCTGCAGAAAGCGAAACACTGAGCCAGATCCCGCTCGATGTAACTGACATTCTCGCATCTCAGCCCGAAATCGCAGTAGGTGCCGATGGTAAGCCGCTTGCTTCACGAGAAGTAATGACAATGATTAACTTGCAAAAGAAAGGAGCATCTTCAAGTGATCTTGCAAATATAACTGTGCGCGGAGTTTCACCTGCAGGAGTTACACTTCGTCCACAGATCAAGATCGTCGATGGAAGAATGTTTAACTTCGGATCATCGGAGATTATCGTCTCGAAAAGAATCGTCGAAGGCTTTGAAGGCGCAAGGCTTGGAGGCTCCTTGAAATTCGGAGGAAGAAACTGGACTATCGTCGGACTTTTCGATGGCGGAAATTCTGCATTTTCTTCCGAGATCTGGGCAGATAATTCACAAATCATGCAGGCGTTCAACCGGCAGGAAGCATTCTCAGATATGATCTTCAAGTTGAAAAATCCGGAATCGTACAACTCAATCAAATCAAAGATCGAAGCCGATCCGCGCTTAAATAATTTTAAGGTATTACATGAGAAAGAATTCTATGCAGCAGAATCCGAAGCGCTTGCGTCATTTATCAGAATTCTGGGAATGGTGATCACTATCATCTTTAGCTTCGGAGCAATGATTGGCGCAATGATCACAATGTACGCCGCAGTTGCCAACCGAACAGTTGAGATCGGAACGCTCCGCGCTCTGGGTTTCAAACGCCGCAGTGTACTCTCTGCTTTTCTTTTTGAATCGTTATTTCTGTCATTGATAGGCGGAGGAGTAGCACTGTTGATTGCTTCTCTCTTGCAGTTGGTAACAGTATCGACGACAAACTTCACAACATGGTCTGAGATTTCATTTAGCTTCGCATTAACATCAAATATCGTAATAGCCACGTTGATTTTCTCAGTATCAATGGGAATTATCGGTGGCTTCCTTCCAAGCTTCCGCGCAGCGAAACTGGATATTATTTCTGCGTTAAGGTCGAGCTGATCATTTGGTTTCGACATTAATTATTTCATCGCCGGTCTTTCCTAAAAAAAACTGGACGGTTGGAATATAAACATCTGTTCCGTTATCGCAATTTGTAAAAATAACTAAGCCTTCTTTGGATTCAGGGAGGACAAATGCGATCGTATGAACACCCATATCGTCTCCGCCATGAACCAGAGCGTTCTCTTTGTTATTTACTGATTCATCAGCCCACCATCCAAGACCGAAATACTTTCGCGGCTTGATCGGGGTTTGTGAAGAAACCATTTCGTGATAAAGCTCCGGTTTCAACCCAGCCCCGCTCATAATAAATATGATGAACTTGCTGTAATCGCTTACTGTAGTCAGAAGGTCGTCAGCGGCGTTTGCGGATGTATTCTTAAATGTTTCATACTCGCTTCCATCTCCACGATGCCATTTTGCAAAGCGTGTTTCGTCGACTGTATTATTCCAAAAGAAATGTGTATCATTCATCCCCAGCGGTTTGAAGAGAAGCTCATTTGCTAATTGATCGAGAGGTCTTGCAAATTTTTTCTCCAGGGCCTTCCGTAAATATTCATAACCTTCGCCCGAATATTGATACTTTGTTCCGGGATCAAATTCAAAACTGAGCTTTCCGCTTTTTGTTTTATCGCGCCAGTTCGGAAAACCGGTTTGATGACTTAAGATGTGTCGGGTGGTTAATCTTGTTGCCCGCGGATCGGCAGCAATATCGGGATCAATCCAGTAGTGTGCAATCGGTTCATCGAGATTCCATTTGCCGGCATTGATGAGTTGCAATGCTACCATTGCCGTTATCGGTTTTGTAAGCGATGCTACATTAAAGATCGTGTTATCCGGATTCGGCTTCCCATTATCATTCTTTCCATATACGGCGAGATTTGCTACCTTTCCCTCATGGATATAAGCGATTCCGAGTGCAGGGACTCGTTTCTTGACGAGCCATTTATCTGTCACTGCTCGATCGGAAAAAAGCCCGGCAGGAATTTCGTTCTCAGGCTCCTTATGATCATAACTTAGGACACGGGTAAGTTTCCATTTCCCTTGTTCGAGAATCCATACATGAGTAAAACGTCCTATACTCGTCAGTTTTTCCGGCTTACCTTTTTCGATGGAATAGAAGCGATGCTGGCCGGTTTGGATCGCTCCATAGATTGAGCCGTTCTTTTCCAGTGGAAAGACTTCAAGACTATTTTCAACAAGTTCTCTGCGAGGAGTGTAGGATAACTTATTAAAGTCCTTAACACTTGTGATAAATGTTTCCTTTGATCTCGTCAGTCCTGCTTCATCATGGTAGAATTCGAAGTTCTCACTCAAAAGGTCTTCGAATTGGTGTATGTCTCTATTATTGAATCCTTCAGAGAAAAGAAGGCTATCCTTTATCTTAAGTGTTTGAAAAATTTCGGAAGTATGCTCAACTTGAGCAAGGATACTGAAAGGTAAAAGAAAAAGAAATACAATCAGTGTAACCTTTACCATACTGGTTTTGGCAATTAGGATAGCATTTTGTAACTCCGGATCTCACTTAGGAGATCCGGAGTAAGCATTTTTGTGATTCTGATCTTATTTTACAGGCGAAGGCGTAGTACGAAGATAGGATTTGATCTTTGTTACTCCCTGCGGGAATTTCGATGCAAGTTCGGAATCCGGCACCGATGGTTTTACAATCATATCATCTCCCTCTTGCCAATCAACCGGAGTTGCAACTTCATATTTTTCTGCGATCTGAAGTGAATCAATGCAGCGAAGAATCTCTCTGAAATTCCTTCCGGTCGAAGATGGGTAGGCCATCGATAATTTTACTTTTTTATCCGGTCCGACAATATAGACTGCTCGGATCGTCTGTTTTCCGGATGAATTCGGATGGATCAGATCGTAGAGATTTGAGACGTGGCTATCCTCATCGCCAATAACTGGATAATTCATCGTCGTACACTGGGTTTCATCGATATCCTTATTCCATTCGTTATGGACGCTGACGGAATCAATGCTAAGTCCGATGACCTTCGTATTTCTTTTTTCAAACTCAGGCATCAGCTTTGCAACAGCTCCAAGTTCTGTTGTGCAGACAGGAGTAAAATCTTCCGGATAGGAAAAAAGCATTGCCCATTTACCATCCATCCATTTATGAAAATCGATCTCTCCTTCAGTTGTTTTTGCCGTAAAATTCGGCGCTTGGTCACCTAAACGTATACTCATTTTTTTATTTAGTTAAATTAAAAATTTTGGAAACAGGGAAACTGTTCAAACACTAAGTTTGAGAAATAAGTCACTCCATGTTACTGAAGATGGAATGAAATAACTTCTGAATGATAGCCGGGATTCCACCCATGACCATTATTTAGATGATATGGCGGCTGATCAGTACCGACTATGAGCGCAACATCAGGTGAATACCACTGGGTTGTAGGTCCATAAGAAACGCCATCTGGTACACCCGCACCATATTCGGATACATCGAAATCAATGACATGAAAGTTTGCTCCCGCTAACATCTGAGTGCGCGAGCGGAGATAGGTAAATACTACAATTGTCGTATCCCGAATGCCAAATTGCAAAGTGTCATAAAGCAGAAACGCGGATTTACTATTCGGAGACATTGAAATCGTAAACCATCCCGATTGCCCACCTGGTTTACCCCTGCTTTGAACATACTCGGAATAATCGCCATTCGACTCTACATTCACGTAAAGAACGTTGCCTTTTGCAGAGGTGATCTGCAATACGTGAGTTTTCCCCATATAAGAGAGCTCTCTGCCAGTGATCGTGATGGTATCAAAAGCCGAAGTAGAGTCTATCATTCTGCTCGCAGAGTCAACATCGTAATGATGAAAAATAAAACTGCTGCCAACACCTGGGATCGAAACCGTTATCGGCGAGTTCGTCGAGTTGCTGCAACCAATGAAGATCACTAATAAAAAGGAGACTATTCCAAAATAGATAAAGCGGATTGATCTCATTACTTCTTCATCTCTTTACACATCCAAATTCCGCACATACGTCGCGTTCTTCTCTATGAAGGCGCGGCGGGGTTCTACTTCGTCCCCCATGAGGGTTTCGAAGATGTCGGCGGCGGCAGCGGCGGATTCAATGTTCACGCGAAGCAGGGTGCGCGTTTCAGGATTCATGGTTGTGCTCCAGAGCTGTTCGGGATTCATCTCGCCTAATCCTTTGAATCGCGAGATCACGATTCCTTTCATATCAGGTGCAACAGGCGTTGCAACTGAACCTTCATCGGCTACGAAATCCTCTTCGATCATTACTTCCTCTTCATCCTTACCATTCTTGCGGAGCACTTTGATGCGCTTTAGGACTTCATCGCGCTCTTCGTCATTGTAAGCGTAAAACTCCTGCTTGCCTTTTTTAATTTTGTAGAGCGGTGGCTGAGCGATATAGATATTTCCATTCTCGATCAGATCGCGCATGTGATTATAAAATAACGTCAGGATCAGCGTGCGGATATGCGCGCCGTCGATATCAGCATCGGCCATCAGGATGACTTTGCCGTAACGCAGTTTCAGCAAATCCTGCCCTTCGCCAATTCCCACTCCGAGTGCTGTGAAAATATTGCGCACCTCTTCGTTCTCCAGCATCTTATGCAAGCGCGCTTTTTGCACGTTGAGAATTTTTCCTTTGAGCGGAAGGATTGCCTGGAATCTCCGATCGCGTCCCTGCTTGGCAGAGCCGCCTGCAGAATCTCCCTCGACTAAATAAATTTCGCAATGCTCCGGATCGGTGATCGAGCAATCGGCGAGTTTGCCCGGCAGCGCAGAGTTTTCGAGCGAATTCTTACGGCGCACCATATCTTTCGCCTTGCGCGCAGCTTCGCGGGCTTCGGCAGCGCGGGTTACTTTTTCGATAATGCGCTTGCCGATCGGAGGATTCTCTTCAAGGAATGCGCCGAGTTGTTCGGTGATGATCGATTGCACGATTCCCTGTACATCGCCATTGCCGAGCTTTGTCTTCGTCTGTCCTTCGAACTGTGGCTCCTGCACTTTGACGGAAATGATTGCAGTTAACCCTTCGCGGAAATCATCGCCGGTCAGCGATATCTTATCCGACTTTATCAAATTATTTTTTGCTGCCCAATTATTGAGCGTACGTGTCAGCGATGTTTTAAAGCCGGCAACGTGCGTGCCTCCTTCGTGCGTGTTGATATTATTGACATACGAAAAAAGATTCTCGTTGTAGCTATCGTTATACTCGAAGCAGACTTCGACCGGAGTATTATCCTTCATGCCTTCGATGAAGACAGGCTTATGCAGCGAGATCTTATTGCGGTCGGTATGCTTGACAAAATCGCGCAAGCCTCCTTTGGCATGGAAAACTTCCTCTTCCTTGCTGCGCGCATCCGCCATCTTTATTGTCACCATCGGATTTAAGAACGATAGCTCCATCATTCGCTCGCGCAGGTAATCGAATCGCATAACGATCGAAGGCTTGAATATCTCGGCATCCGGCATCCATGTTGTCTTCGTGCCCGTGATCTTTGTCTTGCCGATTGACTTTACTTTATCCACCGGTTCGCCATGCTTATACTTCTGGTAGAAGATCTCACCATTCTGATGCACTTCGACTTCGCACCACTCGCTGAGCGCATTAACGACTGAAGCTCCCACGCCGTGAAGACCGCCGGAAACCTTATACACATTCTTATCGAACTTTCCGCCGGCATGGAGGACGGTCATAACGACTTGCAGAGCGCTTACTTTTTCCGTCGGATGGATGCCCGTCGGAATGCCGCGTCCGTTATCGGTTACAGTGCAGCTTCCATCGGTATTAAGTGTAACGCTGATCTCCGTCGCATGCCCGGCAAGAACTTCGTCAATGGAGTTATCGACGATCTCATAGACAAGGTGATGCAGCCCGCGCGGACCAACATCGCCAATATACATAGCCGGTCGTTTCCGAACAGCCTCCAGCCCTTTTAAAATCTGAATATCTTGAGCCCCGTAATCCTGAGTTTTTGCCATTAATTATGAGAATTCTAAAGAATTGAAATTAAACAACTTACCGGAAATATTTTTAAGTCGTATTATAACACGGAATAGGGAAATAAGACTCCCGGAATTGTGCACAATTTCAAAGTACATATTGAATTATTTTACACAAAAAATCCAAGAAATTTGTAACTGAAAAGGAGGTGAAATTCCGCACTTATTAATTTTCAAACTCGTTGTATTTCCTACAGTCATAAAGGGTTCGATAAATGATTCATCTTACAAATTTAGAAACTGTTATATTAGTTGGTCTCGAAGCTTTTGGTTTTGCAAAGACGTTCTCGGAGATCTTAGAGCGAGCCGGTATCAGAAATGTCGATCAGGCGATGAAAGTTGAACTTGCCGCTGGATTAGAAGAAAAAGGCCTCATTAAGAACGTACACTACATGCTTCCCCTAAGCCTCCGCGCCGAACTATCCGAAAAAGGAAAGAAGATCTTGCATTCAGGGTTTTCAGAATGAGACTGCGAGAGGATTTGCCGTAGTCAACTTGAGTCTACCCCCACCCTCAGTAACTTCTTCTCTCAACATGTGTTTACCCTCTGATGATTTATGCTGCATCACTGGGTGTCACTCTCTTTCTTTATCTTACTGGCGGAGCGTTGGCGCAAAGCTCCTCCGAAAAGCGCATAAATGTTAATAAATACAGCTACGCCTCTACCATTACTCCTGCTTATGATGGTGGTCATCTTGTCGGAGGATTTTATTCGACGTTAACCTCGACATCTTCCGTGCCTTTAGTAGTTAATCTCGATGCATCGGGCAACGTTCGTTGGGCAAAACCGCTCACCGGCACTTTCGGCAGTGCGTCGATCAATCGGCTTACCCGCTCCGCTGACGGAGAATATTATGCTGCCGGAGTTCTCTTTTCTTCTGTTGCGCAGAATACGTTTATCGTCAAATTCGATCAGAACGGTAAAACATTGTGGGCTTCGCAGATTCCTACACATGATCCTGCGAATGCTTTCGGATTCACTCCAACTGCAGACGGAGGCTGTTTTATTTCTGAGCAGATCGGTGCCGGAGTCGATGCGTTTGCAGTGAAGTATGCTTCAGACGGCAGTGTTACGTGGCAAAAAAAATTGCGCGGATCGGTTTCCGAACTGGTCGCAGCGTGCGTTCTCTCCGATGGAAGCTTCATCGTCGCCGGTTATTCTAACCACGTTCCGTCATCGATTCTCATTGTCAAATTCCTTGCTTCGGGTGGGATAAGCTGGTCGGAGAATGTTGTTTCAGAAGGAGGAGACCGCGGCTTTCTTGAAACTTCGGCAATAGTTGCCACACGCGATGGTGGTTTCGCAATATCGGGTCTGGCTAAGCCGGCGAGCGATCATGATGCCTATGTTGCAAAATTCGATTCGGCTGGAAAGATGATTTGGTCCAAGGATATTGAATTATTCGGCGATGAAGGCGCTCCGGCTATCGCTGAAACTGCAGAAGGAAATATTATTATCGCCGGCAATCAACGGGTTGAAGATAGTTTCTTTAACGCTGTCAATAATGGATTTATTGTTATTCTTTCAGCCGATGGAAATATCACCAGATCCGAGATCATTGCGCTTGCGCGGACGAATCTGGTAATACAATCTATCTGCACTGAAGCTGATGGAAGTATCCATCTTGCCGGAAATGCGGCAGACTCAGCAGTGCCATCGAACGGCGGGATTTTCTTAGCTAAGTTTTCCGAGCATGATCAACTTTGCAATACGCGGAATACTCTGGTAACGTCCCGGCCGCTCGGAGCTGCAAGTTCGCAAATGCAATTACCGGGCGATTTGGATTTAGCAGAAACAGCACAGATAGAATTCGGAGAAGACATGACTGCAAGCCAAACCGATCTTTGTACATTAGCCCAAGTGGCTTTTTCATCGGAAGCCGGGCAGAACCTCTATCCAAATCCTGCGAGCACTGCAATGAATTTCACCGGCCTTATTCCTGGAACATACGATCTCACCATCGAAGATCTTACCGGACGCACGCTCATATATGAAACGGTTCAAATCCTCGCCTCTGAATATCAGCTCGATATTTCAGCCTTGGCCACGGGCGCTTATATAGCTGAAATCCGCAGCCATGCATCCGATGTCTTGAGAATGAGAAGGAAGTTTGTGAAGGAATAAGGTGAAGAGACGTTTGTCGTCTTGAAACTCTCTTTTCTAAGGATTGAGCCAGTAGAGGGTACCGCTATCGCCTACGAATGCGATGTGGGTCCGGTCGCGTTCAACTATCCGGTTCCAGTTGCCGGAGAAGACTCGAGATAAAGAATCCCAGGTTGTGCCGCCATTGGTTGATCTGAGGACTATACCTTTTGCACCTGCAACTAATGCTTCCGATCCCGAGAGTAATTTTATTGCCCTCAGAGCAATGGGCGGCGTGATCATTGCGCCTTGCTTCCAGGTCTTTGCACCGTCAGTAGTTTTCATAACAAATCCGCCATCGGTAACGCCCATGCCGTTATCATGATCGCTAAAATCGAGGCCATAAAAATTCGCGTTTGTGTTTGGATATCCGGCACCCCAGTATATACCAAAATTTGAAGTCCAAAGCGAGAATGAGCCGACTCCGACGACGGTAAAGTCATTTTGCAGAGCATCATGCTGCCAGCCAATCCCATATAACGCACTGCTTGTACCATAATTATTCCATGTCTTTCCGTCATCCGAAGAGGTAAAGATCCAACCGGTACCATCATCAGTACCCCCGACTCCGATTATATGTTTTTGCTGGTCGTAATAGAGGTCGCGGAAATTCATGTGGCTGAAGGTGAAGGGAGTAGAATTCCAATTCAGCCCTCCGTCGTTTGTCTGAAGAAAGGTCCCGTTATTCCCGGCAACACATCCGTTGAGTGTATCACGAAAAGCAATCTGGTAGAGCGATTGTGTTGTGCCGGAAGTAAGAGTATTCCATGTTGATCCACCGTCGGTGGATTTCAGGATCAATCCTCTGAAGCCGCATGCATAGGCAATAGTCGAGCTCGGAAAACAAACCGAGAGCATGGTGGTGTTCGTCCCTCCAAAATTTCCCAACGTCCAGATGGGCGTCGGTGACTCCAGCGGAGCACTCGGATTCGATTTACTGCAGCCGCTTGCAGCTATTGTTAATATTACAAGGAATAAGGAAAGTGTTTTCATGATTCATTGAGATATATTATGCAAATATACACATGTGTGATGTGATGAATTCGGTTTTTCAGCGGTCATAAGTCCGAAGTCGGAGCGAATTAATATAAAATTTAGGAAAGGGAAAGGAGTTCTTACTCCTGAGAGGCTTAGTTCTTAATAGTTACCCTATCAAAATTATTCTGCATCTTGATTTAGCACTAATGTCAAAGTTTGTGAGAGGAAAATCCATATATTTGAGTTGACATTTAGCCTCAACCTAACTCTCTTCCCTCAATATCTCGGGAAGACTCTTGAAACAGAGGGGGGATTTATCCAGAAAAGGTTTGAAATACTATTGATTAATGAGTAACAACAAAATTGAATTTACTGAGCATGATCTGGCGAATGGATTGCATATCATTCTTTCGCCGTTGCGCGAGCAGCCGATCGTTTCGGTGAATTTGTGGTATCATGTCGGCTCTAAAGATGAAGATCCCCGACGTACCGGATTTGCGCATCTTTTCGAGCATCTGATGTTCGAAGGTTCTGAGAATGTGAAAAAGACAGAGCACTTCAAATATATTCAGAAGGCAGGAGGCACGTTGAATGCGACGACTAGCTTTGACCGTACCAATTATTTCGAGACTTTGCCGGCCAATCAACTCGAACTTGCGCTATGGCTGGAATCAGATAGAATGCTTTCGCTCGATGTCAGCGCAGAAAATTTCGAGAACCAGCGCTCCGTTGTAAAAGAAGAACGTCGACAGCGTTATGATAATAAACCATACGGCCGAACATTCGAAACCATCCTTCATCACCTCTATCCGACAAGCGGCTATCATTGGGCAACGATCGGTTCGATGCAGCATTTAGACGAAGCAAGCTTAGAAGAAGTGCAGGAATTTCACAGACGATGGTATGTTCCGAATAATGCTTCCCTTGCCATCAGCGGAGATTTCAATTCCGAGACTGCTTTGCAATTAATTGAAAAATATTTCGGAGATATTAAGCCAAAAGAACTTCCGGTACGATTATCGCAGCTCATTATTCCGATCGATAAGAAAACGAATCTTTCCAGCACATTGGGATCCTAAGCTTAGAATTCCACGTGGACAAGTTGTCGCGG
>JADMIO011305992.1_pt1 | contig 84410 bp, 80 predicted proteins | sample 8958161 | NCBI WGS metagenome assembly JADMIO01 (sample SAMN16585339, study PRJNA669376) | soil metagenome | isolation source: Crop rotation soil | place: USA: Cullars Rotation, Alabama | collected 2011 | reverse complement strand
GCCGCGACTTCAAGTCACGTGAATTCCAAGCTTCGGATCCCACTGTGCTGGAAAGACTGTCCGAACGTCGAGCGGGCACGCGAGATGATCAAAGCGGCCCTTGGCGAGCTCAATGCGGACCTTCAGTGGACGGAATGGGACCGAGAGGACCCGGATACCCCCGCCGAGCTACGAGACTTTGGGTCTCCGACAGTCCTAGTGAACGGAAAGGATGTTGGCTGCGACGAGAACGAAGCCGCGCAGTCGGACGCCAACTCGTGTCGCATCTATTTTGATGAGGCGGGGTGCATCTGCGGTGCTCCGTCGGCCACGCTGATCTCGAAGGCGATTCGGGGAGTACAAGCCGCATGAGCGGGGCTACGACTGAAACATCGGGAAAGGGAGAAGCGGCAGGTGCCATCGCCTCCGCGTCAACGGGAGTGGCCGCTGCCGCGCTCACCGTCGTCACTGCTGCTTGCTGCGTGAGTCCGGTTATCGCACCGCTCATCGTGGGCGTACTGGGCGCCAGCGGGGCTGTATGGGCTGCTGGCCTCAAGCCGTACGGGTGGTGGATACTCGGCGCTGCCTTTGTGTGTCTGGTCTTTGGTTTCTGGACCGTGTATCGCCCACGCCAAGGTTGTGCAGTAGGTGCCGAGCCGCGGCAACGAACCGCGTTGGCGAAGGTGGCGAAAGCGTCACTCTGGTTTGGCGCCGCCTGTTGGATGACTGGCGTGTTCTTGCGTCTGCTCTTGCCATCGTGATCTGTGTTAACCGTTAACGGAGTGAGAATGCATCAGCGCCATGTGGTCCTCGGAGCCTTGCTCATCGTCGGCACTGTCGCCGGCTGCAAGGGTTCCGGTCCAGCGATTTCGCACGAGAGTTTGTCAAGCATTGCCTCGCTCCGCGCCGCCTTCAACGCGGACTCGGGGAAGGTGCGCGCGATATTCCTTGCCTCGCCCACTTGAGCGGCATGCATGCGCGGCGCAGTTGCGCTGGAGAATGCATGGCTCGCGAAGGACTCGCTGAAAGACGTCGCGGTCTACGTCGTTTGGTCACCGCAGCTCGGCGCACAGGAGAAGCATGTCCCGAGCGCAACGGCGCTCGTTCCTGATGGTCGGGCCAAGCACTACTGGGACGGCCAGATGCTTGTTGGCTCCGCCTACCAGCCGATGATCGGCAGCAAGGCCGCTGCATGGGATGTCTGGATGGTATTCGACAAGAACGCCATGTGGAGAGCTGACAGCCTACCGCGTCCGGCGTGGTGGGAGCATCAGATGAGCTCCGGGCCGGTGGAGCTGATGCTCGACGCCAGTCGGTGGGCATCGCACGCTATGGCGCTACACGATGTGAACGCCGATCACCGCTGACCTAGGCACTGCTGAAATTGACAGCGCCGCAAAGCGATGAATAGGGCTCAGCAGGTCCAGCGAACCGCGGGCTGGATCATCGTGGCCATCGCGTTCATTCATCTGGCGGTGACATTCGTCGACTACGACCGCTTGTCACTTCGAGCACTCTGGTTTGTCGGCTCCGGCTTCGCCCTGGTGCTGATTGGGGGTCTCAACGTCATAACGTCGCAGTTACCGGCACAGTCCTTTATGGAGTTGAAGGGGTTGCGCTCACTCACACTCGTCGCGGATCTGTGTGGCGTGGTCCTTGGGGTTCTCTACGTCGTTCTAACGTCCGGCTCTCAGCCGCAAGGGCCCATTCTCGTGCTGCTCTTCGCTCTCGCCGGAATTTGCCAGCTCCAGCGGGCTTCAACTCGATAAGCCGATCGCCATGCTGGTGAGAACACCTTGCATGGTTGGTCCGATACAGCTTGGGTGAGTCACGGATGCTTCAAGCGCAAGATGTGCTAGTGATTGCTCTTCGGGAGCATCGCGGCATCTAACTTCGTCCTTGAGAAGGTGCAAAGCCCTTCCGAACGAATGATGAACTTTGGAGCATCTGGAGAATCGCTTTTGTGTGGCTTTTGCTCGCCATAAAATCGAATTAGTTTGCTAGCACGACGTCGCCCTCGGAGCATTCGTGAAGAAAAGGTCGAAGCCAGAGCGCAAGCCTGCTGCGCCGCGCTTACAGAATACAGTACGTCTCTCCGCTGACGGGTTGGCCAAGGTGTTGGGCGACCTCGAGGCGCGCATTATGCGCGCCGTCTGGGACATCGGTGAGCCGGCTCCGGCTCGACGGGTGCATGAGCGCGTAATAAAGCGTCACGATGTGGCATTGCTGACGGTGATTACTGTCTTGAACAAGCTCGTCGAGAAAGGCTTGCTCGCGCGCGCAAAACGCGGTGATCTGTTGCATTTCGAGGCGCGCTGGTCCGAGGAGGAGTTCATGGCTCACGCCTCGCGACGGGTGGTCGAAGGCATGCTGTCGTTCGGACCCGACGTGATGGCGGCGTCCTTCGTCGATGTCCTCGCCGAGCGTGATCCAGAGCAGCTCGCAGAATTGGGCCGTCTGATTCGCCGCAGGTTACGCGATAAGGAGTAGGGAATGAAGGGACACATTCGCGTGTACCTTGCACGGCCGGTCGCCGCGCGGGAGGAAGTGCGTCGGCGCACGCTACTGTGGGGCATCGGCGCGCTCACGCTCTTGAGCACGAGTCCCGTTTTCGGCCATCATCTCGCGCGGGGTGCCGAGACGCTGCTGCGAGGCACGGACCGAATCGGGGAGCTATGTCTCGTTGCGCTCCATCTGGTGCTCGCACCGGTGCACGATTTTTTCCATCTGCTGCTCATCGCCGGCGTCGCTTACGCAGCCTGGGACCGCGCGTGTGCGTGGCGCCGCATGCGTCGGGCACTGGCGACGGTGGACGTGTCCAACCCCGCTCTCGGCGACGGCTTTTGGATGGCTGCCGAGAAAGCGCGTGTGGATCCGCGTCTCTTGCGAGTTGTCGACGGACTGCCGAATCCCGCGTTCACGACGGGCTGGCTGTGGCCGCGCATTTATGTCGCGCGGCAGCTCGCCGAGCGGCTGTCGCACGCGGAGCTCGCGGCACTACTCGCTCACGAGGGCGCGCACGTGTCGAGACGCGATCCGCTCCGCCTCTCAGTCCTCCGATTCTTTGCACGCACACTCTTCTGGATCCCTGCGCTCACGCGTCTCGCGGACGACATTGCGGACGAGGCGGAGATCGAAGCCGACGACAGAGCGGCGGGCGACGAGCCGCTCATCCTCGCATCAGCCATCCTATCTGTAGCAGAGTGGATGCCCGGCGAGCGGCCAGCGCCTCGGCTGGCCGGCGCTGTGGGCTTCACGCGTGATGATATGCTCGAGCGGCGTATCCGCCGGCTCGCCGGCGAGGACACGGCTGTGCGTACACACGTTACGCGCCGCTCACTTATGAGCGCAGCTGCGGCGCTCGCTCTCGTCTGGACCTCCGGCGTCTTGATGGCGCATCCGCTTCCGGGCGAGCCTGGTCACCCAGGTCATGCACAGCATGGCAGCCGGAGGTCCACCGACTGCACCCGGCACGAGGGTCTGGCGATCCTCCACGTGTTCTGTCCGGGCCTGTCGCTGGGCTCGATACGCCATCCCTGCCCGCACTTTGCCTGATTCGCGAACGTCGCGCTAGGCACACCTGGTAGCAAAGACAGCAGCTGGGACTTGGACCCTCCCGCGAGTGCGGGTATATTTTATGTATCGTAAAATCAGCGTGCGAGAGAGTCTCGCTCAGCCGTCATAAGCCTCGGGCATTCGAACGTATGTCGCCATCTCCGCTCGTTCCAACTCGCCGTCGAATCGCCACGGCGATCGCGATCTCCAGTGCCGCAAGCTCGTTTGGCGCGGCACAGTTGTCCGCGCAAACGGACTACTACAACACCGACCGCGGGCGCCCGGTGCAGATCGAGGACGCGTACGCCACTGAACGGTACGCCTTTGAACTCAAGCTCGCCCCCGTGCGCCTCGAGCGCTCACGCGGCGGTGTATACAACTGGGGGATCGAGCCCGAGATCGCATACGGCTTCCTGCCGCGCACGCACCTCGAGATCGGCGTTCCGCTCGCGTACACCGACCTCGGGGGCGCCGGTCAGCAATCCGGGGTCGCAGGGATCGACTTCTCCATCATGCACAACCTCAATGTCGAGACGCAAACGCTCCCAGCGCTTGGGCTACGCGCTGACGTTCTCGCACCAGTTGGCGGACTCGCTCCTGACCGCGCGTATACGTCGCTCACGGGTATGGCCACACGCACCTACAGCTGGATGCGGTTCCATGTGAACGGACAGTACACGTTCGGCGCCGCCCCCAGCGTCGCCGCCGGCGGTAGTGGGATTGGCGCCGGAGCCCTGGAGCAGTCTCGTTGGCTCGCCGGCGTCGCCGCCGACAAGACCTTCCCATTACGGTCGACGCTGCTGACCGGCGAGCTGTTTGCGCGGCAGCCGATTCTCTCTTCGGAGCCGGTCGAGTACACGGCAGGCGCCGGCATCCGATATCAATGGAATCCGAGGCTCGCGCTCGACGCCGGCATCGGCCGGCGCCTCACCGGTGACAACCGCGCATGGTACGTCACGTTCGGCAGCGCCTACGCGTTCGCGCTGCCTCTCTTCATGCCAGGTGCTGGACGATGACTGGGCTTTCGCCAAACTCGCGCTCGCAGGCGCGCACACTTTTCGTCGCGCTGGTGGTAGGCGTCGCCACCATCGCTCCGGCCTCCGCCTCCGCACAGTGGTCTACGACGTTCGAGCAGTTCTACTTCCCAGACAGAAGTAACTGGGCTTTCCGACGTAACTACCCAGGGGCCGAGCGCCTTTTCAACGCGTTCGATTATGGGCACGCCATTCTGTACGAAAAGCTCTACACGAAGCCTGGCGCCGATCCGTCGATTCTCGAGGTCAAGGAATACGAGTTCATCACGCGCGACCTGCTCGTGCACCCGCCTCGCGTAGCGCTCGAGGAGGCGGCCATCGAAGTTGCGTACGCCAAGATTGCGCCGGAAGCAAAAGCGATGTTCGACTGGGCGCACGTGCTGCACCGTCAGATCTACGACCTCTGGGCCGATGAGGGTATCCCCCTCGCTGAGAAGGATGCACGCGTCGCGAAGCTTCTCACCTATTACAAGAGCCGTAGAGACCTCGCTTTCAGCTCGGTGCCGAAGAACATGGAGCTGATGGAGGGCCAGTATTACTCGCGCGCTTTCCGCGAGGGCTATCCCAAGTTCAATGGATTAATCTGGGCGTACCACTGGCTGCAGGTCGGCTTGTACGAGCCGCTCGTCACCGGGAAGAACGCTGAGGAGCGCCAGACGGGCGTTGGCGCCGCAGTCGCCCGCTTTCGGCAGATGCTCGAGGACGCGCCGGAGCGCATGCCGCGCATGATGCCCATGACAGCGGCGATAGCGCCGGAGTTTACGCGACGATACCCCGAAGCGGCGGTCATCTTCGACAATCTCCACGCCATGCACGACGTCATCTCCGACATCCTGGCGAACCCGAAGGTGCCGCGCGGCAAAAAGCGCGAGGAGATCTTGAAGGCAGCCGCGCGATACCGCGACGCGACGTCGTTTGCCATGACGCAGAAGGAATGGGTGGACATGGCGCAGATGATGGGCATCGAGAACATGGGCGGCCCGGCTGTGCACTTCCTGCCGGATTTCCCCACGCCGACAGTGACTCGTGGTGCCTCGGCCGAGGAGGCCATGAAGCAGATGGGTCATGGGAACATGACCAACATGGGCGCACGGGACACCTCCAAGGCGGCGGCAAGTATGAACGCCATGGATCACTCGAAGATGAACATGCCGGCGGGGGGGGATAGTGCGAAGGCGGGCGAGAAGGCAGGCATGAGCGGTATGAATCACCGCGCCACGGACTCGACGTCCGCTGCGATGATGGACATGCACATGCGGTTGCTCGCCGATCCCGTCATCCGGAGGCGAATGCTCGCAGACACCGCGATGCGCCGTATGGCAATCGACATGGTGAACCAGATGCCTGCGGAGCATCGCGAGATGATGATGCAGATGCTCAGCGATACGTCAGGCAAGACGACGTCAACGCCAACGCGACCGAGCACCAGCCCGAAGCGAGCGTCCACGCCGCGAACACCGGCGAAATCACCGAAGAAGGCCGCGCCGAAGGCAGTGGCCAAGCCTGCGCCCAAGGCGAAGAAGGACTCGATGCCCGGCATGGATCACAGCAAGATGCCGGGCATGAAGAAGCCGTAGCTCGACCGACGCGTGAATTCACGATTCTTCGTCGCAGCGGTAGCATCGCTGCTGTCGCTCTTCCGCCCGACTGCGGCCTTAGCGCATGGGAACCTCAAGAGCTCACAGCCTTCGGCAGGGGCGCATCTCGCCGTAGCGCCGCGGGAGCTGCGCTTGGACTTCACCGAGGCACCTACGCTCACGTTCACAAGGATCGAGCTGCTCGGACCTAACGGTGAACTTGTTCCTCTTTCGTCCTTGAGCTTCGCGGCCGATTCACGTCGCTCGGTCATATCGGCCATCCGAGGGCCGCTCGTCGCCGGCACATACACAGTAGCGTGGCAGATGGCCGGCACCGACGGGCACCCAGTGCGCGGAAAGTTCTCGTTCACGATCGCACCAGGTGCGCAAGGTCTCGCCGTTGCGCACGGGAAGCCGAGCGGGAACGTGACTCCGAAAGGGCACGCGTCGCCGTCTGCGTCGCATCACAACGCGACATCGATGCCCGAAGGTGACGGCTTCGGTGCGGAGTCCGCACTGTACGTCCTCATCCGCTGGTTCCAGTTCGTTGGATTGCTTCTGGCTATCGGCGCCGTCGCGTTCAATGGGGTCGTGCTTGGCTTCCTGCGTCGAAAAGAAGATCTCAGCTTGGCGCCAATGATAGCGGATTCTCGCGACCGCACTGCGCTCGTTGGTCTGCTCGCGACGTTTGGAGTCGTGGCAGCTGCCCTGCTACGGTTGTACGCACAGTCCTACGCGATGCATGGCAGTGCTAACGCCGTGAACGGCGATCTGATAGCGACCATGTTGAGCCATACAGTGTGGGGCTGGGGCTGGATCGCTCAAGTCATAGGCGCCTTGGTGGCAGCCGTGGGATTCCTCCTCGCGCGGCGAAATCGTTCGGCCGGCTGGGGCATTGCAACGCTTGGCGCTCTACTGCTCGCCTTCACACCCGCCATCTCTGGACACGCTGCATCCACGCCGCACCTCACGACACTCGCCATGCTGGCGGACGGCGTGCACGTCATCGGAGCGAGCGGATGGCTGGAGAGTCTCCTCTTTGTCGTCGCCACCGGTATCCCGCGTGCTTGCGGCTAGCGGAGTCTGAGCGCGGTCGCGCCGTGGCCGCGCTCGTGAACGCCTTCTCGCCGACGGCACTCGTGTTCGCGGGGATCACTGCCGCGACTGGCGCCCTTGCCGCCTGGCTTCATCTCGGCACCGTACCCGCGCTCTGGCAGAGCGACTACGGTCGGATGCTTCTCCTCAAGCTTGGCGTGCTCTCGGTGGTCGCCGCGACGGGCGCGTACAACTGGCTGCGCGTGAAGCCGGCGCTCGGCGATGTTCTGGGTGCCACTCGCGTTCGCCGATCGGCATCGGTCGAGCTCACGGTCGGAGTGCTTGTCCTCCTGGTGACCGCGATCCTCGTAGCGACGCCGACGGCGATGGATGTCTCGGCGATGCGTCCCTAACCGCGGACCGGCCCAAGGCTCGGAGCGCTACGCTTTCCCGACTTTGGCTTGCAGCTCAGCGATCTCGCGCGTCTGATCGTTGCGCATCCGCTGGGCCATGCTCTTGACCTTAGGATCGGTGAGCTTCGGGAGGTACTCGTCCATCATCTTGATGCCTTCCTGGTGATGCATGATGACCGTCTCTCGGAACGCCCGATCGAACGCGGGGCCCGTCTTCGCCAGCGTGCTGTCGTTCATCGTCTTGTTCTCGGGCATCACCTTTGGTGCATACGCATCCTTGAACGTCTGCTCCAGCATGGTGGTCATCGTGTCGAGCTCTGCATCCTGCTTCTTGTCCATTTTGCTCGCGTCCTCGCGCACGCTCGCGGCCGCGCCCTTCCGATCCATGGTCTCGTGCGCCAGTGCGATGAGCCCCTTGTGATGGTCGCTCATCATGCGAAGGAAGTCCCGATCGGGATTTCCGGTCATCGCCATGCCGGCCATGCTGCTGCTGTCGCCGTGCTTCATCCCAGCCATTCCGGTATCGTGCGCGGCTGCAACAGGAGCGGCCGAGTCGGCGCGTGCGTTGTCGGCGGATTTGGCGCAGGCAGTGAGTACGGCCAACGTCACGACAAAGAGAAGCGGCCGGCTTCGGTTGAATGACATAAGTCCTCGGCAGGAGCGGGTTGGGATCGATCAAAGTTGCCCAGACGGGCTTGCTTGCGCCTCCAAGCGGAAGCACTTTAAAGGGCATAAAACATACCGTCAGTCTTTCTCAGTTGACCTTCAGGTCAGCGCGTATCCTAGGGTTCGCGAGGTTGCAGGTGAATCGCAGTACTTCAGTCGCCATTAGCTCTCGCGCGCGGCGTCGCCTTCTCGGAAGTGCGGCCATGGTGACGGCGCTTCTCGGCGCCGCCGGACTCCTCGATGCGCACGATTTTTGGCTGGTGCCCGATGCGTTTGCCGTTGCGACCGGCGGAACTATTACGACGCTCGGGCAATCGGGTACGAGATTTCCGCTCAGCGAGTCCGCCGTTTCACCAGAGCGTGTGGCTGACGCACGTCTCATCGGTTCAGCAGGCACCACGGCGATCACCGAGTTGGTGCAGGATGGGAAGTCCTTGCGGCTCCGGCACAAGCCTCCGGCCGTTGGACAGTACCTGATCGCCGTGACCCTTCAGTCGCGCGACACGCGCGCAGCGGTTGCCGGCTTCAAACGCTACCTCGAGTTGGAAGGCGCGGCGGGTGAATCCGCGCGGCTCGAGCGCGAGGGTCTACTGGGCGGCCGTGACAGCGTGAGCTATAGATCGACGAAGTACGCCGCCGCGATTGTCGAGGTCGGGACTGGTGCGCGAGTGTACGATCGCGGCGCCGGACACGCGCTCGAGTTCATTCCGACGAGTGACCCCGCTGAGCTCCGAGTCGGCCAGACGGCGCACTTCCGCGTGACGGCTGGCGGCGTCGCACTTCCAGGGCTCACCGTACACGCAGGAGCTGCGGCGGACAGCATGCTGCGTGGCCGAGGCGCGCCCGGTGGCGGTGACCCCGATTTGCACTTGACTGCGGACGCTCAGGGCGTTGCACACGTGCCGGTTGGAAAGAGCGGCTGGTGGAATGTCCGCGCTGCGCACGTTTCACCTCGCGTCACTGCGGACGCGTCGCAATGGGACGTGCACTGGGCGACGTTCGTGTTCCACGTCTCGGATGGTGCCGGCGAAAGCACGCGTCCGCAACGTGCGGAAGGACAAGGGTCGCCGAGCGACTCGGCTGACGTGGCGACGATGATGGCTCGTTTTCAGAGCGCGCTGGCGTCCGGAGACAGCGCCGTCGCGCTAGCCCTGCTCGCCCCCGATGCGGTGATACTTGAAAGTGGTGGCGTCGAGACCAGAGACGACTACCGCGCCCACCACCTTCCGGCAGATATCGCATTCGCACGGGCGGTTCGCGGCGTACGCTCCCCGCTGCGCGTATACGTGCAGGGCGACGTCGCGTGGGCGACGAGCACGAGCACAGCGCAAGGGGAATTTCGCGGGCGCGCCGTCAACTCCGTAGCTGCGGAGCTCGTGGTGCTCACGCGAACGAACGAGGGCTGGAGGATCAGAGCAATCCATTGGTCGTCGCGAACGCGCCGACCGTGACTGCCGCTCAACATCAATGGCGCGGCTTCGGTAGCGGCGACACCTAACGGCCGCCTATTGTACACGGCGTGAAAGCTCGGCTCAGGACGCGTCGTGCCCGCGCTGGCGCTTGTCATACTCACGGCATCTGTGGAGGCCACCAGTGGCGATAGCTCGGATTCTGCTCGTCGGCCTGACGAGCCTCGCCGTTGTCGGCGCTGGCGCATACCGTTCGCGGCGCGCGGAGACAGTGGCTCGGCCGACCATTTCCGTCGCGGTTGATAGCCTCGGCAGTCCCGCCGCGCCGGGGAGTGGTGAGCCCAGTCTCGTCGCCGCGCCTGACGGCCGTGTCTACATGACATGGCTGGAGCCATCCGCGGACTCCACGCACGCCCTGCGGCTAGCCGTGCACGACGGCACGCGGTGGTCGGACCCAATAACGATACGGCGCGGCCGCGACTTCTTTGTCAACTGGGCGGACTTCCCCTCGCTCGAGGTGTTGGAGGATGGCCGCCTCGCTGCACACTGGCTTCAGCGCACCGGCCGAAGCACCTATGCGTACGGTGTGCGTATCTCACAGTCGCGGGACGGCGGTCGGTCGTGGAGTGCTCCCGTTGCGCCGCACCGCGACAGCTCGCAGACGGAGCATGGGTTCGTCACCATGTGGCGTGAGGGCACGAGGGTTGGTGCGGTCTGGCTCGATGGTCGAAAGTACAGCAAGGAAGGCCACGCGCCGGAGAACGAGATGATGCTGATGGCAACGACGATCGACGTCGCTGGCCAGCCGGGAGCTGAAATGCACCTTGATGAACGGACCTGTGACTGCTGCCAGACGGCAGCCGCGATGACTGCGCGCGGACCGATTGTCGCCTATCGCGACCGGTCCCCTGCGGAAATACGAGACATCTACGTCGTGCGGCGCGTCGGTGGAAAGTGGACTGCGCCCGCAGCGGTGCATAACGACGGGTGGCACATCGCGGCCTGTCCGGTGAATGGTCCGGCTATCGCCGCCAGCGGCAGCCAGATTGCGCTCGCCTGGTTCACTGCCGCCAACGACACGCCACGAGTGAACGTCGCTTTCTCGACTGATGCGGGCGCGACTTTCGATCGACCCATTCGTGTGGACGGTGGAAAGCCAGCCGGTCGTGTGGATGTCCTCCGCCTGCGCGATGGAAGTGCACTCGTAAGCTGGATCGAGCGCACCGGCGGCGACACGGCTGCGGTGCGTCTTCGCCGCATCAACATCAATGGTCAGGCGACTGCTCCAGTCACGGTGGCGACATCCTCAGCGGCGCGTGCGAGCGGATTTCCTCGCATGGCTCTCTCCGGCGAAAAGGTAATGCTTGCGTGGACCGTGCCGGGACGGCCGTCGCAGGTTCGTGTCGCACGCCTGGCACTCGCGACGTTGCGATGAGGCCAGTCATCCGCTGCGTAGGCGCCGTTCTCGTTGGCTTCGCGCTCTGCTCTGCTAGCACCAGTTGCAATCCCACGGCCGGCGAATCGGGCGGCGGTCCGCCTGGGCCAGTCGAGATCGGACTCCCCGTGCCACCTTATCGTACCGTTGCGCTCACGGGCGACACGGTCTCCCTCGCGGCGGAGCGCGGCAAAGTGGTGTTGCTCAACGTTTGGGCGACCTGGTGTCATCCCTGTCGCGACGAGATTCCTGAGCTGCAGAAGCTCCACGAGCAGTACGGGAAGCAGGGTCTCGAGCTCGTGGGTGTGAGCGTGGACGTGGACGGCTCCGACGACACCATTCGGGAGTTCATGTCGGAATTCCGCATGACGTATCCCATATGGCGGGATCCCGCCGAACGCATCTCCGCTCAATTCCTCGTCGTGGGTGTGCCGACGACCTTTCTCATTGACCGGCGAGGTGTTCTGCGCTGGCGGAAGACCGGACCCATTCCAGTAGGCGACACGACGCTCACGAGGGCGATTGAACGCGCACTGGAGAGTTGAGATTGCAAGCTGCATCGGTTGGAGTCGCGATCAGCTTCACCGCGGGCCTGCTGAGCTTTCTCTCACCCTGCGTCCTGCCCCTCATCCCGAGCTACGTCACCTTCGTCACGGGTCTGAGTCTCGAGGACGTGCAACGCTCGCGTCGCATCGCGCTCGTGCACTCATTGCTGTTCGTCGCCGGCTTTACCCTCGTCTTCCTGGCTCTTGGCGCGACCGCGACCGCCGTCGGCCGGCTGCTGGGATACCACCGCGTGTGGATCGGCCGCGTCGGGGGCGCGCTGGTGATCGTACTCGGTCTCTACCTGCTAGGAGTCTTCAACATCGGGCTCTTCGCACGCGAACGCCGCGTCCATATCGCAACGAAACCGCTTGGGTATCTCGGCACCGTGCTCGTGGGCATGGCCTTCGCCGCTGGTTGGACGCCCTGCATTGGCCCCATCTTGGGCGCGGTGCTGACGTTTACCGCGAGCTCGGCCGATTTAAATCGAGGATTACTTCTGCTGCTCGCCTACTCGCTTGGACTCGCGGTGCCGTTCGTGGCAGCGGCGCTCATGATCGACCGCTTCCTCGCTTTCTTTCAGCGGTACCGCGGCGCGCTGATTTGGACCTCGCGCGGGGCAGGGGTGCTCCTCATTGCCGTCGGCGTGCTGATGCTCACCAATATGATGAGCGTGATGTCCGCTTGGCTTCAGCCGCTCACGCCGGAGTTCTTGCGCAGCCGACTGTAGGGTTCCCGCATTTGTGCGCTCGGGGACGCAGCGCGAGCCGTCGATTCTGTAGTGCAGCGACAAACAGCACTGGCATGACGCGTGTGTTACCGCGGCAGGCCAACAAGGTACTGACGCTCATTCGTCGACCGTCGCGGCCTGACTAAAACATTGTCGGCAGGGCGCTCGCTACTGCCGTGGCCGTTACGACTCTTTATGTTCCATAAAATGGAGCCATATTGACGCACGCGTCGGAGAGCGCGCAGAGGTGCCTGCACACGACTCTTGCCTGCTCGGCATAGCCGGCGACGCATGGGTTGCTGATAGGGGAGGGGGGTATTAGTCTATATACCCAGGAGGGGTATAGCCACGAGGTCATTTCAGGAGCGGGTTATGGAACGCGTTACGATGAACGTCAGTGGCATGAGTTGCGGGCACTGCGTCAGCGCCGTCTCGAAGGCTCTCAACGGCCTCGCCGGAGTCCACGTCGAGAAAGTTTCCGTAGGGTCCGCGACGGTGTCGTTTGATCCCGCGACTGCATCGCTTGCACGCATCACCCAGGCGGTCAACGACGCCGGCTATCAGGCTATCCAAGCGGAGTCACCGAGCGCTGGTGGAAGGTGAGCAGACGAGACTGCTCGCCGTTCCGCCAACCTTCTAACAGCCAGAGACCTAAGGATTCATGAGTCACCCGCATGGAGGCCATTCAGCTCGCGGCAGCGGCGACCATGCTGGCGGAGCGCCTGCGACAAGCCACGAGCATCACGGTGATCATGGTGAACACGGTGATCATGGTGAACACGGTGAACACGGCGTGCCGAGCACCGACGCGGCTCCGGCGAAGCCTGGCTATCCGGAGCATCCAGAGCTGAAAGCGGAAAGCCCCGAGCACGCTACGCACGATGCTCACGCCGGCCACGACAAGCACGCAGGCCACAGCGTCGCGATGTTTCGCGACAAGTTCTGGATCTCGCTGGCTCTGACCGTCCCCACGCTGATTTGGGGACACATGTTGCAGCAGGCAATCGGCTACACCGCGCCGCATTTTCCTGGTGCCATGTACATCCCGGCGCTCTTCGGGACGGCGGTGTTCGTCTACGGCGGCCGACCGTTCCTCCAAGGCGCGCTGCGCGAGCTGAAGGATCGAGCCCCGGGCATGATGACGCTCATCGCGCTCGCGATCTCGGTCGCGTTCGTGTTCAGCGCCATCGTCACGCTCGGTTATCCCGGCATGCCGCTCTGGGAAGAGTTGGCAACGCTCGTGACGATCATGCTGCTCGGCCACTGGATCGAGATGCGCTCCATCTCGCAGGCTCAGGGCGCGTTGAAGGAGCTCGCCAAGCTTCTTCCCGATAGCGCAACTCGCGTCGTCGGCGATCGTACCGAAGATGTGCCGGTCGACCAGCTCGAGGAGGGCGACATCGTCCTGATACGTCCCGGGGCGAGCGTTCCTGCCGATGGGATCGTGGTGCAGGGAAGGAGCGCGGTGAATGAATCGATGATCACGGGTGAGTCGCAACCCGTCGAGAAGAAGGAAGAAAGCAACGTAATCGGCGGCACTGTAAACGGCTCCGGTTCGCTCCGCGTTCGGATCACCGGCACCGGCGAGCGCACGACACTCGCGGGGATCATGCGTCTCGTGGAGCAGGCGCAGGGTTCGCGCTCTCGGGCGCAGGCGCTGGCCGACCGCGCCGCGTTCTTTCTCACGATCGTTGCTCTCGCCGCCGGCGTTCTAACCTTGATTTTCTGGCTCGCCATCCGGCCGAACGACCCGGCATTTGCGGTGGAGCGACTGGTGACCGTGTTGGTGATCGCGTGTCCGCACGCGCTCGGCCTGGCCATTCCACTGGTCATCGCGATCTCGACGACCCTCGGTGCTCGGAGCGGCTTGCTCGTTCGCAACCGCCGCGGGCTGGAGGAAGCGCGCAATCTGAACACGATCGTCTTCGACAAGACGGGCACGCTGACGAGGGGAGAGTTCGGCGTCGTTGACATCGCAACGAGCGAGGGATTGTCGGCGGATGAAGCGCTGCGCCTCGCCACCGCTGTCGAGGCAGACTCGGAGCACACCATCGCGCAGGGGATTGTGCGCAGTGCGCGTGAACGCGGACTCGAGGTAATTGCGGCGGAGAGCTTCGAGGCGATTCCTGGAAAGGGGGTACATGCCCGCGTGGCCGGTCGTGACCTGTACATGGGTGGACCGGCGCTACTGAAGGCGCGTGCGGTCGAAGTGCCGCCGGTGCTACGCGAAGCATCGGAGCGCGCGGCGGGCCGCGGTCAGGCATCGATCTACCTTACGGACGAACGCCGTGCTCTCGCTGCGTTCGCGGTAGCCGACGTCATTCGTCCGGAGGCACGCGAAGCGGTGCAGGCGCTGCACCAGCGCGGCGTGGAGGTCGTGATGATGACGGGAGACGCGCGCGCAGTCGCCGAGTCCGTGGCTGCGGAGCTCGAGATCGAGAACGTATTCGCCGAGGTGCTGCCGGAGCAGAAAGCGTCGAGAATCGAGGAGCTCAAGCGCGGCGGAAAGCGCGTGGCAATGGTGGGTGACGGCGTGAATGACGCGCCGGCGCTCGTGACGGCAGACGTTGGCATCGCGATCGGTGCGGGCACCGACGTCGCGGTCGAGGCCGGAGACATCGTGCTCGTGCGGAGTGATCCACGCGATGTGCCGAGGATCATCAGCTTGAGCCGCGCAACCTATCGCAAGATGATTCAGAATCTCTGGTGGGCTGCTGGTTACAATGTGATTGCGATTCCGCTGGCGGCGGGAGTGCTTGCGCCGTGGGGATTCGTGCTGTCGCCGGCGATTGGCGCGGTCCTCATGTCGGCGAGCACAGTCATCGTGGCGATCAACGCACAGTTGTTGCGGAGGGTTCGCCTATGACCGATCATCAAGAGACAAACTCACCTCCTGCCGCGCCGCGCTGGGTGAAGGTCTTCGGCCTCATCGCGCTCGCGTTAATTGCGCTCTTCATCATCCGGCATCTCATGGGTGGCGGGTTTCGGCAACACATCTCTCCATGATGATGACGCCGTGGATTCGCAAATTTACGCTGACCGCCCACGTGACGTCGTCAGTTGGTTGGCTCGGTGCGGTCGCGGGTTTTCTCGCGCTTGCTCTCTCGGGTTTGCTCAGCCAAGACCAGCAGGTCGTGCGCGCGTCCTACGTTGCGATGGAGTTGATTGGGTGGGCGGTGGTCGTTCCGCTATGCTTTGCGTCATTTGCAACGGGCCTTGTTCAGGCGCTCGGGACGACATGGGGTCTGTTTCGCCATTACTGGGTCGTCATCAAGCTGGCGATGACCGTCATTGCGACCGGATTGCTGCTCCTGCATATGCAGCCCGTTGGGCATCTGGCGCGCGTCGTTGCACAGGCGACTCTTGCGCACGGTGATCTCGCCGGTTTGCGAATGCAACTCGTGGCAGATGCGAGCGCTGCACTCGTAGTGCTCCTCGTGGCGACCGTATTGGTCGATCTACAAGCCGAAGGGTGTGACGCCGTATGGGTGGCGTAAGCAGCGCGGGGAGCGCACGACGGAGTCGCCGCAGTAAGGAGCATCTGGGGAAACCCGTGCAGATATCAGGTTTACACCGACTGAAGCTGACCCACGGTTTTCGTAATGTACGGGCGCTGCCGCGGGCTCAATCATCCGCCTTATGATGAGGCGTGATGTCATACCGGGCAGCTCACCGATATCGATAGAGGCACCTATGCACGAAATCTCCATGCGTCTGAAACGAGCAGAGCTCGCCTCTGGCCTTGGCGCCGGTGTGCTCGGCGCGGGACTCGGCGTTCTGCTGAGCGGATGGTTACTTTCCTACGCGCTGCCGCTCGTCGCCATTGGGGGGTTCGTCCACGGCTGGGGAATGTGGGACAAGCGCCGGCTGGAGCAAAGCGAGGCGCTAGACGCCCAGCCGGCGGTTTGGTGGAGCACCTTGCTCTACTGGATCTGTTGGGCGACGCTGCTGGTGCTTGCGGTCATCATCGTTCTGCGGCGCTGAACTTTCGAACCACGCGTCAGCGCACCACCTCGAAGTGTCCCATCATTCCTGACTCATGGTGCTCCAGGATGTGGCAGTGGTACATCCACTCCCCGGGCCGGTCGTCAGGCAGCCACGCAATCCGCACGCGAGCCTTGGGCGGCACGTTCACCGTGTCCTCCCAGGAGCGGAATGCTGGTGGCTTACCATTCACTTCAACCACCTGGAAGAAAAAGCCGTGCAAATGGAACGGGTGATCCATCATCGTATCGTTGATGACGTCCCACACCTGGAGCTCGCCAACCTTGACCGGCCGGTCACGATGGTGCTGTTCGTTGTTGATGCTGAAATCGACGCCGTGCTTGAGACTCAAGTGCTCGCCGAGGTGGATTTCGCGAGTTGGTGCGATCGGACCGGTCACTAGTGGCTCGATGTCGCGCAGCTTCGCCGGGACGACAGCCTGGGATGGGGCTGCCGCGCCCACGCGGAGCGTGGCGAAGCGCTCATCATGCGGCCGGGCGATGGTGTGGCGATCGTAGCGGAGCGCCTCGATGGTCAGAACATCGCCATCGGAGAACGGTCCTACGGCAAGATCAACGCGGTCGGCGGGAGCCAGTAGCACCTCGTTCACTGTGACCGGCGCGTCGATCAGGCCACCGTCGGTGCCAAGGATCGTAAAGGGTCGCCCGCCGATCGAGAGAAGTACGTAGCGCGCGCTGGCAGCATTGACGATCCGCCATCGCTCAACCTGCCCAGCGGCGATGGTGAGCTCCGGCTCCTGTCGGCCGTTCACGAGCCTCGTGCTCCCCTGACGGCCATCGTGATGCTCGATCCACCATCCTGGAGGTTTGATCTCGCCCTTACTGTCCAGCGCAACGTCGTCGAGGACCAACACGCGTTCGGCGTCCAGCCGGGGCTCGTCGGGGCCGCGCACGATGATCGCGCCGTAGAGTCCACGCTCGAGCTGCACGGTCTCATTCATGTGTGGGTGATACCAGAAGGTCCCGGCATCCGGAAGCGCGAAGCGATACGTGAACGTTTCGCCTGGTCCGACGGGACGCTGGACCATGTCGGTGCCGTCCATCGCCGGCGAAACTCTCAGCCCGTGCCAATGAATGACCGTGGGCTCCGGCAGACGGTTCGTTAGGCGCACTTCGAGGACGTCGCCGACGCGCGCCTCGATGGTGGGACCAGGCACCTGGCCGTTGAAGCTCCACGCCCGCGTTGACTGGCCCGCGACAAACTCCCAATTGGTCTCGCGAGCCTCGAGCTCCACCTCGACAACCGAACGATCCGCTGCAGGGACGGCAGCCGCATAGGCACGTGTATATGCCGCTGCAGCGTCGGCCACGACAGCGTGTGCGACCGGTCCGTGCCCGTGGTGAGCGTGTCCGTGTCCTCCGTGGTCGTGCGCCGCGGGAGGGTGAGCGGTGTGATGGTCGTGTGATTCAGGAGACATGGTACCTCCTGTAGCGGGGATGACGGCAAAAACGTGGGATGAGTAACGGCGGAACCACTACGTAGGTGCAGGGGCGGCGCCCGAATATGAAGCGCCCGAGACGACGGGTAAAGCATCCAGTTGTCATGTCGAAAATGCCCCACTTCCGGCCAGATTACGTCGGCGATGACATCGCCAACCCGCCGGTGAAGGCCCGACCAGGCTCGATCAGTGGCTACCGCGACAGGACGCGCGCCCGTCATCTTTTCCCTGACGGATCTTCCGGCATTCCGGAACTGTCCAGGGGGCTAGAGCGCCCTATATTGAATGCACATGCGACGACACCGCCGAATCACCGCGCTCTTCGTGAGCCTTTTGCTTGCTAATCTCGTTGGGATTGGTAGCGGGTTCGCGTGCGTGATGCCGGCGATGGAGAGTGCTCCCGCCGGTGCAACGGTAGCGGGCCGCGACATTGGCAATGATATGGCCGGAATGGCCATGGCGGACATGACCGCACCGGCGTCAGATGCTCCGGCCGAGCACCACGACGTGTCGTGCAACTTCCCGTGGGCGCCCGACGCCTGCCAGTCGATGGCGCCCTGCGCTCCGATGGCGCTCGCGTCGATGTCGTCGCCGCAGCGAAGCACGGGCGGCGCAGCATCAGACCGAACCCGCCTGGTCGTCATCGCGCCCCCATCGGAAACACGGACGCCGGATATCCCGCCTCCCAGGGCGTAGTTCACCTCACAACTCAGCCGCTTGGACCTCCCGAGATGTCGTCATGAAGACGCGCTCGGGACGAGTCGCGGCGTCGCGGTCGATCGTTGACACGCTCAAGGTGGACTCAACCCGTGGACCAATGTTTCAGCATACCCGTTGCACCCGCTCGGCACTCGTCGTGTGTGCGGTGATTGCGCTTGCTGCCGCCCCAAACGCTGGCGCACAGGCGGTCGCTGTCGATTCCCTAGTTGCACACGCACTGTCCGTCAGCCCCTCGGTGCATGCCACTGCAGCTCGTCTCGACGCGGCGCGCCACCGAGGGCGCGCGTCCGGAGTATGGGTGGACCCGATGCTGATGGCCGGCATTCAGAATCTCCCACTGGGTCGCGAGCGCGCCGTCACGGCAGGCGGCATGTCGACCAGTGGCAGCGGTCCCGATCCCATGACGATGCGCATGATCGGCGTGAGCCAGACCATCCCGTATCCCGGCAAGTTGTCGCTGCAACGCGCGGTCGCGCAGCGCGAGATCGATGCGAGCGCTGCTGCCGTCGACTTATCACGGCGGCAGATAGTTCGCGACGTGAAGGCAGCGTATTACGAGATTGTCTCCATCGATCACGCCCTGGTGATCATTGAACAGAGCCAGAGCGTGCTCGCCACGATCATCCGGATCACGGAGGGGCGGTACGGAGTCGGGCAGTCCGGACAGCAAGATGTATTGAAAGCGCGTGTCGAAGCGACGCGGCTCGCGGAGTCCACTTCCTCACTCCTCGAACGCCGACGATCCGTCGTCGCGACCCTTAACGCGCTCATGGACCAGCCGAGCGAAACGCCAGTCGCTCGTGCGGCGTTTCCACCGAACGTCGTTCGAGCGGCGATCGGTGACTCCACGAGGGACATACGCTTCGCCTCGGCGACGCTGGGTGCGCGAATTACCGACTCGCCATTGCCACCAGTCGCGGAGCTGCAGGAACAGGCGATTCGCGAGAGCCCGGAGTTGCGCGAGCACCAGGCGATGATCGCTGCGCAAGAAGCACGTTTGGAGCTCGCACACCGAGAGTATCTTCCGGATGTCTCGGTCTCCTTGCAGTACGGGCAGCGTGGTGGAGGCCTCCCCGACATGATCACCGCGAGTGTCTCGCTTCCGCTGCCCGTGCACAAGCGGCGGAAGCAGGACGCCTTTACCGCTGAGGCATCCTCCGCACTCGCGGCGCTGCGTGCAGAGCACGCGGCGCGAGTGAACGAATTACGCGCGGACGTCGCGCGCTTAGTCGCGGATCTCGAGCGCCAGCGCACGCAGTTGGCCCTGTATCGCAAAGCGATTCTGCCACAGGGCACGGCGGCGCGCACGGCAGCCCTGACGAGCTATCAGGTTGGCAAGACCGAGCTACTTCCCGTGCTCGATAGCCAGACGTCGCTCTTCACGTACGAAACGGACTACTATCGCGCCTTGAGCGAGTTCGCCACGAGCCTGGCCGAGCTCGAGCGCGTGGTCGGGAGGGAGCTTCTGCCATGAGACCAAGACGTCATATGCTGATCACCGCGACCCGGGTAGCGACGATCGCGGCACTGTTCGCGTCGTGCAAGCGGGGAGAGAACTCCACGAAATCAGGAGCAACCGCGAGCGCCGGTGGTTCTGTCGCTACGCAGCGCATGCCCGGGATGGCCGGGATCAACACGAGCGCAACTGGGGCCGCGAAGCTCACCGCGGCGCAGCTTCGACAGTTCGGCGTGACCTTCGCCACCGTCGAGGTCCGTGCGCTGAGCGCGGAAACGCGCGCGGCCGGTGTCGTCAGGCTCGATGAGACCAAGGTCTCACAGATCGCTCCGAAGGTCGGAGGATTCGTCGAACGATTGTACGTGGACGCAACAGGTCAGGCCGTTCGGCGCGGCCAGCCTCTCCTCGATCTGTATTCACCGGATCTCGTGGCTGCCCAGCAGGATCTTCTCGCGTCCGGGCAATTGCAGCGCGACATCGGGCGCAGTGTGGTGCCCGGCGTGCCAGGGGCCACCGACATGGTCGAATCGGCAAAGCGTAGGCTTCGACTGTGGGACATCTCCGACGCCCAGATCGACGAGGTGCTCCTTACTGGTCAGGTGCAGCGCACGATGACGCTATACGCGCCATCGGGAGGGATCGTGATGGACAAACGTGTGGTTCGCGGCCAATCGATCGCGGCGGGCGAGCCGTTGTACACCATCGCCGATCTCTCCGAGGTCTGGGTCGACGTGCAGCTTCGCGAATCCGACGTCGGTAATGTTCGCGCAGGTTCGAGCGCCGACTTGGAGCTCGCGGGTCTTCCCGGCCGACTGATCAAGGGTCGCGTCACTTACGTCTATCCAACGCTCGACAGCACCGCGCGCACCACCCGCGCGCGCGTCGTCGTTGGAAACACCGCGGGGCTCCTCAAGCCGGGCATGTACGCGACGGTGCGATTGAAAACGCCGTCACGCTCCGCGCTCGCGGTGCCTAACACTGCCGTACTTCGCACCGGCGATCGCAATCTGGTCTTTGTCGACATGGGTGGTGGGGAGCTGATGCCACACGATGTGGAGCTGGGATCCATCGCCGGCGACTACGTCGAGGTCCTCTCCGGACTCGAGCCCGCACAGCGGGTCGTCACCTCCGCGCAGTTTCTCCTCGACTCCGAGTCTAACCTCGGCGAGGTAATGAAGGCGATGATTGGCCAGTTGCCGAGCGGCGGCGCAGGCAACAAGGGGGCCGCATCTGATATGAAGGACATGCCAGGCATGCCGATGCCGGCGAAGCCGTAACGACCATGCTCAAACACATCATTCAATGGTCGGTCGGCCATCGGTTGCTCATCCTCCTCGGCACATGCGCGCTCGTCCTCGCGGGCATCTGGGCGCTGTTCCAGACGCCAGTCGACGCGATACCTGACCTGTCCGACGCACAAGTCATCGTTATGACTGAATGGCCCGGTCAGGCGCCGCAGTCGGTGGAGGACCAGGTGACGTACCCGCTTTCCACCGAGATGCTCAAGGTGCCGCGCACAAAGTTCGTTCGCGGAATGAGCCAGTTCGGCCTGTCGGCGGTGTACGTGGTGTTCGAGGATGGCACCGATCTCTATTGGGCGCGGTCGCGCGTCTTGGAGTATCTCAATGGCGTTCGTAGCCGCCTGCCGAACGGCGGCCAGCCGATGCTCGGTCCCGATGCGACGGGTGTGGGCTGGGTGATGCAATACATCCTCGCAGATACAACGGGCAGGCTGAACCTCGCGCAGCTGCGGGCGCTTCAGGATTGGACGGTCCGGCCAGCCCTCACTGCAGTACCTGGCGTCGCCGAGATTGCGTCGCTGGGCGGATTCGAGAAGCAGTATCAGGTGGAGGTCGATCCAGTGAAGCTGCTCGCCTACGGCATCCCGCTAAACAAGGTCACTGAGGCGGTACGCAGCTCGAATGAGGATGTCGGCGGCCGCGTGATCGAGATGAGCGGGACTGAGTACGTGGTGCGCGGACGCGGCCGATTCGAGACGGTGAGCGACATCCGGAAGGTGAGCCTGGGCATTGGCAGCGCCGGAACTCCGATCACCGTCGGCGACGTCGCCAACGTACAGATTGGACCTGAGATCCGGCGCGGCATCGCGGATTTCGACGGCAAAGGTGAGATCGTGACGGGCTGGGTCGTCATGCGGTACGGTGAGAACCCGCTCGCGGTCATCCAGCGCGTGAAAGCAAAGATGGCGGCGCTATCACCCTCGTTGCCCAAGGGCGTTGCCTTCGTCGATGGCTACGATCGATCCGGGCTCATACATCACGCGATCGCGACCCTGCGCGGCAAGCTCCTGGAAGAATCAATCATCGTGGCCCTCGTCACGCTGATCTTCCTGCTCCACGCTCCAAGCGCGCTGGTCGCGATCATCACACTTCCCATCGGCGTGCTCATGGCATTCCTGGCGATGCGCGTCCTGGGTCTGAGCGCCAACATCATGAGCCTCGGCGGCATCGCAATCGCCATCGGGGCGATGATCGACGCGGCGATCGTCATGGTCGAGAACCTCCACAAGCACATGGAGCGGAACGAGCGCGAAGGGACGCTGCGCTCGCATTGGGAACTCGTCGTGGATTCCGCACAGGAGGTGGGCCCCTCGCTGTTCGTGTCGCTGCTCATCATCACCGTCTCGTTCCTTCCGGTCTTCGCGCTCGAGGCGCAGGAAGGGCGGCTCTTCAAGCCGTTGGCCTGGACCAAGACCCTCGCCATGGCTGCGGCCTCACTGCTCTCCATCACGCTGGTTCCAGTGATGATGGGCCTGTTTATTCGGCGCGGCGTGAAGCCAGAGGTGGCAAATCCCGTCAACCGGCTGCTCATCCGTGTCTATCGCCCGGTGATCGAGTTCGTGCTTCGCCATCGCTGGCCTACCATTGTCGTCGCCGCCGTTGTGCTTGCGGTCACGGTCCTGCCGTGGTCGCGCTTCGGCAGCGAGTTCATGCCACCCTTGAACGAAGGGTCGATCATGGATATGCCGTCACTCTTTCCTGGCGTAGGGACCGAGCAGGCGAAGGTCATTCTCCAGCAACGCGACGCCGCGCTCGCCCGCGTCCCGGAAGTTCAGATGGTGCTCGGGAAGATCGGCCGGGCGGAGACAGCGACTGACATGGCGCCGATGTCGATGATCGAGACCGTTGCCATACTGAAGGAAAAGAAAGAGTGGCGCCCGGGCGTCACGTACGATTCGATCGTCGCCGAAGCGAATGCCGTCGTGCAGACGCCAGGTGTGGGGAATATGTGGTCGATGCCGATCAAGAACCGATTAGACATGCTCGCCACCGGCATCAAGACGCCGGTGGGCATCAAGCTGTTCGGGCCCAGCCTCGACACGCTGGACATGATTGGGAGGAGGATCGAAGGGCTGCTCCCGGCCGTTCGGGGCACGAACACAGTCTTCGCCGAGCGCGCGGTGGGCGGCAAGTACCTCGACATCACCATCGACCGCGATGCGGTTGCTCGCTACGGGATGACAACCGGGGATGTACAATCGGCGATCGCGACCGCGGCTGGCGGGATGGATGCCGGGCAGGTAATCGAAGGGCGGGAACGCTACTCGGTGCTCGTACGCTACCCGCGCGCCCTGCGCGCCGATCCGCAGCAGCTCGCGAATATCCTGGTAGCGACGCCGTCAGCCGCGCAAGTCTCGCTCGGCCAACTTGCGCGGATCGAGGTCGTCAAGGGTTCGACGCTGATAAAGTCGGAGGATGCGCAGCTGAACAACATCGTGTACGTAGACGTTCTCGGCCGCGATGTGGGGAGCTATGTCGCGGACGCCCGAAGGCTACTGGATGAGCGGCTCTCGCTGCCGAAGGGTTATCGCTTGGAGTGGTCTGGGCAGTTCGAAGCCATGGAGCGGGCGGGCCGGAAGCTTCGGGTAGTGGTGCCAGTGACGCTCGCGATCATCTTCCTGCTGCTGTACTTCAACTTCCGTAGCGTCACGGAGAGCATCATCGTGATGCTCTCGCTTCCCTTCGCGTTGGTAGGGGGTGTGTGGCTTATGTGGATCCTCGGCTACAACATGAGCGTTGCGGTAGCGATCGGATTCATCGCATTGGCTGGCGTCGCGGCGGAGACGGGCGTGATCATGCTCATCTATCTGGATCACGCTTACAAAGCTCGCGTCAGGGGAAACGAGCTACAGGATCGCGCAGATGTCGATGCGGCGGTCGAGGAAGGAGCAGTGGAGCGCGTGCGGCCCAAGATGATGACGGTCTGTGCAATCACTGCTGGTCTAGTCCCGATCCTCTGGTCGCAGGGTGCGGGTGCCGACGTCATGAAGCGCATCGCGGCACCGATGGTAGGAGGAATGGTGACGTCAACGATCCTAACACTGGTCGTTATCCCGGCGGTCTACTCGCTCTGGCGGGAACAAGGGATCGGTCGCGAGCGTGAGTCTCTGTCGTCGCGAAGGTACACTGGATCCGAAGAGACATTGGAACCAGGTGTACAGGTCCAGGAAGTCCGATGAGCTGAGCTGGCATCAGCGAGAGCCGTTGCGGTCACTCATGCTCTGCGGCTAGCGGTGAGGTGGGCCACGCTGACCCGTTGGGCCAAGGAAACGCCCCGTCAAGGCGCCCGCGCCGTAGTTTGAAGATCCGCGCGGACGGACGAGAGTCCGAACAGCAGGCGGTCCTTCGGGGCGGTGATCACGTCGAGAACACTACGGAGGTCGTCACCGTGTCGGCCCATGAGGTACAGCCGGACCAGCTCACCGCGGCGGCGGTCCTCGGCGGCCTCGGCTTCGACTCGGGCCTTCTGCAGACGCTCAATCTCTGCTCGTGACTCTCGCTGGATGCGGGCGATTTCCTCGTCCAGTTCAGTGGAATAGCGGTGGAGTTTTGGGCGGGACATTGGAGGCTTATATGATCAAGAGAGAACGGCAGAGCGGGGCGGGAGCCTGCGCATTCGGTGTTTACATGTAGGTACTCCCGGAACTGACGAGCCGTTCTTCTTAGCTTCAGCTAGCAAATATGTGGGTCGCGTGCGCGAAGCTCCGCACACCACCATCGACTGGGCAGTCATGAAGCGAATGCTCGTGGGTGCTATGCTCGTTGCGGTCGTAGGGCGATCGTCCGCATCGCAGCAAACAAAGCCGGACCTTATCGGCGTGGTGCTGAAGGACAGCGCCGCCTCCAGGTCCATGGGCCTTCAGAAGCTATCCCCAGCGGAGCTTCTGAAGCTCAACGATCTTCTCGTGGCTCTATTGGAATACGGACGCTCAGGACAATCGTCCTCGCCCAGCCCAATTTCTCCCCCGATTACACCTACTGCAACGCAATCCGTCTATGAGACGTGAGTAGAGGGCGAGACGAACGGCGTCATCCGATTGGCAAATGGTGGGATAGTGGAAAGTAGTTCAGGAGTCGGCGGCCTGATCGAGTTCAAGCGTGTCGTCCTCATAGCGTCAGGAACACGCTGCCGGCTCGCCATTCTCGGGCGACGAACCATTCGTTGCGACGTTATCCGCAGCCCCGGTGGAGTACGCAGAACTGCAACCACAGATATGATTTCTGAGGTAAAGGGCAACGGCAGCATCATTCTCTTTACGAGCGGTCGCGTCTTCGACGTGGGTTACCAGTCGTACCAAACTGCGCTCTGGCTTCCTGGCTCCGAAATCCTCATTCTCGACGACGCACGTCTACTGAATGTCGATCAGCCAGAGGAACTCATCGCAGCAACCCGCATTAAGTAGCCGCCCAGGCGCTAAGCCTTAGTACCCAGATTGCAAATAAAACTGAGCTGTGCGTTTGCCGCCTCGATCGGAGATAGAATAGCGTGTCGTGTGCGTACCTTGCACGACGGATGTCGGACCAAGAACAGCCGCTGTTAAGTCAGGAGGCCACTGCTCAATGGGGAAGGGAAAGCCACGCGTCCTGTTCCGGTTCACCGATGAGCACGGGATCGTGTGGACGGTCTGGGACGTGACATTCACGAAATTCAAGCATCATCGGAAACCGCACTGTGATCCCGCTGCGACCTCGCGTGTCTTCGTCCCTCCCGCTGGTGCGAAGCGCTCATACACGTTCAAGAAGGGCGAAATTCGCACGCTGGACGAGGCATCGCTGGATCGGCAGTTGGGGCAGGCAGCGTATATGCACACCGGCGAGCCATTCGACGCGCGCGAGCACAGTGCGAGATGACTGATGAGTTGGTGTGGTGGATCGCGAAGCCGAAGGCGGACTTCCAATTCCCGCGCGGCTGGTACCACCGAGAAAATGCGTATCCAGGGCGACTATTCACCGGGCCGCGAAACGAGCGGTACATTCGCATTTACCGCGATCGCGAGGCGTTCTTCGCGAATGACGAGTCCTGGGAGGCGTCGCTGCCCGTGCCTCTCCCGTGGTTTGAGCCCGCGGACCTCGAGGCGTAGTTGGAAGTGGAAGCGCTCGAGCCGTTTTGACGAGAGATTTGTAAGTGGACAGGTACTGCGGAGCCGGACTGCATTCATAGCGAGTTACACGCGCTGGAGGGTACGTACAGGCCGGCGAGCAGCGTGTGACGCTCGACTGAGGGCGCTCGCACTTCAAGATTCTGGGCCTTCCGCGCGAGTCGGACTATGCGAGAGGAAGTGGCGGTCAAATTTCTCAAGTAGCATCACGCCGACGGCGACTAGATGATCGGACAACACACTAAGGCGGAGACCTACCTCGTGACGGCAATGTCACGGCCAAAGCGAGTCGCCTTTCTTGTTGACCTGGGGAACGCGCTTACCAACGTCTTCGATGCAATAGTGAGGACTGCGTGCCATAGCTGGGCGGGCGCGTACTTCGTCGTCATTCCGATTAGGAACGAAGACGTCCTTTCCGACGACTGGCGAGAACTGCTGAAGGCTGCTGATCCGGACCTGGTGGTCAACCTCGCCTCTGTTTCCGATGCGGCGATGGAGCGTATCGAAAGCGAAGTCTGCCCTGGGAAACTGGAGGAGATCGACGTCGCGAAGGCGACGAATCCTCCATATGTCGTTAGCACGCATGACGTACAGGCGGTCGGAATCGAGGGAATTGTTCCCTTGATGGCCGCTGCGAAGCGTGGCCCCTTTCCCCGTCGATTCTTGTACCTGCACGGGTATGCGTCGAGTGATGATACCAACGCGCTGTTTCTATCCAGGAATTTTGGAGTCCTCGATCACATAGTATCGAACACCGAGGCATTCGAAAGTGTCGATCACCTGAAATTGGACGTATCGAAAGTGCCTGCAGTTGATGTACTCCGCGAGTTCATCGACAAGCCTGTCGCGGTAACGGCGCCTCGCGACGTGGCCGCCGCGTTTGCGGGGCCACGCTGGCTGCCTGAATACGAGTCCACGGCGCGGGCATTTCAGCTGTACGTCGGCGACAGCCCGCTCGACTCGATCGCCTCATGGAACCGGATGACCACTGCAGAAGATTGGATGAACCGCAGTGGGGTGTGGATTCCCAGTGCGCTCGCGCGCGATGAAGCTTTCTTAGAGGTACTGGGTAAATGGATCCAAAGAAACTACTGGTCTGGCGGTGAGGGACAGGGGTTGATCCGCGTTCTATCCTATTCGGTAACAGCGGGCGAATTGGAACCCGTTGTGCTCGCGATGCGGAAGTTCGCCCACATCCCGACTCCGCCCGGACTCAAGCTTACGGACGAAACATTCCTCATACCGAAGGCGCGAAGCTGGCCCGCAGATTCAAATCCGCACAGGGCGACGGCATACACTGCCGTGACGGCCGGACTCGCGCACGTCTCGCTGGCACGACCGTCGTTCGTAGAGGGACCAGTGCAGGCGCCTCGGTCGTACATGGTGGATCTCGAGCTCGAGTACCACGAACGCGGACCTGGAGAGGACATGCGGCTTTGGCGTGTGCCTCGCCGTCGCGCAGTCGCTGGCCTGTTCGCGTCAGGGCATCTAGCCCGCATCGTATGGAACCGGCGACCCAGCATGTCCGTCACAGCGGGAGACTTGACGCTTCCGTTCAAGATCCCCACCGCGTTCGAAGTGTTTTACGCAGCTTCGGCGCGAACTTCGCTGCGGGAGCACTCATACCCGACATCACCCTACCATTTCGCGGTCTCACCGGCGGGAACGAGTCTATCTGGACTCGTCGGCTTGTTCGGCTCTCTTTACAGAGCCGCGTCCGCGTTTGACGATGAATTCTGGCGCAAGGAACTGCTTGATCTCGCTGACCAGCCTGACGACCGCCTCGATCGGCAAGTCGCAAAGATGGAGCAGTTGCTTTCCGACGTAGATGGTGCCCTTGGGTCCGGTTGGATGACCGATGCGGCCAAGCGCGTCGCAGGCGCCAATCTGATTGCGAAAGGCGTGCATCAAAATGAGGGGGATGGCAAGTCAGTCACTCTCGCGGCTTTGAAGTCCCGATTCAATCAGAACCGGCAGCGGCGCGCGAATTACACCTTCGACGAAATCCCGAAGCGGGAATTAGAAGGTTTCGTCGAGTCAGGCGTGTTGCTTTACGGCGCAAAGATCTACTGCAATTACTGCCGGACGGGCGAGTGGCGCCCAGTCGATGCCGTCGCACGAGAGATGCGCTGCAACGGCTGCCTCAATGTCTTCACCCTGCCCCTCGAGGTCGAATGGAGCTACAGACTCAACGATCTCGCCGGAAATGCCATACGTCGTTTCGGCATTGTCACCGTGTTACACCTGCTCTCGAAGTTAGAATTTGGGGCGCGTGCCATGTATGCGTGGTTGCCATCGCTTGACGTGTTTGACAGAGCAACAGGCAATCACCTTACTGACTTGGACTTGGTTGCGCTTCGGGACGGAGAACTGCACATAGGCGAAGCGAAGAGTCATCCCCGCGGCCTCAAGGACGAAGTTCTGAAAAAACTCGGCGACGTCGCAAGTCAGCTTAGACCGGACGTCGTACACGTCGCGGCCACCGGTACGGAGTGGCCCCCCGAGGTGGCGGAGCGAATCGAACGTCTCCATGCCGTGTTGCAGCCCGAAGGCATCCAACTGATGCGGCATTTGTTCTCGCCGACCGGGAGGGTTATGGCCTCTGCTCAACCGCCAGCTGCTAGAGAATAAGGCGTGTAGCTTAACGCCACGCACCTATAGCGTGCGGCGTGAACTGGTCGACAGCTTGCGCGGTGAGCTCGAAGAACGGGCGGTGCGAGAGTGCTTGGGGACGATTTGGCGACATACTCGAGCGCGACACTCTTCAGATCAAAGCGGAGCATTGTTATGACATGGCCAAAGTCTGTCGTTCGAAATACGCGGTACTTCGCGTCGCTCTCTGTTGCGAAGCTATTGGGCTGCTTGCGTCGCTGATTGTCTTCTTGACTGGCCTGCCGACCGATGCGTAGAGGTTTACATGCGTTTCACTCTGACCTATGACGGTGAACTGCCTTCAACCGGCAATAAGTCCAAGAAGCTTGAAGAAAAGTGGAGCATTAGGAAGCAGTTTGACCCGCAGCTACGCCAACTCTGGAAGGTGCGCTCTGATCTCGCACACCTAAAGAATGAGTCTATCGTTGCGAAAGATGGGCGGTACATCATGGTTCAACCCCATCCTTCGCACCCCGCGGCAGTCGGGTATGTGGCCAGAGCAGATAGGCAGATTATCAACGGTGCGCCCGAGGTGTGGGAGCACGAAATTGATCTTTGTGCGCCGTTGCAGGTTGGCCCGACACGTTTTCTGCCGCTTGTACGCAACTCACTTGCTTTGACATGTAGCCTGAAAGTGCTCTTTCTGAGGCAGCAACCTCGTGGGCGGATTATCCAGTCTGGCGATCTCGATAACCGCATCAAGACGCTGCTTGATGCTTTGTGCGTTCCGCCGAAGGGTCAAGTTCGCGACGATCTGGCGGTGGAGGAGCCGATCTACTGTCTTCTTGAGGACGATTCGCTGATCACGGGCATTGACGTGCGATCTGAGCAGTTGCTCTCACGCCCACAAGCGGCCGAAGCAGAGGTACATCTAGTAATCGAGGTGGATGTGCGCGTGGCGCATCTGCGTGCATTCAATACACTCTTCCTCGGTGACTGAGCGGCACGTTACGAGCGCCGCGCCCGATGGTCGCTCCTACTTCGTCTACATTCTCGTCATGCTTTGAAAGGTTGGCGAGCCAGTCAAGGTCACCAGCATATTCCGAGTAGAGCTGGAGCGCACCAATGGTGCGCTGCGGCGACCGTGGACCCTAATGGTATCGAGCGCCTATGGGCGGCACGCATGACAACCCTGGCGAATCAGGCGAAGAAACACTGCCATCGATCATTGCGCGCCTGGAGGCCGACCCCGCGGCTCGGGATGAACACGATTTTCATCGCCCGTTCAGCCAGTTCGGCCAAACGCTTCAAAAGCGTGGCGAACCGATTCCGCCTGAGTTGATTAGCGAGGAGCTCGCGTTCCTCTTCCACGCACATGACCACCAGAACCCAAGTGCATGGGGGCTTTATTTCGGACCTATGTTCTCGGGTGCTACTAGGTTAGGCGACCCATGGGATTCCCCCTCGTTGGCGGACGTCACTGAAGACGTGATGGTATACTGGTCGCGGCGAGCCGGCGAGAGCGCCCATCCTATCATGCGGGCGCGGTACGCTGATCTCTTGTGGGAGTTGCCCAAAGAGATTCCGACGGCAAAGCCTAGCGCTGCGATGGCTCGCATCGCGATTGACGCCTACCTTGACGCGATCGAAGGCCGTCGGTATGAGCATTCGGCCGCAGCGGTCGGAAAGGGCAAGCGGGCACTCGAAATAGCGCTCTCCTTGCGTGACAACCTTCGCGTCAGCCGCGCGAAGGAAGTGCTGCTTGGGCTCGAACAACGTGTTGCGGACGACGACAGTCCTGGGTTGTGGGGATTCTGTTTTGACCGTTTTGTTGATCCTCCCAACAAGCACGTCGCGTTAAGCGACGAGGAACGAGACAAGCTTGTCGTCGACATGGAAGCTCGACTCGCACGCTTCGCTGGCAGAGAGCCTGATGAATACCACCCAAGCCCAGCGGAGACTGCGACAAGCCGCCTTGCACATTACTACCGGCGGCTCGGTCGAAGAGAAGACGTCAGCCGTGTGCTTCGAACATATGGAGAAATTGTCCGCCGCATGCATGGCAAGGCAGCACCACTGGTAGTGTCGCATTCCCTAGAGCAATTGTACGATCTGTTCAAAGCCTTCGAGCTACACGCCGACGCCGATGCCCTCAACGAGCTTCTTCGCGTTACCGGCGAGGAAACGCTGGGGGAGATGCAGGAATTCTCGGTGAAGGTGGAGATTCCGCACGAGGAGAGTGAGAAGTACTTCGCCGCGATGACAGCCGGCAGCAGTCAGGAATTTCTCATGCGGGTTGCAGTCCACTTTGTTCCGAAACGCCAGGAGGTAGAAAGGCAGCTACGAGAGCTGGCTCAGCGCGCGCCCATCTCCTTTCTCATGACGCACACGATAAAGGATGAGGAGGGGCGGACGATCGCACGCGTGGGCCCGCTTGACTCGGATCTCGAGGGCAATGTCTTGCGGTATCTCACGCAGAACCTTGAGCTCGCAATTCCGTGGCTCCGGGAGAGCATGGCTCGTGCGTTGGACAAGAAGCTAATCTCGGCTGATATCCTGCTGAGCTTCTTGATGGAAAGTCCGCTGTTTCAGGAGAAGCGCCGTGTCATCCTCGAGGCGGGGCTGGCGGCATACATCCGACGTGATGCGATGCAGGCTCTTCACCTCCTCGTTCCGCAGGTGGAACAGGCGCTTCGGCAGCTAGCGATCTTGATCAAGGCTCCCACATACACCCAGAAACGTGGAGGCGGGCTTCACGCTCGGACGCTGGACGATCTGCTACGTGATGATGCCATCGGTCAGGTGTTCGGCCAGGACATCATCACGTACCTCCGAGCGTTATTTACGGACGATAGGGGCTGGAATGTCCGAAATACCATCTGTCATGGCCTTGCTCCGATAGGAATGCTGACGATGCCCGTAGCGGATCGCGTGGTTCACGCGCTACTTGTTATGGCTCTCGTCCGACAGGACCAACATCCTCTGGAGCAGCCTACAGATTAATTGCGCTCCCTAAACAGCGGCTACCTATTCTCTAGGTGTGACTTCGTCTCAGTGCCGTCTTGACCAAGTTCTGGAGCGGTGCAGTTTGTGGTATAGTTTCTCACTGCAAAGTCCGACAAATTGCCGAAACAGCACCGCAAGCCGACACTCGGATGCCATTGAAAACCGGCGAGTTAGCGTTTTAAGCCTTCCCTGTGAACCGAATGGGGTTCAGGGGGTCGCGGGTTCAAATCCCGCCGTCCCGATGTAAGATGAAGCGCCAGTGGCACTTAGCTGCTGGCGCTTTTGCATCTTTGAGACCTGACCCCCTGATCCGGGGCAGCGCCTTCCATAAGCAGCGTTGCTGGCAAGTGCATCGTCCCGCAAAGCGCGCGGAGCATTTCGCGCGTCAACGATGACGGCATTTCAATCTGACATGGCGCGCTCCGACTACTGTCACACATGGCGCGAGGTCACTGCCGTTCGTGCTTGCCAAACGCACTGAGGTGGGAGGACGCAGCCGCCCCGCTTTCGACGAGTGGTGGGAACACAACAAAGCCGCGCTTTCGGCGCGGCTTGCCCGGCGAGGCATTGAGGGTTCGAATCTCACGTTCCTTGGTGCGTCGCGGTCCGCTTGACGAAAGAAGCGGAGGCACGCGCGCGAGGCGCCCCGATAAGTCGTTAGGCAGCGCCGACCAGCGCCTCCGCGACATCTCGACGATCGGCGCCGACGGCGAGGAGCGCTTGGATCAGCAGATCGATCGTGACGGTGGCAGCTCCCGCCTCCATCTTCGCCACACGCGATTGACTCGAGTGCAGTTGCTTCGCAAACGCGGCCTGCGTGAGATGTGCCTCGAGCCGCATTTCGCGCAGCCGTCGAGCGAGGCTTACTACCCGCCGGAAGGTCGGGCCCTCAAGGACGCCATTGCCGCGGTCGATGCGGTGCTCTTCGTGACGCCGGAGTACAACCGATCGATCCCGGGCGCGCTCAAGAACGCGATCGATTGGGCGAGTCGGCCGTGGGGAAAGAACTCCTTCGCACGAAAGCCCTCCGCGGTGATCGGCACGTCCCCGGGCAAGATCGGCACCGCCGTCGGCCAGCAGCACGTGCGGAGCATCATGGCCTTCTGCAACTCGCCGATGTTCAACGCCATCGAGGCGTACATCGAGTTCACTCCCAACCTCATCGAGGACGACGGCGAAGTCACGAGCGATTCGACGCGCGACTTTCTCGCGAGCTTCATGACGGAGTTTCACGGCTACATCACGCGGGTCTATACGGCGATCCCGCGCACGAGCGGCGTCGTGCGTACAGAGGTGTCGACAGAGGCACGAGCGGATTAGCCGTAGTTAGGCGGTGATTTCAGGACAATGAATTCTCATAGGACAGCTTTGGTCGGTGGGGGTTCTGCCATGCGAAGCGGCACGAGCTGCGTGGGCATTGCGGCTTTCTCTTGGTGAAGGCTGAGCCCGAGGATTATTCGTTGATACGGGGCGAGACGCGTTCGATGCTAGCGGCTGGAATCGGAACCGCCGTCGACTGACGGGGCGGGCCAATGCGAAGGAGTCCCCATCCCGGGGGATCGCTCGCCGGGAAACTGTCGAGCGATGCGTCGTCTACCTCGTCGGCACCCAGATGCAGGTCCGGGGAGGTCGTGACTTCGACAGATGGCGGTGATGTATCTGCCTGGCCAAAGTGTTTTGCACTTCCGATGGTACTGACCTGCCGGGACTCATGATGGCGCGCGCTTCCCTGATCAACGCGGTCAGCGCGGAGAGCCCATGGCAGACCAGCCCGGCGCAGTCCGAGATAGACCACATGCGAGCTACTCTCGGCCGTGAGCGCGCTCGTGCCGGGTGGAAACACGATTTCGAAACCGAATGATTTCATGGACCGGGTTGCAGCCGGTGCAGCACTGTCTGTGTTTTTGCGCGAGTCGGTCGGACGCAGCAACCGTGCAATCCGCTGGTCATCGACTGCGAGCCATTCGTCAGCGGCGTCGCGCACGAGGGTCAATTGCGGCGCTTCCAAGTATGGTGCTGGCTCCCGGCGGCTCTCAGCCGCGCGGCGCTCGAGCGCGACATGTGCTACCCAGGCAGCGCCGACCGCTTCCATGAGGTTGGCGAACCCGCCGAAGCCGATACGGTTTTCATCGATCCAACCCACCACACCACTTCCATCGCGAAGGTCCGATTCCACTGGCGGCGGAATGGGGAGCTGTTCCGCTGGATGCGGTAACGTCATGGGCTCTACTCCGTAAAGGATTTTGTCCAGCGATCGTTCAATACTTGTACGCGGCGCTATCGCGGCAGCAAAGCCACGCGGGGCTCGGCACATCCTCTTTCTGCGCGCGACCTAATAGGATCAGTCACCTCTTCCGGCGGGATCAGGAGCACCGGACACTTGGCGCCCCGCAGAACGGCACCGGAGACGCTACCGAGTGGCGAGCGCCGTGCCTCGGTGTTGGAATCATGTCCGAGGATCAGGAGATCAGTTCCGGCGCGCGAGGCCTCCTTGAGAATAGACTCGGCTGCATCGCCGAGCATTACAGCGGGTTCGAGTGAATCGCGCAATCCCTGGGTCTGCTTCGTCAGCCACTCATATGTCTCGACCACAAGGTTCTGTTCCGCTTGGATCATGGGGACCTCATGCGCGATAACTTCGCCGGTCGCCAGCAAGCGTTGAATCAGCCGCTCGGACAACACGTGTGCGAGCTTCCCGCGTGCGTGGAATCGGTGCACGAGTCCGCGCGCATGCTCGATGACGGCACTGGCGGCAGCAGAATCGTCGACGGCAGCAAGCAGCAGCCGCGGCGGTGCCTGCGGAGTGCCATGCACGACGAGGACGGGGACAGATGAGGCGGTGAGAATCTGTTCCGCAGTGCCTCCGAGACGATTCCACAGACCTGCCCGATCGCGGTGACTCCCGACTACAACGAGGTCGGCATGGTACTCCTTTGCGACTGCCTCGATCTGCTCGTCGGCCCGGCCCGTACGCACCTCTTCGAAGACGATTCCTCGGCTGATCTGCTGTCCAAGTTGCCGTAGCTGCAGGCGCGCTTCGTTGCGCCATCTGTCGAGCGTCTCATCGGCGACGGCGTAGCTACCACGCACAAAGCGCGGCGCGCGCGGCACTGGCAGCACGTGGACGAGCACAACCTCGGACGCAGGCGCGAATGACCGCGCCACCCAGCGCGCCGCGGCGATGGAGCGCTCGCTGAAGTCGATGGTGATGAGTACGCGATCAAGCTTCATGGTTCCTCCTTCCTAGAACCTCTCCAGCCGGGGATGACGTCTCCACCAGCGGATCGATCGGCCAGCCTCGAGCGATCCGCTGGTGGATTCCTGGCTAGACGTGCGCTTCCGGCGTGGCAGCGTCGACGCCCCTGTTCTCGAGGCTGAGCATCTCGCGGTGACGGAGTAGTGCCTGGTCGACGACTTGTGCGACTGTCAGGGGCTCGCCGATGCGCGGCGGCAGCGAGAGCTCGAAGCCCACCGACGCAGCCTCGGCTACATCTACGGGGCCAGAGACCAACCGGCCGATCGATACTCCGCCGATCGTTAGGTGCCGCTCACCGTCACGGGCATGGATACCGAGACGGCGGCCGCGGCGCCGTACAACTTCCCTGTAATTCTGTCGGGCAAGCCAGGCGCTGAGCGCATCATGTGCCACCGTCGCTGCGCGGATGGCGGCTATATCACTCTCGAAGCCGGTGAATCCTACCGCGCGGCCTTCCACCCAGCCGATCTCGCGATCGCCGTGGAAGAGGCGGAAGCGGCCGTCACCGTATTCAAATATGCTCAATGACATGTCGAACCTCCAGAAATGTTGGGTACGATGATCAAGAAGCCGCCGGCGATGTCGAGTGCCCGGCCGCGGTGTACCGCGCGGACTCCAGCGGTAGATCGATGGCGAAGCGCAGGCGCGCGGCGACGCCTCCGACGCCGTCCAACAGTGTGGCTGGGTCCCCGGACAACACCTGTACGTCGCCACCCTGGGCCAGCGCCAGATGAAGCAGATTCTCAGCGCGGTTGCGCTCGAGATGCAGGAACCGCGGTGTGAGCAGCAGCAGGTCCACCGCTTTCACCTGCAACGCTCGCTGAAGCGCGGGCACGCCGGCAACGGCGCGATGGCCGACCGATCCCAAGGTTTGCGAGACGATGACGCGCCCCCGGCGTGCGCGCAGATCTCGTGCAGCGCGCTTGGCCGCACGCACGATCTCGTCCGGAGACGCGTCGTGACTCAGCGCGGCCGATACCAGAACTCGGTCCTGCAGCGCACGCGGCAATGCTTCGCTCGCCAGACGACTCCACTCGGGCGAGCCGCCAAGCAGAATCCAGCCGTCTCCGCCCGCGAGCAGTGTGAGCCGCGCCGCCAGTGCCGTCGCGAGTCGCTCGAACGCGGCGACCTGGCGGCGACGCGCGATCTCAGTGCTTACCGCGCTTCGTGGCGCCGGGTAACCGCGGCCCGCGCGCTCCATGATGGGGCGGCGATTCGCATTGGCCACTGGGCGCTGCCCGACCGCGACGTCTTCGAGCGGCTCGAGGTTCCCGTGTGCGTACCGATAAAGCTTCACCAGTCGTGACTGTACGAGTGCCACAATCACCGGCTGGTGCTGCTTCAGTGCGCGAAGATATGGTGCCACCGCCGGCCCTTCCCGCCACTCGACAACGGTCTCCGTGCGCACTGGCAACTCGCCGATGAATGCGGGCCCGCCGGTAGTGGCGAACGCCACCCAAGCCGGGGCGCCCCGCCAGTGCAGGAGTGCCACGTATCCGGCATCGGCGGCATGCTCGGCATCCTGCATCGTCGGAAACCCGGTGAAAACGACAAGATTCTCCGTGAGGTGGCCGACGTCGACGCCATTATCGACGAGCCGATATGTCGAGGGTCGTTCGAATACGAGTGACAGTGCCATGATGCCTACCCTCCGTGGACTTGGGTGGCGGCGGAGGCGACAGATGCACGACGCCCCGCCTGCGGTGGAGTGCAGGCGGGGCGCGATGTCCCTCGTCCGTGTGGGCGCTGCGGCTAGTCGCTATCCGCCGCGGGTGAGCTCCCTCGCGGTGGATGCGCCATCATGCGTCGCGGCCACGTGCACTCCGTGTGAATGGGTGTGCTCCCGGGAGATCTCCCGGATCGACGGGAGTCGCTCGGTGGCACACCCTGCCTCGACGCGCATGGCCGACACCCGCGTGCGATAACCCGCGAGACGCGCCGTGACATCGCACCGCACAGCAACATGCGGCGCCGGCACGCGATGCGTGCTGGCGTCGTTCTGTCGGCTGGTGATCGTGCGGTGAATCGACATCGCTCGTATACGCTCCGTTGAATCTGCGTAGTCTGGGAGGAGATGCTCCCGGGTGTGAAAATCGCGTCCCGACACTCTCGGCGAGCTCATGCTGCCGGCATTGTCCCACGCGAGCCGCAGCGCGCGATGAGCATTTGCGAATGTCGGGACGCGAATCCCTGTACTGAATATAGCCTGCAACTGCCTAACAGTCAACCGTTGCTGCTTGATTCTGCTATTGCGCTGTACAGCACCACGCAATACAAACGAGTGTCGCCGAACCGGTTGATACCCGCGCACGCGCGATTGGTCCCTCACGCGTGCCTCAATCGCGACGCTCGCGATTCTGTCTGCTACCGAAGGCCACACGCACGATTTGGCCAACAAACAGTACCACGCCAGTGAAGAAGAGTGCTGCACCGGTATAGGCACCGCGCGGCGAGCCAAGCATGATCGCGAGGCCGAGCACACCAAGTCCGGGAGCCATCAGCCCGAGTTGTACGCGCGCGATGCGCGCCGAGTACATCTCCGCGACCGTAGGCACGCCGGCGCTGCCCCCGCTATGACGAAAACGCGCGGTCCACGCGAGCAATGGAACGATCTTGTAAAAGAAGCCGATGACGAACAGCACGATCCCGCCCAAGAGGCCGAGCAGCACATAGATGGTGGCGAGGCGCGAAGCCGCCGGCCCACTCGCGAGCAGTGCCGGGCCGAGGCCAGCGGCGAGCGTTAGAAACGCCAGTGCGAAACCGACGAATCGCATTCCGACATCGACTTGCTTGCGCAGTCGCGCGCGATAGTAGCTAAGCGCCTCCCAGAGAAAGCAGGCGACCCCCAGCTCGAGCAGCAGTACCCCGAGCCAGCTCACGAGATTCGATGGCGTGTTGAGTCCGACCGCCAGCACAGGGATGCCGGCCGCGAGGAGCACGATTGCCCGCTTCGTCCAGCTCGCGCTTGCACCACGTGCCACCAGGAACATCGGCAACATGCGATGCGACACACCGACCATCATGATCAGGGCCCACCCGACGACCGCGACGTGCACGTGCGTCGCCAGCACGCGTAATCGCGCCGCCGCCAGAAAGCCGGTGTGCACATTGTGCAGGAGGAGGACGCCGAGTCCGAACGTCGAGACCAGAAACGCAGACGCGGTCGCGATTGCGGCCCAGGTGACATCTCGCGCGTTCGCACGGTGAAGCGACGACACGATGTTCACCAACGCGAGCGCGATGCCAAGGGCGATCAGTGAAATGCCGGCATGGTGCAGGCCAACCGATCGGCTCGCCACACCACCCGCAAAGAGTCCGGCGCCAGGCGCGAAGGTCCAGAAGCTCGCGTGGCCGACGCGCGGCCATCGAATGGATGCACCGAGGGCGCCCGGCAGGATCTGGTACAGCGCCCCGAAGATGGTCGTCGTGAGCCAGCCGAGCGTGAAGAGATGCGTGATGCCGGCGACGTGCGGCGACAGATACATTCCTGCCGCCAATTCAGGCGCAATCCACACAAGCCCAATGCTGGCCGCGAGCAGAAAGAGCGTGGCTGCGGCAAAGTGCTCGGCCGGAAGCCGGATGGAAGCCGCGGGTGGTGCCGAGGTGGAAGCACGCCTGGCACGAGGCGGATGGAGCGGGAGCGGCAGCCGCGGCGAGATGTTCAACGTCATGGCTCAGCCTCCAGGGAAACACGTTGCCAGCCGAGCGCGTGAGCGACGCCGGTCGCGATGTGATCGAACGCGGCAGCGGTGGTGCTTTCGGGGCGCGCGATCATCGTGGGTACGCCGGTGTCGCCCTCATCGACGATGGCCTCGTCGAATGGCACCTCGCCCAGAAACGGAATGGCGAGCTGCGCGGCTACCTCGCGGCCGGCGCCACGTCCAAATGGTCCGCTCATGTTCTCGACGATGCCGAGCACCGCAACTTCCAGCGTCTGGAACATCGTGCAGGCTTTGCGGGCTTCGATGGCCGCAACGCGTGGCGGCTGCGTGACGATCACGACCCCAGAGAGTGCGACAGCCTGCGCAAGGCTGAGGGGGACGTCGCCAGTGCCGGGAGGCAAGTCGACGACGAGTACGTCGAGCTCGGGCCATGCGACGCCGCGCGCAAACTGCTTCACTGCCTTCGACACCATCGGCCCCCGCCAGATCGCCGGCGAGCCTTCCCCAAGAAAAAAGCCGAAGCTGATGATCGGCAGACCGTGTGCTTCGAGCGGCAGGATGTGTTTCTCGGGCGACATGCGCACGCGCGCCGCGCCGTCTTCGATGCCGAGCAGAATTGGCAGGCTAGGACCATAGATATCAGCGTCGAGGAGACCGGCGCGCACGCCTTCGCGCGCAAGCGCCAACGCGAGATTGACGGCGACGGTGCTCTTACCAACGCCGCCCTTTCCAGCACCGACGGCGATGACATGCTTCACGCTGGCGAGGCGCACCTGCTTAGCCCATGGATCCGACGCCGTCGGTAGAGGCGCTGCCGAGGGTGCCGGCTCGACGATCTCGACGGCGACGCTCGTTGCGCCAAGTGGATACAGCACCTGTGCGATGGCCATCTCGAGACGAGAAGGAATGCTGGCGTCCCGGTTGTCGACACCGAGCCGTATCTTGACGCGTCCGTCGCACACACTCACGTGCTGCACAAGACCGCACGACACCACATCACGAGAGAGCCCGGGATAGTTCACGCGCCGGAGCGCGCTGGTGACCGCGAATGCATCGAGCGCGGAAGCATCGGCGGAGGTATCGGCGGAAGCATCGGGCGGCGACGGCACAGATACCACCAGGATCAGGACTGAGTGCGGAATAGGCGAATGCCTAACTCTCGCCGACCTGCTGCATGAGAGGTGTGACGGATGTCTCAGCGCTTGGCCCGAGTATAGGGGCGGCCGTCCCAGCAGTCGCGCTTACGTTGTCGGCAGGAATGCGCGCAGCCGTTCGAGATCGGGAATGAGGAGCCGATCGCGACCGGCGGGCCGGATCAGGTTGCGCCGGCGCAGCTGCTTCAGTGCCCGCGAAACAGACTCGCGAGCGGCGCCAATCTCGATCGCGAGCTCCTCCTGCGTACGCTCCAACGTGACCTCGATGCCACCAGACGTCATCGTACCGCTCCGCTCCGCGTAACCAACAAGCAGCAAGGCGAGCCGTGCTGCCACGTCGCGGAACGCCAGCGTTTCCGTGACATGAACCAAATGCCGGAGTCGGCGCCCGAGCGCGCGGATGATGGCTTGCGCGGCGTCGGGATGAGCTCGAACGAGGGACTCGAACGCCTCGCGCGGAAGGAAGACCAGCCTCGAGTGCTCTAACGTCACGGCCGACGCGGGATACGGACCACCGTCGAACAATGGAAGCTCGGCAACGGTCCGGCCAGGGCCTTCGACGTGCAGGACCTGCTCGCGCCCTTCCGCATTCGTGCGATAGATGCGCACGCGGCCGGCCTCGACCATGTACAATCCGCGGCACGGCTCGCCCGTGCTGAATAGGACATGCCCAGCACCGACGGAGCGCGATACGCAGCGTTCAGCGAGGCCCGATGTTGCGGCCTCACTCAAGTCGGCGAAGAGCGGGATCTGCCGAAGCAGGACGACTACCGACGATGGCGAGGGAGACGAGGCGCTCATGAGAGGTGCGTAGGGAAGAGCGGAGTCCAGCCGTCGTGGACCCCTGCGCGAGTGACATCAGTCACGCATACCGATGGTCGGCTCGTGCACCTTACAGGAGCCAGACCTCGGAGATATTCGAGAGCTTGAACAGCCATCCATGAGAGCGGAGTCATGTCAAAGCTGATGACGTTGGACCTAACGATGACGATCAACGATTCCATCGCGCGCCACCCAGCGACTTTGTCGGTCTTCAATCGATTCGGGATGGATAGCTGCTGCGGCCGCGGCGCATCGCTCCGCGATGCAGCGACGCGTGATGGAGTGGATGCCGACGTCCTGCTGGCCTCGTTGCTTGAAGTGATCGAGCGCGAGTGAGTAACTGTATGGCGTCGGAGGTTTTCGCGCGCGAGGGCAAATAGCGATGTCTGGCGGCTACTACCTGACCGTTACGGTTCACATCCTCGCGGCTATGCTTTGGCTCGGGGGCATGTTCTTCCTCGGCGTGGTGGGCGCTCCCGTGCTGCGCGCGCTCGAGCCACCAGCGTTGCGTCAGCGCGTATTCCACGAACTGGGCCTGCGTTTCCGGCGCATCGGTTGGATTGCGATCGGCGTGCTCCTTGCGACCGGCGTCGTCAACCTGCACTACCGTGGTTGGCTGCGATGGGATGGCGTGCTCGGCGAATCAACGTTCTGGTCGACGGATGCAGGACGGGCGCTGGCCTGGAAGCTCATCGCCGTGTCGCTCATGATCGTCGTCAGTGCGCTGCACGACTTTCTACTCGGTCCAGCGGCGGGGCGCGCCTCGCCCGGATCGGACGAGGCACTGCGTCTCCGACGTCGTGCTGCGCTTCTTGCGCGACTAAATGCCGTGATCGGGCTGGTCATTGTCGTGGCGGCGGTGCGGCTCGCGCGCGGATGAAGCAGTCATATTTATGTGGGTGAGCGCACGTCAGCTCTGGCTCACTATGCTTGCAACGCGGCGAGAGTGCGAAAAAGCTCCTTCGTCATGGTATGCGATGGTGGTGGCGTCGCGGCAGAAGAGCCAGACGATGGAATCTTGTGAACTGGAAGTCGCAGCGTGAAGGTCGATCCACGTCCAACTTCGCTGTGCACCGTAATCAGCCCGCCGAGCGCCTGAGCGAGCCGCTGGCTCACGGCCAGTCCAAGACCCGCGCCCGATTTCTCGCTGGCGCCGAGGCGGACAAACTCCTCGAAGATGGCATCCCACTTCTCACTGGCGATGCCTCGCCCGGTGTCGCTGACGTCGATCACAGCCCAGCGGTCGCTGGACCCATCCTCTTCCGCAAGCTCTTGCCGCGCGCGAAGCTCCACCGAACCCTGGGCGGTGTACTTGATGGCGTTGGAGAGCAGATTGCTAATGATCTGCCGCACGCGCACGCGATCCGTCTCTATCATGATGGGAACACTGCCCACATCCACGAAGAGCGAGAGGCCGCTGGCCTCCGCAGCGGCCCGGTACTCGTCGCCGCTCGCGCGCACGAGATCGGCCAAGTCGACGAGCTTCATCGACAGCGAGATGTTGCCGGTTTCGGCGCGCGCCATCTCGTGCAGATCCTCGATGAGATCGAGCGCACTGTGAAGGGAGCGCCGGATGCGCGTGACGCTCTCTCGCTGTTCGTCCGACAGGTCACCGTAGATGCCGGCGGTCAACAACTCCGCATATCCGTCGGCGGCACCCAGCGGGTTCTTGACGTCGTGGCTGAAGCCACGCATGAGACGCGAGCGGCTTTTGATCACGCGCTCGAGCTGCTGGCGCCCGTTGCGCGCTTCGTCCAGGAGCCTGACCTTCTCGTATGCCAGGGCCGCGAGGTGGCCAAAGGTATGCGCTCGTGCGAGGTCATCTGGACGAAATGGAGTCAGTGTGGCGCTGAGCACGAAGAGCGCACCGATCGGCGCACCCGCATGCCCGAGCGGGACCACAATCGCGGAGCAGTCAGGATCTGTCAGGAGCGAGGCCGCACACTGGTGTTCGGCGCGGGCGAGATCGGGGATGAGCACAGGCTCCCCACCAGTCAGCACGTGCTCGGCGCACGAGGCGGCGTAGAGCAGTCCGCTGCCTAACGGCGGAACGTTGCTGCCTGCCGTCGCACGCACCGTCAACTCGGTCGCCGGTCCGCTGGAGCCCGAGACAATCTGCTCCACGAATGCACCGCGCGCTTCGGTCGCTATGAGCGCCGTGCGCGCGATCTGCTGCGTGACTTCGTCCACAGTAAAGGCGGCCGCGAGCGCCTCGGCTGCTTCTCGCAGTGCTGCTTCCTGCCGTGCCCGCCGCTCGGCCTCCTCAAGAGCGCGTCGCTCGGTCATCTGCACCGCCACGCGCTGGAGTGCCGCCGAAGCGAGATCCGCGATCGTGAGCATCTGTCGGCGGGTGTCTTCGCCAAAGCCGGCTGACGATCGATCGCGGAACAGCGCGAGCACGCCAAAGACGCCTTCGGAGGACGACAATGGCGCAAACAAACCATCACGAGGTGCGAGGTCAGACGCTGCCGAGGCTGTGCCGACCGAATCGACATCGCGTTCGGTGAGAGAACCAGTGTCGTGCGACATCGTCTCAACGAGTGAGCCGGAGCGAGGTTTGCGCGAGCATGGCGAAGGACTGCGTCCGTCCTCGATAGAGACAAAGTCTACCGCAGTCCCGTCATCGCGTGCCATGCACTCGAGATAAGCGTTGGGAATGTGGGTGATGGCCGTAGCGCCCTCCGCGATGCGTCGCATCACGTCGGACGTCGTCGTCGCGTCGCCCAATGTCTTCGCGACGTGACGGAGTGCTGCTTCCTCCTTGAGCCGGCGTTGAAGAATCCTCGTGAGGCGGCGCTCTCGTTGGCGGAGCGCCGTCACCGCGAACACGGCGGCGAGGGCGATGAGCACCAGCGCCGCATTCACCAGAAGGCTCAATCGTTCGGAGCGGCGGATCAGGTCCCGTCGCGCGTTTGCTTCTGCAGCCAGGTAGGATGCCAGGCTCGTGACATCCTGGAGCGTGGCCCAGTAGCTGGCCTGCTGGGATTGCATGGCTGTCGTGAGTTGCGCGGGCGACAACACATCCTCGATGATGGTCCGACAGATGTCCCGCCATGCGCTCACACGATTCCGGATAGCGACGGTGCGGTCGATCGCCTCCGCGTCGAGCATCCGTGCGAGATCCTCGATGGCGGCGAGCCGGCGATTGTCATCCAACGCGGCGATATAGCGGGTACGATGCACGCTGTCCGGCGAGGTCGCATAGTGCTCGAGCGCCGCCGACTCCACGGTCAGACCGAACTCGAGCCGGTCCACGAGGAGGCGCGCCGGCTCGATGACTTCCGTGGTCTCGCGCAGTAGATGCATGATCCGCCACGTCTGCCGCGCGGGGATGAGAACGGATCCCAGGAGCAGCACGACGACCAGCAGCAGGGGTACGGCGCTCCAGCGTGCAGGACGCGAATTGCTCATGATCTGGGGAGCTGGAAGCCACGCCGCTTCTCACTGATCTCGCGAAGTAGCTCTCTGAGGGACTGCGCGAACTTGTCGATGCCCTGATCCTCGAGTGTTTGGTTGACGTCCGCGAAGCGAATTCCACCGTCGGCGAGCGCGTTCATCGTCCGATGCGCATCGCTCAGGTCTCCGGGCAGCGTACGCTCAGCTACTCCATGATCCTCGAACCGCCGCAGGGTGTCGGGCGGAACGGTCGTGATCGTGTTGGGACCGATCAGCGATTCGACGTACAACACATCGGAGTACGCTGCGTTCTTGGTACCGGTGCTTGCCCAGAGCGGACGTTGTATCCGTGCCCCCCGGGCGGCGAGCGCCTGCCACCTGGCGCCGCGAGTGATGTCGACGAAAGCAGCATACACGAGTCGGGCGTTGGCGATGGCCACTCGCCCCTGCAGCGCCGCGAGGGCACCGCCGCGGGCCGCGATGCGCTTGTCCACCTCTGTGTCCACCCGACTCACGAAGAGCGATGCCACCGAGGCGATGCGATCAATCGACATGCCCGCAGCCAACCTGGCCTCGAGGGCGCACAAAAAGGCGTCCGAAACGGCCTGGTAATGCTCGAGTGAAAACAGGAGCGTGATGTTGATGTTGATTCCTTCGCGCAGACAGCGCTCGATAGCCGGCCAGCCCTCGCGCGTTCCGGGAATCTTGATCATTACGTTGGGACGATCGACGGCTCGCCAAAGCCGCCGTGCCTCGGCGATCGACCCTTCGGTATCGCGAGCCAGCTCGGGCGCCACCTCGATGGACACGTACCCGTCATCGCCGCGTGTCTGCTCGAATACGGGCCGAAACACGTCCGCGGCCTCCTGCACGTCCCGTATCGCCAACGCCTCGTACACTTCCCGGTCTGTCGAGGGCGACGTTGCGACCTCCGCAATCGCCTCATCGTAATCAGTGCTCCCGCCGATTGCATGCTCGAACACCGTCGGATTGGACGTCATGCCACGGAGCCCGCCGTCGACCATGATCCCGAGCTCGCCGGAGCGCGTCATGCCTCGCTGCAGGTCATCGAGCCAGACGCTTTGGCCCTGCTCCAGCAGCGCTTTCAGCGCCATGGGCGCCTGCGGAATGCCATTCCGTGTGCCGCGGCCGATCGCGCTTGTCTTTGCCATGAAGCTTCTCCTACCGATGGCGCATAGCGCGGCCGGCTGCTCTGGTTGCGCGCTTCATACGCGCCCGCACGACACCCGCCAAGACGACGGCATCGTTATGCACTTCGTCCCGGGCGCCGAACACGAGTGTCACTCGGCCCCGCGAGGCCTGCCTCACCAGACTGCGGATGAGGTCTCGGTGCTCGCTCAGTTCATGCTTGTACCGGTGTCTGAACTCAGACCACTTGTCCGGGTCATGTCCGAACCATCGACGGAGTGCTGTCGACGGCGCGACATCTTTCAACCACTCGTCGACCGCCGCGTTCTTCTTGCTCAGTCCCCGCGGCCACAAACGGTCGACAAGAATGCGTCTTCCGTCAGATGGCGAGGCCGCTTCATACACTCGCTTCACCTTCAGCATCTCGGCTCCTTCAGGCGAGTTGCCTTCATAATTGGGTGCTGTCGCGCGTGCGGAATGACGATCGACAGTGCCGCTCCTCACGCGAGAGCCAAATCGTCCGCTGGCAGCAGCGCACCGCGTTCCATGGCGACCTCCGCGCACAGGCTGTCTCGATCGCGACCGAGCGTGGCGACGGCGAGGATCTTCCCGGCCGCGCAAAACGTCACGGTCGCATCGCCGGCCGCGACGTCGCCATCGATCGCGATGTTGTCCCATCGTTCGGCATGCCCGACATATCGAATCGACATGTCGTAGTGCCTGCTCCAGAAGAAGGGCACGGCCTCGAATCGCTCACGACGCAATTCGTCTTCAGCCAGCATGTTGCGGCCGGCTATCTGTCCCTGTCGCTCGGCGACGACCCAGTGTTCGACCCTGATGTTCTCGCCGGTGTATGCGTCCGGCCACCGAGCAATATCGCCCGCGGCGAATATGCCGGGTACGCTCGTTTCGAGATATTCGTTTACGACCACGCCTCGATTCATCGTGAGCCCGGCGCGCTCGGCGAGCGCGATGTTCGGCCGTACGCCAATGCCGATCACCACGAGATCGGCGCGGAGGACTGCGCCGCCACTCAGCGTCACCGTGTCGTCGCTGATCACCGTCGCCGTTTCGCCAAGGTGAAAGACGACGCCGTGTGACTCGTGCTTCGTCCGGATCACGTCCCCGAGCTCAGGTCCAAGTACCCGTTCGAGGGGGCGGGCTTCGCGGCCCACCACATGAACCTCCAGCCCGCGCGTGCGCAGGGAGGCTGCCACCTCCAGTCCAATGAAGCTCGAGCCGATCACCACGGCACGCCGCGCGCGCTCGGCCGCTCGGATGATCGCGCGCGAGTCGGCGAGTGAGCGGAGGTAATGCACATGTCGCCGTTCCACACCCGGCACGTTGAGGCGCACGGGCTCGGCTCCAGTAGCAATCAGCAGTCTGTCGAAGCCAAGTGACGGTCCGTGGTCGAGCGCGAGGCTCCTGGAAAGCGGGTCGATGCGGGTAACGCGCACCCCAGAGAGCAGGGTGATCTCGTGCTCCGCGTAGAATTTGCGCGAGTGAAGTGGAATCCACTCCTCCGGGGCAGTGCCGGCGAGATAATCCTTTGAAATATTCGGGCGGTCGTATGGCACGGCCGGTTCGGCACCAATCATGGTGAGAGGTCCGTCGTATCCTGAGCGACGTATCATTTCGGCTGCGGCGTTCCCCGCGGCACCGGCACCGACGATGACGAGCAGGGCAGGAGGCGCCGCACTGGTGTGTCCAGTCCTGCTCGTTGCTCCGTCTGCTGCCTCGTGTTTGCGGGTCACGAACACCATGTCTCCGCGTCGCTCCGCGTCCCAACAAGCGAGAGGCTGGAGCGCCGGCGCGCGTAGTGCCTCGCCCGTCCGCAGACTGAAACATGCGTGGTGCCAGGGGCACCGTACCGTGTCCCCGACGACGATGCCCTCCGCCAGTGGCGCACCGTAGTGCGTGCACAGTGCGCCCGTGGCGAAAAACTCCTCGCGATGGCGCACGACGAGCACGGCATCGTCGCCGACGTGCCCAGCGAGCATGACACCTTCGGCGAACGACGAGACCGGAACGCCTTGCGCGAAATCAGGCCCGCTCGGTGACGTGTGATCGTCGCTCATAACTGTCTACTCCTTCGGGGCGCGCAGAATGGCCAGCCATCTCGCGACGGCTCGCCGCCATTTGCCCAGAACGGTGGATTGTTGTTGAGACTCCGCGTGCCGCTGCCAGCTCCCTGGCTTCGACGTCATTCGCGGGACCGTCGTCGCGGTCGTCGCGGTCGATTGCGTACGTCGAATCGGTGAGTAGGTCGGGGCAGGGACCCCGCCCGACCCATCGTGGAAGTCACTGCCACTCTGTCTCGTGCTCCCTTTGGTCAACAGCGCCACGAGAGGAGAGAACTGCAGGAAATAGCGGTTCATGATGGGTTCCTCGTCGAGAATGGTGAACGTCCAGCGTTCGCGCCCATACCAGATCACCAATACGGATGCGGAGGGTCGCGACACGTTGAGCAGTCTACCGATCGACTGCACTCGTGTCGCTAGTACGACTGTCGCTCTCGATGGTACAACTGCCTCATTGTCGCACGAACCGCGCACCACGCAGCTTGTTGCCGCAGACGAGTGACAGGAGGTGATGTTCCGTGATCCCAAGGAGTAGACGCCATGCGAAAGACCGCAGCCCTGAGCTCTGTCGTACCACCGCCTAACAAGGCGCCGGTAACGCCAGTTGCGCGTCGTACGCGCGTCCTGCCTCCGGCGCGTTCGCCAGAGCGTCTCGACATTCTTCACATCACTGCGGAGTGCTGGCCCTTTGCGCGCACCGGTGGCCTGGGCGAGGCCGTCGCCGGGCTAGCGGCGTCTCAGGCAGCGAGTGGTAACCGGGTGACGGTGGTCATGCCCCTGTATCGCGCGGTGTTGCAATCGGAAGCAGATCTCGAGGCCGTCGGATCCAGCTTCAGTGTTCCGGTAGGGAGTGTCGCCGAGCGGGTCCAGCTCTACCGGACGATCCCGAGACCCGGCAAGCCGCGGATGTTCTTCATTGCGCACGCTCCGTCGTTCGAGCGCGAAGGCATCTACGGGGAAGGCGGCCACGACTACCCGGACAATGCTCGGCGCTTTGCGCTCTTCTGCGCCGCCGTGCTTCACGCCATACCTCGCATTGCTCCGGGCGTGCGCGTCGTGCATGCGCACGATTGGCATGCGGCGCTGGCGCTCGCCTATATGGGCGGCATTCGAGGCTCGTGTTGTGATGACGACGGTTGCGTATTGAGAGTACTGTCGGTCCACAATGCCGGATTCCAGGGAAGCTTCGCACCGGAGACGATCACCGATGTGGGACTTCCGGGCGAGCTGTTCAACCTGCGTTCGTTCGAGTCGTTTGGACGCATGAATTTTCTCAAGGGTGCACTCGCCTGCTGCGATCTTGCCGTAACCGTCAGCCCGAATCATGCGCAGGAGCTTCGCACGCGCGAGGGCGGCTTCGGTCTGCACGACACATTCGCGGCGCTCGGGGAGCGTCTCGTCGGCGTCACGAATGGCATCGACTCCGCGTCGTGGGATCCGGTAACGGACGCCATGCTTCCGCGCCGGTATTCGGCCGAAGAGCCCGCCGGTAAAACACAATGCAAGGCCGCGTTGCAACGCGCGTGCGGATTGGCGGAGGACCCATCGTCTCCGCTCTTCGCGATGTGCACCCGACTCGCGCACCAAAAGGGCTTCGATCTCATCCTCGAAGCCGATCTGCTGGCTAATACGGATGGCCAGTTTGTGTTCGTCGGCCGCGGAGAGGCGCGCTACGAACGCGCGCTCGCCGAGCTCGCGGCGGCCGCTCCGCGGCGCGTCGCGCTTCGATTGGACTTCACTGATGAGCTGGAGCACCGCCTGCTTGCCGGTGCCGACGCGCTCCTCATGCCGTCACTCTACGAGCCGTGTGGTCTGACACAGCTGCGCGCGCAACGCTACGGGGCCATCCCGATCGGGCGCCGAGTGGGCGGGCTGGCCGATACGATCGAGGACGGCGTCACGGGCTTTCTGTTCGGTGAATACACGCGCGAGGCGTTTCTGGCATGTGTACAGCTCGCGTCGGCGCGCTACGCCGACAAGGAAACGTGGACGACGTTGATGCGGCGCGCGATGGGTCAGCACTTCGGGTGGGACCGCGCTGCGGAGTCATATCTGGCGCTGTACCGCGGTGCGTTGCAGACCACGGAGAGCACTGTCACGTCACCGCGACGTCGCGTCAGTGCCGGCGGCTGAGCACTCGTGACGATTCTGCTGTCGGAGCGAAAGGCATTCGGCCACCCTGGCATTCCGCCCCGGTGGACACGCAGTGCGAAGGATGCCGTGGGGACTGCCTACTCCGGCTCGAGTCTCGTGTGGTTCACCGTCTCACGCGGGATTCTGAACGAGGTGTACTACCCCACCGTCGATCGGCCACAGATTCGCGATCTTCAGTATCTCGTCACCGATGGCGCGACATTCTTTCACGATGAGCGCCGGCACCTGAAGAGTACCGTCGACTATCTCGACGACCGTGGCCTAGGGGTACGAATCACGAGCGCTGAGCCCGACGGACGCTACGTGATTCACAAGGAGATCATCACGGATCCGCATCAGCCGTGTGTTCTCATTCACACCAGGCTGGAAGTCCGCGCTGATCTCGTCGGCAAGCTCAGGCTGTTTGCGCTGCTCGCACCACACCTGGAGGTGGGTGGAGCGGGGAACACGGGGCAGGTTGCAGTTCAAAACGGTCGGGAGACGCTCGTGGCTCACAAGGGCGGCAAATGGCTCGCACTAGGGGCGACGCTTCCGTTCGTAAATCGCTCCTGTGGCTACGTGGGGCGCTCGGACGGCTGGACGGACCTTGCTGACAACTTTCAACTCGACTGGGAGTTCGATGTCGCGGAGGACGGGAACATCGCGCTCACCGGCGAATTGGAGCTCGCGCGCGGGACGAGCTTCGTTCTTGGCCTCGCGTTCGGTGAGACGCTCCACCATGCGCTCACGATCTTGTCTCAATCGCTCGGTGTCTCGTTCGACGACCACAAGCAGCGCTTCGCACACCAGTGGGCTCGCGCGTGCCGTACGTCAGAGCCGCTCGCGCCGGAATCAGAGGACGGTGGGCGGCTCTATCGCGTGAGTCAAAGTCTGCTCCTTGCCCACGAAGACAAGACGTATGCCGGGGCGACGATTGCGTCGCTCTCCATCCCGTGGGGTGAAATCAAGGGAGACGAGGACCTCGGCGGCTATCACCTGGCGTGGACGCGCGACATGGTGAAGAGCGCGAACGGGCTTCTGGCGTCTGGTAATACGGAGCAGCCGCTGCGGGCGCTGATCTATCTGGCGTGTGCGCAGCAGACCGATGGCGGCTTCCATCAGAACTTCTGGATCGACGGCGAGCCATACTGGGGAGGCATTCAGCTCGATGCCGTCGCGTTCCCAATCCTGCTGGCCTGGCGGTTGTGTGAGGCGCACGCGCTCAGGAACTTCGATCCGTATCCGATGGTGCTGCGTGCGGCGGGCTACCTGATTCGCGAGGGTCCCGCCACACCGCAGGAACGGTGGGAGGAGAACGGAGGCTACTCGCCGTCTACGCTGGCAGCGCAGATTGCCGCTCTCACCTGCGCGGCCTGCTTCGCGGCCGGGCGCGGCGACCAGCCCACCGCGCAGTTCATTCAAGAGTACGCCGATTTTCTGGAGCGCCACCTGGAGGAGTGGACCGTGACGACAGACGGTTCACTCCTTCCCGGTATTCGGCGGCACTACATCCGCATTCATCCGGTCGACGGGGGAAACGCGGAGCCTAACGAAGATCCAAACGCCGGCGTGCTTGCGCTGAGCAACCGCCCGCCCGGCTCCGCGATGGCTTTCCCGGCAAAAGACATTGTGGACGCCGGCTTTCTCGAGCTCGTGCGCTACGGCATCCGTCCGGCGGGCGATCCGCTCATCGAGGATTCGCTGTGCGTGGTGGACGCCGCGCTCAAGGTCGACACGCCGTTCGGCCCCTGCTGGCATCGGTACAACAATGACGGCTACGGCGAGCATCAGGACGGCGCGCCGTATGACGGATGGGGGAAGGGACGCGCGTGGCCGCTGCTCACCGGAGAACGAGGCCACTACGAGCTCGCCGCTGGCCGCGACGTGCGGCCGTTCATCAAGGCAATGGAAGCATTCGCGGGCCGCACTGGCCTCCTGCCTGAACAGATCTGGGACGAGCCCAACCGGCCCGAGTTCCATATGTACTTCGGTCGGCCAACAGGTGCCGCCATGCCACTCATGTGGGCTCATGCCGAGTACATCAAGCTGCTCCGCTCTGCGAAAGACGGTGCGGTGTTCGACCAGATTCCGGCGGTGGTCGCACGCTATCAACGAGGTGTGTCGGCGACACATCGACGGTGCGAGATCTGGAGCTTCACTCGCCATCAGGGCACGATCCGTCCGGGTTGTACGCTTCGGATCCTCGCAGCAGCACCCTTTCGTCTGCGCTGGTCGGGCAATGAGTGGCGGGACATGCGAGATTCGTCATCGCGGACGACGGCCGTCGGCGGAGCCTTTGTGGACATCCCGATTCCGCTCGAGCAGGTGGCGCCGCTTCGGTTTACTTTCTGGTGGACTGAATCGCGGCAATGGGAGCGACGGGATTTCGCCGTGGCGATCGAAGCGAGCCCGGGACGCGCCGCAAGTCCGCCAGCAGCTTCCACTCTTGATGAGACGCGAGAAGTCGGATGACCGTGGTTGAAGAGATGGCGGCGTTTAGCGCGAATGTTGGTATCGAGCGCTTATCAGCTGCAGGCTGCCTGCAGCTCAAGATCTGTATCCTCGATGCACTGGGCTGCGCGGTGGGCGCACTTGGTGCCGGTCCTGTACGCTGCGTACGGCAACTCGTCACCGCCTTCCCGCTCTGGGGCCCCTGCACGCTCATTGGCGGCGGCCGAAGTGCTCCTGATCGCGCGACGCTGCTGAATGGTGCACTGATCCGATACCTCGACTTCAATGACGGCTATTTCGCGAGTCATGACACATGTCATCCGTCGGACAATCTTGGCGCGGTGCTCGCCGCCGCCGAGCTCGCGGAGACGGACGGATCGACATTGCTCGTGGCCCTCGCGGTCGGCTACCAGGTACAGTGTCGGTTGACTGATGCAGCCCCAGTGCGGCAGCGCGGCTTCGATCACACGACCCTTCTCGCGTACTCGGTGGCCGCCGCGGTCTCGCGCGCGTTGTCGCTCGACGAAGAGCGCACTGGCCACGCTATCGCCATCTCTGGTACCGCGCTCAACGCCTTGCGTGTGTCGCGCACCGGTACTGTATCGCAGTGGAAGGGTTTGGCGGCACCGTTCGCCGCATCGGCCGCGATGCAGGGTGTGCTGCTTGCACAGTGCGGTGTCACCGGACCCGCGGAGTTGTTCGAGGGCAACAAGGGCTTCATGCGCTCCATCGCCGGGCCCTTCGAGATCGACTGGGCGCGGGAGGGTCTGGATCGTGTCGAGCAGACCTGCATCAGGCGTTACAATGCCGAGATCCACGCGCAGACGGCAATCGAGGCGGCGTTGGAGCTGCAGGCGGCGCACGGCTTCGAGGCGGGCGTCATCGAGAAAGTCGAGGTCGACGTCTGCGATGTCGCCTACCGCATCATCGGTGGAGGAGAGGAGGGCGACAAGACACTCGTCTTCAACAAGGAAGACGCGGATCACAGTCTTCCTTACCTCATCGCGGTCGCGTTGCTGGACCACGCGGTGATGCCCGCGCAGTTCGGTGCCCGGCGATTGCAGCGCGCCGACGTGCAGGCACTGCTCTGCCGCGTCGTCGTGCGGCCGGTCTCTGAATACTCGGCGCGGTATCCGAAGGAGTTGCCGTCACGGGTGACGGTGACCCCTGACCGACGGTCGTGTGCTGACTCGGGCCGTGTCCGACTATGCGGGCTCCGGATCGCGGCCGCTGACGTGGGACGATGCCGTATCGAAGTTCAACATGCTGAGCGAGGCCCGCACCACAGCGACGTGGCGCGCCGACATCGTTGCTGCGGTGCGCGATCTCGAGCGCATCGCGGTCGCTGATCTCACCTGCTTGCTTGGCGAATTGCGGGCGCCAGCGCTTCGGCCTGTCGCGCAGGCGGTGTAAGAGAGGAGTTCCGAGCCGGGCGCTGGCTTTCTCTTTGGCGGCTCCGGGGCGAGTTGCGAGCTAGTCGATGAGGCCCCGCCGCTGGGCGTGCGTCACCGCTTCGAGTCGATTGTGCGTTCGAAGCTTCCGGTTGATGTGGTGCAGGTGGTTGCGCAAGGTCTGCGCGGAAATGTTCAGCGTCTGCGCGATCGCGGTCGGATTGCTGCCTTCGGCAAAGAGCGTGAGGATGCGGCGCTCCTGCTCCGAGAGCTGCTCCACCGGTGCGTGATCCAGCGTTGCCTCGGCCAGTGACAGGACTTCCCGCGCGGTGCCGACCAACCGGTTGAAGAGATCCTCCTTGTGCCGCCGGTGCGTGATGTCGTGCGCCAACCGGACGAAGAGCCGGCGCCCTGTCCGTTTGTTGTCGAAGACGATCGTCGAAATGTTCACCCAGAGCCGGTCGCCAGACCGTGCGCGGACGTCCAGATCGAAATTGGTGATACCGCCGGTTGTTCCATCCCAGTGGCGAGTCGCCGCTTCGAGCCCTCCCGCTAGTGCCTGCGTGCCTAACGCGTCACGAGCCTCGAAGAGCTCGTCGACGTTGCGGCCGATCGCCTCCTGCATCTGATAGCCGAACAACTGCTCGGCCGCCGCGTTCCAGGAGCAGATCTCGCCATCGATGGTCACCGTGTACGCCGCTTCCGCCGTCTGCTCGAGCAGCGCGAACAGCTCCGATTCAAGCATGGCACTCCTCGCCGTCCCGCCTCCACGGTGACGCCGCTTCGGTTCCCCGGCGACATGATGTGCTCATGCAGAGCAATGACAGCCGTCTCGGCGCACGGTACAAACGCTTCATTGTCTCGCTCCCGCGCCATGCCTAACCATACTCCCGTCATGAAGCTCGCTCGACAATCCCGTGAGCCACAGAAGGGGTATCCGCATGAAACGTATCGCGCTCAGTGCCCTCACCAGCATGTTCTGCGTTGGGATGCTTGTAATGACTCCCGACACGGCCACGGCCCAACAAAAGGCGCCCCCGGGCGGAACGTATCAGCAGGTCAGCTCGCTCGTCCCGCTTCCCGATTTCGTACCAGGCCTCGGGGCGCTCTACGTCGATCCCGCGACGCTTCCGGCCGGGCCGTTTCTCGCCTACGATCATCAGGGAGCGCTGGTAAGCTCAATCTACATGATCCCGCTCAAGGACATGAACGCACACAAGGCGTTCAGCGGTCTGAAGATCGCCAAGGAGCGCGCCGATCATGTGGACATCGTCTTCAATGCCGGCCATCCCGGCGTGGCGGAGCCGCACTATCACGTGATCGTGTGGTACGTATCGGCGAAACGCGCGGCACAACTCGCGAAATGAACGCGCCGTCGCGTCGCGAGTTCCTCAGGGCCGGCGGCGCAGCAATCGCCGCTCTTGGACTCGTTCCGTACCAGCGGGCGCTCGCGGCGTCACTAGGAAACATGCCGCACTGGCCGGCAACGGCCCGTGAGGTGATCGAGATGCGCAGCGACTCACTCGGCGCGCGCGTGTGGTTCGACCCCATCGGTCTCTATGTCGAGCCAGGAACGACGCTGCGCTGGATCGTGCGCCAGAACGTGCACACGGCCACCGCCTACCATCCGCGGAATGACAAGCACTCGCTCAGGATACCGGAGGGCGCGACATCGTGGGACTCCGGGTTCCTCGTCAATCCAGGCGACCACTTCGACGTGACGCTCACCGTGCCCGGCGTCTACGACTACTACTGTGCGCCACACGAAGCAGCGGGGATGGTGGGACGAATCGTCGTGGGTAAGCCGCTCGGACCGGGCGGCGAACCCTTCGACTATTGGGTGGGCCGGCGCGGCACGGGCGCTTGGCAGCATGTACCGGAGGCCGCCCGCGCGGCCTTTCCTGCCGTCGCGCGAATCCTTGCCGAGCGCCGGGTGCATCCCGCCGAAGCGAGCAAGTGAGATCGTGGTGGCGTCACGTAGTTCTCCCCTCATTCGAAGGGAGATGCATTTGTGGCGCCGCCGCGTCGTGTCGTTAGGCGAAGCGCGGAGTGAAGGACGACCCACAGGACGCACGTATCCTGGTATGGTACAAACGATTCATTGCCGCTCGCGTGCAGTAGCTCTACTCCTACGAGGTGACAAAGCGCGCCCGAAGTAAATCGAACCTGGCGCGGCTGCATTACCTATGTCGATGGAGGTCACCAATATGAGTCCGACCGATATGATGCCGCTCGAGAATCAGAGCGCCGAGAAGCACTCCGGCGCTTACCCTGGCGGATCGGACGCGATAGGTGGAGGAGCCGTCACGCTCTCTGGCGTGCACGATTCCGTGCGCGAGGGTGTCCGGCTCGGACTCATGGTCGCGACCACCACGTGGCTCTGGGTCGCTCTGATCGACCTCATCGCCGGCCAGCCGTTCCACACCTTCAGGCTGCTGGGCGGCATCGTTGCCTTCACGGTGATGCACTATCTGCTCAACGTCATCTATGGAATGGTGATCGTCTCCGCCATCCACGGGTCGGTGCGCGCGCCAAGCCTCGTCTACGCGCTCGGATTCGGATTCCTCGTCCTCGAGTTCGCGTTCGCCTTCATCACCGTCATCCTCTCGAACGTCGGGCTCGGCGAGCTTGCCTGGCTCCGCATCTTCGCGGGCAGTGTGATCGGTGCCGTGGTCGCGACCGTTGTCCTCGCGCGGACGCATCCATTGCTCGCGCTGCTACGGCAAGCTGAAGACGAGGAATAGAGGTTCCGCAACCAACAAGGAGTGGACTCAAACATGCCAGCACGCATGAGCACGCGGGTGGCCATCAACGGTCTGGGACGCATAGGACGCGCGGTTCTGAAATTAGTGGTCGACGAGCCGTCACTCGAGATCGTCGCCGTCAACGACCTGGTTGACGTGGAGAACCTCGCGTACCTGCTTCGTTTCGACACCGTATACGGGCGCTACGCGAAAGCGGTGAGCGTGGATGGAGGTGATCTATCCATCGGTGGACGCAAACTGCGGACACTCAAGAGCCGCGATCCCTTGGCGCTCCCTTGGCGAGAGCTGGGAGTCGAGCTCGTGTTCGAGTGCACCGGGGCGTTCACGCGACGTCCGGATCTCGAAAAGCACATCCGCGCGGGTGCACACACCGTGCTCCTGTCAGCGCCCTCGAAGGGGGATGAGGTGGAGACCGTCGTTCATGGGGTGAACACGCCGCAGGGCGACGCGAGCATCATTTCCTGCGCGAGCTGCACGACGAACTGCATCACGCCTATCGTCGAGGTTATTGGCCGTCGCATCGGCTTTGCCAAGGCGCTCATGACGACGGTGCACGCGTATACCGCGTCCCAGTCCGTCGTGGATGGGCCGAACAAGAGCTTTCGCCGCGGTCGCGCAGCAGGGGCGAATCTTGTCCCGGCGACGACCGGCGCTGCGCGGGCGACGACGCGTGCGCTGCCAGAATACGCCGGCTTGTTCGACGGCATCGCGATCCGGGCACCGATTCCTGTTGGTTCGATCGCGGATGTCACGTTCCTCACCTCCAGAAAGACATCTGTCGACGAGGTGAACACGATCTTCACGGAAGAGGCCGCGACGAGACGCTATGCCGGCGTGCTCGCCGTGTCGCACGACCCGCTGGTGTCGTCGGACATCATTGGCGATCCGCGCGCGTCCACCATCGATCTCGAGCTCACGCGGGTTGTCGACGGGGACTTGGTGAAGGTCATGAGCTGGTACGACAACGAATGGGGTTACGCCAATCAGATGGTGCGCGAGGCATTGTCCGCAACCGCAGAGCGTGCCGCGGCCGGTGGGATGGCGAGCGACGCCGTCTCAGCCAACGGGAGGACCGTATGATCATGAGCTCCGCGCCAGCCAGCGCACGACAGTCCGCCGCGCATTCGCGGACGGCGACGGGCGCAGTGCTGGTCGCGACCGACGGCCGCAGCGAAGCTGACGCGGCGGTCCGGGCTGCGCAGCTGATCGCGACTGAGCGCGGCACGACGCTGAGCGTCATGAGCGTGGTGCCGATGATTCCTGTCGTGGCGCCGGAGATGCAAGTGCCCGGACTGGCGGATTCGATCGACGGGGCGCGCACGGCGGTGCTCAGTCGCGTTCGTGCGCAGCTTCGCCGCGTACTGGGAACCGACGAGGTAGCTCTGCATCTCGCGAACGGCAGCCCGGCACCCGTGATCGCGGGGCGCGCGCGTGAGCTCGACGCGAGCCTCATCGTCGTCGGCCTTGGCCGCCACACGGTTGCCGATCGCCTGTTCGGCAGCGAGACCGCGTTGCGGCTTCTGCACGTCGCGTCGACGCCAATTCTCGCCGTGCCTCCGTTGTTCGCTGCGATGCCGAAGCGTGCGATCGCCGCGCTCGACTTCAGTCCCGCATCGATCGCCGCATTGCGCCTCGCGCAACCTTTTCAGATGGCGGGCGCATCGCTGACTGCGGCCTACGTCGTCACGCCGGAGCTCGCGTCCTCGATGGGCGAAACCTCAGGCGCGCAGCTGGATCGACTCCTGGAGGACAGCTTCACTCAGGTGCGGCAGGAGCTCGCGCTCCGCGATGGGGAGACGTTTGACACTCGTGTGCTGCACGGCGATCCGGTGAGCCGGATCTTGGGTCTCGCCGACGAATCCAACGCTGATTTGATCATCACCGGAAGTCATGGGCGCGGCTTCATCTCGCGCATGCTGCTCGGGAGTGTCGCCATCGGGATCCTGCGCGGCGCCAAATGCGCGGTGTTTGCGGTGCCGTACGCAGCGGCGCGCACCGCTGGCCGCCTTGCATGGAACATGCTCCACGTACCACGGCGTGAATGGGCCACCGAAATAGACCAATTCAGCAACCGGAATGCGGGGCGCCTCGCGTCGCTCGAGCTCGACGACCCGGAATTTGGTGCACAGATTCTCGACGTCCGGTATCCGTTCGTCGGCGTGACCTACGATCGCCACGACGCGCGCGTCGAGATCATGTTGGGTGAGTTGGGAGCTAGAAAGCGTCACGTGACGCATAGCATCGGCAACGTCAGCTCGATCGATATCCTTCGCCGTACCGACGGACGCGATTCTGCGCTCCGAGTGGCACACGGATCGGGGCAAACGCTGCTCACGCTTGCCTGTTGATCGGAGCGTTGTCCCTGCTATGGTTGCGGCCGATGGCGGCGTCGAGCTCTCGAGCGAAGGCGGCCAGGTCTACTCGATGAGCCGGCGCCGCAACGCGTGCGTGACCGCCTCGAGGCGGTTGGTTGTACGGAGCTTTCTGTTTACATGATGGAGATGGTTCCGGAGTGTCTGCGGAGAGATGGCGAGCTTGTGTGCAATGGCCGCCGGGTTACATCCCTCTGCGAAGAGCTTGAGGATGCGGCGCTCCTGGTCGGAAAGCGGCTCGACACGTGTGTGATTGGAGCCATCGCCGGTGACTGCCACGAGCTGCCGGGCGACGGTCATCATCTGATTGAACAGCTCCTCCTTTCGACGTCCTTGGCTGATATCACGGGCCAATCTGACAAAGAGCCGCCGTCCGGTGCGCTGGTTGTCGAAGACAATGGTCGAAACGTTGACCCACATTCGGTCGCCGCTGCGCGTCCGGACCTCCAGGTCGAAATGCTGGGTGCAACTCAACGTTCCGTTATCAGGCCGGGCCGCTGCGTCGAAGCCGCCCGCAAGTGCTCGCGTGCCCAAAGTGTCTCGCGCCTCGAGCACTTCGTCTACGTTGCGGTGGAGCACATCGCTGGCCGGGTAACCGAACAGCTGCTCCGCGGCCCCGTTCCAGGAGCAGATCTCGCCGCCATGCGTGACTGTATAGGCCGCGTCGGCAGTATGCTCGAGCAGCGCGAAGAGCTCCGTCTCGAGAATGGCGGAGCTCATGACTCGCGCCGAGCCTCATTTGAATCACTTCCGCGGCGGAGCCTGAATCCCACCCCGCGAACGTTGGCAACGAGCGGCTCGCCTGCGGCTTCAGTCAACTTCCGGCGCAGGTTTTTGATATGGACATCGACCACGTTACTCTCGGGATCGAACTGCATGTCCCAGATCTTCTCCAGAAGCGTCGTACGCCGGATGACTTCCTCTGGATGAAGCAAGAAATACTCGAGGAGCTGAAATTCCTTCGGCGTGAGATCGAGTGGACGATCGTGTGCGGTGGCGATGCGACGCAGTCGGTCCAGAGCGACCATGTCGAACCGGAGCACATCGAGCCGTTCCGCGCCGCCGCGCCGGCAGAGCGCCCGCATGCGAGCGAGCAGCTCGTCGAATGGGAATGGCTTCGCGAGATAGTCATCGGCACCAGCGTCCAGACCGCGCACGACATCCTCGACCGCGTCGCGCGAGGTGAGCATCAGGATGGGCGTGTTCCGGCCTTCGCGTCTCAGCTCCGTGGCAACCTGAAATCCGTTCTTTTTCGGGAGCACGACGTCGAGGAGGATGACGTCGTATGCGTTGACGTGCGCCAACATCGTGGCCTCGTCGCCATCGCGCGCCAGGTCGACGGCGTATCCCTCCTCACGCAGCCCCTGCTCGATGAACCCGGCAACCTTGCGGTCGTCTTCCACAACCAGGACTCTCATGGCTGAAGGCTAGTCTGAGTCGTCGAAGCAGATCGGAAGTTTCCGTGAAGTTTTCTTCACAATGCATCGCTGGCCGGTAGTTCCAGTATGAAACACCCGCCTCGTCCCGGCCGCGCCACCGCGTGGAGCTCCCCGCCGAGCAAACGTGCGAGTCGGCGGGAGAGCGGTAGTCCCAGACCGAGTCCGCGCGTTTCCTCGCCCGCCTTCGTTACGTAGATGTCGAAGATCCGCTCCTCGTCATCCTCCGGTATCCCCGGTCCATCATCCTCGACCTGATAGACAACGCGTCGGTCGTGCTGCGCGATGCTTATCCGTACGATACTTCGCTCGGGCGCATACTTGATGGCGTTGCCCAGCAGATTCACGAGGATCTGCTCCACCCGGTTGGCGTCCGTGGCACACGCCGCAAGGTTTGGGGCCGACACGACGTGAAACTTGACGTGCTTCAGGTTCGCCGCCGGCGTCACTCGGCGCACGGAGCGACTGAGCATGGAAACTGGCTCGACTGCTCGTATGATCGGCTTCAACCGATCCTCGTCGAGCCGGCTGAGGTCCAAGAGGTCGTTGATCAGGCCAACCGCATGCTGAGCCGAATCCATGACCTCGAAGGCCGCGCGCGGAACTGTCGCCGGATCCTTTTTCCGGACGAGCATCTCCGACCATCCGTAGACCGCCGCCAGCGCATTCCGCAGCTCATGATTCACCATCGCGAAGAACCGTTCGCGCGCGCGGTGGAGCTGCTGCACCTCTGCGAGCAGACGAGCGCTCTCCTCGTGATGGTGCGCGTTCTCGACTGCTGCCGCAGTCTTGGCCGCCAGGAGAATGGCAAAGTCCTCGTCCTCACTGGTGAACGCCTCGCCGCCGATCTTCTCCGCGACGTAGAGGTTCCCGAATACACCACGGCTTCCGAGTATCGGGACGCCGAGAAACGATCGCATCGGGGGGTGGCCTGGTGGGAATCCAATGGACTCCGGATGCTTCGTGAGGTCGGGCAGTCGGACTGGTTTGGCCTCTCGGATTACTAGACCAAGAATGCCATGACCACGCGGCGGGTTGCCGAGCTTCGCCGCCAATTCGGCGTCGACCCCGAAGGTAGTGAAGTGCTCGAGCATCCTACCGTCAGGCGCGAGGACGCCAATGGCGGCGTATCGTGCTCCGATGATCTGCGCGGACGCCTGCACAGCGCGCTGCAGTACTCCTTCGAGGGAGACCTCGGTGATGAGCGCCGAGGTCGTCGCCTCGAGTTGCTTCAGCCGCTCCTGGAGAGACGGTAGTGGATCGATGCTCACTGCCTCAATGCACGCAGCGCCTGCGCCTTGTGCATGGCGATATGGTCGGTCTTGTCGCTCTTGATCTCATACTGCGGCGCGTCCGTGCTCGCATGATGAATGTACCCTTTGTACTCCACGTCCTTGGTGTGCACCTTGATGATTGTTCCGCGGACGCGCCCTGCCTCCGAGTTCCAGCTCACGTGATCGCCAACCTTGAATCTCTGTGTTTTCATAGGAGAGCTCCGGTATTTGTCGCCGGCAGGAGCGGTTCGCGTATCTCTTCCTCAAGTCGGCAGATCACGGGGCGCTCGCGGCAACCGAAGCACGACGGAGAGCCCCTCTGGCCTCCAGTCGCGCCAGCAAGAGATGGTAGTACAACATGCCTTGCTGAGGACTCAATGCGCGGAGCGTGCGCTCGATGTCAATCGTCGCCGACCGGGTGACAAGAACAAGATTGCGCGCCACGCTCGTGTCGTTCATTGGAAATACGTCCAGACGTCCGAGGCCGCGGAGGAGGATCACGGCGGCGGTCCATGGCCCAATACCTTTGATACCGCGGAGGAGGGCAGCGGCATCGGCGCTCGATTGCTGCTCGAGCAGCGCTTCATCGAGGGCTCCCGACGCCAACGCCTCGCCGACGCGCCGCAGGGTCGTGAGCTTGTTGAGACTGAGGCCGGCTGCGCGCAGAAGGTCGTCGTCGGCACCCAGTACACTCGCAGCGGTTGGAAACGTGTAAAGTAGGATTCCCTCGCTCCTCACTGGGTAGCCCAGTGCAACCGTCACGCGGTGCATGATGGCGCTCGCCGCGCTGAGACTGATCTGTTGGAAGACGATGGCGTTGACGCACGCTTCCCAGAGTGTTGGATATCGCGGCGGCCGCACGCCGAGCATCCGCGCCGCCAGCGGCTTGAGCCAGCGAATGCGTGCTGCTGCATGATTGAATGGAGTGAGGTCTCGGTCCATTCCAAGCATGCGTCGAATGTCGGCGAGTGCGTCATGGTGTTCGCGCGCGTCTCCGTCGAGTGTCACGGCGAGCGTCGCCGGTCCGCGCTGAGCCACTCGAGCGATCATTTGACCGCGAGGCCCGTCGAGTGCGCGGAGGTAGTCGCCCTCCGGTGTGAGCACATCGACGAGATTCGACGACAGGCGCCGGAGCACGTTGATGGTGAGATCCAAGCGGAAGGGAGCCGCGACCCCGAGTTCATGCTCCGAGCGCGGGACGATCGGCCGCGCAACTGTCGAGGACATCCTGCGTCTCAATGGATTCTCGCCATCATGCTTGCGCCGGCGAGCTCGGCGGTCTTCCCGCCCGCTCGGACGTCACGTCGCGCGCTTCGCGACGTACAAGAAGATGTCCGCCGTACCTGCCATGCGACAATGAGGCGCGCGTACCATGAACCGCGACAGCCGTACTCGTTCGTCGAGCCATCGCCGAGCCACATCAGACTCCCGCAAATGGCCGGTGCGGACTCAACCAGCCCACCGCCGCGCGAGCTGCCTCCGGAAGAAGGGGTTCTCGTGGATTCGATCGGACCCTTCCTACTAGCTCACAAGCTCTTGAGGTACTCCACCAGATCATGCTTCTGTTGCGATGAGAGACGGAGAGTCAGGATGCGGTCGTAATGTTCGACCACATCCACGAGCGTGGCCGCACTGCCATCGTGAAAGTAGGGGCCATGCTGAAAGAGCCCGCGCAGCGGCGTGGTCCGATAGCGCTTCGTCGCCGTCCGCATCGCATACGCGGGGTCCATTCCCGTCTCCGACGCGTCGTGGAGAACGCCTTTGTTGACGTCAGTCAGCGCCGGCCCCACATGGCAGTCGGCACAGCGTGCGGCCGTCATGAACACGGATCGCCCCCGACCAGCGGCTGCCCGGTCGAAGCTTCCGGCGGGCGGATTCGGCGTCTCGAGCGACAGCTGGTAGGCGAGCAAGGCGGGAAGCTTCGGCGTCACGAGATCCGGGCTCTGGACGACGCTGATACCAAGCCGCGGATCGATGAACGTTCCCTGGCCGTGCATCTGTGTCACCCCGACGTACGCATTCCAGTACGAGATCGCACCCTCCGCCGTGTACGTCTCTCGCGCGACGTGCTTCAGGCCATAGATGGGTGGCAACACGATCGGTGTGTTCTTTCCGTCAATGTTGAAGCGCGGATCGTAGCGGCCCGCGCCCCACGAGTTGTAGACGGCCTTCTGCGCGGGCGTCAGCGCTGGCGAGAGCGCGATGATTGCACCCGGGTTGAGCGTCGTATTCGCCCAGCCGTCGAGCCGCTTCCCGATCCCGGGCGCGACGGAGTTGTCCACTGAGGAGTGGCATAACGCGCACGTAATGCCAAATCGAACCAGTCTGTCCTGGCCGCCGATCGAGCGCACCTCGCCCTGTGCCCCTACCACGGCGTTCAGCTTGAGGAGTGCGACGGTGGTCTTCGGGTCGTCGAGGTCCACCGTCGCGAGGATCCCCGGCGGCAGCGCGTCGGCGTCGACCTTGAGCCCGACGCTGAGCGCGACCCGCGGACTTACAATCGCCTCGATCACCTCGTGCATGCGCAGCGTATCGGTCCAGAACTTCTCGTCGCCGAACGTATCGAACCGGAAGATCTGCTTGCCACTAGTCACCGCCAGATGGCCGGTGCTGCGTCCGAGCTGCGGTTCGCTTCTCTCGAGCGACGAGCGAGCGGGAGCGGCCGCCCGCTCACCCCCGCATGCGGTGAGCGCCACCACGACGATGCTGGCCACCACGAGCGTGCGTGCAGGGGTTCGGCGGCCGCTTGGGGTGGACCGATACGCCGACGCTGAGGTTGCGCCACCGTCAGCGAACTGGTGCTCGCTCGTTCGATTCATTGGGCCGTTCCTCGATTGACAGAATTCCGTCATGCAACGCGACAACGCCTGGAGCTGTGGTGATTCAGTCACGCTTCACCGGGGGGCACGCGTTCGGCGAATGGTGCCGCTTCCGGCTGCAAGCTGGTGCTTCCAACGCTTGCCGTTCTGCGGCTCATCGCGTCTCCTGGTTGGTCCCTCATATTGCCGCGCCGCAGATGGGGACTCAACCGCGCTTGCTCTCGGCGTGCACTCGGACCCTATTGAGAATCCTCGCAATGCTTGGAAAGTTCTGACGGGCTGCCTCCGACAGAGTTCCTGGCGCGGTACCATCTCACTTTGCCTCTGTGGATGGCGTGAGAAGCAGCGTCGGCGTCTGAGCTGTCGCGCTCACGCGAAGCCGGATCCACATCCCGGCTGCGCCGTGTCCGGGCACCCCACAGAAGATGAGATACTCACCCGGAGGCTGTGCAGTGAAGCGCATGACGTCTGTTCCCTGCGGCGGGAGTCCTGCCGCAAGATTAAGCGTGAAGGCGCGCGGGATGGCGGAGCTCACGGGCTGCACTGGAAGCGGAGTCTGCGGAGAGATCACCTCGGCACTGTGCGGCAGCATCCCGTCGTGATTCTTGAACGCGATCTCCGCCGTCCATCCGACGGGTATGACGAGAGTCAGTCCCCCATCCCGGAATCCATTGAAGTTCAAAGCGCCGTTCAGTCCTGTGAGGCCGGCGATCAGTTGAAATCGAGCGGACTTGGCGGCCGGGTCAAAACTCAGCCACGTAGGATCCAGGCGTTGTTGCTGCGCCTGCACGGGAACGACGAGCGAGCAGATTAGCATCAAACTGAAAGCAAGTCGAAGCATCAGATCTCCTCCTAAGTTGGCCCGACACCAACCGGGGTTGATCGCCTGTTGCACGGGGTTGTGTTTCGCCCATGCTCCTCAGACGCGCGGCACTCCTCATTTCGCAAGCTGGGCTGCGCGCTGCGCTGAGACGTACCACACGGTGATGTGGTAATGTGGTTCCGCTACACCCGGATGTCCGGCGTTGAAGACGATGTCAACGTGATCGGCGGGCGCGCGCGCGATCTTCAGACCACTGAACGCCTTCTGGGCATTCATATCCTTGAGCGGGATCATGTAGATGGAGCTCACCAGATGACCTTGGTGGTCATACGCGAGAAACGGCCCGGCGGGGAGTGTCGCGGGATCGACGTAGAGTGTGCCGAGGCCGGGGATGAAGTCGGGGAGCGAAACGAGCGTGCTGACTTTCTTGTACTTGCCGCCCGGCGGCTCCTGGAGCGGCGCCATGGACGAGTCGGGGTGCATCCTCGGCGCGACGGGCAGAGGCGATTCGCGCTGCGCCGCGACCGTATGAGGGACGGCGAACACCATCCCAATGCCCAGCGCAATGGCGAGGGTGGAGAGCGCGCGACGTTTCATGTGGATCTCCGGTGAAGGGGTCTGGTCTACTTGCGCCGGAGAGTAGCCGATCTTTCGTGAAGAAAGTGTGAAGAAGCGAAGAATCTTTATGACGCCAAGGTGTCCGGTATGAAATAAGTGTGAATAGTGCTGACAGATTCTTCGCCCTACCATTAGACCGAAATAGTGCCGCGCGGATCTGTGAAGGACGCTTCACACCTTCTTCCCAATAGACTCATGGATCCATTAGTAGACTGGGTCCATGATGACCTGGCCAAGCCGATGGGCGACGTGTGTAATGGCGGCATGGTGCGTGGCCCCGGTGGTGCTCCGCGGCCAAACGCCCGACACTCGACAGCTCCCCGACACGACGAAGCCCTACACGCTGCCGCCCGTCAGGGTGTCCGTCACACGAACCGAGCTTCCGCTCTCCAAAATTCCGCTGTCGATCCAGAGCGTTGATCGCGATCAGATCAGCCGCGCGCGGCCGACCTGGGGGCTAGACGAAGCGCTCGCCACTGTTCCAGGCGTATTCGTCGCTAATCGCCACAATTTTTCCCAGGACCAGCGAATCTCGATTCGAGGCTTCGGCGCCCGCTCGGCATTCGCTGTACGCGGCATCAAGATTTTGCTCGACGGCATCCCACAGACGCTCCCCGACGGGCAAGGACAACTCACGAATCTCGAGCTGGGGGAAGTAGACCGGATAGAGGTGCTGCGCGGCTCCGCATCGGCGCTGTTCGGCAACGCGTCGGGTGGCGTCATCAGCATCTGGACGCGGCCGCCCGCCGTCGAGAGCGCGCACGGGGAAGCGCGCTTCGTCGCCGGCAGCTTTGGCGAGCGATCCGGTCGGACCTGGAACAAGTGGCAGTCCACAACGGCAATGCGTGTCGGTGGGGGCAGTGCGCAGATAACCGTCTCGCGCCTCGACTACGAGGGAGCGCGCGACCATAGCGCCGCCGATCAACGTGTGCTCAACGCCCGGTTGCGGATACCCATTGCCGACGGCTGGTCGCTGACACTGATCACAGCCGTGGGTGACAATCCCCGCGCCGACAACCCTGGCTCCCTGACCTTGGCCGAGCTGCAGGCCAACCGCGACACGGTGCCGGCGCTGAACATGAACCGGAGCGCCGGCAAGGATGTCACTCAGTTCCAAAGCGGCGCGACTCTGCACCATACGATGATGAACGGCGGCGAAGCGACCGTCACCATCTTCGGTCTGACGCGCGACCTCAAAAACCCGATCACGACCACCTACATCGACCTCGACCGCGTCGCCTACGGGGCCCGCACCAGTGTTACCTACCCGCTGCCGCTAGGATCGCTCGGACACCGGCTTACGGCGGGATTCGATTTCCAGCGGCAACGCGACGATCGCCAGAACTTCAACTACCTGAACACGCCGGGCGACTCCGCGGTGCGCGACACTGTTCGCTCGCTCAATCAACTGGAGCACGTGACGGAGTTCGGTCCCTTCGTGCAGAGCGCGCTCCAGCTGTCGCCGCGCACGACGATCATGGCGGGATTGCGCTACGACTGGGTGAACTTCGCTGTGCGCGACCGCCACATCGTGGGAACGAATCCCGACGATAGCGGCGAACGGTTGATGGGCGCGTTGTCTGGCTCGCTCGGGATTGCCGTGAATCCGTCGAGAAGCCTGACCGTGTACGGCAACGTCGGAACCTCCTTCGAGACGCCGACGACCACGGAGCTCGCCAACTCACCCTCGGGCGCGGGCGGATTCAACACCGGGCTCAAGCCGCAACACGCATGGAACTTCGAGCTCGGTGCGCGCGGCTCACTCGATCGCCGGTTCACGTATAGCGCTGCGCTGTTTCGAGCCGAGGCGCGCGACGCGCTGATTCCCTATGAGATCGCGGCACCGAGGTTCTTCTATCGGAACGCTGGGAGCACGCGCCATCAGGGTCTCGAGGTGGGCGGAGAGCTGGCCGTCGCGCCCGGACTGAACCTCGGCGCCGTATGGACGTACTCGGATTATCGGTTTCGAGAGTACTCGTTCACCGATACGGCTGGCACCCATGTGTTGGACGGACGGCCGCTCGCCGGGATTCCAGCTAATTGGCTGCACCTAACGGTGCGCGCGCAGCCTGCCGCGTTCGCGGGCGGTTGGGTCGAGGTGCAGCAGACCTACTCATCGGGATACCTGGTGAGCGACGTCGCGAGCACGCGCACGTCACCGTGGCGGTCCACGAATGTGCGCGCGGGATGGGACGGTGAAGCGGGCAGCATGCGTCTGGCGCCCTTCATCGGCATCAACAACGCGTTCAATCATCGGTACGTCAGCTCGGTCGTGATCAACGCGGCGCGAGGTCGTTATTACGAGCCCGCGCCCGGCCGCAATGTCTATATCGGGATGTCCATCGGAGCTGGTCGGTAGCTCGCAACTTTGCGGAGGAAGTTATGAAGCAGTGGAAGATATGGAGAATGGCCGTGGCGATCGGCGTCATCGGCTCGTCGTACGCGACCGCGTTCGCGGCCGCGCAGGGGTCGGGTTCCTCTCGTGCGGCTGACCCAGTGGCGTCACCGCTGACGAACGTGACGCCGGCGATGCTGCGGGAGGCGGCGCAGAGTGGCGACTGGCTGATGTACGGTCACAACTACTCGAACAATCGCTACTCGCCGTTGAAGCAGATCAACACCGCCAACGTGAAGAATCTTGTGCCGCGGATGGTCTTCCAGACCGGCACGGAGCGGCTCGGCAGTCTCGAGACGACACCGGTCGTGGTGAACGGCATCATGTACTTCACGTCGCCGGCGACCCCGAACAACGTTGTTGTCGCAGTCGACCTGCGAACGCAGAAGACGCTGTGGCGCTACGAGCACAAGAACGCCCCAGTCAGTACGGCGTGCTGCGGACCCAACAATCGCGGGGTCGCGGTGTCGGGCGGCAATGTGTACGTCGCCACGCTCGACGCGCAGCTCGTTGCGCTCGACCAGGCAACCGGTAAGGAGAAGTGGGTGACCACGGTGGCCGATCCGGCCGATGGATACACGGAAACGATGGCGCCCCTCATCATCGACGATATGGTGATCATCGGTTCATCGGGCGCCGAGTATGGCATCCGCGGCTTCGTGCGGGCATACAACGCTGGCACCGGCGCGTTGATGTGGAACTTCTATACGATCCCGGCACCGGATGCCAAGGCGGATGAGGGAGGAATCAATGGCTGGTACGGCCATTGGTCGCCCACCACACCGGAAGGGACACCTCTGAACCGCAACATCGCGAAGGAGAAAGCTGACTCGGCGAAGTATGCCGATGCGTGGAAGACTGGTGGCGGCTCGATGTGGATGACTCCCGCGTATGATCCCGACACCCGGACGATGTACATCAGCATCGGCAATGCATCGCCTGATCTCGACGGCTCGGTTCGGCCAGGCGACAACCTGTGGGTGGAATCGATCGTCGCTCTCGATGCGAGGACGGGCAAGTTCAAGTGGGGTTACCAGATGGTGCCGCACGATGTGTGGGACCTGGATGCGACCAGCCCCCCGGTGATCACCATGGTAAACGGCCGCAAGGCGATCGTCCACGCTGGGAAGACCGGATGGATGTACGTACTCGATGCGGCAACCGGCAAGCTGATTCGCCGATCGGATGCATTCGTGCCGCAGGAGAACATGTTCGCGCAACCGACCGCGGAGGGAACGCGGATGCTGCCTGGCGCAAACGGCGGCCAGGAATGGTCTCCAGTCGCGGTGAATCCCGAGCTGCAGTACGCCTACAGCGTCGCGCTGCATCAGCCGATGAACTACAAGACGCACTACGCGCCTAACGAGCGCGGCCGGCTGTGGTTGGGAAGCGCGTTCGTCGCCATTCCGGGCGAGGAGCAGTGGGGGCACGTGTCGGCGATCAACCTCAAGACCGGCAAGATCGCCTGGCAGGTGAAGACCGAACAGCCGATGATCGGCGGCGCGACCGCCACCGCGAGTGGCCTGATGTTCACTGGTGAGGGCAACGGCTGGTTCAAGGCGTATGATGCGCGGACCGGCGAGGTATTGTGGAAGTTCTACTGCGGCGCCGGCGTCAACGCCGCTCCGTCGGTGTTCGAGGTCGACGGAGAGCAATTCGTCGCGGTCGCCGCTGGCGGGAATTTCCAGCTCGGGTATCCGCTCGGTGACGCGGTGTTCGTCTTCGGACTTCCCAAGGCGGGTAGGTAAATGGAACGCATCAGTCCCCGGACGGCGCGCCGGGCGGCCGCGATTGCAGTAATCGCCGGTGCGGCCCTGCTCGGCGGCGGTCTGGGCGCGGCGGCGAGCGCGGCAGAGGAGGCGCGCCGCTGGACAACCCTCGATGGGCGCGATTGGACTCAGTTCATGCCCAAGGAGAAGGAGGCGTATGTCGCTGGTTTTCTAGCCGGCGCCGCCAACGCGGCGGCGAGTACCAGCGATACGACCGTGATTCGCAAGACGGTCGACTCATTGTACCGAGCGGGCGCACTGCAATTCCCATTCGGACATATGGTCTACGCGAACCAACTCGACGAATTCTACTGGTGGGACAATCACATTCCCGTCCCGTTGTATCTGGCCCTGTCAACCATCAATCAGCGACTACGGAAATAGCCGCACGATCCGTCGAGGGCGCGCGACTGTGAACTTCTTACGGAGATCGATCATGAAACGGTTCTTAGTAACTGTGGTAACTGGGGCATTGATGTTGGGCGGAGTGAGTCTGGCAGCAGCTCAGGAGGGGTTCTTCCACAGCCCCGTTTTTGTCGCACAGCCGGGGATTATTCGTTCCTTCAGCGACGGCGCATCGACTGAGTTCAACGCCCGCTTCGTGACAGCGATCCCGCTGGCGATCGATCGAACGACTCTGGTCGGGATCATTCAATGGACTCCGTTCGCCGACAACGCCGCGGGCGGCAGAGCGAACTCTCCATCATTCGTGTACGGGCCCGTCGTCAATCTGCTGAATGAGAAGTACTGGAGCTTTGACGTCGACGGGTTGTTCGCTTACGGACCGGCAGCGACTGGCAAGAGCGACTACACCCATAAATTCCTGGTGGAGGGCGACTTTTTCCTGAAGCTCGGGAGTATGATGAACGCGAAGGGTAACTGGAACAGCTTGAGCGCCTACGCGATGCTCGCGTATGTAATCAGCGGGCTGCCAGACGGTGTGGAGTCCAGGGATCGCATGGTCCTGCTATCGGGCTTGTCGTTGCCGCTGGCGCCCTGGAAGAAATAGGTTCGCCGTTTCCACGCTCGAGACCCGGGGGCAAAGGATGGGCCGAATAGTGTGGATTGGCATCGCGCTCGCCGGGATGGTCACGCCCAGTGCGGCACAAACGTCGGATACCGCGAGAGGTCGCGATACCGCCGTTGTGCTGCCGCCGATCGAGATCATCAGCTCCATCATTCCGGCCGCCGGGCCCCGAATCGGCTCCGGAATTCCGGCCCGGATCTCCGTGGTCACGGGCAATCAGATCGAGGCCTGGGAGCCGCGCACGCTCGCCGACGCACTCGGCAGTCGCACGGGCGTCTCAATCTATGATGATCTCGGCTCGCCGTATAAGCTGACCCTCAGCACGCGTGGGTTCAGCGTCGGGCCTGTGGTGGGACTTCCGCCCGGCGTGTCCGTGTTCCTCGACGGCGTAAGGCAGAACGAGCCGGACGCCGCGCAGGTGAACTTTGACCTTCTGCCTCTCGAACACGTAAAGCGAATCGAGCTGGTCTCGGGGTCGGGGTCCCTGCTCGGACCGAACTCCCTGGGGGGTGCAGTCAACCTGATCACGCGGCGCGGCGAGGGGCCACTCGAGGCGGACGTCGAAGTGTCGGGAGGCTCGTTCGACACTTACAGCACCGAGGGCTCCTTGGCTGGAGTGACGCGCGGATGGGACTACTATGTCGGGGGCGGTTACGAGCGCGCCGGCGGTTGGCGCCAGGGCACGTTGGGGAAGAATCACAATGGATTCGTCAACGTCGGTCGCCTCGGCCCGACCCACGGCATGAGCTTTCAGGGATTCGGCGCGACGTCGTACTCCGAGACTGCGGGATCACTGCCCGAGAGCATCTTCAAGACGTCTCCCCAGACCAACTTCACCGCGGGCGACTTCGAAGACCTGGACGTGTTACAGTTCGCTTTCTCGGGGTATGCCCCGCTAGGGCCCGGCCGCGGGTCGATCACGCTTCACTATCGCCACCACGACGCGGAACGCTTCAACGTCAATCAGGCGCCTGATCCAAACGTGCGCGGGTTCAGCAAGAACCGCACATTCGGTGGGAATGTCGAATGGCAGTGGTCGACCGCGCTGCGGCGGAGCGCGCTCGCCGTCCGCGTGGGGATCGACGGCGCGGTGCACTCTGTCAACCTTCGCATCCTCGAAGAGGACGGGCCGACGAGTAGTCAGACGCTCACGACTGACGTAGACAGCCCATCGCGGGACATCGCCGCGTACACACTCGCCGACTATGCTATCAGTCGGCTGACGCTGTCCGCCGGCTTCCGCACCGACTACATCGAGGTGCCGTACGATCCCAACGTGATCCGCGGAGCTCTGGCTGCGCCCGGGGATACTGCAACGCACCTGTTCCGGCGCCTGACCCCGCGGGGCGGCGTGAGCATGCAGGCAACTCCTTCCCTCTCGCTCTACGCGTCCGTGGGGCAGAGCTTTCGCGCCCCGGCGATCCTGGAACTGGCATGCGCTGACGAGACCGCGGCGTGTCCGCTGCCCTTCGCGCTGGGCGAGGATCCGCCCTTGAACCCCGTGATTGGCACTACATACGAGCTGGGCACGCGCTGGACCCGCGGCGGAATCAATTTCGACGGCGCCATATTTCGGACCGATGTGAGGGACGACATCTCGTTCATCGCCTCCGATGCGGCACTTCTCGAAGGATTCTTTGCGAATATCGGTAAGACCCGCCGCGCGGGCGTGGAGGTTTCGGCGCAGATGTTCCTCCGCGGCGGTCACACCGTTTACGCTAGCTACGCCTACACGCGCGCGTCGTTTCGAACGGAAGCGGAGATCTTCAGCATTCGGTCGGAGGGTCAATTTGCCACGGCCGGCGCGAATGCGAGTCCATTGTACGGCACGAACGAAGTCGAAGTCGGCAACCGGCTACCCCTCGTACCCGATCACCAGGTCCGTTTCGGCGGTGCGTTCGCGCTCGGCAGCCGGCTAGGGGCCGGCGTCGACGCTCGCTACACCGGGAAGCAGTGGCTTCGCGGTGATGAGGCGAACGAGACCGAAGCACTCGGCGGGTATTTCACCGGTGACGTGCGCCTGGAATGGAAAGACCAAGGGTGGAGCATCGGAGCAGTGATCTCGAACGTGTTCGACTCGCATGCAGCGAGCTATGGTACCTTCAACGAGAATCGAAAGACAGCACGGCTGGAGCGGTTTCTCACCCCTCTCAACGCCCGCGCCCTCAAGGTGGTCGTGCGGCGCGGGTTCAGGCTGGGAGAATGACCCACTAGGTGTCCTGCCGACAGAGGGGCCACCAATCGGCGAATAGCCGATCGGATTTCGAGATGGCGGTTCGCCGTGTCCTATGAGATTCATGAATCTCGCCCGCTGACTCGCCATATCGTCATAAGCGTCGTGCCAATCACTTCCCAGCGCACCAGCCATCGCCTGCGAATGGCCGCGTCGAAAGCAGCGAGCGGGCCTACGACGAACATCGCCTTCGCGATCACATCCGCAATCCAGTCGAATGTGGCCGGCATTCGCTCCTCCGGCCGCTGTGTTAGAAAAAAGCTCCGACCTGCTTCTGCGGAGGTCACCGGCATCGATGCAGCAGCCGCAAGATGAATAGAGGAGCAGCGCCCCCTCTCCTGACCCCGCGGGAGCGGCAAGGAGACTGTATGTCGAAGACGATCAGCCGGAAGACACAGGGGCGGATGCACCGTGGTGGTGGCATTCACACCGTGCCGAATCCAAGAGGGAGCGGCTGGGTGAACGAGGAGAGCGGGGAAGTGGTGAGCCGTCATCGCACGAGGGAGCGCGCTGTGATTCGGGGGCGCCAACTCGCCCGGCGGCAGAGGGTGGAGCATCCGATCCATCTATTGAATGGGCGGATCGGAGAGAAGAACAGCTACGGGTACGATCCGTTTCCGCCGAAGGACGGCGAGTAGTGAGGTCGTGAGCGTGAACTAGCTCTTCGTAGCGTACAGCCGGCGGTCAGACGAAGATCGCCGGCTGTACCGGTGCCGGCCACGGCTCGAAGTTGGGCGCATCAGTTAAGATCTGAGTAGCGGCGGGGTATCGATCGCGCTGGCCGCCTTTGGCGCTTAGGGCGCTTGAGACGGCGGCATGTCGACTCCGAGGCGTAGCCGCCGGCGCAAGTCTCTAGGGCTCCCACCACAACGAGATACCCTCCTCCGGTGCCCAGTCCGACACGACTGAATGCATATCGAATTCGCACAGCGGATATCGAGTCCACGCTCGGTACGGATCTGCAGCGTGGACTGAGCCGCGACGAGGCGCGCGCGCGGCTCGACCGATACGGTCGCAACGAGCTGGCGGCGGAAACGCCTACACCAGCGTGGCGGCGGCTTCTTGCCCAGTTCCGGGACGTGCTCGTCGTCCTGCTGCTGGCAGCCACGGCCATCTCTGCGGGTCTCTGGTTTTACGAGCGCGACACAACGTTGCCGTACGAGGCCATCGCCATCCTGGCCGTCGTCGTGCTCAACGCTGTCATGGGATACGTGCAGGAAGCGAGGGCGGCATCCGCGGTCGCTGCCCTCCAGTCGATGTCTGCGGACCAAGCGGCCGTGATCCGCGATGGCGAGCGACTCAGCGTCGCGGCGGCGGAGCTCGTGCCTGGGGATGTCATACTCGTCGAGGAAGGCGACACCATTCCGGCCGACGCCCGGCTCATCGAGTCAGCGTCGTTGCAGACGGCCGAGGCAGCGCTGACGGGAGAGAGCCTGCCGGTGTCGAAGGACACGTCGCTGATCGCCGGCAGCGACGAGGTGGCGCTCGGCGATCAGCACAACATGCTCTTCAGCGGAACGGCAGCGACCTATGGACACGGCACCGCCGTCGTCACGGCCACGGCGATGCAGACCGAGATGGGGCGCATCGCCGGGATGCTCGAGACCGTGCGTGCGGAGACCACACCGCTGCAGCGAGAGCTCGACCGCACTGGAAAGCTTCTTGGAATCGTCGTCGTCGTGATCGCCGCGGTGATGATTGCAACCATCATTGTGGTGGAGGACGTGAGGGATGTTGCCGGTATCATCGATGTTCTGATACTCGGTGTTGCGCTCGCGGTGGCGGCGGTGCCGGAAGGGCTGCCCGCGGTCGTGACGGCCGTGCTTTCCATCGGCGTGCAGCGCATGGCACGACGCAACGCGATCGTTAGGCACCTTGCGGCAGTCGAGACGCTTGGCTCCGCCAGCGTGATCGCCTCCGATAAGACCGGCACGCTGACGAAGAATGAGATGACGGTGCGGGTGGTAGTCACCGCGAGCGGGCGCGTCACGTTCGGCGGCTCCGGGTACGCGCCAGAGGGCGAGGTTCAGCTTGAGGGCGGCGGAGTAGTTGGCGGCATGCTCCGGTTGGAGCTGCACCGCGCGCTGGCAGCGGCGGACCGGGCGAATAACGCGGTCGTGCTCGAGCACGACGGCCAATGGATGATTCAGGGTGATCCTACCGAGGGCGCATTACTGGTGGCCGCGCGAAAGGCCGGGCTGCGCGCGGAAGCGCTTGACGCGCGGCTGCCGCGCTTGAGAGAGGTGCCCTTCTCGTCCGAGCGTAAGCTGATGAGCACCGTGCACCGCGACATGCAATTCGAGAAGGGCCGTGTCGTCTTCACCAAGGGCGCGCCAGATGTGCTTCTCGGCCGGTGTGACTACGAGCTCGTGGGCGAGGACCGGCGAGCGCTGACCGCCGAGCGTCGGGCGGAGATAAAGGGCGTCAACGAATCACTGGCCGGAGACGCGCTGCGAACTCTCGCCGTCGCTTACCGGCGTCTTCCTGACGACACTCGGCCGTTTGACGCCGTCGACGACGCGCAGCTCGAACAGAGCCTCGTGTTCGCCGGCTTGATCGGGATGATCGATCCGCCGCGTGCGGAGGCGAAGGCCGCCGTTGCGCGCGCCCGGGGGGCCGGCATCCGTCCAGTGATGATCACGGGCGACCATCCGCGTACCGCCGCTGTCATCGCTCAGGAGCTCGGCATCGCGAGTGATGGCAAGGCGCTTACAGGCGTGGAGCTTCAACAGCTCGATGACGGCGTACTGGAGCGCACCGTGTCCGAGGTATCGGTCTATGCCCGCGTGAATCCCGAGCACAAGCTGCGCATCGTGGGCGCGTTGCAGCACCGTGGTGAGGTCGTTGCGATGACAGGCGACGGGGTGAACGATGCACCCGCATTGAAAACGGCTGACATCGGCGTGGCGATGGGCATTACTGGCACGGACGTGTCGAAGGCGGCAGCCGATATCGTGTTGGCCGACGACAACTTCGCCACGATCGTCGCCGCGGTGGAGGAAGGGCGGGCGATCTTCGCGAACATCCGGAAGTTCCTGAGGTTCCTGCTGTCGTCGAACATCGGCGAGGTGCTTACGATGTTCTTCGGCGTGCTGCTCGCTGAACGCATTGGGCTGCGGGGAGAACGTGGCGCCGTGGTGCTTCCGCTGCTGGCGACACAGATCTTGTGGATCAATCTCGTGACCGATGGCGCACCCGCTCTCGCACTGGGTGTCGATCCGGCGGATGAAGGGTTGATGCACCAGCCACCGCGGCCGCGCACTGAGGGTGTGATCACGCCACAGATGTGGCGCGGCATCTTCTTCGTTGGGATCGTGATGGCCGCGGGCACACTCTTCGTCCTCGATGCGTCCCTGCCTGGCGGCTTTGTGGATGGCGCCGGCAGCGTCGCCTACGCGCACACGATGGCCTTCACGACGCTGATGGTCGCGCAACTCTTCAACACGCTCAACGCGCGCTCCGACGATCAGAGCGTCTTCGTGCACATATTCACGAACGTCTGGCTGTGGCTGTCCATCGGCGTTTCGCTCGTGCTTCAGGTAATCGTGCTGTACGTCCCCGTCATGCAACGAGCGTTCGGCACGGTGGCGCTGAGCGGCGAGGACTGGCTGCGCTGTGTGGTGGTCGCAAGCGCGGTACTTTGGTTCCGAGAAGCGAACAAGCTGGTGACACGCGCGCGCGGCGGCTCTACTCCTGGCTTCGCCAGGCGACAAGCATAACGAGGACTTTGCCCGGATCGCCAAGAGCGCGCTGATCTGTCGACATCGTGGCCGGCCACCCCGGCGTAGCCGAGCCGCACTATCACATGATCGCGTGGTACGTGTCGGCGGCGGGGGCGGCACAACTGGCGAAATGAGCGCGTCGTCGTGTCGCAAGTGAGAGCGAGCGCATCGACTTGGAATGACCAACGCAGAGGGCGCACGTATCCCCACACGGTACAAACGCTTCATTGCCGCTTGCATGCGATAGCTCGAATGCTACGACGTAACAAAGCGCGCTCGGAGTAAATCGAACCTGGCACTGACCCGTGGATGGCGGACACGATCACCATTCCATAGATGGCATTGAGCAAGTAGGCACCTCGTCTACGCGCTCGGATTCGGATTCCTCGTTCCTCGAGTTCGCGTTCGCCTTTGTCACCGTCATCCTCTCGAATGTCGGGCTCGGCGAGCTTGCCTGGCTCCGGATCTTCGTGGGCAGCGTTATCGGTGCAGTGGTCGCAAGTGTCGTCCTCGCGCGAACGCATCTCTTGCTAGCGCTGTTACGGCAAGCCGAAGAAGAGCGATAGTGAGTCCGAAGTCCGGCGCGGACTGAAGGTGAATCCTCACGATCGCCCAGGCGCAGCGAGCGCCCGGAGCAGCCTGTCGTCGCGATCATAGATGTCGTCACGAAACACGACGTCCCCGTCGCGCACGAACGCGGTGAGATAGATCAGATAGACGGGAACCGTGCTCGTGACATCCACTCGCCTGCGCTTTCCCGCAGCGAGCGCGGCGGCGATGCGGTCCGGAGTCCAATCCGGCTGCCCCTGCAGCACGAATGCCGCCAACGCTTCCGGATCGGCGACGCGCACGCAGCCATGGCTGTGGGCGCGGTTGGCGTCGTCGAATCGCGCTTGCGCCGGCGTATCGTGCAGATAGACGGCGTAGTCGTTCGGGAACATGAACTTCACACGCCCCAACGCATTGCCGGGTCCGGGCAGTTGCCGCACACGATAACGGGTCGAGAACAGGGCGGCGTTTGAGAGCGTGGACGGATCGACCGCGGGGGCATTGTCGCCCCAGCCACGCAGCAGCTGAAAGCCGTTGCGGGCAAGATAGCCGCGATCGCGGCGCACACGCGGTAAGATCTCGTTGACGGCGATGGAACGGGGGACGTTCCAGTACGGTCCGAACTCGATGTAGTCCATCGTGTCGGCGAAGATCGGCGTACGCCGATTCGCCAATTCGTCACCGACGACGACGCGCATGGTGAGCGTTCGCTGCCCACCCTCGTATGTGTAAAGGCTGAAGGCCGGCACGTTGACGACGACGAAGCGTTCGCCCAGGAGCGGAGGCAGCCAGCGTAGCCGCTCGAGACTGGCTTCGATCTGCCGAGCGCGACGCGCCGCCGGCACGTTGAGCGCGGCGCGCGTGCCGGGACCCAGGATACTGTCGGCGACCAGGCCGTGCCGCAGCTGAAACGCCGCGACCGCTCCGAGCAGTGCCGAGTCCAGGGTGTCGCCGCCACCCGGAGACGCCACATAGCCCTCGACGGCCAGCCGCTGTCGCAGCGCCGACACGACCGCTCCCGCATCGCCGGCGCGCAGGGTGGGGCCAGCGGGAAGTCGCGGCCAGCCGCCCGCGCGCTCGAGGGCGCGATAGCGCGCAAGTCCCTGAACGATTCCCGCGTAGACGCCGTAATCCGGTCGCAGAGTTGCGAGCACCTCGCGGATCGAGCCGCCGGCGCGCACTGCATTCAGCGCCGTATCGACGCGAGCACTCACGTCGAACGTGCGCGTCGCGATGTGCCACGTCGGCTCTACCTTGCGCGGATCCACGCGCCCCGTGAGCAGGTCATCGACCAGAGCGACGAAGCTTGCCGTGAACATCACGTCGGCACGAGCGAGCGCCGCCGCGGTCACGGGAGCGCCCGGGCGAGCGACCAGAGCCGGAAGCATCTTCGCGATGCCATCCGCATCGTAGTCCGCCGGTCGAAGCCCCGCAGTGTCGACGCCAGCGAGTACGTCGGCGAGCTCGCTGGCGCGCGGAGCCAGTCCCTCGCGATCGAGCCAGAGCGGAGCTGGGATCGACGCCGCCGTTGGCCGATACAGCCGCAGAACGGTCGTCCACTCGTCGCTTCGCAGCCGACGTGGGCGCGCTCCGCGCAGGATCGTGGTGAGCGCGTTCGCGAGCTCGAGAGAATCAGCGTGCGCGCGGGCACCGAGAGCCACCGGTGGGCTCAAGCGAAGCACCGGAGGTGAGCCTAAGGCCGCGAACGCTAGGAGTACGACGACCGGTCGCGCGCGAAGACCGTGCATTCGACGTGCGCCCTTCGGATGAACCGTCACAAGAGCCACTCGCGTGGAAGATATGTCAGATGATCCGGACGACATCGTGATCTATATACGAAAGACAATCGATCGACCGCGCAATCCTGTTGCCGGGTTTGCTCATGCGCCGTGGAGCAGGCATCACCGAGCTGAGGCAGGACGTCGATGCCACAGCGCGACAGCGTGCACTCGATGCTCCTGCAAGCGGTCATGTCCGTGAGTACTCGTGTGTCGCGAGAGGGGCACCTTGCCGTCACCGTCCGAGTGCGCCAGCATTCGAAGGGGGAGGGGAGCGCATACGATTCAGAAGGCCACAGCACTCTGCGCCGTTAGGCAGTCTGCGCCCTAGCGCTCACGGGGACGTCAGCGAGCGATATGCCAACACGATCCGATCCAGGACGCGTGGAGACACGATTTGTCGGCAACGACCGTGTCCTCTTCGGCATCATCTTCGGCGTGTTGGCGTTCTGGCTGTTTGCGCAGACGACGCTGAACATCTCGCCCGTGATGGCAGCCGATCTGGGAATCGAGACGAGCGTGATGAACATCGCGGTGTCGATCACGGCGCTGTTCTCCGGCATCTTCATCGTCGTCATCGGCAGCCTGGCCGACCGCTTCGGCCGCGTGAAGATGGTGCAGCTCGGCTTCATTCTCAGCATCATCGGCTCGCTGCTGGTTGGATTCGCACCCTCTGGAAGCCTTGCGACGATCTTTCTGATGCTCGGCCGCATCATCCAGGGATTGTCGGGCGCGTTCATCATGTCCGCGAGCCTGGCTCTGGTGAAGACGTATTGGCACGGGTCGGCACGCCAGCGCGCGGTCTCGCTATGGTCCATCGGCTCCTGGGGCGGCTCCGGCTTCGCCGCACTCTTCGGTGGCTTGATGGCCGAGAACGTCGGATGGCGCTGGATCTTCTTCGCAGGCGCCGCGCTCTCGCTCGCGGGCATGCTCATGGTCGCTGGCACGCCCGAGAGCAAAGCCGAGACGAACGGAGCGTACAAGTTCGACACCGCGGGCGTGCTCACCTTCATGATTATGATGGTGTCGCTCCAGGTATTCGCGACGCTGGGCGGCAGCTTCGGCTGGAGCAGCGTGCCGACGCTCGGCCTCCTCGCGGTCAGCATCATCTTCGCGATCCTGTTCTTCCGCATCGAGTCCGGCAACCCGAACGGCTTCGTCGATTTCTCGCTGTTCCGGAACATGACCTACACCGGCGCCACGATCTCGAATTTCCTGCTCAACGCCACCGCCGGTATCCTGATTGTCGCGATGCTGTTGGTGCAGGCTGGCGGCGGGATGACGGCGCAACAGGCCGGCTTCCTCACGATCGGGTATGCCGTCGCGATCGTCGCGTTCATCCGTGTGGGCGAGAAGCTGCTTCAGCGCTTTGGGCCACGCCGGCCGATGATCTGGGGATCACTGATTGTCGGCGCTGCCATCGTGTGCCTGATGCCTACCAACCTGATGCTCGGCACGTACAAGATTCTTGCCGTCGTGGGCTTCACGTTGTTCGGGCTGGGCCTCGCGTTTTATGCGACGCCGTCTACCGACGCGGCGCTGTCCGCGTTGCCCGATGACCAAGCGGGGAGCGGCGCGGGCATCTACAAGATGGCCTCGTCGCTCGGTGCATCATTCGGCGTCGCCATATCGGCGACGGTGTTTACCGCGTTGAGCGAGAGCAGCGGTTCCGCCCGATGGATCGAGGGAGTGATCACCTATCTCGGTCGGCAGGACAACCTCGCCGTCCGGCAGGCAGCGTTCTTCGCACTAGCGATCAACCTGCTGATGGTGGTGGCGGCGATTGTCTCGATAATGGTGACGATTCCTGCGCAGAATCGCAGAGAGAACGCGCTTGTGGCTGACGCGCAACTTGCCACCAACAAGCCCGCTCCGAGCCTGCGCTAGCACACGGTTCCAGCACCAGGAACAGGAGGGTTTCCATGACTGCAGTGAACTCGGCGCATACCGCACTCGAGGCGCTGGAAGCGGGTCACAGCGAAATGAAGCAGTGGTTCGAGCACATGCACCGCACGCCCGAGCTCTCGATGCGAGAGCAGGAAACGGCCAAGTACATCGCGCGCCTCGTCGGACAGTGGGGATACGACGTCGAGACGGGCATCGGCACCCATGGGATCGTCGCGTCGATGACGGTCGGCAACAGCGGCAAGGCCATCGGATTGCGCGCGGATTTCGACGCGTTGCCAATTCAGGAGATCAATCAGCTCGACTACAAGAGTGAAGTCGAGGGCGTCGCGCACCTATGTGGCCACGACGCCCACACCACGATGCTCCTCGGGGCAGGGAAGTATCTCGCCGAGACGAAGAACTTTGACGGGACCGTTCGATTGATCTTCCAGCCGGGCGAGGAGACGATGGAAGGCGGCCCAGCGATGATCCGGGACGGCCTGTTCGAGCGGTTTCCTGTTGATGCGGTCTTTGGCATGCACAACATGCCGGGGCTCGAGCTGGGCAAGCTGTACTTCGCGCACGGCGACGTCATGGCAGCGGTCGACAACTGGGAGATCGAGCTGACGGGCAAAGGCGGGCATGGCTCGATGCCCGAGCTGAGCATCGATCAAGTGGTCGCTGGCTCATCCCTCGTTATGGCGCTGCAGACGATCGTGTCGCGCAATGTCTCGCCGCACAACAGCGCGGTAGTGACGGTCGGCGCATTCCTTTCGGGCAATGCAGGAAACGTCATCGCGCAGTCCGCGATCCTCCGTCTGTCGATCCGCACCAAGACTCCGGCGGATCGTGAGTTGGTGCTGAGGAAAGTTCGCGAGCTCACCCGCACGCAGGCGGAAGGGTATGGCTGCACCTCCGAGATCCGCGAAGGCGTGCCGGGGGCCGTTCTGGTCAACGACAAGGACGAGACGTTGCGGGCAGCCGGGATCGCGCGCGAGGCCTTTGGTGACGCCGGCGTCGTCTTTCCCGGCCCGACCTTCTTGGGATCAGAGGACTTCGCGTTCATGCTGCAGAAGAAGAAGGGCACGTACTGCTTCATCGGCAACGGTGACACGGCGATGGTGCATCACCCGAAGTTCATCCTCAACGAGGACATCCTGCCGAAGGGCGCCGCGTACTGGGTGGCGCTGACGGAAGGCTACCTGCGCTGAACGGACGATGAGAAAGAACACTTCACACCAGCGAGGATTCATGCGTGCGACCGGCAGTCTCACCTTCGTGGGCGCGTCAATGGTCGTGCTAGCCTGTGTGGCGCGTCCAACGCAAGTGACCACGGATTGGATCGCTCATAACCGGGCGCCGGTGCCGTTCAAAAAGGCCGTGACGGTCTTTTTCAGCAGCGACACTTCGTTGCGACGGCGGGTCGAGAATCGACTCGCGCAGCGCCTGCCGAATGCTGTCGCCTCCTACACGCTGATCCCATATGAACGGTTGGCCGATCCGCAGGACGTGCGTGCCGAGCTCGCACGGGCAGGCTTCGACGGAGCAGTCGTGATGCGGCTGCTGAACGTATCGGACCAATCGAGCGATGCGAAGGCGAGCAGTGTGCCGTCCGAAGACCTCGTCGAGTACCTGCGTCAGACGCCGCGCATTGCGCTGCAGCCTGGCCGTGGCGAGACGGTCATTACCATGGAATCACGAGTGTACTCGATCGCGGATGGGAAGCCGCTCTGGATGGGACACAGCCGGAGCTTCAATCCCGTGTCGCTCAATGACCTCGTCGACATGATCGTGAACGCGGCCACCGACGAGATACGACGACAAACTCGAGTGTTCTGACCCGTCGCTCGACTTTCACTGGCGCTGCTGACGTTGCGGGCGGACATTACCTGCTCGTGACGGCACTTCGACGCGCTCTGCGGAGCCAGTGATCCAAGTTCCCATGGCGCATCCGTGATCTCGGCGCTCCTTGCGCTTTCTCTTCTCGGAAGCGGCGCGGCCCTGGCATTCGGTCGCCACCTCGGACGGCGGAGCCTGGGCGGGGTTCTCGCGCTCCTGCCAGCTGGGCTCTTCGTCGGCTTCCTGAGCCTCACCTCACAGATCGAAGCGGGGCACACGGTGACGGAGCGGTGGATGTGGGCTCCGTCGCTCGGAGTGGAGCTCGCGCTGCGACTCGACGGCTTCGCCTATCTCTTTTGTCTGCTCGTCACGGGCATCGGCGCGCTCGTCGTGATCTACGCGGGGTCGTATCTAGCGGAGCGCTCGGCCGCGGATCGTGCCCGGTTCATCGCTCTGATCCTGCTCTTCATGACGGCGATGCTCGGCGCCGTGCTCGCCAACGATCTGCTCGTCCTCTTTCTGTTCTGGGAGGCGACAAGCATCCTCTCGTTCCTGCTGATTGGCTTCGATAGCGACAGCGCGTCCGCCCGGCGTTCGGCACTCATGTCGCTGCGCGTCACCGGCGGCGGCGGCCTCGCGCTGCTTGCCGCGATCCTCCTCATTGGCACGGTGCTGGGCAGTTACTCGCTGTCCGATGCGATCGCGCGCGCGCCGGAACTCGCACGAAGCCGGTGGATCGTCCCGATTCTCGCGGGCATCTTCATCGGCGCGTGTACCAAGTCGGCACAGTTCCCCTTTCATTTCTGGCTGCCTAACGCGATGCAGGCGCCGACGCCCGCATCGGCGTACCTGCATTCGGCGACGATGGTGAAGCTGGGGATCTACCTGCTGGCGCGCTTCGAGCCTGTCATCGGTGCTGTGCCCGGTGGGCGCGATGCACTCATCAGTATCGCGCTCGTGACGATGCTCGTCGGTGCCTTCCAGGCCATTCGCGCCGAGAATTACAAAGCGGTGCTCGCGTACTCCACGGTGGCGTCGCTGGGCATCCTCGTCATGCTCGTCGCGCTCGACGGGCCAATGGCCAGCGTCGCGATGGTCGGCTTCCTTCTCGCGCATGCGCTGTACAAGGCGGCGCTGTTCTTCTGTGCCGGAACGGTAATTCACGCGACCGGCCTCACTAAGCTCCGTCTCATGGGTGGTCTCCGCAGACTTCTGCCGGTGACTGCGCTCGCCTCCGTGCTCGCCAGCTTGTCGATGGCGGGGCTGCCGCCCTTCCTGGGCTACGTCACCAAGGAATTCCTGTTCGAGGCGCAGATCCGGAGCTCGTGGGACGCCATTCCCATGGCTGTGGCGGTACTCGTGAACGCCGTGATCGTCGGTGTGGCGGGCGTGGTTACGCTGCGACCATTCTTCATGAACAAGGGGCGAGTGCAGCAGGTCAGGCACCGTGAGGTGCCAGGATTGCTCGTGGGGCCGGTGCTACTCGCGCTCCTCGGACTGATCATTAGCGTCGAACCAGACTGGGTGACCCGAGCCGTGCTGGCGCCGGCGGTGACGGCGGTCTTTCCAGCACATTGGGATCCTAAGCTTAGAATTCCACGTGGACAAGTTGTCGC